>Ga0265298_10007065_pt1 | contig 13733 bp, 11 predicted proteins | sample AusTroGonzalo_MG_3_FD_193486 | JGI IMG/M metagenome (GOLD analysis project Ga0265298, IMG submission 193486) | Bovine rumen microbial communities from tropical cattle in Woodstock, Queensland, Australia - Gonzalo_01 | ecosystem: Host-associated > Mammals > Digestive system > Stomach > Rumen ...
TGTATTTCATAGTGCGATGAGTTGTTTACGTACCCAGAGGGGCGCAAGGGAAAGGTCGTGGTTGAACTCTTCTGCTGGGATGTTCTGCTGTTGCTCACGGATGATGGCCATCTGGGCTTCGGACACGTTTCCTTCACCGATTTCCCGAAGGGTGGTGACGATGAGGGCCATCAGCTTGGACTTGTAGGCGAAAGTGCGCATCTCCGATGTGTGCTTGAAGAGGATGCCGCGGCCTTTGCCGGTGGAAACACGCCGGGGAGAGCCGTCGGTGACGAACACTACGTTGGCGGGAATCTGGGTGCTCAGGCCTAGGCGGTAGAGCGCATAAGCGCCGGTGGGTGCGATGCGTACACGGTCACGGGCTGCGATGGCCTGGGCTATCTCTTCTATGGAAGGGAGAATAACGCCTCCGCCCCAGCGCTCATCGATGCGGGGATAACAATAGATACCCTGCGCTACGCGCGTAAGGATGCCGTTTTCACACAGGCGCACGAGAGCTGAGCGCACGGCATCGGAGGTGCCGGCATCGGCAAAAATGTTGGGGAAGAACAGCGAACCGCGCCCCGACTGCTCGATGTGTTTCTTAATGGAATTGTATGTGCTCTGGTCTGCCATAACACAAGTTTTGCCACAAATATATGACAAATTTGTGGCAAAACAAATAAATTATCAGCCCTTCTTTCTACATTGTTGTCCCATTGTTTTACCTAAATATGCAAAACCCCTGTATCTTTTTTATCTGTTTGCAAACCAGGGTGGGACAGCGGAGCGGTGGTAACCTGGTCCTGTGATAATGTCAGCTTTGATTTTATGACCTGGAGCCCCTATCTTGGCATGGAAATCGGCATGACGCGTATATCAACTGAAAAGACCAAGGTTCCCGAATACGGCAGAACCGCCGAAGTCTTCCCTCCCGTCAACGAAAGGATGGGCATTGAGGAAATGCTCCTGGGTTACACCATAAACGCCGCAAAACAGATTGGCGCCGAGGGCCGGAAGGGCTCCATTGAGGTGGGCAAGGATGCCGACTTTTTAGTGTTCGATAAAGACCTGCTGACGGCGGAGCATGAGGGATTCAGCTACAATATGCCTTCAGAAGTGTATTTTGTGGGGAAGAAAGTGAATTAATCCCCCATCACTTGCTGCTCCTCCATCAACCTATCTATGAGTTAGACTTCTATCGTTCTTGCTATAATTGCCTGTCGCATGTTGTTATAATTATTCCGCTACGGGGCTACAAAAAAGCCGGTTTTTTGCCGGGCTTTTTCAATACCTTTTTCACGGTGAAACAGAACAACACCAATCCCTTTAATAATAGCAAAAGCGGCCACATCAAGTGACCGCTTTGCGCTTATTAGACCGGTAAGCCAAATCCCCGACGCCGCCACCGAAATGAATCATCAGGCTCTATATGTCAAACGCGATATTTTACAGTAAACCATCATCTGGAAATACGATATTTTGCAAATATTGCTAAAACTATTCCGGGGGGGGGTGATATTTTCTGCTAAATCTATGAAAAATTTCGAGATTTAGCGGAAAATGTTTATATTGCACCATCAAAAAAGATGTTGCTATGCTCATAGGTAGAAAAGAAGAACTCAAAGAGCTGAAGGATGCCTTCAAGTCCGAGTATTCCGAATTCGTGGCGGTGTATGGCCGCCGGCGTGTCGGTAAGACCTTCCTGGTCAGGGAAGCCTTCAACTATGAATTCACCTTTCAGCATACTGGCGTGGCAAAGGCGAAGATTGCCGGGCAGCTGGCCGCCTTTCGCACCTCGCTTATCGACTGCGGGTATGCGGATTGTCCGGAACTGTCCAACTGGTCCGATGCCTTCAATGCATTGAAGGTTGTCATCAAGTCCAGCCGGAAGAAAAAGAAGGTGGTTTTCATCGATGAGATTTCGTGGATGGACACGCCCAAGTCGCAGTTCGTTTCTGCGCTGGAGCATTTCTGGAACGGATGGTGCAGCGCCAGGAAGGATGTGCTTCTGATTATTTGCGCATCGGCCACTTCGTGGATTATCAACAAGGTCATAAAGGACCGTGGCGGTCTTCATAATCGCGTGAGTGTGCAGATTTATCTGATGCCGTTCACCTTGAAGGAATGTGAAGATTATCTGCAGAGCCGCGGCATCCGGATTAGCCGGTATCAGATTCTTACGCTCTATATGGTGATGGGCGGCCCTGCCTATTATTGGAGCCTGCTGCAGAAAGGAAAATCCGCAGCGCAGAATATCGACAACCTTTTCTTTGCCGAGAATGGCAAGCTGCGTGGCGAATACAATGCGCTCTATGAGTCGCTGTTCAAGAATCCCCAGCGCTACATCAAGATTGTGGAAGCCCTGGGTGACAAGGGCATCGGCCTTACCCGGCAGGAGCTGGTGGATGATTATGGACTGGAGAACAACGGTGTGCTGACCACCTGTCTTGAGGAATTGGAGCAGTGTGGGTTCATCCGCAAGTACAATGCTTTCGACAAGGAAAAGAAAGAGGCCCTGTTCCAGCTCATTGACAACTATACGTTGTTCTATTATAAGTTTATCCGTGAGGCGGGCGGCGATACGGCCTTCTGGATGCATTCATTGAACTCGGGCCTATACCGCGCCTGGTCCGGGCTGGCCTTCGAACGGGTATGCTTGCAGCACGTTGGACCTATTAAGGCTGCTTTGGGTATTTCCGGAGTTATGACGCGCCAGTGTGCCTGGCGGGCAGACCGGAAAAAACTCAGTCCGGGAGAAAGAGGTGCCCAGATTGACCTCCTCATTGACCGCAAGGACGACATTGTCAGCATTTGCGAGATGAAGTGGGCGTCCGAACCCTATGTCATCGACAAGGATTATGACGAGAAACTCCGGAAAAAGGTGGCCGCCTTTATCCGTGAAACCGGGACAAGAAAGTCCGTACTCATTTCAATGGTTACCACCTACGGCGTGAAAGAGAATACGTACTCTGATGCCGTCCAGTCCCAGGTGATCCTGGAGGACCTGTTTGTTTAGACACTATTTTCTGCTAAAAGTATCTTTTGGGGTAGGATTTAGCAAATTATTGCTGGAAATACCAAGATAGGCGCAGTCGGTGCGGTCGGTGCGGAGGCGAATATTGAAAAATACTTAATTTATGAGCTTTAAAACGGGTAAAAAATAGGGGGTTACTTTTACATTGTTGTCCCGTTGTTTTACCCCAATTATCGATATCTCTGTAACCAATTGAATATCAAGGATTATTTTCAATAGAACACCTGTTCCCTAAACTTTAAATCGAGGTTCGATTCCTCGTGGGGCTACGAAAAACCCGCCGGTCAGGCGGGTTTTTTCGTGCCAGGAGGGGAATGCGGGGTTCAATGCAAAGACCCGGTTGTTTTTCATTTTGGGAGAGGTCCACTTTCCAGACCCGGTATCTCTCCCGGTGAATCTGCTATATATGTGCTGGGGGCCACATTCGATGGTAGAGGTGTCAACCCTGAAAAGGGACCTCTCCCAAAACAGATGTATGATTAGACTGGGCTGGGCGTATGGCAGTTCAAACAACGCCCTGAGGACGGCGGTAACCCACAGTCTATCTCAATGACCTGGAGGTCTTTGCCGGTTTCGGACTGGACGCGGCGGAGGATGTCCTGGCGGTCTTGTATATTGAGGTCGGTGTATTTCATTGGACAGTGAGTTGTTTACGTACCCACAGGGGCACAAGGGAAAGGTCGTGAGTGAATTCTTCGGCGGGGATGTTCTTCATCTGCTCTTTGATGACGGCCATTTGGGCTTCGGTCACGTTTCCTTCGCCGATTTCCCGGAGGGCGGTGACGATAAGGGCCATCAAGTAGGACTTGTAGGCGAAGGTGCGCATCTAACCTTCCGGGCTTCAGAATCTTTAAATAAACTTTGGTTCGGTGTGAGATTTGATTACCTTTGCGGTTGGAAGCCTAAAAAGTGGGCAGATTATAATTATTATGGCACGACCGATTAAAGAGACCCCCATTCTGACTGGCGCTGATGCAGACCGCTTCATCAGCGAGATGGAGCGTGTGGACAGTCTGAGCAAAGAGGAACGTGCTGCCAATCGTAAGAAGCTGTCAGAAGAATTCAAGGCAGCGATGAAGCACATTACTCTTTGCCTGTAATGCGATTAGTCCGGCTTACTCCCGACTACCAGTTCAGTGGTTTTGACTGTGGGGATAGTGATTTGAACGATTTTCTTGTCGAGGATGCAAAGCCTTTTCTCGACAAGAGGATTGCCAAAGTTACCCGTCCATTAAGATTGGTCGATTTGCCGTGTCGCAAGAGTACCGTGGCCGTCAGATCGGCTCCGAGCTGCTTTCGACTATCAAGTATCTGCTTGGCAACGGACAAAACCTATCGGCATTCCGTTTTATCACGGTTGATGCCTACTTGTCGGCAATCCCATTTTACGAAAAGAACGGTTTTAGGATTTTGACTCAAAAAGAAGAGGACGAACACACCCGTCTCATGTACTATGACATGATGGAGGTATAGTTGTACCTATATCTGACTGTTCAATACCTTCTTCTGCCTTTGGGATAGCTCCACCTTGGATAATTCGCGCACACCTTGCGAATTAACATTCACTATTTTTCCATATCTTTGTAAATCAAGAACATATTTAAGATGATAGAACCCGTTTATTCCCCTTCTTCCAGCCGTTACGATACCATGGAGTATCGCCGCTGCGGCCGTTCGGGCGTGAAGATTCCCGTTCTCACTCTGGGCATGTGGCACAACTTCGGTTCCTATAAACCCTTGCAGGATATCAAGGCGATGGCGCACTTCGCCTTTGACAATGGAATCTGCCACTTTGACCTGGCCAATAATTACGGCCCGGAATACGGCGCGGCAGAGGAGAACTTCGGCCGCCTGATGGACAGCTCTTTCCGCCCCTACCGGGACGAACTGTTCATCAGCACCAAGGCGGGATGGGATATGTGGCCTGGCCCGTACGGGAACTGGGGGAGCCGCAAATACCTCATGGCCAGCCTGGACCAGAGCCTCCGGCGCATGAAGCTGGACTATGTGGACATCTTCTATTCCCATCGCTGGGATCCCGAAACCCCGCTGGAGGAAACCATGCAGGCACTGGTGGATGTTGTCCGCCAGGGCAAGGCGTTGTACGTGGGCCTGTCGCGCTATCCCGCGGACAAGGCCCGGGAAGCGTATGCCTATCTGGCGGCGCACGACGTACCCTGCCTGCTGTATCAGGACCGCTACAACATCATTGACCGGGCCCCACAGGTGAGCGGGCTCATCGGCCTGGGAGAGGAATGCGGAACGGGTTTCATCTCTTTCTCACCGCTCCAGCAGGGCCTTCTGACCAACCGTTATCTTAACGGAATCCCTGCCGATTCCCGCATGGCCAAAGGCGTGTTCCTGAAGCGGGAAATGCTCACCCCCACGCTGCTGAATGCGCTGAAGGGGCTGAATGAACTGGCCGGGAAACGCGGCCAGAGCCTGGCGCAGATGGCCCTTGCCTGGCTGCTGAGGGATAAGCGGGTGACTTCGGTCATCATCGGCGCCAGTTCCGTGGCCCAGATAGAGGACAACCTGAAGGCTCTGTCCAACACGGTTTTCTCGGCCGAAGAACTCCGGCTGATTGAAGAACTTTCCGCGGAAACACACTGAGAATCAGAACAGCCCCTTGATCAGGAACCAGATGACCGGGACCAGCAGGGCCGGGATGTAGTTGAGGGTTTTGCAATCCTTGATTTTGAGGATGGAGAGGCCGGAAGAGATGATGAGCACGCCGCCCACGATGGCCAGTTCATTAACCAAGGTGCCCTGGAGGAGGGGACTCTCCGATGCCAGTTTGGCTATGAGCCAGATGGACCCCTGCCACAGGAACAGGATGGGGGCCGCCAGAATCATTCCTATACCGAAGGTGGTTGCAAAGACCATGGATGTTACCAGGTCCAGCGTGGAATTGGTGAACAGGAAGGTATTGTCTCCCTGCAGGGCGCTGAGGACGGGCCCCACGATGGAAAAAGTGCCGATACAGTACAGCAGGCAGGCCGATATGAGCCCGGTGGCCAGGTTTTCCCCGCCGCGTTTGGAAATGGCCCTCTTCACGCGGCCGTCCAGGTCCAGGGCCGTGCCGATTACCCCGCCGATGGCCAGGCTCAGGATGAACAGCACCGGGAATTCGCTCCTGGGCATATTCTGGACGAAGGAATTGGCGCCCAGGGCGATGGAAGCCAGGCCCATGGCATTGAACAGGGCCGACGTATACTTTTCCCCGAGCCCCTTCTTGAACAGGGTTCCCACCAGGGTGCCCACGATGATGCAGGCGGTATTTACTATGGTTCCAATCATCTCCGGTTGCAAAGATAAGAAGAAATCCTTACCTTAGCAGTTCCGAATATAAAATTTCTTAATATATGCCCGTAAAATTTTATCAGCCTGAGAATCAGGTGCCGCTGGAGATGCACAAGGTGCGTGTGGTCCAGAAACTCTCCCTGCTCCCCGTAGAGGAACGCTTGAAGAAAATCCAGGAAGCCGGAAACAACACGTTCCTGCTCCAGAACAAGGACATTTACCTGGACATGATTACGGATTCCGGTGTCAACGGAATGTCGGACCGCCAGGTGGCCTCCATGAGCATTGCAGACGATGCCTATGCCGGCAGCGAAACCTTCAACCGCGTAAAGGAAGCCGTTAAGGAAGTATTTGGAACAGAGAACGTTCTGCCCGCCCATCAGGGCCGCGCAGCAGAGAATATCCTGGCCGAGGCTTATGTGAAGCCGGGCATGTACACGCTCATGAATTTCCACTTCACCACTACCAAGGCCCACATTACCCGCCTGGGAGGACAAGTGGTTGAACTGGTGGACAAGAAGGGACTCATCCCTCAGACGGAAGACCCGTTCAAGGGCAACTTCGACCTCAAGCTGCTCCGCAAGACCATCAAGGACCTTACCCCGGAGAAGGTGGCCTTCGTCCGTGTGGAAGCCGGCACCAACCTGATCGGCGGCCAGCCGGTGTCCCTGGAAAACATGCTGGCCGTAACGGACATCTGCCACGAGTTTGGCGTGAAGAGTGTTCTGGATGCCTCCCTGCTGCAGGACAACGTCTATTTCATGAAGATGCGGGAGCCTCGCTGCAAGTTCATGACCACCAAGGAAATCTATCACATCCTGGCAGACCGCTTTGACATCATCTACTTCAGCGCCCGCAAGCTGGGCTTCTCCCGCGGCGGTATCATCACCTCCCACGACCGGAAGTTTACGGACGAGATGATGGAATTCGTGCCCCTGTACGAGGGTTTCCTCACCTACGGAGGCATGGAGGTGCGTTCCATGGAGGCCATGGCCGTGGGCCTGTACGAGAGCCTGGACATGGAGTACATCAGTCAGGGCCCGGAGTTCATCGCCTATCTGGTGAAAGAACTGGACGACTACGGCGTGCCGGTGATTAAGCCCGCCGGCGGCCTGGGTGCCCACCTCAACTGCTCAGAGATTGTTCCCAACATTCCGCATAACCAGTACCCGGCAGCCGCCGTGGGCGCTGCGCTGTATATTGCCGGCGGTATCCGCGGCATGGAGCGCGGTACCCTGAGCGAGCAGCGGGAACCGGACGGCACCGAGCGTTATGCCGAGCTGGAGCTCCAGCGCCTGGCCATGCCGCGCCGGGTATTCACCCTGTCTCAGGTGAAATACTGCGCAGACCGCGTGAAGTGGATGTGGGACAACCGCCAGCTCATCGGCGGCCTGGAATGGGTGTCCGAACCCAAGGTGCTCCGCTTCTTCTTCGGCCGGCTGAAAGAAATCGGCTATTGGCAGGAAGACCTGGCAAAGAAGTTCCGGGCCGATTTCGGCGATTCGCTCTAGGAAACTGCGTCATAAAACAATCAGGGTGCACCGGAAAGTGCACCCTGATTGTGTATGGATGGTTCCTTATTCTACGGGAGCCAGCACGTTGTGCACGGTCCAGGACCGGGCTTTGGCCAGCTTGAACGGCGCCGTGCAGCGGATGTCTTCCACGGAAGCGCCGAAGGCCACGGTATAGTTGCCGGCCGCCGCTTCCCAGGCCGATGCCGCCTCGTTGAAGGAAGCCAGTTCGTAGGCCGATACCTTCATGGTAAGGGTTTGGCTTTCACCCGGTTTCAGTTCGCGGGTCTTGGCGAAGGCCTTGAGTTCGCGGGCGGGTTTATCCAGGCCGCCGGCGGGGGCGGAAACGTAGAGTTCCACCTCCTTGCCGGCCACGGAACCGGTGTTGGTAACGGTGACGGTGGCGGTAAAGCCGTCCTGATCGGCCTTCACGGTGGGCTTGCTGTAGGTGAAGCCGGTATAGCTGAGGCCGAAGCCGAAGGGATAGGATACCTCTACGCCGCGGGTGGAGAAGTGGCGGTAACCCACCCAGATGCCTTCCTCGTACCGGGTATAGTCCACATCCTTCTGCGGCTGGCGGGGGCCCCAGGAGAAGCCGCCGCGGGCTGCGTTCTGGTTGTAGTTATACGGGAAGTTGGCACTGGAGGGATGGTCCATGAAGTTGACGGGGAAGGTCATCGGGAGCTTGCCGGAAGGGTTCACCTTGCCGGTGAGGACATCGGCCACGGCGTTGGCCCCTTCCTGGCCGGGGCTCCAGGGCAGGACAATGGCGTCCACCATGTTCTTCCAGGAGGCGGTTTCGATGACACCGCCCACATTCAGCACCACAATCACCTTCTTGCCGGCGGCACGGAAAGCGGTGCTTACATCACGGAGCAGGTCCCGCTCTACGGTGGTGAGCTCAAAGTCGTCTATCTGGCGGCGGTCTGCGCCTTCACCGGCGTTGCGGCCCAGCACGATAACGGCCACGTCATTGGCTTTCGCCTCGTTCTCGATGGCGGTGGCGGGGATGGCAATCTCTGCGAGCTTGCGGCGGCTGAACCAGGAGAAGGTGGTGCCGGCGAGCGCCGTCTGGGCCTGGTCGTAGTGAATGTAAGCCTTGTAGTAGTCTGCCAGTGCCTTGTCCAGGGTGAAACCGGCACCGGTCATGGCATCTTCCATGTTCACCACGTAGGCCTTGTTCACGTCTCCGGAACCGGTTCCGCCAGCCACGAAATCAATGGCCGAAATACCGTAGAGGGCCACTTTCTCGTTCCCCTTCAGTGGCAGGGCGCCCTGGTTGCGGAGCAGGACGATGGATTCTCCGGCGGCTTTGCGGGCCACGGCGGCATGGGCCTTCAGGTCCGGCTTGTTGGAGTACTGATAGCCCTTGAAGTGCGGGGTGCGCACAATGTAGTTGAGCATGTTGCGAACGTTCCGGTCCAGTTCTTCCTGGGAAATGGTGCCGTCCTGCACGCCCGCGATGATGCGGTCAATCTCGTTCTGGTTACCGGGTTCCATGAGGTCGTTACCGGCCTTGGCGCTCTTGACGGTGCCGGCTTTGTTGCCCCAGTCCGTCATTACAATACCCTTGAAGTCCCATTCGTCCCGGAGAACGGTGGTCAGGAGCCCTTCCTTCTGCTGGGTGTATTCCCCGTTCAGCTGATTGTAGGAAGACATCACGGTCCAGGGTTCGGCCTCCTTCACGGCAATCTCGAAGTTCTTCAGGTAGATTTCGCGGAGGGCCCGCTGGGAAACGATGGCGTCGTTTTCGTTGCGGTTGGTTTCCTGGTTGTTCAGGGCGTAATGCTTGATGGAAGTGCCCACGCCGTTGCTCTGGATGCCCCTCACATAGGCGGCGGCCATTTTGCCGGAGAGGAGAGGGTCTTCCGAGAAATACTCGAAGTTACGGCCGCAGAGCGGATTGCGGTGAATGTTCATACCCGGGGCCAGGAGCACGTCTACGCCATATTCCAGCACTTCGTTACCCATGGCGGTGGTTACGCTTTCCACCAGGGCGGTGTCCCAGGAACTGGCCAGGAGGGTTCCCACCGGGAAGCCGGTGCAGTAATACGTGTTGTTGTCTCCCTGGCGGGTGGGTTGGATGCGAAGACCCGCAGGGCCGTCGGCCAGCACGGTGCCGGGGATACCCAGGCGTTCGATGGGACGGGTGTTGCCGGCAGCGCCGGGGACCTCGGCCGCTACGCCGGAGGTGACGCCGTTGACCACGGCGGCACGGGCGCCGCCCACCAGGAGGGTTGCCTTCTCCTGCAGGGTCATGGCCTGAAGCACTTCTTCGATGTTGTCCTTACGGAGTTGCGGCTGCGCGGCGGCTACAAGGGTCAGACCGGCAGCAAGGAGGGTGAGGAATGTTCTTTTCATATATCCTATTGGTTATCTGGTTTCACTGTTGCAAATATGTGGACAATAATTGGAAAAGGTTTGCCTATAAATACAAATTGTTTTCAGAATCTCCAATTATACAAAAACTTGAACACAGCAAAAACAAAGATAACAAATAATGTAGTACCTTTGCAACGAACCCGATAACATCATAACCAACTTAAATACAATGAAAAGAATCCTCTTTTTGACTGTTGCCGCACTGGCCCTTGCCGCCTGCCAGAGCGGAGACCCCCAGTTGGGTAAAGCTTCCGTGGACAAGGTGCTTGCCGCCATGACCCTGGAAGAGAAGGCGCATTTCGTAATCGGCATGGGCATGGCCGGCTCAGACGGCGGTTCGGCCGTAGTGGGCGCCACCCAGGATATCGTTCCCGGCGCCGCCGGTACCACCTATCCCATCCCGCGCCTGGGTATTCCGTCCATCGTCCTGGCCGATGGCCCTGCGGGCCTTCGAATCGACCCCATCCGCGAGGGGGATCCCAACACCTATTACTGCACCCATTTCCCCATCGGCACCCTCCTGGCCAGCACCTGGAACCAGGAACTGGTGGAAAACGTGGGTGAGGCCATGGGAGAGGAAGTCCATGAGTACGGGGCCGATGTTTACCTGGCTCCGGCCCTCAACATCCACCGCCATCCGCTGAACGGCCGCAACTTCGAGTATTATTCGGAAGACCCGGTGGTGGCCGGCAAGACGGCTGCCGCCTATGTCCGCGGTGTCCAGAAGAACGATGTGGGCACTTCCGTGAAGCATTTCGCCTACAACAACCAGGAAACCAACCGTACCGGCAACAACGCCGTCATCAGCCCCCGTGCCCAGCGGGAAATCTACCTGAAGGGTTTCGAGATTGTGGTGAAGGAGTCGGACCCCTGGACCATCATGAGCTCCTATAATAAGATTAACGGTACCTATACTTCCCAGAGCCGGGACCTTATTACTACCGTGCTCAGGGACGAATGGGGCTTTAAAGGCCTGGTGATGACGGACTGGTATGGCGGAGACAACGGCGCCGCCCAGATTGCTGCCGGAAACGATATGCTGCAGCCGGGTACGGCCCTGCAGTACCAGCAGATTATGGACGCCATCCAGGCCGGTACCCTCACGGAGGCCGAACTGGACGTGTGCGTGAAGCGCTGCCTGGAACTGGTGGCCCGCAGCCCCAAGATGAAGGGTTACAAGTATTCCAACAAGCCGGACCTGGAGGCCCACGCCGCCGTTACGCGTCAGAGCGCCCTGGAAGGCATGGTGCTGTTGGAGAATAAGGGTGTTTTGCCCCTGAAGGACGTTCAGAATGTGGCCGTGTTCGGCTGCACTTCCTATGCCTTCATCGCCGGCGGCACCGGTTCCGGCAATGTGAACCGTGCGTACACGGTGTCCCTGCTGGACGGCCTCAAGAACGCCGGCTTCCATGTGGATGACAGCAAGAAAGAAGAGGTTCTGAAGCATATTGCCGACGAGGAAGCCGCTTTCAAGGCCGGTTTCGCCGAGGGGGACATGCTGGCCGCCTTCTATCCGGTTCCCCGTCCTACGGAAATCATCCCTTCCGTCGCAGACCTCATCGTATCGGCCAAGACCAACGACGTGGCCATCATCACCTTCGGCCGCAATTCCGGTGAATTCTTCGACCGCAGCGCAGCGGATTTCTCCCTGAATGCCGGGGAGCGCCAGCTGCTGGACGCCGTCACCAAGGCTTTCCACGCTGTTGGCAAGAAGGTGATTGTGGTGCTGAACGTGGGCGGTGTCATTGAAACCGCTTCCTGGAAGAACATCCCGGACGCCATTCTGCTGGCCTGGCAGGCCGGTCAGGAAGGCGGCAACTCCGTAACGGACATCCTGACCGGCAAGCAGAGCCCTTCCGGCAAGCTGCCCATGACCTTCCCCGTGAACCTGATGGATGCCGCTTCTTCCCGGAATTTCCCCATTGACGCCACCAACGAGGTGTACTTCACCAACCGCCGCGAGGATTCCGGCGTGAAGGATGTGGATGTAACCCGTTATGAAGAAGGTATTTACGTGGGTTACCGCTGGTTTGACAAGCAGAACCTGGCCGTTTCCTATCCGTTCGGCTACGGCCTCAGCTATACCACCTTCGAGTACGGCAATCCGCTGGTCATCAACGACGGCAAGAAGGTTACGGCCTTCGTGAACGTGAAGAACACCGGCTCCGTGGCCGGCAAGGAAGCCGTCCAGCTGTATGTGAGCGCCCCGGCTGGCACCCTCGACAAGCCCGTGAAGGAGCTCAAGGCCTATGCCAAGTCCAAGGAACTGGCTCCCGGAGAGGTGGTTACCCTCAGTTTCTCCTTCCCGGTGTCCGAGCTGGCCTCCTTCGATGAGGAAGCTTCGGCCTGGAAAGTGGAAGCCGGTACCTACACCTTCCAGTTCGGCGCCTCATCCCGGGATATCCGCTGCATGGTAACGGCCGATGTGGCCGCTTCCGAAACCCCCGCCCACCGCGTGCTGCTGATGCAGGAATAAGGAACCTTACCATAAACAGTCAGGGTGCACCGGAAAGTGCACCCTGACTTGTTTTATAAGGAAATGTCTATCGTGTGCTCGCCGGGTTCGTAGGGAATAAACTGAGAGCGGCCGGGAGCGCCGGGGTGGATGGTGAGGTGGTACACGGCACTGCGGAAGCGGCGGGTGACGGTGTACGGGCCGAAGCCTTCCGGCAGGCAGGGCTGGATAAGGAGGCCGTCGTATTGCGGCTTCACGCCCAAAAGGAATTCGCTAATGGTGTACCAGTTCCAGGCGGCGGTACCGGTGAGCCAGCTGTTTTTGCCCTCTCCGGGCTTGGGGGCGTCTTTTCCGGCCACCATTTGGCAATAGACGTAAGGCTCTACCTTGTGCAGTTCCTGGTCCCGGATAAAGGCCGGAGAAATCTTGCAGTAGTGCTGCCAGGCGTCATCGGCCCGTCCGGCCAGGGCTTCTCCGATAATCACCCAGGGATTGTTGTGGCAGAAGATGCCGGCGTTTTCCTTGTAACCCTGCGGATAGGAGGAGATTTCTCCGTATTCAATCTTGTAGGAAGTGAAGGCGGGGTTGTTCAGGACCATGCCGTGCTCGCAGTCCAGTCGCTCTTTGCAGGCGTCCAGCGCTTTGTCGCAGAGGCCTTCTTCCGCGCCGATACGGGCCATGGTACACCAGCCCTGGCTCTCAATGAAAATCTTGGATTCTGCGTTTTCCCGGGAGCCAATCTTCCGGCCGAAGAAATCGTATGCCCGGAGGAACCAGTTGCCGTCCCAGCCGTACTTCTTGACGGCTTCTTCCATGGCCCGTGTGGCTTCCCGAACCTTTTCCGAAGGCTGGCCCAGACGGTCCAGCAGCTCTGCGAAATCCTTTCCTTCCACCACAAACAGGCCGGCTATCATCAGGGATTCCGCCTGGCTGCCTTCTGTCTTGTTTTCGGTGGTCTGGAAAGATTCGTCCGGGTTGTCGGAGAAGCAGTTGAGGTTGAGGCAGTCGTTCCAGTCTGCCCGGCCGATGAGCGGCAACCCGTGCGGCCCCAGGTTGTCCGTCACAT
>Ga0265298_10007066_pt1 | contig 13732 bp, 11 predicted proteins | sample AusTroGonzalo_MG_3_FD_193486 | JGI IMG/M metagenome (GOLD analysis project Ga0265298, IMG submission 193486) | Bovine rumen microbial communities from tropical cattle in Woodstock, Queensland, Australia - Gonzalo_01 | ecosystem: Host-associated > Mammals > Digestive system > Stomach > Rumen ...
CGAAATATATCCGGTCAAGCGATACGCCGTACTCCTTTGCCTTATCCGTTATTATATGAAAGCACCGCATTCGCTTTTCCATCGTCTTTGGCATTCCTTCCCCGTCCAAAAGCAGGGCGATCATTCTCCAGCCTTTGTTTTTCGAGACGGCGGGGAACAGTTTTTTTATTTTATCCCCTTCAAGCGAAACTGAGTTTATAATGCCGGGGTTTTTACAAAGCGGAATACATCGCAGTATCGTGTCGGGGTTCGGGCTGTCGAGGCTGAATTTCACGTCGGGATGATCAGCCTGGATAAGCTCTGTCATCCATTTTAAGATCTCCGCGTCCTCGCCCGGTTTGCCGGAGCAGATATCGAGATATTCCGCGCCGCACTCTATCTGTTTTGACGCGAGCGCGCGTATAAACTCTCCGTCGCGCTTTCTTATCGCCTCCGCCACGGATTTTATACTGCCGTTCAGTTTTTCTCCGATCATGAGCATAACGTTTTTCCTTTACCTATTTAACCTATCGGAATTGTAGGCATTATATCACAAAAGAACTTACAAGTCAAGTCCGATATGTAAATTTTTTGTCCCGCGGCGCAAAATGTTTAATTACCTATTGACAAAGTAGGCTAATGCGCTTATAATAACGGCGGACCGAATGAATAAACGTTTAAAGAGGTGATCATTATGATGATATCGACACGGGGACGATATACCCTGCGCCTTCTGCTCGATATAGCCGAGCATCAGGGCGACGGCTTTGTTCCGCTTAAGGACGCGGCAGAGCGGCAGGAAATATCAAAAAAATATCTTGAACAGATCATAATAAATCCCGAGGTCTCGAAAATGCTTTCGGCAAAGGGAGGAAAATGCGGCGGCTACCGGTTGTCAAAATCGCCCGACGAATACACCGTCGGGGAGGTCCTGCGCGCGGCTGAGGGCTCGCTCTGCTCCGTCGCCTGCCTTGAGGTGAACCACGCGCCCTGCCCGCGCAGCTCCGCCTGCCCGGCGCTTCCGGTGTGGCGAGGGCTTGACGCGGTCATAAACGAATATCTTGACGGAATGACGCTGAAGGACGTGCTCGACAAAAGCGCGGAATCGGACGCCGGATACGATTACGTAATATAAGGAAGATAAGAAAATGAATAAAACTATATATCTTGACAACGCGGCGACGACGAAAATGAGTAAAACCGCGATCGACGCGATGACGCCGTATTTTGACAAAATTTACGGAAATCCGTCAAGCTTGCATTCGGTCGGTCAGACGGCGGCGGAAGCGCTGTACGACGCGCGGCAGAGGATCGCGAAATGCATCAACGCATCCCCGAATGAAATAACGTTCACGTCCGGCGGAAGCGAGGCGGACAATCAGGCAATAATCTCCGCGGCAAAAAACGGCGAGAAAAAGGGCAAAAAGCATATTATTTCAACTAAAATCGAGCATCACGCGGTGCTCCACACGCTGAAAAAGCTTGAAAAAGAGGGCTTTGAAGTGACGCTGCTCGACGTGGGCGAGTACGGTATAGTCAAGCCGGAGCAGGTCAAAGACGCGATACGCGCCGACACCTGCCTTGTCACCGTAATGTTTGCAAACAACGAGATAGGGACGATACAGCCGGTAAAGGAAATAGGCGAGATTTGCCGCGCGGCGGGCGTGATCTTCCACACGGACGCGGTGCAGGCGGCGGGACATTTGCACATAGACGTCGCGGCGCAGAACATAGATATGCTCTCGATATCCGCGCACAAATTCCACGGTCCGAAGGGCACGGGCGTGCTTTACGCGAAAAAAGGCGTACGCTTGTGGAATATCATAGAGGGCGGCGCGCAGGAGCGCGGCAAGCGCGCGGGAACGGAGAACATACCCGCGATCACTGGCATGGCGGCGGCGCTTGAGGAAGCGTGCGCGAACATGGACGAAAACGCGAAGAAAATGACCGCGATGCGCGACAGACTTATATCGGAGCTTTCTGAGATCCCGCATTCGGTCTTAAACGGCGACGCGAAAAACAGACTTCCCGGCAACGTTAATTTCTGCTTTGAGGGCATAGAGGGCGAGTCACTTCTGCTCCTGCTCGACGACAAGGGCGTCTGCGCGTCCTCCGGCTCCGCGTGCACATCGGGGTCGCTCGACCCGAGCCACGTGCTTTTGGCGATAGGCCGCCCGCACGAGATAGCGCACGGCTCGCTCCGGTTGTCTTTATGCGAGGAAAATACCGATGAAGAGATAGAATACACTATAAAAGCCGTAGGCGACGTCGTTTCATATTTAAGGAATATGTCGCCCGTCTGGCGCGATCTTATATCCGGCAAAAAAGAATTTATAACAAAGTGAGGTAAAAATAAAATGGCGTTATACAGCGAAAAGGTGATGGATCATTTCAGAAATCCGCGCAACGTCGGCGTTATCGAGGACGCGGACGGCGTCGGCGAGGTCGGCAACGCGAAATGCGGGGATATAATGAAAATATATTTGAAGATTGAAAACGACATAATAGTTGACGTGAAATTCGAGACGTTCGGCTGCGGCTCGGCGATAGCGTCAAGCTCGATGGCGACGGAGCTTATCAAAGGCAAACCCGTTTCCGAGGCGCTGACGCTTACGAACAAAGCCGTCGCGGAGGCGCTCGACGGTCTGCCCGCGTACAAAATGCACTGCTCCGTTTTAGCGGAGGAGGCTATCAAAAAGGCGCTGCAGGACTATTACGAAAAAAACGGAATAGAGTACGACCACTCGCTTTTCCCGGACTTCGAGGACTGCGAACACTGCTGCGAAGTCTGATTTGTGAAAACGGAGGTTCGGATGAAAAAAGCGAATATTATAGTGCTCTCGGGTCAGTCAAACGCCGTGGGGTGCTCATACGTCGGTTATCTTGAAAAGCATATCGAGCCCGGGCGAATGGCGCGGCTGCGCGAAGGATTCGAGAACGTAAAAATAAACTACTTCTCGCACGATATAAAAAGCGGCGGGTTTGTGAAAACCACGTTCAACTGCTCCGTTTCCGACGAGGATACGTTCGGTCCCGAGGTCGGGATCGCCGAGGCGCTGACTGATACATATCCCGAAACGGAGTTTTTCATAGTCAAGCTCGCTTTCGGCGGCGTGACGCTGTATAACGATTTTATATCGCCGTCGGGCGACGCGAAGTATGACCCAACCTCGTACGCAAATCAAAAGGAAGACGCGGCGAAGGCGCTTATGTCGGGCGAGACGTTCCGTCCCGGCTGGTGTTATAACGAGCTGTTGAAGATAGTGTCCGAAAGCATTGAGCTCCTCAAACAAAGCGGATACGAGCCGGAAATAAAGGCTTTCTGCTGGATGCAGGGCGAAAGCGACGCAAACAGCGAGGACGCGACCGCCGCGTACGCCCATAACTACGGCGCGTTTATCTTTGATTTCAAATCATATTTTGCCATGTATCTTGATAACTGCGTCTTTATCGACGCCGGCGTCAGCACCGTTTGGGAAAGATACGTAAGGATGAACGATATAAAGCGCAAATATGCAAACGACCATGCGGACTGCGTATTTATCGACACGATAGGCGAGGGCTTGACTACTGTGAACGAGCCGTATTCGCAGCCCGATATAGGTCACTACGACGCGGAAAGCATGCTTATGCTCGGCAATCTGTTCGGGCGTGAAATAAAGCGCGTTTTATAAATAGTTTATAAATATAACTTGACATTGACGCGGGCGCGTGTTATAATAAAACCAAATAATAAACGCGAAAACTAAAAACAGAGGTCATTTATGAAAAAAATACTGCCGTCCATACTTGCGGTACTTCTTCTTTTATCCGTCGTTTCGTGCGATACAACGCCGACGGTAACGACGTTTATTACGGAAGACGCCGACACGGGGACAACAACCGAAAAGGAGACAGAAGAAGTGACAGAAACAGATGTAGTAACAGAAACGGAAACAGAGGCGCCGATAATCGACGAGGATCCCGTTTTCTATGAAAAAACGGACCGTGACCCGGTCGACCCGGCAAACGCCGATCTTTCCGGCACAGACTGGAACAGCACGATAGTAAACGCGCACGAGCGCGCAAACGGCGTATCGGGCAAATACACCGACACGGTAAGGAATATGTTTGAGTTAAGAAATGAAAACATGTCTCTTGTCTATAACCTTACCGAGGAGGGAAACAAGCAGGTAAAGGGGCTTTATAACGCAGACGGCAAAGCGTATTTCAACGATACGATGAACGTTTACGTTATCAATTCCGAGGGTACGGAATTCAGCTCCGCCCATTCGCTGTCAAACGGCAGAATGAACAGCAACCGCATAGGTTATTACTATTACGATTTCCGCTTCCGCGATCAGACGTTCATAAAGCCGGCGGAAACGACGACGGAGGAAACGTACGACCTTATCTCCGAGCCGTCAAAATGGACCGGAAGCAGCGACGTCAAAAAGGTGTCGAGGCTCAAGGGCAAGATCACATACACGGTCAACGGCGCGCTCGACCCGTATATCTACGCAAAGACGGACTTTTCCGCCGATAAGTTTAACGCCGTAAGGATGACGATAAAAACGGAGTATTCCTCCGCCGTATATTTCTACCTTATAGCGGGCTCGGAAAAGCAGTATAATCAAAATCAGTCGCTCGGCGTCAGGATCATAGCCGGTCAGTGGGTGACTATCGTCGTGCCGATGTCGGCTATCCCCGACTACAAGGGAACGGTCACCGGCTTCCGCATAGACTGCGGATATCAGAGCGGCGAGCAGATACAGATAAGCGAGCTTAAGGCGATCAGCGTCGGCGAAGCGACCGTGCCGCTTGCGATGGAGCATATTTTCCATACGTATTCCGATAAGATGCACGAGGTAGTCCGCGCCGTCGCTACAGCCGATTATACCGAGGGCGGAAGGCTTGAAACAAGAGTCGAGATACCGGCGGATACCGTAAGGAAAATGATAATCAAAAATAAAGACGGCGAGACCGAAACGCTTGACGGCTTTGATTTTTCAAGTCTGGAATACGTCGGCTTTGATATAAAGGGCGCGGGTGTTTACGGCATAATAATGCCCGTGAAAGAAAACAACGGTTATATCAGGATAGAGTTGAAGGACGGCAATTACGTCATCACACGCGGCATCGAGATAACGAACACGATAAGAAAAGAAAAGGATATACAGTTCGGTCACAGGATTTACACCACGACGTCGCACCAGTTCAACGACCTGCGCAAAGAGGCGTATATTGAGCGCAACCCGCTGACCGACGTATATATTTCAAAGGCGGCGGACGACGCTAAATTCGAGGGCTACGACGCGCTGACGGGCAGCTACGTGTTCTCCGTCCGTGCGATAGAGTTCTCAACGGCTATGTATAACCAGGCGAACAAGCATTTCAACGTAAACGCACTCATCTGCGGCGACGGCGTCGTTGACAGAAAGATATACGTTGAGACGGCGGAAAACCGGAACACGAGAAGAGGCCGCCTTGAATGCGCCGCGATACTTGACGAAAACGGCATGATGCTTCCGCTCCCGCTCGAGGTAGGCAAGAACTTCGACGGCGAAAACGAGGAGCCGGTCTATTACCCCGAAAAGGCGACGGGCGCGGCGGCGTACGGCGAAACGTACGTGCCGATAACGATAGGCAAAAACGAAAACAAGCAGTTCACGATGCTTCATCTGTACCAGAAATGGGGCAATTATCCGTTAAAGCAGATCTCGTTCATCGCATTCCACATACCGTATTATCATCTGTCTGTCGGCGTAACGGAGACTAACTGCATAACGCCGTATTACGTTTACGGCAAGGACGGCTTCGTACTGCCAGACTTCCGCGCGAACTCCGCGCCGCTCTGGGAAAACGGCAGAGGCACGCAGCATACGAGCATGGGCAGAAACTATTTCTTGCAGTATAAGGACGCCGACGGCAACCATCAGATGACGGAATACCAGGTCTCCGATCTCGTGTCAACGGGCCCGATCTACGCGGACGTAAGGACCGAATATCTGTCAGACGACGGCAAGATAAAGGCGACGTACAGACATACCGAGATGGCGCAGACAGACGAAAACAGAACGTACTACAACATCAAGCTCGAGGTGCTTGACGACGTATCGTTCAAGGATTTCAGAAACGATTTCGCGTTCTTCACGACGGACAGCCGCGATATCACGTACGCAAAGGTCGGATATCTTGACGAAAACGGAAACATGGTCATAGAGGACGTCAAAAACGGCACGGAAAGAACGGTCAAGCTCGGAAAAGAATATCCGTACTACGATTATTTCGGAGGCAGCGAGAAGGAAAGCGTCAACTTCGGTCTTATCGTAAGAAAAGCGAACATCACGGTAGGCGGCAAAAAGTTCGACGGCAGCTTCATCTTCCGCGACAAATTCGACGGGTCGCTCAACGTCGGCTCGCTCTCGCTCGATTTAGGAGAGGTGACGTTCAAAAAAGGCGACGTCCTTGAGCTTGAAATAATCCTTCTGCCGTGGGGCTACAGCACAAGCAAAAACGACGATAACGTCAGAAACGTCCGCGAGGACAGCTGTATCGACCCGTACAAGATAACGGCGGTAACAGGCGAGCAGTATGAAGACTGCTTCATCCCGTCCGTTCGCGCAAAGGACAACACGGCGACGTTCAAGCTCTCCGGCGGCAAAGGCACCGCGGCGGTCAGAGTCTACGGCTTCACAGACTATAAGACGCCCGAGGTAACGTTTTTGGCGGACGGCAAGGATACCGATATCAAGCTCGCCGGCAGAAACGGCTACGACGGATATCAGGTGTATCTCGACGACGACGGGACGTACTCCTTCTCGTTCAACGTTGACATGGACAAGGCAAACGAATACGAGATAACAGTTACGCAGAAATAATAAAAAATATCGGGTGCTGACGCGGAGGCGTCGACACCTTTTTTGTATTTCGGAGATTTCGATATAAAACCCTTGATTTTTTTCTCATATCGTGTTATACTGTTGTTGTGATCCGCCAAATCGCGCGAAAATCTTCGGGGAAAGGACTGATATCAACTTGAAAAGGTTTGACGTAAATATAAAAAAAGCCGTGCTGTTACCGGTTTTTTTCGCCGCGGCGGTCTTTTTCTGCGCCTGCGAGATACATGAGGCGGCAACGGACGATATAAGCGCGTATATTCCCGTAACAACGACGGCGGAGACGACAGCGGAGACGGAGACGGAAACCGAGACCGAGACCGATATACCCGTCATCGTAATATGCGGAAAGGAATTTTCGCCGGACGCGGAGAAAATAGTCTTTTCCGGCGGGGAGATAACGGATCTGAGCGAGATAACCGGGGGGCTGAACGGATTTAAAAATCTCAAATCGGTCGATCTCGGCAGCTTTGAAATAAGCGTCGCGGAGGCGGAGGCGCTGATGGCCGGCTTTGACGGCGTCGCTTTCAAATATAACGCGTACGTGCCCTTGTACGGGCGGCGCGTGAGCGTGAGCGAGACGGAAATAGATCTGTCCGGCATCGATATTTCCGACACGTCGGAGCTTTTCGACGCACTTCACAGCCTGCCCGACGTCGTGCGGGTGGTGAGCACGGACGGGCAGACAAAGTATGAAAACAAAAAAGCGCTGAAAGACGAATACCCTGGTATAGAATTTGATTTTGCCGCCGTCTGCGACCTCTACGGCAGATCGGTAATGGACAGCGCCGTGCGTCTCGACCTCAAGGGCGTCGCCGTCGATGACGGCCTTACAGAGCTGTTAAAAATGTTTTCGCACCTTGAAACGGTCGATCTGCGGCTGACGGATATTTCGTTTGATCTGCAGAAACAGCTGAAGACCGCATATCCCGCGGTGAACTTTATCTGGACCGTTAATATACTCGGCCGGCCGTACGCGTCCGATACCGAGGATATCGACCTGTCTGGCGGCGAGGGGCTGACCGCCGGCTTTGTGCGCGACCTTATGATGCTTTTCTCAAATCTTAAGCGCGTCGACCTGTCCGACTGCGGGCTGCAAAACGAGGAGCTCGCCGAGCTCCGGACAAAGTTCCCCGACACAAAAGTAGTCTGGAAGCTTTATATGGGCAAATGGAGCCTCAAAACGGACGCCGTCGCGTTTTCGGTGCTTATTTACGATTACAACTACACGCGGCTGACAAGCGAGGATATAGAGGTGCTCAAATACTGCACCGACCTGCAGGCGCTCGACCTCGGACACCAGGCGATAACGGATATTTCAGTCATCGGAGAATATTTAAAAGAACTGCGCATATTAATACTTGTTGACAATAAGTTAAGCGATATAACGCCGCTTTCAAATCTGACGCACTTGCACTATCTCGAGCTTTTCGTAAACAGACAGCTGAAAGACATTTCCCCGCTCGGCGCGTGCCGTGAGCTTGTTGATTTGAACGTCAGCTATCTGTACGATCTGCGAGATATATCTGCTCTGTACGATCTGCCGCTGTTGGAGCGGGTCTGGATAGAGCATACAGACGCGTCCGCCGCAAGCATAAAGCGCTTGAAGGAATCTCACCCGGACGCGACGGTCATTGACGTGGGCGAGGGCTCGGTCGATCAGGGCTGGCGCGAGCACAAAAGATACAAGGCGATGTTTGATATGTTCAAAAAGACGGATTATATGAGCGATGAGTTCAGCAAATACGATTTCGCCGCGTCGTAAAACGTCGGATATACGGCGATTGTAACAGAAGTGTGAATTTCCTGTCGAGCGAAAGTTTATATCAATTTCAAAATATCTGTTGACAAAATCCGATTTTTGATTTATTATAGGAAGCACCCCCTGTAAACTGTCAAAAGGAGTGGCTTGCCATGGATATTTTGCCGGATAAGGATATACATACCGTATCAGAGCTGTACGGTAAATATAAAAATATCAAAGAAACGTCGGTACGTATTTATAAGGATACGTTTTTGCGGTATTATCTGCTTAAAGGCAGGTGCCGCAGCGGTCGGTCCGACGTTTACAGCATCCTGTGCGTGAAATGCAAGGGCGGCGAAACGGTCGGATGCGAGTTCGCTTTCGATATATCGTCGCGGCCAGACGACGCCGCGCATATCTACGGCGTGCTCTGCAGAAACGCCGTGACGCCCGACTGTCTTTTTGAGGCGCTTGACAATATACTGTACGATGCGCTTATGATGCGTTAAACTAAAAAACTCCGCGGCAGCGGAGTTTTTTGCGGTGTCGGCGCAGCCGACAAATACGGCGGGTCCCCACCCGTGAACCCCCGCCGCTTTTCGCGGCGGGGAACCCCGGGCCACCCTTCACGGCGCGTACCGTTTCCGCGGCTGTACTTGATTTATTTCGACCGCTCCGCTTTCTAAAGCGCCTTTTACTCAAACACTCTCCCATTATTATACAGCACGGGATAAACCGTAATCGAGGTGACGTGATACGAATTCATAAGCTCGTACAGCGCTTCTGTTATCGCGTTTGCGGCAAAAGGTCTGTTAATATCAACGTCTGCGTCAGGATCAGAGTTTATACCTGCATATATCTTTTTGTCTGTTACTACCGTAAGCTTTTTTGCCTCTCACTGATCATACACAGGCTCCCACTCATACGTTATTTTTTCGATCAAATTTCCGTCTTTGGTATAGCTTGAAAATTCCTTTACGTTTCCGTATTCGTCGTATCTGTATAAGTTGTACGTTTTTTGTTCCCCGTCCGCGTTGTGCAGCGTTACGTCCGCTCTTATTAAAACGTCTCCGTTATACGTATGTGAACTCTCTGAGATGACTTTGCCGTCACGTGAGCTTTTCGTTATTTTTCCGTGCTCGTCGTATTCGGTTTCCATTACAGTCACCTCGCCGTTTATCTCCGTCACGCTTTTTATGACGTTGCCTATTTTATCAAGCGTGACCTCTCCGGTCGTTATCTCGCCGCTGTCGCTTTTTTGTATATACGTATAGCTTCCGTTTTCGTCCGTAAACGTATAATCCGTATAATAATGCATTTTTCCCGCATTATCGCCCGACGTCGTGTAGTAATCGTACTCGTAACGGACGATTTGCCAGTTGTCGTTATATCCGTATCTGGTCTCGGTTTTTGTCGTTTGCTCGGTTGTCCCTGTTTTTTCGGTCTTTACGGACGATATCGATGACAGATGTTTTCCGTCGGAGTAACAGTACTTTACCGTTTCTGTCGAAATCTTCATATTATTCAAAGGTTTTAATTCTTCCGTATTCTTTGTGATAAGATCTCCTCTTTCATTATAAATATATTCCGTGATTTCTTTTCCGCCGATCTGTGTTTCTGCGGTTTCTTTCGATACTCTGCCGTGCTCGTCGTATTCATATACGGTCTCCAGTTTATATCCCGAAAATGATTTCAGCTCTTTCACAAGACGGAAGGAAGCTTTCTCATCATCCTCTACAGGCGTTTCTGTGACCGCGGCTGCCGTAGTTTCCGGCAGCCCCGATATCGCGCCGCCTTTGTATTCAAGATATTTCAGCCCGGCAAACGTTCCGCCGCACACGACCGCGAGAAGCACAAACGCGCCGATTATACGCGGCACGGGGTGGTAGGTGCCCGTTTTTTCCGCCTTTCCGGGCAGGGCGTTTTCGTAATTTATAAAATCCGATACGCTGTCGGCGTCTAAATCCGACATCGCGTTATATAAAAGCTCTTTTTTCTTTATGTTTTTCACAGATCATACCCCTCTTTTATCAGCTTTTCCTTCAAACCCGATTTGATCTCCGCAAGCTCCTTGTTGACCGTGGATCTACTCACGTCAAGCTTTTTCGCTATTTCGTTCAACGATCGGTTCAGGTAATAGCGGCTGATGAACACGTAACGCTGCCTTTGGTTAAGCTGTCTGACGTAGCCGTTTATTATGTCTGACAGCTCTCTTTCCGTTATCGCGTCGTCCGCGTCGCCGCCTGGCAGGATATCAGCAAGCCCGTCAAGCGGAGCGTAAAGCTTTTTAGGTATCCGGCGGGCTCTTTTGTCTTTTTTTATGACGTCGAGCGCGGCGTGGCGCAGAAGCGTCAGAAGATACGCGCGAAGTGACGACGGTCGGTTCGGCGGTATGGAATTCCACGCGGCGAGATATGCGTCGTTTACGCATTCCTCCGCGTCGCGCCTGTCGTCGGTCATGTTCGCCGCAACAGCCTTAAGATACTCGCCGTATTTCCTGTCCGTCTCGGTCAAAGCCCGCTCGTCACGGTCAAAGAACAGCGCGGTTATCTCATCATCGGTGAAGTACATGGTTTTTTCCTTTCGTTTGAGGTCCCTCACATAATAAGACGACAAATCTGTGAAAAAGTGTAAAAAAGCCGCAAAATATATCTTTTGCGGCAATATACCGGGGGTTATCGGGGATTATCGGGTCGTCGAGGCACAGACGCTTTTTTTCTTAATTTTTAATTCTTAATTCGTCCTTCTCCACCGCCAGATATTCAAGCTGCTCGCCCATGCGTTTGAGCTCGCCTGCTACACGGCGGCGTCCGGCGTCGGTTTTATACCAGTTTTCCTTTGTTATGTCTTTGCCGGGCACGGCGACGACGCTTATATCGACGTCGGGAAACGCGTTCTGATAGTACGTATAAGCGCGGCGCGCGTGGAACGCCTTGCACACGAGTATCGCACAACGCACCCTGACGCCGCGCTCCTCGAGCAGTTTTTTTGAAAACAGGGCGTTCTGATACGTAAACTCCGCTTCCTCCTCGCAGATTATCGCCTCGTCCGGCACGCCGTTTTTTATAAGCACGTCGCGGTAAAAATCCGCCTCCGTCAGATAATCGCCCGTGTATAAGTCCGCGTGTCTTGACGGCTTTTTTACGTGTCCTACGTTTTTGCCGTATTTTCCGGACGCTGTCACAAGCGGCGCGTAACCCGCCTTATAAAGCTCCGCCGCCTTTTCCGGCAGCGCGGGGTCGGAGCCGCCGGGCAGAAATATAACGTCCGATATCCTCGGCTTTGAGCTTATAAATATAAATTCCGTTACGTCAGATATGAAATCCATTATTTTTTCTTCCTTTTCTTTTCAGCCGTATCCTTTTCGCACAGATACGATATTTCCCCGTCGTTTATTCTTCTGTTGTGGTTTGTGTATCTAACGTCCTCGTAGAGCTCAAACAAAAGCTCGTCGCGCTCGCTTGACGACAGCTTTTCGCTGACCTGGCGCGCGGTGTCGGAGACCGTTATATAAGCCCCGTCAAATATTGAAGCAGCTACGCGCGCGGCGTACAGATACCGTATTTTATCGCGATTTTCGCGTAAATTGCTCCATTTTATGCGCACGGCTCCGTCTTTTTCCGTTCTTTTTGCGCCGTACGCGTCGCCGAGGTCGTATTCCGTATCCTCTCCGCCGAAAAACATCGCCCGCGGCTTCAGATTTAATATCTGCCTTATCTTTTCGTCAAACGCGCGCCACGCGGCTTTTAATCTGATTCTGAACTTTGAGGTTTTACCCTCTTTCTTTTCTCTGAAATACTTTAGATATAGCTTTATCAGCGTTTTTATGAAGTAAAACAGCACGACGGCATAAACGACGTAAACCGTTATGACGATCTGGTACAGCTGCGGCTTGCCGTACGATATTATGACTATGACGGCGAGCGCGATCATCGCCGCGCCGAGCAGGCAAAGCCGCACAAACAGCGGGTCTTTCACCGCTTTTTTTATTTTTTCACGCATTTTATCACCTTCCGGTCATATACACCGTTACGTTGTTGTTCCTTCTCTTATACGTTTTTATCTGCTCGCCGTATTCGGTAAGCATCGCCGGCGTTATTATAAACACGTCCGCGTCGCGTATCTCGGGGAGCAGCTTTGACAAAAGCGCTGAAAACGACATTCCGCATTCGTACAGTCTTGCCGCCGCCATTTCCTTTAACAGCTCCTCCAGCGCGCCCGCGCCCGAGACGGGCGGAAAGCAGATCGACTGCCCTTTTTCGCCGCCGCAGTTTGCGGCAAAGCCCGCGCGGTAGCCCTTCTGCAGCGCCGATTTAACAAGCGAGGCGGAGTACGACAGCGCGTTTTCCATTATCGCCTCAAACCGCTTTACGGGGATGGACTCCGCCGGCTGCTGCAGGTTCAAAAACACCATGAACACCCTGCCGGAGCAGAAATCGCGCTCGTTCACCTTTATCCTGCTGCCGCCGGTGCGCGCCGTAGCTTTGAAGTTTATCGAATTGAACGGGTCTCCCGGCGCCATATCGCGTATGCCGGAAATATTGAACGGGTCGGTCAGTATGCGCCTCGCCGATCTGACGTCGCCGACGAGCATGTTTTTAGGCGACGTTTCCGTTTTTATATTCACAAAGCGCGGATATACGTAAAGCTTGGCGTGCGACTCGAAATACACCGGCTCGCGTGCGACGGTGACGGACGCGGAGCCGAGCTCGTACACGCCGCGCTTTTTCGCCTTGAAGCGGCGTTTTCTCACGACCGTTTTTTTCGGCGGGAGGTTGAAGCGGCTTATGAAAAACTGCATATCGCCGTCTTTCTGTCCCGTGTAGCCGTACAGCGCTATCTCACCGTATATATACGCCTCCACGTCAACGAGCAGAAGCGGCAGAAACGTCGGGTTCGTTATCTTCTCGTACAGATACGCGTCCTCGCCCTCGAACACTCCGGTATCCGAAAAATATCTTTCGTATTTCAGAAGGCTTATCTGCCAGCGCCGCAGCGCGCGGACGCCCTTGACCGTGAGGACGGCGAGGATTATAACGACGGCAAGAGACGAAAGTACGGCGACGATCGAGGTTATCAGCTTGTCCGACGCGGAAAATACGGCGTCGCTTATGCGGTCTATGATATCGGT
>Ga0265298_10007067_pt1 | contig 13728 bp, 32 predicted proteins | sample AusTroGonzalo_MG_3_FD_193486 | JGI IMG/M metagenome (GOLD analysis project Ga0265298, IMG submission 193486) | Bovine rumen microbial communities from tropical cattle in Woodstock, Queensland, Australia - Gonzalo_01 | ecosystem: Host-associated > Mammals > Digestive system > Stomach > Rumen ...
CGCACCTGCTGGAGTTCGAGGAGCCTCCTATATTAATCTTTCAGACATTCAATATCGATACCGACCTGAACAAGACTGACTAATCCATTCTTTTCCCTCCTCCACCTGCTCACGAGGGTTCTTTCGTCTTTTTCGATTGTTGTCAACTTGGCGGTGAAGTATCCTTTATCGTCCTCTTCCGATATTTCGATTGAAGATACGTGGTACAGAGAATATCCATTCACAATCTTCGTCATTAGGCGAGTAATAACCTCCGCTTGTGCGTAATTGAGTTTGATTGTATCATGCTTCATTCTTAGTCCTACTTTTCATTAGTTTTTCCTTCATTTCCTCTTCCACACATTGTTTCCCGACAGCCAATAATTTATCGAATGCTTCCGAGAATATCTTCCAAAGAACCGCATCCTCTTCGTCGCACGACATTAGAGTGTTGATTACAGCCTTCCTAAGATTGAGTCCGTACCCATTACAAGATTCTATCCTGGATTCATCTGTATCCATGATAAGAATAAAACACCGCTCTTTCTTGTTTTCTTCCACCCAATCGCTGATTGTTTGTACCGCATCTTTAACTTTTTGATCAAATTCCATAACTTAATCCTCCATAATTTTCCAAGTGATTACAAAATATAGTTTATTCGGGATTGCTCCCATGCTTTCAAGACCGTATCCGATACAGATTTTAGGCTGTTGCTTAACCATCCTGCGCTCCGCATCGTCTTTGCGTGGATAACCTTTCGTGAACTCCAATTCATCGAAATGCCTGAATACGTCTTTACCTCGTCTAAAGTATTCCAAAACAAGGAGATAGACTTGTTTTTCGTATATTTCCTGATGTTTAGGGTCGTATGTGAAGATTCCAAGAAATCTATCCACATAACATTCATCGATAAATCTCCTAACCCAATACGGCGTAATCTCCCTATACTCCTCCGTTTTCTCCCCGCTCTTAATAAGGTCGAACCAGATACTTATTAGTATTAAAATCAATCGTCTCATACCGTCATCTCTTTACACCACCTTAAAAATCTCCTTTATCCTGCTATCGATCTCCACCAAACATTCCGCCCATCCGTCATGCTCAAGATAGAAGTTATACAAGTTTTGAAACTCCCTCACGCTGTCGATGGAGAAACAAACATTCCTTCCGTTAATCATCCTTTGTAAAAGGTACACCCCTTCCGTCTCCTTCTTGATCCAATACAGCGGCTTGTCTGGTGTGTCCATTCGTCCTCCAATCATCCAAGTATCAAAGCTTCGCTTGTCCTCGAAGAGTTGATTAAAGAACCAATCGGACAACTCAACATCATCCAAAAAGCACTCGTCTGTATGTTTTATCATGTTGTATGATTTAATATCAGCGTTATCAATGTTTATTCCGAAGTGGTTTATCATTCGAATATGGAAGATTTGTCCCGCATACGACACGATGTTATTTATTGCAAAATTTCTCATAAATTCTCCTCCTTCCTTACTAATTCCACCTCTATCGTCTCGTCATCCCATCGGAGTTCGGGGTATAAGTCACCGTTTATTTCTAAGCAATCGTCTTCTCTTAATAGCGTATTGTCGGTGTCTACTTCCCACCAATCACGTGCACGTTTTGGTCGGTCAATGTACAACCATAATGTTCCATCCTTATCTCTCGCTACCCACATAATTTAGTCCTCCATTGCTTTTATAAAATCATTGAAAAATTTTTCTTTGTTAAAAAAATGGCCTACACCACCGAGAGATTGCACCCATTCGTCAGGTTCATGGATTGTGAAAAAAACATGCGCTTTTTTCATAAATTCCTCTCTCTCTATCTCGCAAGCCTTTTCCGCAAATTCAGGTGTTATCCATTTAGCGTATGATACGACTTTTGTTTCAGCTGCACATTTCCCAACTTTATAAAGTGCATTTCCTTGCGTATTTGTGTATTCCTTTATGAACTCTTTTGTTTTATCCGAAAGCATAACTTCTCCTCCTCTAACTCTAATAATTTTTATTGTGTTTATAAGGCCTAAGACTATTGTATCTGCGCTTCAAAGCGATATGGTTATCTATGTCTATTTTTAGATAACCGACAATATCTAAGAGTCTAATAATAGCATCAGCGATTTCGTCCTCGAAAGTGTCTTTTACTCTTAAACTAAAATCTCTTTCAAAGTTTTCGTTTAACCCATATATTATATGCTGTGTGGCGTGTCTATTCTTTCTGTCAGCCTCTAATGCCTCAGAAAGTTCTGACACAACTAACATCAATCTCGTTCCTATCTCATGATGATCTTCGTAAAAACCTTTATTTATGCATTCTTCGTGAATATCCTTCGATAGTGTGTTTAAATAATTTAGTGGCGTTATATTCGCCTCTATTGGCTCGTCCTCCCATCTGAGGGATGGAAAGAGTGATTGGTCTATTTCGCGGCACGAAGCAAGTTGAGACCGCCAACCTTCTTTATACCTATTCGGTTTATAGCCATCATATAGCCACAGCCTTCCGCTTTTATCTCTCGCTACCCACATAACTTATTCCTCCTATTTCCTTTTGTTACGCTTCTTCTTTGCGTCTCTCCTATTCTTTCCTACTCCAGAATAAATAGGCCTTTCGTTAGTGTCTTGTCTGTCGTTTCCTACCATAAAAAGAGAACGATAACCCATTCCGTTGAAAAAATTTTTTGAACTCATAACCTATTCCTCCATATTAATTCTACTTCTAATCAATTGTTCCATCACCCGATTCCCGCTCAGTCGTGTTATATTCATGATCGTATCGTCGTGGTTCATATCGTCCTTCAGCAGCAGATACCTCGCCTTGATGATGTCGATGTACTTGCTTCCGTACTCGTCGATGTGTCCATCCTTGTACGTGACTATGATTCTATACTCAACCATAACTACTTGAATAAGTTTCTGAAAAACGAACTCTTTTCGGGTATCTGCAACGGCTCTTCAGGTTTTTCTATCTCGAAATCCTCGTCCGTCAGTTCGTTGCTCTCCTCCTGGTACTCCTCAGGAAAGAGAGTCTTGCATATAGACTCAACCTTCTCTGAGTCTACATGAAAATCATTTAGAGTTTCATAAATTGCTTTTCTGATTATATGAGACTGCGATGTGAATATTCTTGATTCGTCCATCTTTGATCCATCAACATAGTAATGATAACTTACTGAATCATGGTCTCTAAGAAATTGGTCAACTTCTGTTATTTTCCCTTCCTTTATTTTTTTTGAATCGCTGTATGTACCGTTGTATATATAGTAGACTTTATCGCCTACGTTGAATTTTTGTTTTTCGTTCATCTTCCGTCCCTCCTATGATTAATTTTAAAACAATTCCAACTGTGTCCCAGGATCCGCCTTCGTCTCCACCAACAACTTGCGGAATATGTGGTAGAGAACATCCACGACGATCGAGTTGCCCGCCATCTTGTACTGTTGCGTGTTCGAGATTCCCGTCGCTTGTATGGTGTCTATCTCAGCTTCACGCAGGCCGAATAGGCGGAAACATTCGCGTGGTGTTAGTTTGCGGATGCGGTAGCGTCTTTTATTGATAAGTATTACGGGAGAACAACCGCTGTGAGATACGATAGTTGGACATAGACCTTCCTCATCGTAGATATTACCATTCGATTGACTTGTTGGAGACCATTTCCCAACAACAATAATTTTCGGTTCTAAATGTTTATTCATTGTATTCTATCAATATGAAATTATCTGTTTTCCTAGACGTTGGAGCGGTTTGTATAGTGTTTGCTATATCAGTTCCTAATTTTGGAATGAATGCGTATCCTCTGTTTTGTTTTATTTCTTTTTTTGTCGATTTTACAAGTCCATTCAAACGCTCTTCTGATAAGAAGTATTTTTCATCAACATTGTCCTCCTTAATATCCAAAATGCACTTATCGAGCGGAAACGGCTGCGGAAAAGCATACTTCATATCCAAATCATCACGCACACTCACGACGAAGATACGGTCACGGCTCTGTGGTACGCCATAGTCCTTAGCGTTCAGCACTTTGGCATAGTTTCTGTAACCGATTTCTTCGAGAGTGAACTGCCATTTGTTAAACAAGTCGATAAACTTCACACTCACCAATGCGCTCACGTTCTCCATCAACAGAAATTTCGGTTTCTTCGCACGGATGGCTCGCTCGCACTCCCACAGCAACGATGATCGTGTCCCGCTGCCCTTCTCACCGCCTCTTTGGAGACCCGCTTGGCTGAAATCCTGACACGGCGAAGAGTATGTGAACAAATCGAAGTCCGGCACTTCCGACCAATCAATCTTAGTGATGTCGCCAAAATTCTTAGCACCGGGAAAGAGTGCATCGTGCGCCTTGATTGCGTACTTGTCTATCTCGCTCCATCCAACAAGTTCATAATCGAACCCCGGATAGTTCTCTTTCAGCCGATTCAGTGCCAGGCACTGGCTGTCGAATCCGCTGAACGCTGTGAAAACTCTTAGTCTCTCCATTGTCATTCCTCCTTTTCGTTTACGTAGATGAACAGATTTGTTCCGCAGGCGCAGGTGAGCGTCGGTGCAATCATTCCTCCCTCTATCGCTCTACCCCTTCTGGTCTTGCTCGACAGATAACTACCATCGAATACACCCCCCGGCATCACTTCCGCATATCCCTTCTCCGTGTTCTCGCGCACCATCAGCACGCCATCTTCACGGACTTGCACGAAATCTTTCAAATCAATGTCCATCATCGTTCATTTTCTTTTAATTTATGATTAATATTAAAATATTAGTTATCAAACCAAAAAATCGCCCTGCAATCCCCTTCCTTCGTGTACTCTTCCATCTTACTCAGCAGATTAAACCACCGCTCAGATTCATAGTACTCTTCCTTCACGGTTTCCTGCACACACTGCCGCATCTCTTCGTAGGTGCAACAGTTAGCGGAATGAAAATCTGGGTGTGTGATGTATAATTTGCCCAAAGAAACTTTATCGTTATTCAGCATGTACAAGATGTAATCCTTATCTAGTTGTAGTAAATCACCGTTATCCTCAATTAAATAAGGCTTAATATATTTATAATCTGAATCTTCAAGTATTTCAATAGAACGAGTTTTTTTTATAATGTTCATCGGACAATCATCTATCATTTGATCGTACTTCGCATCACTTACAATCTTACACAAAAAAGCCTTTTTTACTTCTGTAGAAGCGTTGATTGGAAATCCACGAAGAGGCAGATGCTCTAGATTCCATAAATTTCTGACATTAGCCAACCTGGCGAATAGCGGATAACACCTTCCTCCATAAAATTCCTCCTTGGTAAATTCGCTATTCTCCCATTTGCCATATTTGTTTCTCTTTTCTAGATATAAATGAATATCGCATCCCATAATTATTCCTCCTTTTTCTCTGAACAAATAAGTTCCATTAATAAATCAGCGGCACAACCACCAAAAACAGACTTAACACAACTCTCTATGTCTTTTTCCGGAACATATACAATCTCGTTGGTAAGAATCCTTTTTATCATCTCTTCCATTTTTGCCATAATATTATCTACATTAAAAAGTTAAACATTTTAGCGCGAAGGCGGGGAGTCGAACCCACGCTATGAAGAATGAAAGGAAGATTTGTGAACATTGAATTATTCTTATGCAGCTAATATCATGAATAATGCAAACTATCATCCTTCCCTATGACGCTCTCTTGCGCCACCTTCGCTTATCCATCGTGATGTCGAATGTTGTTATCCCGCAATCAACATCCAGAATTTCTTTGCGGGGCGACGTGGAATCGAACCACGCACGTTGCAGGCCTTGCCTTTCCGCTACACCTTTCGGACATACACCCCAAATATCCCCCTCAAACACTCCCATGCTCCAGGGGATTAGCAAATAATAAAACTTATGAAACAAAGTTTTTTAGTAATTAAGTGTTAACGTAATTGTTAGAACACATCGGATCTCTCTTGATCCGCCGGACAACTCGCCATCACTGGTCTATTGTCCGTTAACAGTTTTTCAGTGCAATTCAAATCGTTGTTTAATTATTTATCCTCAGTTCATCTCATAATCGAAGCTCCCGATAAACTTCCTCGACGCTATGAAGTCGCACATGTGAACAAACTTCTCGTCCGCCTGCTGAGGTATAGGCAAAACAACGTCTGAGTAACTGTTTGTAGTCCACTGACCCATGTGCGAACTCACCATCCTGCATATTGATTCAATCTGGATCTGCAAGTCCGGGTATGTCGGGTATTTGATGGCGTGCTTTGAGAACTTTTCGGCAGCCAAAAGCGGGTGGTCGTGTCTCGAATACTTCTCACCGTCACCGCACTTCTGTGAATCATGGATTAATAGCGCAGAGATGGTAAGGTCTGCATCCATCTTAGAGAACATTCGCAACGCCAGTAGTTCGACCGCTACCCGGACACACATTTTCGTGTGGCGAACTAGTCCGCCTTTACCCAGGTCTATTTGCGGGTGATACTTCCCGGTGGTGCTAGCGGGAATCTCGAAAAAATACTTCTGCACCGCCATATCGAAGTATTCACGCACTATCTGTCTGAGTTGTGCGTTTTGGATCAACTCAAGTTCCTCCTTGAAAACATCGCTATTCATGTCGTAATCTCCTAATTTTTAGCACTCTTGCTCTTCTAATCTTATTTCAATATCTTCTTTGTATCGAAGAATTTTCTTCGCATATTCTAATTTCTCTATGTATTTTTTCGCATCGTTAGCATTTAAAAAAGCAATAGATGTTCTTTCTGTTTCTGAAGAGTATTCACCACGTCTTGATTTCCATGATACTATCCATAATTTCCTTTGTGGTAAATCCTTAAAATCATCATCTTCCAAATCATTTTCATATTGATCAGATGTTTTCCTTATCGGTATTATCCCAAAAATTTTATCCATTTACGTTCCCTCCCATCTTAAATCATAAACTACCTTTTCTCAACTCCTCCCTATCCGGGATTTTGCCGTTAATATCCTGCAAAACGCTATATATAGCGTAGAGCACCTTAGCCACCTCCACCAACGTTCCGTGAAGAAACACCGCAGCCACGGAAACCGCCAGAATCAAAATAGAAATCATAATGCCAACCATAATACTTCCTCCATTTATATCGTTAATAATCACTTCATCATTTCTTTCACGACCCTTTTCCTACACCAATCGTCCAACTCTAGCAGAAACCTAATCCTCTCCTCCTTCGTCAGATCATTCACCCAGTCGTTCAACGCCTTCACTATCTCCAATATCGATATGTTGGATGTGGCAACGGCGTTCATGACCTCCATATCTCGCTTGTATCGCGCTAAAATCTTATTGATGGTATAACTATCCATTTTCGTTCCTCCGTTTCGTTAGAGTTGATAAAAATGCGGTCTATCGACCTATCGCAGGCTATCGACCGCCTCGATAAATGTGTAACCAAATACAGAATCGCGTATCTTTATATCGTTGTGTCCGGAATCTCTTCCACGTCCACCACGTCATAAACCATCGACCATCTCCAAGAGGCCAACATCAGCCTACTTGTCAGCGTCATCCGCCTCTCCATCTCCGTCATATTCGCACTCCTCCCTCCTTTCGTCGTCCTCATCCTCGAACGAATCGGATATTCTGTACCATATCGCCACTATCCAGGCGATAAAGAGACCAAAACAAACTCCTATTAGAACTCCCATTTTTTATCCTCCTTAGTCTATTTTTCGTAATCGTTAAAAAAGCAACAATCCATCACGCACCCTCCGCAGCTCTCCCTCTCTCCGCAGAAAGTTTTTTTTTCAACCCCTCTATCACGTTCAACACATGTTGTCTGAACCTATCCGGTAACTCCATCACCTCAGCCATGCGAACATAGAAACATCTTCCGTCCTCCGTCCTCACGTAAAGAGGGTAATCCGCCAACGTGTCATCATCGAACTTTCCGTCCATACGACGTACTTCACGATAAGAGTACAGTTTCAGCCTAACGTCGAAGTCCAGAACGTCCGCAATCGTCAACGTTGGGTAGCGGTGGTGCATGATGATGTTGTCCACACTGTCTTGTATGCGTTGCTTGGTTATGCCGGAACTTAACGCCAACCTCATCATCTGAACCAACCACGGTTTGGTGACGGTCTGAGGAAATGCGGACATCAAGTTCGTACCCGCAACCATTACATCGTTTTCCGTCGCTTTCTCACCGCCGGAGTACATCGATATGCTAGCCGTGTCCGTCACGTTGTCGAAGTCGGCCATCTTAGTGACCAGTGTTGGCCATCCGCTTAGCGACCTCGACGCATTCTCGGATGTCGTCGAGACTGTTAATTCTTTGATCGTTGTTTCCATATCGGTTTTGTTTTTTGTTCCATTCTATTTTTTTTCTTATCAGACTTATAAAGTGGATGCGTATGTCAGGTTCTTCCTTGTCCTCCACACCCTGGGCGATCAGTTCACGTTGGAACTCATCGAACGCAACATCCAACTGTTGCGGATTCAATCCCAACTGCATACACGCCACCTCTTTCCATTGATCTCCGCCGTTCGCCCGGAGCCAGTCCGCCACCTTGTCCGCAGGTATTCGCGCGCGCGCGCAAAAACCCAATCCCGTAGGCCTATCGGCTTTGTTGTCCGTTAAAACAACCTCCTCAAAATCCTCTCTCGCGCGGGCGCACGCGGGCGCGGTGTCGACAACGATATTATTATCTTTATTCTTATATCTAATGTTGTCGGAACTCCGTTCGGAACTTTGGTAAGAACTCTGTTCGGAACTTTGGTAAGAACCTTGTTCGGAACTCTGTTCGGACTCTGTTCGGAACTCTGTTCGGACTACGTTTCCGTTTTTCTCTTGGTAACTATCATAATTACAGACTGTTATAATAGTATTTTTGTTCGTACCGATATACGTTATATTTCCGCTCGCAACCATGCGTTTCAACATCTTATATACGTACCTTGGTGAGCAGTCCAACATTTCCGCAAGAAATAATTGTGAAGTGACGAATTGGCCTCTCTCGATCACATTCCCCTTCCACTTCTTTTTCTTTGAATTGGCAGAAAGGAGGATGTAAATCCACAACTTGACCATAAGAGCGTTATCCCACCACTCCCATTCAAGTAGTTTATCATATATTTTTATCCACCTTCCCATGGTATTCGATTATTTTACTTCGATAATATCCTCGCCTTTTCTTCCCATCATCCAATCCCTCAGATCCTTTTTGCGGAAATAGAGATGTCTTCCCCTCTTCACGTAAGGTATTGCGTTGCGGTGTGTCAGTTGGTACAAGTAAGCCTTTCCCTTTCCGACAAATTCAGCCGCCTCACTCGGTTCGATCAGGCGTTCGTCCTCGAACGACTCTGTTTCCAACGAGTCTCTGTTTTTCTCCATAAACTCAGACCTTTTCCGTGCGTACTCCTCTCCCGCATTGCGGATAGATTCTATCGCCTTTTCGCAAGCCGTTCTAAACTTTGTGATCTCACCCTCCAATTCTTCTGTGAGATGCGACGTTGTCATTTTCCTTTTTCCCATGCTATTTTGTTTTAAATTCGTTATCTCCATCCACACCAAACTTGACCGGGACAGTATCTACGTACTTCATTGTGGAACAAGCCAACGTCTGAAGATTTTTCGCTTCCACCGCCGCCTCCCTGGTGTTGTACATCAATTGCGAATCCGTGTAGTAAGTGTCCGTCCACGGATCGTGGTACACGTTCACGTACCTTACTATTTGTTCTGAGTCATCACGAATTTCCGTTATACCCCTATCCCTCAATAATTTTTGCTCTTCCATACTAATTCTCCTTTTCGTTTAATGAAACCTTTACCGTGTCATTATAAACATATGTCCTCCCCTCCAACTCCACATAAGCGGCCTTCACTTCCTCCGCCGTCTCTTTGTCTGTGTGATATTGAGGAGAGAAGTAACCCAAAGCACCTCGGTAAAGGTTCATCCACACAGTTTTTGTCTTTTTCCTTCCCATTTATTTTATTTCATCTGTTGGAACATCTATTAGTTTTCCGTCAGGCATCATCTTTTTTACTCTGAAAGGTTGTTTCAACCCCATAAGATTCGCCAATCTCTCACTATAAGGTGCGACATTCTTCTCTTCCAGCACATCGAATAGTCCAGACTTATCTTCTCCCTCCGGTATTACCCGGTAGAAGATATTCTTACCCTCGAAAGGGAATCCGTCAACATACACCCCACAGATGTATGTTACAAAAGGTTTACCGTTTTCGTTAAATCCGAAAACCTTTTCTCCAATGTTGTATTTTACCTCTATTTTCATAATAAATCCTCCTTATTTTTTCGATTGATACTTCTGAAGTCTAAGGAACTCCCCTTCGTCAGTGACGAACAATCTGAACGCCACAGCATGAAGTTTATCATCAATACACAAGTAAGTCACCTCACGCCACGTCTTGCGGGTCTTATTCTTGACTTCCACAAGACTGTACGTCTTGCCATTGTGGCGTAATTCCATACGGTCGAAATCCACACTCATAAAGTGTGTTTCGAACGCCATCGCATTTGTGGTGATAGCCATAAACATTAATAATGTCGCTAAAATTTTTTTCATGATATTCTGTTTTTTGGTTAATATTCAATCCTCCAATTCTACCATGGAATATTCCATACCGAAGTATTTCGCCTTCTTTCTGTTGATCTCTCCCTCGTAAAAGGAGATATTCACCTCCTCCTGCTTTAGTATATCAACTATGAAAAACAACTCCGCGTCAGTTGTAGGGGCGAACCCCAACATCCTATTACGTGTCTGTTGGATTCTTGTCCCTATCCCTTTGCCTACCAGGGTGAGGATTCGTGCCTTTTTCGAGTTCACGACCTCGTTTTTCCAAATCCTTCTTATTAAGTCGCTGTTTTTCATACTTGTATATTTTTACATATATTTTTATTACCTTTGCACCCTCTAGAAATAAGATAGTGCAATTGTGTGATTACATTTGCAAATATGAGAGTTTTTTCAATTAAAACCAAATAAATATGAGGGATTTTTCAATTTTAAAGAAAAAAATTTTGCAATATCTTGATTATAAAGGAATTACAAAATATAAATTCTATCAAGATTCTGGTGTGACAAATAGTACACTATCCCAAGATAATGGTTTATCAGAGTCTAATTTATTGAAAATTCTCTCATACTATAAAGATTTATCTGCCGAATGGCTTTTGCGAGATGAAGGTAACATGTTAAAGGCGACATCATCTCCATATCCTACTGACGTAACAGTAAAAGAGCAACCCGCTATATATAATAATAAGGAGGAAGATCAGGACAACCTTATCCCGGTCGAAATCATACACCAACCAAATGTCCGGATATGGGACTATATGTGTAATCGTAATATGACGCACCCGCACACATCACGTCTTATGCCCCGGTATGATTTCACCTATGAGGTGAGATCCAACGCCCTTTTCCCCGCCATAGAGAAGGGAGAAACGATATACCTGCAGAGATTGGAATTGTCGATAGACTCGATAGTGAACGGCCACACCTACTTCATAGACACGAAGAAGAACGGAATAGTAATTAAGAGAGTATTTATCAACGAGAACAAACTAGAATGTTATTCGCTCAAAAACAAACTTCCGGTAAAGATCTTATCCCTGGATGATATATTCGATATATACAATATTGTGGCCTTGCTTAAATACTCCATAGATAACAACATGCTCGACAACATGGAGGAGGTATCAAAAAACCTAATTGAGGCGAACCGGGAAATTGTACAACAAAACACCACGCTTATCAACGAAATATCAGCGCAACGCAATCTGACGGAGAAGATTCTGGATAAACTCAACCCATAAATAAAAAGAACCATTTCGAGGATGTGATCGGAATGGTTCTTTTATCTTATTCATTTATCCTTCTTTTGCCATATTTAAAAAATTTCAGAATGTGATGTAAGACGTAATAAGTTAAGGATATTTAATGCTCCGTTCTCTTTGTTGTACAACAACAGCCAATCAGGACTTACATGGCATTCCCTAATACCTTTGAATTTTCCCTTTAATTCATGGTCTTTTTTTGAAATTGGCAAAGGTATATCGTTAGCGAGTTTATAAATAACTTCATCCAACTCAGTTTCATCTCTTCCTTGTCTCCTCGCTTTTTTAATGTCTTTCTTATATTCTTTCGAGTAAACGATTTCTCTCATATATCTTCCAAACTTTTCTTGTATTCCTTCATGTTTTTACACTTTATTCCTTTACCTGCTCTTATTTCCTTCAACGCCTTTAATGCAGAGTTATGAGCGATTTCTAATTCATAATCCTTTTTCTTTGCGCCAAGAGAAATAGCCGCATCGAATAATTTCCTTAATCCAATGTTTCTCGCATCATATTCAAAAACTATTGTTGCCATATCATTTAATTTTTAGTTAACCAACTACACTTATTCACCGCAAATATAAAAAAATTTTACAACATCGGTATCTTATCCACCGCCTCCCTCTTGCTCTTATCCAAAACCTTCGCATATATCTGTGTCGTGTTAATGTTCTTGTGGCCTAACAGTTTTTGTGTCACGAAAAGATCATTCCCCAAAGTTATCATCATGACCGCAAACGTGTGTCTGGCGCAATGGAATGTTATGTTCTTTTTTATGCCTACCTTAATCATCCACTTTTTCAGAAAATAACTCATATCCGTTGTGAAATCAAACACAAGGTCGTTATCCTTCCCCCTCTCTCCCATGAAACGAACCGCAGAAGGAGAAATATCCATATATTCAAGTCTGCCGGGTTTCTTGGACACGAAAACAATCCTGGTATATCCTTCCACCTCCTCCACGTTTCTCCACCGTAGTAGTCTAACGTCGCTCGATCGTAACCCGGTGAAGCATGAGAACAAGAAAGCGTTTTTGTTCGGCAAGTTCACCTTGGAGACTTCAGAATCAATCAGCAGTTTCAGTTCGTCTAACGTGAGAAACTCACGCTTACTGTCCGTTTTGCACTTTATTATATTCACTTTCAGTTTAGGGGAAACTAAATTATCCTCTTTCGCCATCTTGATGATAGTGGAAAGATGAACACAATATACCTCTGTTGTTGATTGCGCAAGGTTAAGAGAGAATGATTTAACGATCTCCTCCAACATTGTGTTCGTGTACTTTGACAATGGAGTTTTCGGGAATAAGTTATTCACGAACAATGCAACATTCTTATAGTTCTGTTTGAACTTTCCTTTGTCTACCACATATTCATACAACGTCATTTTGTTTTCTGTCCTCTTCCCTAATCTTTCCAGTGCGTACTCACCCTCCTCCAATAGTTCGATTACACGTTTCGCCCTACGTTTTTCGGCCTCTGCCATCGTGATACGGTTTATCTCCTTCTCCCTCGACGTGGTAGCGTTGTTGTCGATGTACAATTTCAGGTACTCGTATTTCCGTACTCCTCCGAAATATATGTCCAGATAGAGACTGTCGCTTCCGTCCGCTAGTCTCTTCTTCCTTAGTTTCACGTTTGTTTTTTTCCGATCCATAAGCTGCGCAAGAAACAAAATGAGAAACAAAAATATATAAAAAACCGAAAATTCACGCAATTTCACACAATTTCAAAACATAAATAAAACCCTAAAAATAAATAATTAAGAACAAATACAATTTCGTAAAATTATTATTAGTACATTTACAAAAGAATTTAAACCACAAATAAAACAACCTAAAAACCAACGATTTAAACCACTATTCCGAAAAACGAGAAACAAAATAGGAACAAATTTCAAACACAGAAACAAGAAACAAAAAAAGTGGT
>Ga0265298_10007068_pt1 | contig 13728 bp, 11 predicted proteins | sample AusTroGonzalo_MG_3_FD_193486 | JGI IMG/M metagenome (GOLD analysis project Ga0265298, IMG submission 193486) | Bovine rumen microbial communities from tropical cattle in Woodstock, Queensland, Australia - Gonzalo_01 | ecosystem: Host-associated > Mammals > Digestive system > Stomach > Rumen ...
CCTTGGCGTTCTCGTCGTCCTCCACTGCGCTAAGGATATCGCCGAAGTCAACGTATGGATAGCCGTCCACCTTGAGCGCCACGCCCTGGTGATGGCCACCGCGCGTGAGCATGTCGAGCTTCCTGCGGTCTTCTGTGCGGACCACAACGTGCCGCTCATGTGCAGCCTGGCGTAGCCATGCGATCTCGTCCGCCTCGTTCTTGTCGAAAGGCGGCAGCACCACCTCGCGCACGGCGCGCCTGCCGGCGCGCATCACCTCCACTGCGGGGTTGCGCCCGTATATCCATTCGCCGCCGGTGCAGAGCTCGCGCGGTCCCTTGCGATGTTCGTTTGACATGGCGGACATTATAGCACAGCGGACGCGGATGTGCTATAATCACGCCATGTCAAATCCGCCCAAGAAGAACCTGGCCGTGGGGCACTTCCTCAACGAGCCGTTCGTCGCCGCGTGCGAGCCTCATCTCGCGCGCATCAGCGAGGTATTCTTCGCATGGCCGGGCGTCCTGAGCTGCCGCCCCGCCCCGGACTTCACCGACGAACTGCGCGAGCGGATGTTCGCAGACCTCCTCTGGTGCCGCGAGAACGGCATCCTCATAGATACCCTATTCAACTGCAACTGCTACGGCGACGGCGCCATCAGCCCGGAACTGGCCGACTTCGTGGAGACGACGCTGCGCGACATGAACGCCCACGGACTCTTCCCCGACATCGTGACGACCACCTCGCCGTTCATAGCCACCGTTCTCCGCCAACGCTTTCCGCAGGTGAAGATACGCTGGAGCGTGAACCTGCGCGTGCATGGCACCACGGGATTCGAGTGCGTGGACGAGCTCTTCGACTCGTTCTACGCGAGCCGCGAACATCATCGCGACCCGGCCTGGCTTAAGGAGCAGTCCGCCTGGGCCAAGGCGCACGGGAAGGAGATCGGCATCCAGGCAAACTCCGGCTGCCTGCGGCAGTGTCCGTTCCAGACGTTCCACGACAACCTCCACGGCCACAACCGCATACGTCAGAGCGGCATTGGCGCAAAGTTTGACTTCAGCGTCTTCCGCTGCCGCACCGCATACGCGCGGCGCGACTGGGAGCAGTTCATCCGCGCAACGTGGATACGGCCCGAGGACGTGCCGCTCTTCGAGCCATACGTGAGCACCGTAAAACTCGCGACGCGCCGCCACCGCTTCCCCACGAAGGTTCTGAACGCCTACGCCACTTACTCGTACGACGGCAACCTGCTAGACCTGATGGATCCCATACATTCGGACCTCTTCGCGCCACGCAGCATCGACAACAAGTCTTTCCCGTCCGACTTCGCGACGACGATAGGAACCTGCCCGCACGCGAACGACTGCCACCACTGCGGCCGCTGCGCTGACATCCTCGCACGTGTCCTCAAGTGATCGGATCAGTTTCCTTCTCTACTTTTTGCTGCGATAGTTCGTTCTTGCTGACCACACTATACCGCGAGCGCTTCAACTAACCGAACCCTGCCGTAACCCTGCCGAGTTCACGATCCCAAACATGAAATCTCCTGGACGCTGCAGGTTCTCGGCGCCTTCCTGGCCGATGACGTTTATCGATTGATCCCGCGTGGCACACCTGAAAACCATGCGGTTAAACAGGGACGGGAGTGAGAACAGTTTGGAATAAAGTCGATTCGTGGCAATGACCAAATGGATTCCCACGGCCCTGCCGAACGCTACAATTCTTTCAATAGGTCGTATGACCTCGTCCCACGACTCGCATTCCAAGTCCGCAAACTCGTCGATGACGATCACAATGTGCGGGACCTCATTCTCCCCATCCGATCTTGTGAAACGGTTGTTGAAGTTGTCGATGTTATAGTAACCGGCGCGGGCAAAACGCTTGATACGACGTTCTGCCATCCATTCCAGATGTTGTAGCAGGACGACCATGTCCGCATGTGAGAGGTCAATCGACTTGATTAGGTGTGGAACATTACGAAGGAAAAAGAACTCAACCTTTGTCGGATCGTAGAGAAGTATCCGAAGATTGTTCGGGCTGTGCGAAGCGATCATATTTGCGAGCATAGAGTTCAGGAATACAGTCTTGCCAGAACCAGTCACGCCCCCGATAAGGAGATGCGGTAGCCGCTTCAGGTCGACAATCATCTCGTTACCCTGGACATCATGCCCAAGTGCGATTGGTATTGAGAACCGTTCGTTGTTGCGTGCGTTTTTGTTGTTCATGGCAGCCATTATACACTCGGCCGCCATCTACCTTCCACACGTTTTCATTCGGGGAACAAACGTGGAAATGAACGTGTGAAATGAACGTTGTGATCTGACGGATAATCGTGTATACTGATTCGGTTGCTTTTGAGAGTTGCTCTTTTTGTATAGGGGTCGCTTACCCCAGTCACCTCTCAATTGCAACACTTTTCCTCATATCCGGTTGCCAAATGGGATGCTAATGAAAATGAAAGGAAAGAAAATGAGCAAGAATGAACACGAAGAGACATTGTGTAAAATCGAATTGCCTGTTCTGGCTAAAGACATATTTCGAATCTGGGCTTTGCGAAGTATAGCGTTGGGGCCCGCCGAGTTAGCCGAGAGACTAGACACGGACAAAGTGTTCGCCGAATTCTGTAATGCGAAATTTAGGACGCCGCGTCTTGACTGGAAAAACAAAAAACCATTCGCTTATACGCATCCAGGGTTGGAAGAAACGAAAAAAACGAATTGGAAACATCTGTCAGACATGACCGAACGCGAGATGTGTGCGTCAAGAAAGGGTTTCTTTGATCGTGAATTTCCTGATAGTATAGGAAAGGTCGTTGATTATGAAATACCGTTGGATGAGGAGCGCGATTCAGCAAGAGGCAAGATTGATCTACTATCATATAGAAAAGATAGAAATACATTGTACTTAATTGAAGTAAAAAAATGCGATTCAACAGAGTTACCATTAAGGGCTTTCTTTGAAATATTCACCTTTTGGAAGACTTTACAGGACTCAAATGGAAAGTTTACGTCATTCCTTAACCTATACCATAACTCCGAATACAATGGATTTAATGTTGTCCCTGCTTTACTGTTGTGCGAAGGTAGTCCAATTTATAAAATGTTAGTAAGAGGAGATAAAGAAAAACATGTGAAAAACCTGTATAAAAGGTTCAAAGATCGCAACGTGAAGTTATTCACGTATAAAAAAACTAGTGAACTAAAAGATGGAAGATTCGACGTCAGCATTACGGGGCCTCACGATAATTGGTAATAGATGTGTACACCAGGGGCATGGTCGACACGTTCTACACGGCTAAACATACTACTTCATTGAATATCCGTTTTTGCCGGTGATAGGTTCAATTGCTTCGAGAAGCGCGTTGGTAAGGGACACACGATCGGGAAGCGAGATTGTGAGGGTCGTACCTGTGGCGTAGGACAGCTTTATGCATACAGGCGTGCTGCCGGGATATTGTGCAAGAACATTCCGCAATTCTGTGGCTTTGGACACGAGTTCGCTGTCTTCGTACGAGAATGCGAGAGCCAGCGTTCCTCCGAGAGTGGCACGACCGTCTAACGGCACGACTTCGTCCAACGCGAAACGCAGGCGTCCGTCATCGTCGTCGTTGGCTGTTGGCGTACGGGACAACGTTCCCTCAAAGAGCGCCGGAATACCTTCCGCAGATCCGATCCAACCGCTGATGCGTTCATGGCATTTGCCAAATGCGCACCCTTCCATTTCGCCGGTCATGTCCGAAAACTTGATGATTGACCATCCCCGCGTAGCCTTGCGCGCCTTGGCATCCGAAGCTGCAGACATGATCCGCACAGACGAGATGATACCGATCATCCGCACTAGGCGTCTCTCACCAACCTCCAGCGTTTCGGCGATGCCCTCTATCTGCGCCATGGTCTTCACGGCAGACCGTGCGAACAACCTACTCCAACGAGCCAACGGGTGCCCCGTGATGTAGATGTTTGTCAGTGCAAGCTCGTCGGCAAGCATCTTCGCCTCGGGCCAACGCGGCGCATTCTCCAGTTCGCTGTCATCTCCCGTGGCCCCACCGCTCATCACAGACAGGAAATCCAACTGTCCGGAAGACCGCCGTTCCCTCTCTGAACTGGCCTTCGCCATGATGGTTGGAATGTTATGAAAAAGCATGGCCCTGTGGAGGCGCGGTTTTCTTGCGCAGAAGGAATCGAACGCACCGGAACAGACCAGGTTCTCCAGTACGCGCCTGTTCAAGATTCCCGCCTCCGTAAGGCGTATGGCAAAGTCCGTGATGCCGCCATACGGACCGTTGCGCTTCCGTTCCGCGACGATGGCGTCCGCCGCCGCATCGCCAATGCCTTTGACCCCCGCGAGCGCGAAGCGGATGCCGTGACCATCCGCGCTGGGCGCGAAATGCGCGATGGACTCGTTGACGTCCGGCGACAGCACCGCGATATTCATCGTCCTGACTTCAGCGAGAAGTGGGGCGAGTTTCTTCGTGTCGCCCAGTTCCGACGACAGCTGGGCACACATGAACTCCACGGGGTAATGCGCCTTGAGATAGCCGGTCTGATACGCCACCCACGCATAGCAGACGGCATGCGACTTGTTGAAGGCGTACTTGGCGAACTCCGACCATTTCCCCCAAATCGTCGCAATGAGCGCCTTCGCGTCCGACTCGGCGCTCGCGCACGGGGCGCTTCGGAAGCGCGGGTTTGCAAGACACCCGCTTTCGAACTTTGCGAAGAGTTCCTTCATCAACACCTCGTTCTTCTTCCCCATTGCCTTGCGTAGCGTGTCAGAGTCGCCGCGTGTAAGTCCGCCGAGGATGCGGGAAAGCAACATCACCTGTTCCTGGTACACAGTAATGCCGTAGGTCTCCTTCAGCACGTCCTCCATGAGCGGATGGTCATAGGTGACGGGTTCGCGTCCGTATTTCCGCGCGACAAAAGACGGAATCTGCTCGAGCGGCCCCGGACGGTAGAGCGCATTCATGGCGACAAGGTCTTCAAGCCTGTTTGGCCGAAGCTGGCAAAGGTATTTGCGCATGCCCTTCGACTCGAACTGGAAGAGCCCCGTCGTCTCACCCCTGCCGAACAGCTTGAACGTCTCTTCGTCGTCCTGCGGAATCTCGTCCATGTTGAGATCGATTCCCCGGCATCCCTTCAGGAGCGCAACGCATTCCTTTTCCACGGTGAGCGTCTTCAGTCCGAGAAAGTCCATCTTGAGGAGACCGACTGATTCCACAAAATGCCCGTCGTACTGCGTCGTGAGAAGCGTCTCGTCGGGCGTCGGCATTACGGGAATCGTCTCGTCGAGCGGATCGCGCGAAATGATCACGCCGCATGCATGTACGCCAGCCTGTCGAATAGAGCCCTCAAGGTTTGACGCGTGTTTCATCAGGAGGCGTACCGTGGGATCGGGCGAGTTGAATGCGGCGACGAGCTCAGGGGAATAGTCCTTGTTCGGCTGCCCGTTCTTGTCCTTCTCGCTCGTAGCGTCATTGAAAGTGATCTTCGGTGTTTTCGGCACGAGCGCGGCAAGCTTGTTCGTCTCGGCGAGGGGATGCTCCATCACGCGCCCCACGTCCTTGATAGACACCTTGGCGGCCATCTGGCCGAAAGTGACGATGTGCGCCACGTGGTCAGCGCCGTATTTCTCGGTAACGTAGTCGAGTACCTTGGCGCGCCCGGCATCGTCGAAGTCCACGTCGATGTCCGGCATGGATATGCGGTCGGGATTTAGGAAGCGCTCGAAGAGCAGACCATACTTGATGGGGTCGACATTAGTGATGCCCAGCGCATACGCAACGGCCGAGCCGGCCGCGGAACCGCGTCCTGGGCCCACCCACACGCCCAGTCTCTCACGGGCTGCCTTGATGTAGTCCTGCACGATGAGGAAGTATCCCGGAAATCCCATGCCGTGGATCGTCGCAAGCTCCTCGTCGAGACGCGCCTTGACCTCTGCGGGAAGCTTCTCGCCCCAACGTCGCGCCGCACCGTCAAAAGTCAGCCGATCCAGATAGTCGTCTTCGGAGGCGAATCCCTCGGGTAACGGGAATCTTGGCATCTTCGGCGGCTTGACGTCGAGTTCCAGCATTTCCACCCGTTCCGCGACCTCCAGCGTGTTGCGCAAGGTCTCGGGACATTCTGCGAAGATCTTCAGCATGTCGTCGCTGGTCTTGAACCATTCCTCTCCGGTGTATGCCATGCGCCCGCCCTTGCCCTCCTCGCCGAGCCGTATCGGATCGGAAAGCTTCTTGCCGGTCGCGATGCAGAGAAGGACATCGTGCGATTCGCTGTCTTCCGGTTTCAGGAAATGCACGTCGTTTGTCGCAATGACGCGGATACCGAGTTCTCGTGCGATGGAAAGTACGCCACGCGTGACGAGCCGCTGCCGATCACGAACCTCGCGATTCATCTCGGGGCGAGACTTGCTGTCGTGTTCCATCACCTCAAGCGAATAGTCGTCGCCGAAAAGCTCCTTGTACCACGCCGCCGTTTTCCGGGCCTCGTCCATCTTCCCGGAAACGATCGCCCGCGCGACTTCACCTGCAAGGCACGCCGACGAGCAGTGCAGTCCCTCATGATAGCGTATGAGTAGGTCGCGGTCGATTCGCGCGCGACCGTAATATCTTCCGTTCACGTGCGCCTCGGACATCATCTTCACGAGATTCCGGTAACCGGTCTGGTTCAAGACGTGGAGGCACAGGTGCGAGCGGATTTCGCGCGCATCGCGTTCCAGATGCGATCCATTTGTAATGTACGCCTCGCATCCCAGGATCGGCTTTACGGTTCTTTCCGCCAGCGAATCGCCATACACGCCCTTGTCTGTAGAGCGACATTCGTCGTAGAACTCCTTGAGGGCGAAGAGGTTCCCGTGGTCGGTGACGGCAAGCGCCGTCATGCCAAGTTCACGTGCCCGCCTGACTAGAGGCCGTATGCGGCACTGTCCGTCTAGTAGCGAATATACGGAGTGCAAATGAAGGTGTACGAAATCATGCATATGTCACCATCTTACATTCTGTGCTGCAGTCGGGATGGATGATCAACGCCGCCGCATCAAGGAAATGCGGCCACGAATCTACGGTAAAGGAGTCCACGGCACCATTCCCTGCGAGGAAACAGGCCACATTGATGTCATGGGTAACGCCAACGAGCAGCTGCGCGTCATAGTGCCATTGGAGATGGCCGACAAGAAGCGAGGTCGCAGGAGAGAGCGGCATGAATCCACGTTGGTTTCCTGTCTTAAAGTATATGTTCAGGCTTCCTATGTAATTGCCCTCGTCTGCAAGCCTCATACGTTCCGCCACGTCACCGAAGTAGTACGATCGTCCGCCGAGATACGGATCGGCAAGAACTGCGCAATCGCTGTCATCCCAGTCCATTCCCATGCCTTTGAGGATGCAAAACGCAGTCTCCATGCACCTGCGGTTCCCTCCTGCCGCCATGGTCACAGGTTCACCGCCAAGAAAGCGGCTCAATACTTGCCCATAGCGTATCGCGTCCGCAACGCCGCGTTCGGTCAAGGCCAAGTCGCGTCCAAACGTCGGATCGTTCGCCTTTAGCGGTGGCCGTTCGGCGTGGCGGACAAGCAGCACGGCGCGAGCGCCATGCCGAATACTCTCCGCAATCTCCGCGAACGTCATAGCTGCAGTGTTACTCATTCTTGGCCGCGTCTCCATTGATGACGGATTCCACAGTCGTGCCGCCGAGATCGAAACGATAGACGTCCTCATCGCGCATGGCGTAGAATATCTCGCCGTGCTGTCCGTCGAAACGGCGCTTAACGTCGGCGAAGTTTGTCACAGGCACGGTGACGATGAGGAACTTCATGTTCTTCAGCCGAAGCTGCGATGCCCACTTGCGAAGGTTCTCCTTGAACGACACCATCGCGGCCTCGTGCGCAGCATCGGCCTGGTCGAAGAACAACTGGTACACGAGGACGGGCGTACGCCCCTCAAGTCCGTTCGCCGCATGGCATGCAGACGCAGTACGGTGCAGAAACTGGTATCCGACATCTGGACATTGGTGCAACAAATCCCCTGGCGACGCGATATCCGTGCAGCGAGCGGCCCTGATGTAGCAGTACCACGCCTTGATCACGTTGCGGCGAAGGCGGAGACCTTCCACCGTGGAACATTCCTGCAATTGCCCGACGATCGTCTTCTCAGGCGCGAAGACGTACTCGGTGAACTTGCCCTCCACGGCCATCTGCCACTCGCCGTCGAGCACCATGATGTCCGTCATGGAGGGGCGTCCGATCCTTTCGCCGTTCCAGACGGCGTACGTCGGGAACTCGAAGAACTTGAGCGCCTCTTCGGGGTTGAACCCCGGCAGATGCGGTGCAAGCAGTTTCCGGATGACATCCAGGTTCGCAGGTTGCCAGAACTCCGCGAGCGGAATGGAACTCGTGCGGAACGAGTGTACCCAGGTGCGGGATAGATCCCCAAGCACCTCGCCGTAGCTTCCTCGGTCGAGACCGAAGAAGTAGGCCATCTCATTGTCGATCATTGCTTTTGTGTTTGTGTTGTTCATGCGGCCCATTATATATGTCATCCGCATTTAACTGCCGCATATTTCCATTATTGGCAAAAACCCAACGAAAATGCTATACTCTGTCCTTAACTATGCCAAACAAGCCTTCATATTACGCGAGAGCGAACTTGCTGCGCCGCAGGAAACGCAGGCCAAAAGCCATTGAGGAGTACGATGCCGCCACGTTCGCGAAGGAAAAGCCTTCGCTGCAGGAATTAAGGGACGCCCTGCGGGAGGCCAAGGCTTCGTCAGCGGGAATCATACGGCTTGCGGCATTGATGGACAATCTTTCGGCGCACTGCTCTCCACGCTTTGTCTATGACGGAGACGGTTACGGCCAACAGGACACGGATCGCTGCCGGGGACGAACGAGCGGAATCCGTAAATTCCTTTCACAGGACGGATATCTCGTCTCGCGCTATTCGACACTCATGCGCTACAAGCGACTCGCCGAGCATTTGCGAAAAGTCTCGGGAATCGACGCGAGAAGCAATCTTCTCTGGGGATTAGAGCCGTCGTGTCCTCCAGACTATCTGGAGGAGCTGGAAATCATGGGCGAATCCGGCGACGGAGACTACGGCAAGCTGCGCCAGCTCTATGCTTCGTTCTCCGGAATGAACTTCAGGGAAATCGAGGCTTACCGCGCCTAGCGCAGGTTCTCGGCCAGAAGCTCGGAGATGTGCGTCACCTTGAGGTCGAGGCCTAGCTTGTCCGCGCCGCCCTTCAGCTGCATCGCGCAGCCGGGGCAATCGAGGACGAGCCTCTTCGCGCCAGACTCCGTAACGTGCGCCAGCTTCTTGCGCATCAGTTCCGCCGAAATTTCCGGGAACTTCGCGGAGAACGTGCCGCCGAACCCGCAGCAGCTCTCCTCCTCGGCAGACGGGACGTACTCGGCCACCTGACGGATAAGCGCACGCGGAGCCTCCTTGACGCCCAGCTCTCGGCAGAGGTGGCAGCTCGCGTGGTAGGCCACATTTTCTTTGGTGCTTGGTGCCTGGTGCTTGGTGCCTGGTGCGGGATCCGCGAAGGCGTACAAGCCTTTTGCCACAAGTACGTCGTTGACGAACGAGCTGAAGTCCATCACCTTGGCCGAGAACGCGGCAGCCGCCGCATCATCGCCGAGCAGACGCGCGTAGCCATGCTTCAGGTGCGACGCGCAACTCGCGCAAAGCGTGACGATGGCGTCGTACTCGCCCGCAAACGCCGCCACGTTCTGGCGTGCCACGTCTGCGGCGGTCTTGGATTCGCCAAGCATCGTGAGCGGCAGACCGCAGCATGTCTGCTCCATCGGGAACGACACTTCCACACCTGCGGCGGCGAACACCTTCATCGCCGCGACTAGCTGCTGCGGATAGGCGAAGTCCTGCGCGCACCCCGCAAAGAGCGCGATCTTGAGCTTGGGCTTGCCGGCAGCCTGTCCAGCGCCCTTCTGCAACTCCGGCCACATGTCGCGGAAAGGCTTCTTGGCGAGCGCTGGCAACGACTTGAATCCCTGCTTGCCGAAGAGCACCATCGGCAGGTGGCGCACGAAGCCGTCGCTTCCCGCGAACGGCCTATGCGAAAAGTTGGCGAACCTCAGGAGCGTATGGAACAGCTTGCGGTTCTTCATCGCAAGCGAAGCGAGCTTCGCTGGAAGCGGCGAACCGTCCTCGCGCCCGAAGCGCGCGCGAATCTCCTGAATGAGCGCCGGCAGATCGATGCCGCCGGAGCAGATGTCCTTGCAAGAGCCGCAACCGATGCAGTTCTGGCAGAGGGTCTTCGCGATCTGACGGTCGTGGAAAAGATACGTTAGCACAAGGCCGATGGCACCGATGTAGACGTGCCCCATGCGGTGCCCGCCCACGAGGCGGAATACAGGACACACGTTCGCGCACGCGCCGCAACGCACGCAACGGAATACCTGCGAGAAAAGCGGATCCTTCGCTGCCTTCGTGCGCCCGTTATCGAGGAGGACGATATGCAGTATCTTCCTGCCGGTCGGGCTCTTTGCGCACGGTCCCGCGCCGTCGATGAACGTGACGTAAGATGTGAGACGCTGCGAGGTAGCGTTGCGCGGCAGCACCTGAAGCGCAGTGAGCGCGTCCTCGATCTTCGGCACCAGCTTGTCCAGGCCGGCGAGCGCAACGTGCACGCGCGGGAGCGTGTTGACGAGACGCCCGTTGCCCTCGTTCGTGACGATGGCTATGCTGCCCGTCTCGGCGATGCAGAAGTTTGCGCCGGAGATTCCCATGTCTGCCGCCTGGAACTTGGGACGCAGTTCGCGGCGCGCTACCTTCACGAGCCGCTGCACGTCCTCACGATCCTGCTTCTCACCGGTCACACGCTCGAAGTCCTCAGCCACCTGCTGGCGCGAGAGATGGATGGCCGGCAACACCATGTGCGATGGTCCTTCGTTGCGCAGCTGGATGATCCACTCGCCGAGGTCGGTCTCGCAAACGTCCAGCCCCTGCGCCCGCAGGTGCGCGTTGAGGCCGATCTCCTCTGACGTCATGCACTTCGACTTCACGATCGACTTCACGCCGTTCTCGGCGGCGATCTTCGCGATGATCTCTCGCGCTTCGGCGGCGTCGGCCGCGCGGTGCACGACCACGCCGCGTTTCTCGGCCTCTGCCTTGAACTGCGCGTACAGCTCCTCTATGTGCTGCGCGGCATTGTCCTTCACGTCGGCGATGCGGCGGATGAGCTCGCGCCCGTCGACCTCCTCGAACACCTTGTCGCGGCTGGCGCGGTACTCCACGGCGAACTTGTCGAGAGTCCGCCGCTGGAAGGAATCGTTCAGCGCCTCCTCGATCTGATGATGATAGGCGCGTGCAGAGCGTGGCGATTCGTGCGACATGGGTCAGCCCTCCTGGAGAATGACGTGGACGGACAACGGGCCGTGGACGCCGATCGCGCTCACGCGCTCGATGTCCGCAGTGCGGCTTGGACCGGAGATGAAAGACGTGTACGACACGCGGCCGTCCGCCTGGCGCGAGCGCAGGAACGGCGCGATGTCCGCAAGGTGCGGCACGATGTCTTCCGCCTTCAGGATGAAGACGGTCGTCTCGGGCAGCATCGTCTTGAGACGCGTCTCCTCGTCGTCCGTCACCACCACGCATGTGCCTGTGTCGGCGATTCCCTTCGCGACGCGCACGACGCCGACGTGTTCGGGACCTTCCGCCGACTGTATCTCGGCGGCAAGCTTCTCGGCGGCGGCATCGTCCGCCACGCGCGTCACCTTTGTCGCAACCGCTTCCGCGCGCTCTACAAATCGCGCCACCGTTTTCTCGTCAATTTCTCTGCTCATCGTTTTAATCCATTACTAACAAAACCACCAAACCACCAAACTACCAAACCACCAAACCACCTACTGCGCCGTCACCGTGATCCGCGAGCCTGGCGCAAGGAAAAGCCTCAGCTCGTCGCGGTCCACAGGCGCGATCTGCTTCATCAGCGCACGAAGATGGTCGGACGCGCGCGCCCCCGACTCGTTGGCAACAAGAAGCGAACCGGTGTCGGCATCGTCCTTCACGGTCACGTAATAGCGCTTGAAGATGCGCTTCTTCAGCATGAGATCTGCGAACTGCAGCTGCTTGTGCACGACGAGATCGACATCGGGGAAGTTGAGGACGCGGAGCGTCTGCCCGAGCGCGAGCCGATTCGGATCTTTCATCGGATTGAGCCTCAGCAGAGCCTCCTGCGTCGTGCGGTGATTGGCCGCGATGCGCTGGAGCGTATCGCCGCGCTTCACCGTAACCGTCGCCGTCCACGGCGTGTTCGTGCCAGAGAAAAGCAGCTGCATGTTGAGCTCGCCCAGGCGGCGGACGAACTGATCCTTCAGATCCTCGACCTGCGGACGGTACATGAGCCTCTCGATTGCGCCGCGTGCGCCCGGCACGTTTCCCTGCCTCTCGGCGTCGCGTAGCATCACGAGCAGCTCCTGCTCGTCCCTGGACCACGTGCGCGAGCCGATCCAGCCGTCGACCTTCGCCGCGAAAGGCGAGTCCCGCACGACCTTGCGCGGCGGCTTCGGCGGCGGAGGCGGCGCAGCCTGCGGCTTCTCCGTCTCAGCCTTGCCGCACGAAGCCTGTTCCGGCTTTGGGGGAGCCTGCCGAGGCTCTACGCCGACAACGGCAGGGGGCGTTTCCGGCACCAATACCTTCGGCTGCTCCAGCGTCATCACAGGCGGCCGTTCGCTCCGACGGCTGCGCGCGACAAAAATCGGCACGGCCACCAGCACGACCAGGCAGATGAGCAGCCACCGGAGGTGGTGGTTCCTTCTGCCCGATGCAGGCTGCGGCGTGTATTCGACGCCATACTTTCCGCGCACGTACGCCATGGACTACTTCGCCGCAGGCGCCTCCTCGGCCGCAAGTCCCTGGACCGCCGCGCGAGCGACCTCCACTACGACGTCGCCGGCGATCTCGATCTTGAACGTCTTCTCCTTGGCCTCGACGATCGTGCCGATGAAACCGCCAGCGAAGATCACCTTCGCGCCCGCGCGCAACTCCTCGATCATCTTGCGGCGCTCCTTCTCCTTGCGCTGCTGCGGCTTAATCATCATGAAGTAAAAGATCGCGAAGATGAGCAGCATCGGCAAGAACATGCCGAATCCGCCGCCCTGCTGGGCGGGAGGAGTGGCCGCGGCGTCGGCGTCAGCAGGCTGGACCTCAGTGGCCTGCGTGGCTGGTGCGGTGGTCGCGGCAGGAGCAGCCGGCGTAGGCGCGGGTGCCGGTGAATTTGCGAAGAACAATGCGTTCATGTTGTTTCCTTTTGTTGTTGGTCTTTGTGAAGCTGTTCGCGGAATGCGGCGAAGGTGCCGTCCGCTATCGATGTACGGAGCTCGCGCATGAACTCGAGCAACCTGTGCACGTTGTGGATGGTAAGAAGACGCACGCCCAGTATCTCGCCCGCATGGAGCAGGTGGCGCACGTAGCTGCGGGTGAAGTTCCGGCAGCAGTAGCAGTCGCACCCCTCCTCCACCGGCCCAAGGTCGCGCTCCCACTTCGCCGCCTTGATTGCAACGTTGCCGTGGCGCGTGAGCGCAGTGCCGTGGCGCGCGATGCGCGTTGGCAGCACACAGTCGAACATGTCCACGCCTCGCGCCACGCACTCCGCCATCTGCGTCATCACTCCGAGGCCCATCACGTAGCGAGGCTTCTCCTCGGGCAGGTACGGCACGCTCGCCTCAACGGCCTGGTACATCGCCTCCTCCGGCTCGCCAACCGAAACGCCGCCTATCGCGTAGCCGGGAAAG
>Ga0265298_10007069_pt1 | contig 13728 bp, 11 predicted proteins | sample AusTroGonzalo_MG_3_FD_193486 | JGI IMG/M metagenome (GOLD analysis project Ga0265298, IMG submission 193486) | Bovine rumen microbial communities from tropical cattle in Woodstock, Queensland, Australia - Gonzalo_01 | ecosystem: Host-associated > Mammals > Digestive system > Stomach > Rumen ...
TAACAAAAATTGCGGGCATAAAGGACTCAGGTCCTCTCCAAACAGAGAATTTCGGGAGAATCTATGCGAAACACACCCTTTCAGCGGGAGGATGGCGGTTTCTCTCCGATCTCTGTTCGGCGGGATATGACGCTGTAAATCATTGCGATTCAGCCACGAACGGGTTTAAAACAAAAAATCCAGTCATAAAGGACTGGAAAAGAGAGAACAAAAAAATGGTCGGGATGGCGAGATTTGAACTCGCGACCTTTTGTCCCCCAGACAAACGCGCTAACCAGGCTGCGCTACATCCCGATCGAATGAGTTGTAATGTAACCCCGATTTCGGAAAAATCAAGCCGGTTTCAGCTTTTTTTTCAAGATTATTGATGGCTCCTGTCTGTTGAAGGCAGTCCGCGGGACCCGGGAAATGCCGGCCGATGGGAAAATAATTGCAAAAAAAAACTGTTTTCAATGGAAAAAACGTTTGCTTTTCGGGCAAAAATAGTGTATAATACTTGATTATAATAGAAAAAAACGCAGAGAAACCTGATTTCTCTTCAACCAAAAGGACAGAAAGATGAAACAGAAAATATCTTGGTCGGCCATGATCGCCGCACTGGGACTGGCAGCCGTCACCGGCTGCACATCCTATGAACCGCCTCCGAAAGCAGTGAAACACAGTTCGTTTACGGATATTCCGAAAGAAGAACAGAAGCTTATGGCAGTTTCATCCCATAAACTGCTGACGCTGGAAGATGCGCAGAGCCTGGCCGTTCAGAACAATCCGAGTTTCAAGACGAAATATTTTGCGATCGTTGCAGCGCGGGCAGCCTATTACGGGGCCTTTGCGCCGTATCTGCCGAAAATCACGCTGTCCTATCAGATCGGCCAGAGTTTCAACGAGCCGAACAATGTTTACAAGAACAATATCATGAACGGTTCGCGTACGTTCGAAAACACCCCACAGGCGCAGGCTTCGTGGCTGATCTTCGACAGTTTTGTGCGGGAAATGAATCTGATGGCCGCAAAGCACAACTGGAAACAGTCCGAAGCGCTGGAACTGGACGCGCGGCGTCTGCTGATCAAGAGCGTGGCGTATGCCTACAATGACATTCTGCTGGCGATGGCGAAGATCCGGATCGCCCAGGAAAATATGAAGTTCCAGGATTCGCAGTTGAAAGAAAACGAACTCAAATTCGAAGTCGGCGCGGTTCCCCTGAGCAACGTGCTGAACTTCAAAGCGTATTACAACACGGCGGAATCCGACCTTTACAGCGCCCAATATGCGTATGCCGCCTCCAAATATTCGTTGGCCCAGCTGATGGGCCTGACCGAAGGCACCATTCCGGACGAGGTCAAATTCCCCACGGTGCCGTCTCCCGACGGTGAAGTGCTGTCCGCTCTGCCGGTCTATCTGGATACCGCCCTGGCGAACCGTCCCGACCTGAAAGCTTACCGGGAAGCGCTGGAAGTTTCCAAATACAATTACTGGTCGTCGATCTGCTCTTTCGGTCCGACGGTCACCTTCAACGCCAGCATCGGTTATACGGCCGGGCAGACCCGGGTCAAGAATTATTCCGGCAACCCCGATTACACCAACAAATACGAGACCTTCAAATTCTCTTACGGGGCGGTCGCGTCGTGGGAAATCTTCAGCGGCGGCAAAACGTTTTTCAATATGCGTTCCCAGCAGGCCGCGATGCTGCAGAGCGATTATACGCTGGCCAATTCCTGGATCTCGATCATTTCCGAAGTCCGGACCGCTTACGACAACTATCTGACCTGCATGAAACAGGTCAAGATCTCGCAGAAGAGCCTGGAACTTTACCGGAAGATCCGCGACCTGGTGGATGAAGAATACCGGGCCGGCAATACGGAACTTACCCGCTTGAATGAAGCCCAGCGCGATTTCGTCAGCGCGGAGACGACTCTGGCCACGTATGTGATCAATATGCACAATGCCAAGGCCCAGCTGCAGGCTGCGGTCGGCGCCTACTGAGCGTGATGTTTCTGCCGTGACTTTGATTTCAGCGCAAGGGCGGATCTCCTGCGGGATTTCTCCTTGCGCTGTATTTTGTTCATGAATAATCAAATATTTTGAGGAGTTTCAGCAATGAGTTTCAGAGCAAGATTTGCACCGTCCCCGACGGGACAGGTCCATATCGGCAATATCCGGACCGCCATTTTCAACTGGCTTTACACCCGTCACTGCGGCGGTGAATTCCTGCTGCGGATCGAAGATACCGACCTGGAGCGTTCCACCAGACAGGCCATCGACGCGTTGTTCGACTGCATGAACTGGCTGGGTCTGGATTATGACGGCGAACCGATGTATCAGACCACGCAGAGCGAGGCGCACCGTCAGGCGGCGCAGAAGCTGATCGAAGCGGGCCATGCCTACAAGTTGAACCCGGCCGAAGCGGCATCCCCGGTGCTCTTCCGGTTGCCCTATGACTGCGATTCCTATCCGTTTGTCCGCACGGTCGGCGAAGCCCGGACGGAGGTCGCGCCGGGAACTGAGATCGGGGTCTCCCGCGCCGGACTGGTCTGGTCCTCGGTCAACCACAAAGGCAAGACGGTGGAAAATGCCGCCGGTCTGGCCGGGTTCAAGGACCTGAAGATCTTTGCCGCGGACGGCACGGTGCTGTTCCAGCTGGATGCCGCGGCTCTGCCCCGGATCTCCGCCGCGGCCGATCCGGAAAAGATCGCCGGAGCGGCTTATTTCACCTTCATCCGCCGCGAAGTGTTTTACAACGACCTGGTCAAAGGCGAGCTGAGCAAGCCGCTGGACAGCATCAAGGATTTCATCATCATCCGCAGCGATTCCAGCCCGGTGTTCCACCTGGCGAACGTCTGCGACGATGTTACGCAGGGTGTGACGCATATCGTGCGCGGCGACGACCATGTGGAAAATACTTTCCGTCATCTGTTCCTGTTCCAGACGCTGGGATTCCAGGTGCCGCAGTACGCGCATCTGCCGATGCTGGTGAATGCGGCGGGCAAGCCTTACAGCAAGCGCGACGGCGATGCGTTCGTCGGCGATTTCCGTGAAAAGGGATTTCTGCCGGAAGCGTTCTTCAACTATCTTTCGCTGCTGGGCTGGTCGCCGGGCGACAACCGGGAAAAGATGACGCGGAGCGAGCTGATCGAAGCGTTTTCGATGGAGCATGCCCAGCGTTCCCCGGCGCAGTTCGACATTGCGAAACTGATGAACATGAACGGCATGTATATTGCGGAAATGCCGGCGGAGAAATTCGAATCGGCAGTCTGGGATTTTGCCGCGCGCTGGCCGTGGCGCGAAAAGGCGGACCGTGCCCTCTTCAAGCAGGTTGCCGCACTGATGCAGTCCCGCACCAAGACCTATATGGATGCGCAGGCCTGGGAATATTTCTTCACGGAAGATTTTGCGGTCGACCCGAAGGCACAGGCCAAATTCCTGAAGGACGATACGGTGAAGACGGCGCTGAAAGAGCTGGCCGGAAAGTTCGCGGACATGACGGATTTCTCCGCAGAAGCGGTCGAACAGGCGATCCGGGCGGTCGAAGCCGCGCACGGCATCAGCCAGGGAAAACTGAATCAGCCGCTGCGGATCGCGCTCACCGGTATTCCGGTCGGGGCAGGGGTCTATGAGACCGCCGGGATCCTGGGCGTGGCTTCCTGTGTCAGGCGGATCGGCCGGACGCTGGAAAAGTGTGCCTGAACCGGCCGGAACGGGAGAACGCAGATGTTTAAATTCGGAAAAAAGAAACCGCTGACCATGAAATATCTTGGTGAGGCGTGTCTGCATCAGAAAGCAGCCCGGATCGAGGAGATCACGGACGATATCCGCAGTCTGGCCGAGGCAATGCTGGAATTGATGTATAAGCATGACGGTGTTGGACTGGCGGCGCCGCAGGTGGGAATTTCCCTGAGGCTGGTGACGCTGGATGTGCCGGAGCCGAAAGAGCCGGGCATGCCGCTGTCGCCTGGCGAACGCGAACTGCTGCCGCAGATGCCGCTGGTGCTGGTCAATCCGGAGATCGAATCGTTTTCGGCAGTGACCGAAGTCGGGGAAGAAGGCTGTCTGAGTGTGCCGAAACTGTATGCTCCGGTGGAGCGGCCGGTTTCGGTGGTGCTGAAATCGACTCTGCTGGACGGCCGGCAGATCCGGGTGGACTGCGGCGGTTTTCTGGCACGTGCGCTGCAGCACGAACTGGACCATCTCGACGGCGTGGTATATGTGCAGCGGGTGAAGGATCCGGATTTTGCGGAGGTCCTGCCGCAGCTGCAGAAGATTTACAGAAAATATGGACCGAGAGGTTATAAGATCAACCGTCTGGTGTGAGTGGATCATGGGGTTCTGGAAAACGCTGTTTCAAGTATGTACCGGCACGGATGTGTATATCCGGCTGCTGGACTGCCGGCTGCTCAAAGCGCTGTTTCATCTGATCGCGCTGACGCTGCTGCTGTCCCTGGTCCTGGCCTGGGGCCATTCCTGCCGGGAAGCAGCGGAGATACGGGATATATCCGGGCGGCTGTTCAATGAAACCGGCCGTCTGCTCTTTTTCCCGGATACGGGTGTGCGGACCGAAAAGAACGCCGATAAACGACAGAGTTACCGGCTGAACGATCAGCTGCGTTTCGATTATTATCCGGGACAGACCCTGACGGAAAGTGCGGTCGGAGACTGGAATACCCCGTATGGACTGATCGTGATGGACAACGGATTCGTCTTCTGGGCGGAAAACTATGCGGACGGCGGCAAAGGGAAGTATCTGGCGGCGCCGTTTCTGCTGGTTCAGAATCCGATGCAGGCGGAAACGGTCCGGACCGGACTCTCCGGAAAAATGCTTTACGACTATTTGAAAAGCAATCTGGAACACCGGAAGGGTCAGCGGATCCATTTCATGCTGCCGGAACTGGACGGGAAAGTGGTGGGCGATTACCTGGTGAGCTGTCTCGGCGTGATGATCTTTTTCGGTGCGCTGGTTTCGATCCTGGTGATCTGCCTGTTCACCATCGTGTTTTTTTCGCTCATGCAGCTGCTGCTGAATGCGGGGATGCCCAAGCGGCTGCCTTATCCGCGGCTTCTGGTGCTGATGATCTATACGACATTTCCAGCCCTGGTGATCGCATCGCTGTATTCCTTTCTCATGATCCGGCAGGTTTCCCCGCAGAGTGTGTTTTTTGCGATCTTTTTTGTGTTTTATCTGATCGTGTTCCGGAAGATCCGGCTGTTTCTGAATCCGCCGGAGTCCAGGGTGGACGATGATGAACTTTAACTGCAATAAAGAGAGGTACCGCAGATGAATATGAATGTGTTCCGGATGCCGGAATGGTATCCCAAGCTGGAAAAAGATTGTTTCCCGACTGTTTTTCTGGAACTGGACGCCGATGAACTGGAGGCGTTGAAAGAGGGCCGGACCGAGGGGGAAGATCTGAAGGAACTGCTGCCGGAACTGAAACGGGTGATGGGTGAATTTTCCGGTGCGAAATTCGTTTCGGTGGACACGGTCGCTGCCACGGATACCGAACGGTTCCGTCTGAAACGCGGTTCTGTCCATTCCGCCGAATCTGCGTGGAAGATCCTGGCGTCAAGCGAAAAAGTGCGTGAAGCGGCGGCGGCCGGACTGGTTTCCAGCATCTGCATCCGTCCGTTCCGGCGGATGCAGCCCGCCCGGGAATTCCGGCTGTTCATCAGGAACCGGAAACTGGCCGGGATGAGTCAATACTGGCTGATCCGGCATTTCCGCCGTCTGCCGGGCCGTCTGGAAAAATATTGGAAAAAAGCCGATGAGCTGGTGACCCGGATCGCACCTCAGCTGCCGGTGTCCGATCTCGCACTGGATATTTATTTCAAGAAAGACAGCGGGATCCTGATCATCGACCTGAATCCGTGGGGCGCGCCGACCGATCCGCTGATGTACAACACCTGGGACCGGGACTGGAGCCAGCCCGGAAAATGTGAAATCGTGCCGCCGCCGCATATTGTTTCCGGTAATGTGGATGTGGCGTATTGACCTTTTAAGGAGGATGTCATAATGCTGTGCCAGAAATGCCATAAGAATGAAGCGACGATCCACGTGCAGAAGATCGAGGACGGGAAAGTCAAATCCCTGCATCTGTGCGAATCCTGCGCCGCCAAGCACAGCGTGGATGCCGCCGATCTGCAGGGGTTCAACCTGGCGGAAGTGCTGTTCGATATAGCCGGCAAAGTGGCCAAGGAGATCAATTCCGGATCCGGATCCGAAGAAGAATCGGAACCCGTTATCGAGGAGATCTGTCCGCATTGCGGCTGGTCGCTGGAAAAATTCCGCAAGACCGGTTATCTGGGCTGTCCCGAATGTTATCAGGCTTTCGACACGCAGATCGACGGCATGCTCAAGAATATCCACCGCGGCGATCATCATATTGGAAAAATTCCGGTTTCCGCCGGCGCCGGCCAGAAACACAGCCACGAGGCGGTCCTGCTGAAACGCGAGATCGAACGGCTGCGGAAAGAGCAGGAGGAAAAGATCCGCCGCGAGGAATATGAAGATGCGGCCGTCCTCCGCGACCGGATCCAGGAACTCGAACAGAAGATCCGTCAGCTCGAGGTCCAGCCATGACTCCGTCCGAAGCCATCAATGATCTGTTCAAGCAGAAAGTATGCTGGCTTTCGGATTCCGGCCCGGACGACGATATCGCCATCAGCAGCCGGATCCGTTTTGCGCGGAACCTGGCCGATTACGAATTTCCGATCCAGGCCGACGATGCCGCTTTGTGCGAGATCCGCGATCAGGTCCTCGACTGTTTGCGGCATATTTCCGTTTCGGAAAAAATCCCCGTGCGGGAATTCCCGATGGACGAGCTTTCCGTGCTGGACCGGAAATTCCTGATGGAACGTCACCTGATCAGCCGGGAGTTCGTGAATCCGCGGAACGGTGCGGCGCTGGTGACCAGCCGGGAGCAGGGGACCTTTGTGATGATCAATGAAGAGGACCATCTGCGGATCCAGGTGCTGGCGCCCGGATTCCAGCTGGATTCCCTGTGGGACCGGATCGACCATCTGGACGACCGACTGTCCGAAAGTCTCCAGTTCGCTTATGACAAGCGGCTCGGATATCTGACCGCGTGTCCGACCAATCTCGGCACTGCCATGCGGGCTTCGGTGATGCTGCACCTGCCGGGGCTGGCGCTGACCAACCAGATTGAAACCTGCGTGCAGGCAATCGGCAAGCTCGGACTTACGGTCCGGGGCCTCTTCGGCGAGGGCAGCAAGAACCAGGGTAATTTCTACCAGATATCCAATCAGAGTTCGCTGGGCGAAAGCGAGCAGGAGATCATCCGGCGGCTTTCCGCGATCATCGGCCAGATCATCACCAACGAAAAGAAAGCCCGCTCCCTGCTGCTGGCTTCGAAACGGAGTTCCCTGCTGAACCATGTGAGCCGTGCCTACGGTCTGCTGCTGCACTCCTATCTGATTTCCGGCAGCGAGGCGCTGGAAGCGTTGTCCGCCCTGCGGCTCGGTGTGGATATGGGCATGTTCCGGGAATTGAAGATCCATACGGTGAACGAGCTTTTCCTGCTGGTTCAGAGTGCGCATCTTCAGAAATATTCGGAACGGGAACTTGATCAGAACGAACGCGATGAGGTGCGGGCCTCGCTGCTGCGGGAAAAATTGAACAGCTGAACCCGAAAAAGGATGGAGCGCCATGGAACAGAAAATTAAATTGAGCTTGATCATCCCCTGCTACAATGAGGAAAAAACGCTCCGTGCGATCGTGGAACGCGTGCTGGAGCTCCGGAAGGACTGGCTGGAGCTGGAACTGGTGATCGTGGATGACTGCTCGAAAGACGCCAGCTGGAACGTGGCGCAGGAACTGAAAAAGCAATATCCGGAAATCAAACTGGCCCGGCATGAAGTCAATCAGGGCAAGGGCGCCGCGCTTCGCACCGGTTTCCTGGAAGCCACCGGCGATTTCGTCGGCGTTCAGGATGCCGATATGGAATACAACCCCGAAGATTATCTGGTGATGCTGGAACCCCTGATGAGCGGAAAAGCCGATGTGGTTTACGGTTCGCGCTATCTGCGTCCCGAGGCCCGCCGCGTCCTCTATTTCTGGCATACCTGGATGAACAAGACCCTCACCACCTGTTCCAACATGTTCACCAATCTGGACATCACCGACATGGAGACCTGCTACAAGCTGTTCCGGCGGGAGATCATTCGGAAGATCGCTCCGCGCCTGAAGGAAAACCGCTTCGGATTCGAACCGGAAGTGACCGCGTATGTGGCGGAAGAAAAATGCCGGGTCTATGAATGTGCGATCCATTACAATCCGCGCAGTTACGAAGAAGGCAAGAAAATCGGCTGGAAGGACGGCATGCGCGCCCTTTACTGCATCCTGCACTACGGCGCCTGCAATGCACCGGTGCCGATGCAGCTGCTGCTTTATCTGTTCATCGGCGGCACGGCCGCGCTCGCCAACCTGATCAGTTTCGCGATTTGTCTGCATTGTCAGATGCCGATGTTCTACGCTGTGATCGGTTCGTATGTGCTTTCCGCCGTCGTCAATTATCTGCTCTGCATCCTGATCCTGTTCCGGCACAAAGCCTGCTGGAACACCTTCGGCGAACTGGCCGCCTATACCGTTACGCTGGTGGTCATGGGATTCCTGGATTACTTCATCACGGTCGGCCTGATCGGGATCGGCACCTGGGTGCTGGCGTCCAAGGCGATCGCCTCGATCCTGGGCTTTTTCGGCAACTACCTGCTCCGCAAGTATTTTGTCTTTTTCCTGCGCAGAAAATCATAAGGAGATTATCTGATGAGTTCAAAAACGATACTGGTGACCGGCGGCAGCGGTTTCCTCGGTTCTTTCCTGTGCGAAAAACTGCTCGAACTTGGTCATGAGGTCATCTGTCTGGACAATTTCTATACCGGCGCCAAACGGAATATCCTGCATCTGCTGGACAATCACCGTTTCGAACTGATCCGGCACGATGTGACTTTCCCCCTGTACGTGCAGGTGGATGAAATCTACAATCTGGCCTGTCCGGCCTCGCCGATCCACTATCAGCGCGATCCGGTGCAGACGGTGAAGACCTGTGTCCACGGCGCGATCAACATGCTGGGGCTGGCCAAACGGCTGCGGATCAGGATCCTGCAGGCGTCCACTTCGGAAGTCTACGGCGATCCGGCCGTGCATCCGCAGGTGGAATCCTACTGGGGCAACGTCAACCCGATCGGCATCCGCTCCTGTTACGATGAAGGCAAACGCTGTGCCGAGACGCTGTTCAACTGCTACCGCATGCAGTGCGGTTTGCCGGTGAAGATCGTGCGTATCTTCAACACCTACGGTCCGCGGATGCATCCCAATGACGGCCGGGTGGTCAGCAATTTCATCCTGCAGGCGCTGCAGAACCGGGATATCACGATTTACGGGGACGGTTCCCAGACGCGCAGTTTCTGCTACCGGGACGACCTGGTCGATGCGATGATCCGGATGATGAACACGTCCGACGACGTGACCGGGCCGGTGAATATCGGCAATCCGGGTGAATTCACGATCCGTCAGCTGGCGGAACAGATCATCGAACTGACCGGCTCACGTTCGCGCATCATCTGCGAACCGCTGCCGTCGGATGATCCGAAACAGCGGCGGCCCGACATCAGCAAGGCCCGGGAACTGCTCCAGTGGGAACCGAAAACCCCGCTGCGGGAAGGCCTGGTCAAAACCATCGAATACTTTGACCGGCTGCTGAAAGAGGATCCGGATTTCTGCAGAAACGCATGAACCGGACGGATATGTTTATAACAGAAAATTCAATAAGGCCTACTGAACCGTGAAAAACCAAAAAACCGAATATCTTCTTCCCACTTCCTCCATTGTCCGTCCGAAAAAGAAACGGCGTTATCAGGTCGTGGCCGATTCTTTTACCGGTCTGGTCCGGCACCGGAACGAAGACAGTTTTGTTTATGCCTGGGATGAGGACTGCAGATATCTGATGGCCGCGGTTGCCGACGGGATCGGCAGCACGGTCAACGGCGATATTGCCAGCAATTACATGCTGCAGATGATGGTCCAGACCTGGCGCGAGTTCAAGTCCCCGAAACGCGATGATGCACGGTATGTCGGAGATTTTCTCTATAATACGGTCTGCGATATCAACCGCCGGCTTTACGAGATCAATGCCATCGGAGCCAATGGATCCGACCGCGATTCGCTGGGAACGACCATTTCGGCCGCCGTTTTCATGAAAAATACCATGGTTGCTGTCAATGCCGGCGACAGTCCGATCTTCCGGATCCGCGGCGACCGGCTCGACCAGCTGACCTTCGATCACAATCTGGCCAATGAACTGGTGCGGATGAAGGAGATCAAGCCCGAAGAGGCCGAAACCCTGGAACGGGGACGCATGCTGACCCGCTACATCGGTCCCCGGCCGGATGTCGAACCGGAATGTTACCGGTTCGATGTCCGGACCGGCGATTGTTTTATCCTCTGTTCCGACGGATTGCCCCTGCATCTGCCCCTGGAAGAGATCGGTCAGGTCATTTCCAGTTCAAACTACGATCTGAACAAGGTGATGAAAATTCTGCTCGGCCGTACCTTTCAGCGCGGCGCCATGGATAATGTCACGATGGTCATGGTGAAGGCATTATGACCATGCCGGATAAAAAATCGCTTGGCTGGTTCCTGGCGATTCTGCTGGCGGCTTCCCTCATGCGTTTTTTTTATCTCTTTGACTTTGCCTCGCTGCCGCTGTTCGGTCAGGTGACCGGTCCGGATGTGTCGGAATATTTTGCCGAGGCTCAGAAGATCCGTGCCGGACAATGCCTTCCCTGCGAAGTTGCGATCCACGCGCCGCTTTATCCCTATGTCCTGGCACTGATCCTGACCGTTGCTGCCGGCGACCTGTTCTGGACTCGCCTGATCCATGTCCTGCTGTTCGGCCTGCTGACTCTGATACCGGTTTATTTCACGCTGTGGAAACGGACTCGCGGACTTTCCGGACCGCTACGTTTCCTCCCGGCTGCGGCCGCTCTGCTGCTGGGGTTTTATCCGCCGCTGATCATTTGCCAGTGCGATTTCTTCAGCGAAAATCTGATGCTGGTCCTGCTGCTGTTCTCCCTGTCCTGTTTCTTCCTGCATTACAAATATGCGGACGGCATTGCTGGGATTTTCTGCGGTTTGGCTATGCTTGCTCATCCCGGGTGCATTTTCTTCCTGCCGCTGGCGCTTCTTTATGCCGGCTGGCGGCTTTACCGCGCCCGACAGCCGGAAGCCCGTAAAAAAGCTGTTCTTCGCGTCCTTTCGTTCCTGCTCGGGACCATGGTGGCCGTCGCTCCGGTCTGTGTGCGCAATTCCCTGCTGGCGAAACGGCCGGTCATGATCCAGGACAACAGCATGTTCAACCTGGTTCTGGGGAACAGTCCGGAATCGACGGGCACCTGCCGGATCCCGCCGGGCAGCCGCTGGGATGAAACCTTCGAAACGGCGAACCGCCGGGCGGCGGAGCAGGGGATCAGTGTGGATTCCCATTTCCGCAGACAGTTTTTCAGCTATCTTTTCACCAGGCCGGGACATTATGCGAAGATGCTGCTGAAAAAAGCCTTCATGGCGCTCAGCTGCCGCGAATTCACCACCTGGTCGGATGTCACGGCGCTGCAGCTGATCTTCTGGCACCGCTGGCTCTATCAGAACTGGTTCATGCTGCTGCTCCTGCTGGGCGGTCCGGCGCTGCTCATCGGTTTTTTCCGGAGATCCGTCCGCCGGTTCTTCGGACCTGAACTGCTGCTTTTTGCCGCTGTGTGGGCGGGACAGATCTTTCTGCTGACCGCGGGGCGCTACCGGCTGCCGCTGGCCGTTCCACTGGCCGTTTTCGGGGCATTTTTTCTCTGCCGGATCCGGGATTTCCTCGGCACGACGCGCCGGGCTGCCGTCTGTCTGGTGTTGATGGTCTCTCTATTTCTGGTCGGGAGTTATCCTTATGCGATCCCGCGTCAGCCGGAGATGGATTATGCGCGCAGTCTGCTTGCGTCGGCTTATATAAAAGCCGGCAATCCCCGGGCAGCGGTGGAGATTTACGGCCTGCCCGCCGCTGGCGAATGTTTCCCCGACCGCCGGCTGACCGTGCTGGGACAGGCCTGGTATGTGCTGGGTGATCTGAAAAAATCGGCTGAGATCTATCGCGAGACGGTCCGGCGTTTTCCAAAACAGCCGCAGGGGTATTTGAATTATGCATCGGTCCTCTCCGATGCCGGACAGTTCGCCGAGGCGGAAAAATGGCTGGAAACCGCGCGGACCCTGCATCCGAAAGGCACCGTTCTGGCCGATCTGGAATATAATGCCGGCCATATCGCACAGCGGACGCGCCGTTTGGCTCAGGCCGAAAAGCATTATCTCGCCGCGCTCGCCGTACAGCCGTCTCACCGCAAGGCTCTGAATAATCTCGGCGCCGTTTACATTGCCATGCGGAAGCCGGAAAAGGCTTCGCCGCTGTTTGAAAAAGCGGTGCGTCTGGAACCGGATAATACCGGACTGCAAGTGAACCTGGCGCTCAGTCTGGCCATGAGCGGACGCGAACGGGAAGCGACTGCCATAGTGTCGGAGATACTTCGCCGTGATCCGGAATGTGCTCCGGCCCGGCGGCTGAAACAGGCGCTGGATCAGCGCTGAATCAATGCTGCCATTTCTTTTTGGCGGCGCGTTCGAGTTCGAGCGCCCGCGGATGCTGCTTGTAGAAGATGCTGTCGCCGCCGGTGCCGTCGTTGGCCGCCTGCTGCTGCGTTTCATACAGCATCTTGTAAGTGCCGTCCTGCATCATGAGTTCATCGTGCGTGCCCAGCTGATCGATCTTGCCGTCTTTCAGCACCACGATCTTGTCGGCGTTTTTGATGGTCGAAAGCCGGTGGGCGATGATCAGGGTGGTGCGTCCTTCCATCAGGCTGTCCAATGCCTGCTGGACGAGTTTTTCGGACACGGTATCGAGTGCGCTGGTCGCTTCGTCCAGCAGCAGGATCGCGGGATTTTTCAGCACGGCGCGGGCAATGGCGATACGCTGTTTCTGACCGCCGGAAAGGCTGGCTCCGTTTTCGCCGATCACCGTTTCGTATTTCTTCGGCATCTTGTTCACGAAATCTTCCACATTCGCCATCCTGGCGGCTTCGCGGACCTCTTCCATGGCCGCGGTCGGCCGGGCGTAGGCGATATTTTCATGAATGGTGCCGCTGAACAGGAACGGTTCCTGCAGCACCACGCCGATGTTGTTCCGGTAGGATTCCTGGGTGAACTTGCGGATGTCATGGCCGTCGACCCGGATCTCGCCGCTGTTCACGTCATAGAACCGCAGGAGCAGGTTGCCGATCGTGGATTTGCCGCAGCCGGAGGGTCCCACCAGCGCGACTTTTTCGCCGGGCTTGATCTTGAGTGAGAAATCCCGCAGCACGGGCGCGTCCGCATACTGGAACACCACATGGTCGAATTCGATCTCGCCCTGGAACCGCTCGGCGGTCAGCGCATTTTCCGAATCCTTGATCTCCGGGATCACGCTCAGGATCTTCATGATGCGCTGCACGCCCGCCAGACCTTGCGATACTGCGTTCATCTGCGAGGCCAGCGCCGAGATCGGGCCCACCTGGACGCCGATGTAAGTGTAGAACGCCACAAAATCGCCGACTGAAAAATCGTTCCCGACCAGAAGGATCGAGGTGCCGATCACCAGAATATAGGTCAGGATCAGGAGCGATTCATAGATGCCGCCGCAGGCATTGCCCTGCTGG
>Ga0265298_10007070_pt1 | contig 13725 bp, 9 predicted proteins | sample AusTroGonzalo_MG_3_FD_193486 | JGI IMG/M metagenome (GOLD analysis project Ga0265298, IMG submission 193486) | Bovine rumen microbial communities from tropical cattle in Woodstock, Queensland, Australia - Gonzalo_01 | ecosystem: Host-associated > Mammals > Digestive system > Stomach > Rumen ...
TCGGTGAGCGAATCATTCACCGAGTACGAGAGATCAAAGCCAACGCCAAGGCCGACTCCGACCGGGTCGACGTCAAAGCCGAGCTTGTTGGTGGTCTGTGTGCCAACGCTGAACTGGGTGAGCTTGCCGTCCTCGAAATCCCACTTGAGCGTCTTGAGCCTTTCGGATTCGCTCGTGCTCGTCGTGCCGGCCACGTAGAAGTAAGCGGTCAGCGCGGTTTGAAGGGTCTCGGCAGGATGCGTCACGACGTATTCGACGATCCTGATGATGGTGTTGAGTGCATCATCGGCATGATCGGCGACGAACTGCACCAGTTTTTCGACATTCTTCGGATCGGACAGCCATTTCATGACGGCCGCCTTCAGGCCTTCCTTCACGCTCGCGAGAATGATCTTGGGAATTGCCTTGGCGACAAGACCGCTTGCAGCGCTTTTCCCTGAGTCCTTGGCAATGTCCTTGGCGATCTTGCCTGCGGTGTGCTCCGAGGGCATGTCCGCGGGCTCGCCTTTTTTCATGGCGATGCGCGTTGCCACGTCAACGATGGTCCGGAACGGTATCGAGGCCGACACGGTCAGCGAGTGGCTGGTCTTGGTGACATTCTCCCAGGGCCGGGGGTCGGAGCCGGGATTAACAGGCTTTTCCGAAGAGTAGCTGTACTGGATCGACGAGTCCAGACCGACCTGCTGGCGAAATTCAGCGACGCCGGCATCGGCAACGCCCTTGATGAACGAGTCTGCCGCGGTTTGGGTGAGGCTCGAAAGGCCGCCGGTCCAGCTGTCCGTGTCCGATTTGAACAGAGAAGCCTTGATCTTGATTGAGAAGCTCTTGCGAATCTTTGCGGGCTTGCTGTTTCCGCTTCCCTCCATGAGGTATTCGCGGAAGATGTCGGGCGGCATCTTCACCTTGGGATTGGAAAAGCGCGTGAGGAGCCGGTCGGCTTCTTCGCGGCTGATCTCGCCATCGATGTGCAGCAGTTCCACTGCGATCATCAGCGAGCGGATCTGATTGGCAAACTGGGCCCATTGTTCCGTGCCGCGAGGCTTGTTCTGGGCGGCATCGTCAACCAGCCGATTGAAGGCATCCGTCAGATCGGATTCCTCGACGCCCTGGGGTATCTGCGGCATCGTGACGCCGTCTTGCAGGGGCCTGCGCATGGCAAGGAGCTGCTCGCGGCCTGCGCCTCGGATGTTCTGAGCGAGCGGGGCGAAGGTGTTGCCTTTCACCGAGAAGTCCCGCTGATACTGCGCTTTGACCGAGGCACCGGCGGAGACGACGCTTGAGAACTCCATTTTGCCGGACGCCTCACCCAGGAGTTGTCCGGTAAAGCCCTTGCGCTCGGCGACGATGACCGCGTTGGCGCGCTTTTCGAGCAAGGAGTCAAGATGGCTGATGACACCCTGCCTCTTCAGGCTGTTCAGATAGTCCTGGTTCGACTGCATGGTGTCACCCGCATGGCGTCCCATCAGGCGGAACAGCTTTGTGCCAAGGCGACCGATGCCAAGTCCAAAAGACTTGAGGGCGCCGACAATGACCCCGCCAATGGTGCGGGCGGTGGCCATCTTGCAGCGGTCTGCGTCAAGGATCAGGTCGTCGAGCGAAGCGTAGGATCGCGTGACAAAGCGTGAGAGCAGAGCGTCGGCTGAGACTTCGCCCTTCGGGCCGCCTTTTTCCATGACCTTCGCCAGCAGTTTGCCCTCAAGGCCGCCGGTGATGCGGAAGGTGACCTCAAGCGGCTTGTTTGCACCGGAGCAAGTCACGTCGCCCTCGATCTGCACTCTTGCTCCGGCACGAACACCGGCGACAAGTGCTGAGGAGAAGCCAAGACCGATCAGCGCACCGACGCCGGCAGAGAATGTGACCTTGTGGCTGCCGCCCTTCCTGGTGATCGGCTCGAGCATGCCGCGGAGCCTGGACTCGTTGGACTTGGCGTCCTGATAGCCGCGGATCTGGTCATTGGTGCGATGGGACAGCTTCAAAGTCTTGCCGATCGTGCTCATCAGGGTGAACTTGTCGGGCATCAGGGGGCGCTGCTGCTCCGGCGCAATGGCCGCCAGCTTGTTGTGAATGGCTCCCGTCAGAACCGCCGCCCTTCGCTCGAGTTCGCTGATCGTGTCGAGAGTTTCCTTGCTGAGCGGATTGTCCGCAAAGGCGTTCTGGATCGAGCGCATTGCGCCTTCAAGATGTCCCATTTGGTCGATATGACCCGAGAAGGGGCGCTCTTCATTGATCGTCTTCTGGACACCGTAGCGGAAGACGCGAAGGCTTTTTCTAATGTCTGCGAGGGCCTGGTCGGGATCCGGGTTCCCGGAGCCGTCCTTGATGTCCTTGACAATTCCTTTGCGCAAATGCTTGAGCTCTCCGAGGGTCGCGATCAGATCGCTCAAATCCTGCACAAGCGCCTCAGTCTGTTCGCCGGGATGCGCACTGATGGCGTTGTCCACCGCCTGCATCATTTCGTTCGCAAAGTCGTTGATGACCCTGGTTCCGCTGACGTCCTCCTTGATGCGGTTGACGGAATTCTGCGTGAGTTCCAGCAGGCCCTTGGCTTGCGTGAGATCCCAGTCCTTGCCGGTCTGCACTTCATGACGGGCGGCAAAGCCCTGGGCCTGGCCGTTGCCCTCGGCCAGTTGATTCGGGGCATCGTTCTGGATGGCCTGCCCCAGCCCCGGATCAACGGGCTCCTGCTGGGGATTGACGGCCGGATCCTGGGGGTTGTTGATCCCATCCCCGGGATTGACATCCGGATTCTGAAGGTTGTTGATCTCGTTCTCAGGATTGACGGCTTCATCGTTGAGAATGTCCTGATTCGGCGGATTGTCGATAGCAGGATCGTTGACGGGGGGCAGCGGCTGACCGCCTTGGATTCCGTTAGGACCGGGCATTATTCGTCTCCTGACACGGGGAAGTTGGCGGCAAAGTGCTCGCGCACGTCGCGCACGGCCTGAACAAGCATCTCAATCCAGGCGGCAAGAGCGTCGGTTGAAGCGATGGTGAGCGCGCTGCGGCGGTCCATGGCAAGAACAAGCTCGGCATCCTCGTCAAGCGCAAGCGTGACCTCGCCGCAGACGCTGCTGATGTCCGTGAGCTTCAAAAGGGCGGCGGCCTTGGCTCCGGCATCCGGTTCGGAGAGTTCGCCAAAGGCGCCGACCGGGCTGAAGATGAGCACGTAGTCCGAGTCATCGAGATAGCGCAGATTGATCAGCACCTCGCTGTCAACCAGAAAGGAGACGGTGCCGGTTTCATCGTCAGGCACAAGCTGCTGCCCGATCATTTCCGAGAAATCCTTCAGGACTTCGATGAACTGCTCCTTAAGCATACAGGCTGCTCCTTATCTGCCAGTCCGTGACTGTCATGGAAAACTCTTCAATGCTCGCCTCGATGGCATCCGTGTCCGGGAACTCGTCAATGAGGCGCCGTTCGGTGAGGTAAAGCGCCTCATCGGGGCCGATCGAGAGCGTTGCGCCTCGCGTCGCGTGCCAGAAGAAGTTGCCGGCAAGAGCGGCCTTGGCAAAGTCGCCCGAGCGGGGCACGTCCTCAAGCTTGAGCACACGCGTGCGCATGATGAGGGAGTCGGGATCGTCCGGTGCGGGGGCGAAAAACAGGGGGGCGGAGCCCAGGTCAAGGCTGAGCACGCTGTTTGGGAGTTCGACTGCTTCCGGATGCTGCGCCTTGAGCAGATCCTTGAAGTCATAAAAGGTATTTGCCATATCTTCGTCGCGAAAAAAACGGATCCTGTATTTCGACGGTTTTTAACCGTCCGGCATCGGGACTTTCAGGTTCAACACCCTCATTTTACTGTGCTGTTTGTAAAGGAAGAAGACAAGAGTCAAAACTATAAACAGGTTTACATTGTGAGATAGTAATGTGTGGTTCTCCAACATGCCGCCCTCTGCGCAGCGACAAAAGATGCGGGTGGCGTGAACATGCAATGAGCAGCCGGCCGCAGGCGGCGCGCTCCGCCTACGCGACCTGCGTGCGGTAGGCGGTCGTCATGGTGATCAGCAGATCGTGCATGCTGTCCACGATGGCATCATTGGGTGCATCGGGTCCGAGCGAGGTGAGCTTCTGGCGTGCCTGCTGCATCTTCTCCTGCAGATCGGGGTCGCCCTGAGCAGAGAGCAGCGCCGTGTTGTAGAGCTTCGCGTTCTTTTCCGAGTTCAGGTCGGCAACCACCTGCTTGACGACGTCCAGATTGGAGGAAAGATAGTTCTTGAGGCTCTGGTTGCTGGCCGAGTGCGCCGTCGTGTTCGTATTGGTCAGCATGAAGCTTTCCGTATGCCCCATGAGCGTGGTGAGTGAAGAGGAGACCAGCATCTTGCGCTCGGTGAGCGAGTCGATCACCGAGTACGAGATGTCAAAGCCAACGCCGACGCCGACGCCGACAGGGTCAACGTTGACGCCCATTCTGTTGTTGGTTTTGCTGGAAACGGAGAACTCAGTGAACTGCCCGTCTTCGAAATCCCACTTGAGCGTCTTGAGTCTTTCGTTTTCGCCCAGGCTTGACGTTCCGGCAACGTAGCAAACGGCTGTGTAGGCGGTTTCCAGTGTTTCGAGAGGGTTCATCACAACGTACTCGACTGTGTTGACGATGAAGTCGAGTGCGTCTCCGGCATGGTCGATGGCGAACAGAATCAGCTTTTCGATATTCTCCGGGTCGGACAGCCACTTCATGACGGCCGCCTTTGCACCTTCCTTCACGCTCGCGAGAATGATCTTGGGAATCGCCTTGCCCACAAGGCCGCTTGCTATGCTCTTCCCGGTGTCCTTAGCAAGGTCCTTGGCGATGCTTCCCGGGGAGTGCTCGGAAGGCATGTCCGCGGGCTCGCCCTTTTTCATGGCGATGCGCGATGCCACGTCAATAATGGCGCGGAACGGCATTGAGGCCGAGACGGTCAGCGAGTGGCTGCTCTTGGTGACGTTCTCCCAGGGACGGGGATCGGCTCCGGGGTTCGCCGGCTTTTCCGACGAGTAGGTGTACTCGATCGAGGAGTCCAGGCCGACCTGCTGACGGAACTCGGCGACGCCTGCATTGGCAACGCCCTTGATGAACGAGTCGGCCGCGGAATTGGTGATGTTCGAAAGGCCCCCGGTCCAGCCGTCAGTGTCTGATTTGAACAGTGAAAGCTTGACCTTGGTTGAGAAGCTCTTGTGAATTTTTGCGGGCTTGCTGTTTCCGCTTCCTTCCATGAGGTATTCGCGGAAGGTGTCGGGCGGCATCTTGACCGAGGGATTGGAGAAGCGGGTGAGAAGCCGGTCGGCTTCCTCGCGGCTGATCTTGCCATCGGCGTGCAGCAGCTCCACCGAAAGCATCAGCGTTCGGACCTGATTGGCGAATTGAGACCACTGCTCTGCTCCCTTTGGCTGGCGCTCAGTGGCGCTCTCAACAAGCCGGTCGAATGCCTCCTCCAGATCGGACGCCTCGGCGTTCTCGGCCATCTGCGGCATCGTGACGCCGTCAGCCATGGGTCTGCGCATGGCAAGGAGCTGCTCGCGGTTCGCGCCTCGGATGCTTTGCGCAATCGGAGAGAAGGTGCTGCCCTTCACCGAGAAGTCCCGCTCGTACTCGGCGTTGGCCGCAGCGTTGAATGAAACGATTCCGGAAAAGCCGGCATTGAACGATGCCTGGCCCATGAGCTGCCCCGTAAAGCCCTTGCGCTCGGCTACGATAAGCGCGTTGCTGCGCTTTGCAAGCACAGTGTCAAGCTTGCCGATGATGTTCCGGGTCTTGAGGCTTGCCAGGTAGTCCTGGTTTGTCTGCATGACGTCGCCTGCATGGCGTCCCATCAGACGGAAGAGCTTTGTGCCAAGGCGGCCGATGCCAGCCCCAAGGGCTTTGAAGGCGCCGGCAATGGCCCCGCCGATGGTGCGGGCAGTTGCCATCTTGCAGCGGTCGGCGTCAAGAATCAGGTCTTCGAGGGAGGCATAGGATCGGGTGACAAAGCGCGAGATCTTGGCGCCGGCCGTGGCTTCGGCATTGAGGCCTTCTGAAGCCAGGCTCTTGACCATGAGCTTGCCCTCAAGGCCGCCAGCGATGCGGTAGGTGACTTCCAGGGGCTTGTCGGCTCCCTGGCAGGAGACATCGGCCTCGATCTGCAGTCTTGCTCCAGCACGGATACCGGCGACAAGCGCGGAGGAGAAGCCAAGACCGATCAGCGCACCGACACCAGCCGAGAAGATGACTTTGTGGCTGCCGCCTTTCTTGGTGATCGGCTCGAGCATGCCGCGGAGTCTGGACTCGTTGGATTTTGCGTCCTGATAGCCGCGGATCTGATCATTGGTGCGGTGGGACAGTTCCAGAGCGTTGGCAAAAGTGCTCATCAGGGTGAACTTGTCGGGCATCAGGGGGCGCTGCAGCTCCGGAGCGATAGCTCCCAGCTTGTCGCGAATGGCTGATGTCAGAACCACCGCCTTGATCTCGAGCTGGTTGATTCGATCGATTGTTTCCTTGGTGACGGGGTTGTCGCCAAGGGCGTTCTGGATCGAGCGCATTGCGCCTTCGAGAACACCCATCTTGTCGATCAGGCGCGAGTTGGCATGTTCTTTGTTAAGAAACTTCTGGGCGCTGTAGCGGAAGACGCGAAGACCTTTTCTGATCTCTGCGAGAGCCTTGTTGGGGTCCTGGTTCTCGGAGCCGTCCTTGATGCCCTTGACAAGACCCGCGCGCGCGTTCTTGATTTCTCCAAGCGTCTCGATCAGATCGCTCAAGTCCTTCACAAGCGGCTCGCTGTCCTTGTCAGGGTGCGCCCTGATGGCGGTGTTCACCGCCTGCTTCATTTCGGTGGCGAAGTCGTTGAGGACCTTGGTTCCGCTCACGCTTTCCTTGATGTGGTTGACGGAATTCTGCGTGAGTTCAAGTACACCCTGTGCGCTGGACAGATCCCAGTCCTTGCCGGTCTGCAGTTCATGACGGGCAACAAAGCCCTCGGACTGGCCGTTGCCTCCTGCCAGCTGGTTCTGGGGGTTGTTCTGGATAGCCTGATCGAGCCCCGGATCGACGGGCTCCTGATGGGGATTGACGACCGGATTCTGAGGGTTGCTGACCTCGTTCCCGGAACCCTCGGCCCCTTCATTGGGCGACAGGCTCTGAATGTCCTGATTCAGCAGATATTCGTTGAACGGATCGTTGAAGAATGGCAGTGAACCGCCTAATCCTTCGGGGCCGGGCATTACTCATCTCCAGACACGGGGAAGTTGGCGGCAAAGTGTTCGCGCACGTCGCGCACGGCCTGCGCAATCATCTCAATCCAGGCGGCAAGCGAATCGACCGAGGAGATTGTGAGCGCGCTGCGGCGGTCCATGGCAAGGACAAGCTCCGCATCCTCATCAAGCGCAAGCGTGATCTCGCCGCAGGCGCTGCTGATGTCCGTAAGCTTCAAAAGGGCGGTTGCCCTGGCTCCGGCGTTCGGATCGGCAAGTTCGCCAAAGGCGCCGACCGGGCTGAAGATGAGCACGTAGTCCGAGTCGTCGAGGTAGCGCAGATTGACGAGCACCTCGCTGTCGAGCAGGAAGGAGATGGTGCCGGTTTCATCGTCGGGCAGAAGCTGCTGTCCGATCAAGTCCGAGAAATCCTTCAGGACCTCGATGAACTGTTCCTTAAGCATACAGGCTGCTCCTTATCTGCCAGTCCGTGACCGTCATTGCAAACTCCTCAATGCTCGCCTCGATGTCGTCCCCGTCCGGGAACTCGTCAATGAGGCGCCGTTCGGTGAGGTAAAGCGCCTCATCGGGACCGATCGACAGCGTTGCGCCCCGGGTGGCATGCCAGAAGAAGTTGCCGGCAAGGGCGGCCTTGGCAAAGTCGCCCGAGCGGGGCACGTCGGCAAGCTTGAGCACGCGCGTGCGCATGATCAGAGAGTCGGGATCGTTCGGCGCGGGGGCGAAAAGCAGGGGGGCGGAGCCCAGGTCAAGGCTGATCGTGTTGTTTGCCAGTTCGACTGCTTCCGGATGCTGCGCCTTGAGCAGATCCTTGAAGTCATAAAAGGTGTTTGCCATGTCTTCGTCGCGAAAAAACGAATCCCCTGTTTCAACAGTTTCAACTGCCAGTCACAAAGGATTGTCCTGTTGATTCCTTCATTTTACTGCTTTGTTTGTAAAGGAAGAAGATAAATGTAAGAATTATTAATGATTCAATTTTATGAGATGGTAATAAAGAGGGATTGTAGATGACGTCCGATGTGAAGCTACAAAAAAATGCGGATATCCGCAAAAATTTTAAACAAAAGTTTGACTTGCTCATGTTCTGGTGTCATGCTATCAAATAAAAATTGCGGAAATACGCAAAAAAATTAATTAGAGTTGAGGGGCAAAGACATGCGCTACGAGAGACGGAAATATCTGAACCAACTGATCGACAAGCGAGACAATGGCCGAGTCAAGGTTGTCACGGGGCTTCGGCGCTGCGGGAAATCCTATCTTCTGTTCACTCTTTATCGCGATTATCTCCGCCAGGAAGGGGTCGCTGATCATCAGGTCATCGCACTCGCGCTTGATGAATTGCAGAGTGCGCAATATCGGAATCCGTTCGAATTGGACAAGTTCGTGCGGGAGCGCATCACCGATCAGGCGAGGCGCTATTACGTGTTCATCGACGAGATCCAGTTTGTCGCCGAAGTGCCGAATCCCTATGTTCCGCAGGAAAAGCTGACGTTCACGGATGTGATTTTGGGGCTGATGAAGATTCCCAATGCGGACATCTACGTGACGGGAAGCAACTCGAAGATGCTGTCATCGGATGTGCTCACTCAGTTTCGCGACCGGGCCGATGAGATCCGCGTCAATCCGCTTTCTTTTGCCGAGGTCGTCGAGCATTACGAGGGAGACAGACGTGGCGCCTGGCGCGACTATTGCACGTACGGCGGCATGCCGCTAGTGAGGACTCTGCAGACGCACGAAGAAAAAAGCAGATATCTGAAGCGTCTCTTCGACCAGACTTACCTCAAGGATGTGCTTGAGCGGCATCAGATCAGAAATGACGCTCAGGTGCTGGACGCACTTCTTGATGTCCTCGCCTCAGGCATCGGGGCGCTGACCAATCCGAGCAGGCTCGCAAACACTTTCCAGAGCGAACGGCATCTGCGCGTGGCGCCGTACACGATAGACGCCTACCTCAAATATTTTGTTGATGCGTTCCTGATCGAGCGCGCTGTACGGTACGACATCAAGGGTCGGAAGTACATCGGCACGCCCGTGAAGTACTACTTTGCCGATCCCGGACTGCGCAACGCTCGGCTTGGATTCCGCCAGGTTGAGGAAACACATCTCATGGAAAACGTGCTCTACAACGAGCTGCGAAGCAGAGGATTTGATGTCGATGTCGGGGTTGTTGGGCTGAACACGAAGGATGGTGAGGGGAGGAGCATCCGCAAGCAGCTCGAGGTCGACTTTGTAGTGAACCGGGGAAGCGAGCGCTGCTACATTCAGTCAGCCTTGTCCATTGCCGATCCCGAGAAAAGAGCCCAGGAAATTGCTTCACTCGTCCGCATCCCCGACTCATTCAGAAAGATTGTGGTGGTCAGAGACTTTATGGCGCCCTGGCAGGACGAAAAGGGGATTCAGTATGTCGGAATTGAACAGTTCCTGCTGAATGGCGATTTCTTGTCAACTATTTGAAATCATTGGGAAATAATGGTGCCCGGAGCGGGAATCGAACCCGCACGCCGAAGCTGCGGATTTTAAGTCCGCTACGTCTACCAATTCCGTCATCCGGGCGCCGGGCGGGATTCTACACCAAGAGCTGTCCTGCACGCCCTCCGGGCTACGGACAACTACAATGCCCGCCAACTGGTATTTGAGGAGACACGCATGTCCTGCATTCTGATCCGCGGAGCGGACGTTTACGCCCCGGAGCATCTCGGCATCAATGATTTGTTCATCGTGAACGGCAAGATCGTTGCCATGGGGCCGGACCTTGTGATCAATGTTCCGAAGCTGGAAGTCTTTGATGCAGGGGGCCGGGCGGTCATGCCCGGCATCATCGACCAGCACATCCACGTGACGGGAGGCGGCGGAGAGGGCGGCCCCGTGACGCGCTGTCCGGAGCTGAAGTTTTCCGATCTTGTGAAGGCGGGCACGACTTCCGTTGTCGGCGTGTGCGGCACGGACACCGAAACGCGCAGCATCGCCAATCTTCTTGCCAAGGTGCGGGCGCTTGCCGCCGAGGGCGTCTCCACCTGGATGTGGACCTCGAACTATGCAATGCCTCCCACGACCGTGACGGGAACGGTGCGCCGTGATCTGCTCGCGATCCCCGAGTGCATCGGCGTGAAGATCGCCCTTGGTGATCACCGCTCGAGCTTTCCCACCGAGCAGGAGGTCATGCATCTGCTCTCGGACATTCGCGTGGGCGGAATGATTTCCGGCAAGACCGGATTCCTGCACATTCACCTAGGGGACATGGGCAATGTCGCCTACGACATCCTTGATGCGTGCGTGAGCCGCGGCATGCCGATCAAGCACATCCGTCCGACGCACTGCCAGCGGCATTCCGAAACCTGGGCGCGCTCGATTGCCTTTGCCAAGCGCGGCGGCGTGATCGATCTCACATGCAAGATGGGCATTCACGGCGATGCTGCGCATGCGGCGGCTGACGCTCTTCAGGCTGGAGTCGCTTCCGACAAAATCACGCTCAGCACCGACGGCTACGGCTCGATGCCACGGTTCGACGAAAAGGGCGAGATGGTGGGGCTCGCCGTCTGCCCCGTCACGGCGATCTGGGATGAGTTCCAGAGCCTTGTCGGATTGTGCGGAATGGAGCAGGCGATCCGGTTCGTCTCGACGAACCTTGCCCGCAACCTCGGTCTGCCAGGCAAGGGCGTGATCGCCGAAGGCGCTGACGCCGACCTTCTGATCCTGGATGACAGGATGGAGAAGACCGAAGTGATGGCGCGCGGGCGGTTCCTCATGCGCTCCGGCGAGATCATCGTTCGCGGCACGTTCGAGGAATGACCGGAAAAGCCGTCCCCATGTAAACTTAACTGTTGCCTTGGGCTGATAGAATCCGCCCCTTTGCCAGACAGGCTATTGGAAAGACGTCCGGGAATCCCGGCGCGAATTTAGGAGCTTTCAAGTGAAGCGTATTTATCCTCATCCCTTCTTTGCGCGTGAAGGCTGGCCGATGATCGGCGTCGCGCTCATCGTGGCGCTTGCCGTGCACATTTTTGTCGGCGGCTTCATTTCGCTGCTCGTCTGGATCCTTGCCGCCTTTGTCGTGCAGTTCTTCCGCGATCCGGCCCGTGAGATGCCGCGTGATCCGCTCGCAGTCGTCGCCCCCGTCGACGGACGCGTGATCAAGGTCGAGGACACGATGTGCCCGTACACCGGAGAGCCTGCCAAGCTGGTCTCGATCTTCATGAACGTGTTCAACGTGCACAGCCAGAAGGCTCCCGTTGCCGGCAACATTGAAAAGATCGAGTACTTCAAGGGGCGGTTCTTCAACGCAGCCCTTGACAAGGCGAGCGAGCAGAATGAACGCAATGCCGTCACTGTCGTGACGCCCCGCGGGGACCGCGTCTGCTTCGTGCAGATCGCCGGACTCGTCGCCCGTCGCATCGCATGCTACAAGTCGATCGGCGAGAGCATCGAGAAGGGCGAGCGCTACGGCTTCATCCGCTTCGGCTCGCGCGTCGACGTGTATCTGCCGATGCATGCCGAGGTCAAGGTCTCGATCGGTCAGAAGACGACCGGCGTGAGCACCGTGATCGCCAACATGAAGCAGCTGCCGGACGGCGAATAAGGCTGCGGACAATCAAAAGGAGGCCAGCTGATGGCTGTCAGACGTGTTCGTCGGCGTCCTGCGCGCACGCGCTTTGTGGAGGCCGGCCGAAAGAAGATTCACAAGGTGCGCACGCACGGACTGTTCCTGCTGCCGAATCTGTTCACGACGGCATCGCTCTTCTGCGCTTTCCTGTCCATCGTTCAGGCGATGGACGGAAACTTCGGACTTGCCGCCGCAATGATTTTCCTGTCCATGATCTTTGACGGCATGGACGGGCGCGTTGCGCGCCTCACGCACACGCAGAGCGAATTCGGCGTGCAGTTCGACTCCATCGCCGACATGACGGCGTTTGGCGTTGCACCGGCCCTGGTGATGTACAAGTTCACGCTGTTCACGCTGGGCTCGCTTGGCTGGGCCGCGTGCTTCGTGTACTGCCTGTGCGCAGGCATTCGCCTTGCTCGCTTCAACTGCAACGTGACGATTGTGGACAAGCGGTTCTTCCAAGGGCTGCCCAGTCCCGCGGCAGCGGCGCTCATTGCCGGCTTCGTGTGGCTTGCCGTGGAAAACAAGCTTCCCGAGGCCGTGAGTGGAGCGCTTCCCGTGCTTGCCATGCTGATCACGCTTTATGCGGGCTTTACGATGGTGAGCAACGCCCCGTTCTTCTCGGGCAAGGCAGGCGTGAGCCTGAAGAGTGCTCCGTTCCTCGGAATCGTCGTGGGTGGACTGCTCTTCGTGCTGTTCTCGAGCAACATGTCGCTCTCGCTGTTCATTCTGTTCTGCGTGTACGCCCTCTCCGGCTACGCCTACCAGGGCTATCTCTTCTTCATGGACCGGCCCAACCCCGTTCTGCCCGGGATCGTGGAGGAAGAGACGCCTGCAGCAGAGCAGGCGGCCGAAGCCGAAAAGCAGGAAGCGGCAGCGCCCAAAGAATAGAAGAGCAATCGCCAGACCACAGGAGGCCGCCAGAGAAGACTTCTGAGCGGCCTTTTCTCAAATCATCGGAGTACAGACAAGCCGTGTTCGTCGTTCCTCCCCAGCCCCAGTGCGTGCTCTCCGTCCGGGACAAGCGCTATCGGCTTTTTCCCGTGAACGCCATTTACGGATGTTCGGGGAATTTTCCCGAAACCGGGACGTTCGCTCTCCATTCACGGGCGCTCTCCACGCTCTTTCAGAATCCGGAGAAGGGTGCGGCGGAGCTTGCCTGGGGCGCGCGGTTTGAGGGATGCACGCCGGGTGTTGAGCTTGCCGCCGTGATCGGCAGGGATGCGCAGGCGATTTCGCCCGCAGAAGCGCTGCAGTGCGTCTGGGGCTGGTCCGTTGCCCTGAGCCTGGAGAGCGGGGCGCTCGTGCGGGAGGCGGGAGCGGGTGCAGGGGTGAATCTGCCCGGATCCCTCATCATGACGAGCGTCCTTCCTGTTGCCCGCGCGCTCGATCCGGTGCAGTCCGACATGTGGCTCTACGCCGACAACCGGAGAGTGCTCTCGGAGAACACCTCCAGGATGATCCATCCGATTGGAGAACTTCTCAGCCTTGTCTCCCGGCTTTGGGGGTTGCGGGCCGGAGACGTCATTCTCTCGGGCAGCCCGCTCACAGGGGTGACGGTCCGGACGGGAAGCGACCTTGAGGCCGGCATCGGCGGAATCGGCTCCCTGAGGCTGCGGCTTTCGTAAGGTCAGGATCCGGAAATGCTGCATCGCGTCGAACTCAATCCCGCACAGGCCACGCTCGTCGGCATGATCGCCCCCGTGTGCTGGGGGATGAGCGTGGGGCTCGTGCGGGGGCTCTCAGAGCGCTTGGGGAGCACTGCAGGGGTTGCGCTGATGTCCCTCATCGGAGCCGTGTTCCTGTCGTTGTTCATTGGAATCCCGAAGCTCTCGAGTTTTCCGCGCAGGTATCTGATATTTGGCGTCGGCTGCGCGGTGCTCACAGAGTTCTGCTTCATGCTCTCGCTGGCGATCAGCGACGGAGGCCGGCAGACGATCGAGGTGGGCATGGTGAACTATCTCTGGCCG
>Ga0265298_10007071_pt1 | contig 13724 bp, 9 predicted proteins | sample AusTroGonzalo_MG_3_FD_193486 | JGI IMG/M metagenome (GOLD analysis project Ga0265298, IMG submission 193486) | Bovine rumen microbial communities from tropical cattle in Woodstock, Queensland, Australia - Gonzalo_01 | ecosystem: Host-associated > Mammals > Digestive system > Stomach > Rumen ...
CTTCTTTTCATAAAATTTGCCTCCACCTTCCACGGACAGGTCCTGAATGCCCTGTGCATCGGCGTTTGCGTAGGTGATAGGGCTGTCCATTGCTTCCACTTTGCCATCACGGAGCCACCACTTAGCTCTTCCCAGTGGCGAGACAGCCACTCTCGTGTGCGAGACAGCCATCTACGCAGAAAAACGCTCAGCATTTTCTGGAAAACGGTGAGCGTTTTGGCGAAAGCGGTGAGCGTTTTTCCCTGTGTACAGCTAATACACGAGCATATACAGGTATCTTGCTCCGGGTGATTGCTAAGTGATGGCAAAGTGGAACCTTTATTCGCACGGCACACCCCCGCGAACCCTTATCTATAAAGGCTTTGCAAATGTTTCGTGGAACGTGATGGCATTTTTTTGAAACGCACTCCCGCGCGCACGTCACCTCCGCGCGCGACCATCATTTATGCGCCGAAGAGTGGCTATCCCACATACGGGAGTGGCTAATACAGCTGCGTATACAGTTGTCTCGTGCACGGCTTAGCTGTATTTCCAGAAGGAAAAGGTATTCTCCTTAAATGTTGTTAAGGAAATATGTGGTTGTTAGCCTATATCATATATTCTTCGTAATTTTGCCGCAAATTATTAATGACTTTGATGTGGACTAAACCATACGGAATGAAAGAAGGCTTTCTCATCGGAGGAGGCCTTGTCGTTGCTGGACTGTTGCTGCAGCTGAGCACTGGTCCAGTAGATTGGGATGCCTACCGCTGGCCTGTCAACGGCATTGTGCTGGTGGGATTCCTAAGTATTATCGCTATCATCCATCTGCTGAGGAAGCGGGTGTATGCGATGCAGTTTTTAGGCACCTACAAGGCTGCGATACCTTCACTGGTCTATGCTGTCGTGCTGACCATCATCATGGGACTGACGAGACAGGAGACGAATGGCACTTGGCTGAACAATATGCTGTCGTTCTGGCCCTTCGTGCTCATCTATGTGTATATGGCGGTGATACTGGGTTTGGTGGTGTTGCGCAGGCTGTCGCATCTGACGAGTTGGCGACGTGATGTCCCATTCCTTCTGAATCACTTGGGCTTATTCCTCGCCATGACTACTGCCACGCTGGGCAATGCCGACATGCAGCGGCTGAAGATGATTACGGTAGTTGGTGGCTCTGAGTGGCGCGCCCTGACCTCGCAGCAGCAGATTGTGGATATGCCCTTCGCCATTGAACTGAAGAAGTTTATCATGGAGACCTACGACGATGGCTCGCCCAAGCGCTTTGCCTCGGAGATACAGATTATGACGAGGTCGGGCAAGAATATCGAGACCACCGTGGAAGTGAATAAGCCTGTAGAGGTGGAGGGCTGGAAAATCTACCAGTACGGCTACGACACGCAGATGGGAGCCATGAGCCGGACAAGCATTCTGGAACTGGTGAGCGACCCGTGGCTGCCGCTGGTATATGCTGGCATCTACATGATGCTGGCGGGTGCTGTGATTATGGCGCTCAAGGTGATATGCCGCAGGTTGCTGAACGCTACGGCCAAGGCCCGTTGGATTTACTTCGGCATCTTCTTGTTTGCTGCCACCTTTGCCTACTTCTTCTTCTCGTCCTACAATACCAAGACGCTGGTGCCAGCCCTGCAGAGTCCGTGGTTCGCACCCCATGTCTTTGTCTATATCTTTGCCTATTCGCTGCTGGCCATAGCAGCTGTGGTAGCAGCATGGAAACTGATTGACGATCTTGTCTACGTCAGCCTGGCCTTTATGACTATCGGCATGCTCTTTGGCGCCTTGTGGGCCAAGGAGGCTTGGGGGCATTACTGGTCGTGGGACCCCAAAGAGACGTGGGCTGCCATTACCTGGTTTGCTTATCTGGTGTATGTGCATTACAGACAGATACCCACTCACAAGCCGAAGCTTGCCCTGTGGGTATTGCTCATCTCGTTTGTACTGTTACAGATGTGTTGGTGGGGCATCAATTACCTGCCCTCAGCCCAAGGCTCCAGCGTCCATGTATATAACAAGGAATAATAGCTGACCCGCCTTTCCTGTTTATGATTTCTTGATGCGTTCCAGCTCTTCTTTGAGGAAGCGGGGGGTATAGCCCTTGTCGCTGTTAGCGACCTCTTCGGGGGTGCCGGTAGAGAGGACGGTGCCACCGCCACGACCACCTTCGGGACCCATGTCGATGATGTAGTCGGCCTGACGGATGACATCGAGGTTGTGCTCGATGATGATGACGGTATTGCCACGATCTACAAGGCGACGGATGACGGTCATGAGGATGCGGATGTCCTCGAAATGGAGACCGGTGGTGGGCTCGTCGAGGATGTAGAGGGTCTTGCCGGTGTCTTTCTTGGAGAGCTCGGCAGCGAGCTTGATGCGCTGACTCTCACCGCCAGAAAGGGTGGTGGAGGGCTGGCCGAGTTTAATATATCCTAGACCGACATCTTGTATCGTCTTGATTTTACGCAAGATATCGGGGACGTTCTCGAAGAACTCGCAGGCCTGGTTGATGGTCATGTCGAGGACGTCGGCAATAGACTTACCCTTGAAACGTACCTCCAAGGTCTCACGGTTGTAACGACGACCGTGACACTCCTCGCAAGGTACCTGGATATTGGGCAGGAAATTCATCTCGATGGTCTTGTAGCCGTTGCCACCACAGGTCTCGCAGCGTCCTCCCTTGACATTGAACGAGAAGCGGCCTGGCTTGTAGCCTCGAATCTGCGCTTCGGGCAGGTTGACGAACAGCGAGCGGATATCGGAGAAGACACCCGTATAGGTGGCTGGATTGGAACGTGGCGTACGACCGATAGGTGTCTGGTCGACATTGACGACCTTGTCGATATGCTCCAAACCCTCGATGCTGTCGTAGGGCAGTGGGGCTTGCAGCGAGCGGTAGAAATGCTTGGAGAGGATGGGGTAGAGCGTCTCGTTGATGAGCGTCGACTTGCCAGAGCCGCTGACACCCGTGACGACGATGAGCTGGCCCAAGGGGAACGTCACGTCGATGTTTTTGAGGTTGTTGCCACGACAGCCAATAAGACGAAGACTCTCTCCTGAGGCTGTTGCCTGTGTGGCGATGGAATCGCCACACACAGTACCATTGAGGTACTGCGCTGTCAGCGTATTGGCTTTCAGCATGTCGGCGGGAGTGCCTTGGAAGACGACTTCGCCACCCTTGCGACCTGCACGGGGACCGATGTCGACGATATAGTCGGCGTTGAGCATCATGTCACGGTCGTGTTCTACGACGATGACGGTGTTGCCGAGGTCACGCAGTTCTTTGAGGGAACGGATGAGGCGGTCGTTGTCACGCTGATGCAAGCCGATGGAAGGCTCGTCGAGGATGTAGAGCACGTTGACCAGCTGCGAACCTATCTGCGTAGCCAGACGGATACGCTGGCTCTCACCACCTGAGAGGCTGGCCGACTGGCGGTTCAGCGAGAGGTAGTCGAGGCCCACATCCAGCAGGAAGTCCAGGCGGGTGCGTATCTCTTTGAGTATCTCGGTAGCTATCTGGCGCTGTTGGTTGTCAAGGTGTTCTTCCACCTCGCTGAGCCACTGGCGCAGGTCGGTGAGGTCCATCGCCGCCAGTTCGGAGATGTTCTTGTCCCATACCTTATAAGATAATGCCTCACGGTTGAGGCGCTGACCATGACACTCAGGACACTGGCACTCGGCGAGAAACTGCTCGGCCCACTTTTCAGAGCCCAGCGACGGTCCACGACGTGATGCTGGTGTGCTGTCGTCATCGTCCATGACGGAGCGCAGATACTTGATGACACCATCGTAGTCAACGAAATAGTCGCTGGAGGTGTGTACCAGTTCCTTGTCGATGCGCACGGGTTCCAGGGTGCCATAGAGAATCTCGTTGAAGGCGTCGTCAGGGATGTCCTCGATGGGTGTTTTGAGGTCGCACTCGTAGTTGGCAAGGATGGCACTAATCTGCCAGAAAATCATCTGGTTCTTGTACTTGCCGAGGGGCACGATGCCACCATCGTGGATGGACTGCTTGCGGTTGGGAATGACCTTGCTGAGGTCTATCTCGTTGATGAAGCCCAGACCCTTACAACGTGGGCAGGCACCCTGCGGTGAGTTGAACGAGAAGGTGTTGGGCGCTGGGTCGCCATAGGAGATGCCTGTCGTGGGGCACATCAGACGACGTGAGAAGTGCTTAAGCCTCCCTCCATCTCCCTCCAAAAGGAGGGAGGGCTTGGTGACATCGAGAATCATGATAAGACCATCACCTTGCTTCATGGCGATGGAGACAGATTTCTTCAGGCGGTCGCTAGGCACGGAGTCCCCCCTCTCTTTGGAGGGGGATAGGGGGAGGCTCAAACGGTCGATGACCACCTCGATATCGTGGTTCTTGTAGCGGTCAACCTTCATGCCTGGCGTCAGCTCCTGTACCTCGCCATCGATGCGTACGTGGAGATAGCCCTTGCGGCGCATCGACTCGAAGAGCTCACGATAGTGGCCCTTACGACTCTTGACCAGTGGCGCCAAGATGAGAATCTTCTTGCCCGCATAGTCCTGCTGAATCATCTCGATGACCTTCTCCTCAGTATATTTCACCATCGCCTCGCCTGTGGCATAGCTGTAAGCACGTCCAGCACGGGCATAGAGCAGACGCATGAAGTCGTAGATTTCCGTGGTGGTGCCTACGGTAGAACGGGGATTCTTGTTGGTGGTCTTCTGCTCGATGCTGATGACGGGCGAGAGACCCGTTATCTTGTCGACATCGGGACGCTCCATGCCGCCCAGAAAGTTGCGGGCATAGGCCGAGAAGGTCTCTATATAGCGACGCTGTCCCTCGGCAAAGATGGTGTCGAAAGCCAGCGACGACTTACCGCTACCGCTGAGACCCGTGATGACGGTCAGCGAGTTGCGAGGTATCTCGACGTCGATATTTTTCAGGTTGTGGACACGGGCACCGAAGACTTGAATCTTTTCCATGATGTAGTGTGTAGCGAATTATGGGTTGGTGTTGTCCACCGTATTGAAGTTGCGCAACAGGTTGACATCGCGGCGGATGTTGTACTCTATGCCGTCAGCACCACGGGCCTTGACATAGACGAAGTAGACGCCGTCCTTGACGGGATGGCCGTTGTGGGTGCCGTCCCATCCACGTTTCTCCGTCGACCAGTCCGTCCAGTCGTAGAGCTTCTGACCGTGACGGTTGAAGATGTAGGCATGGAACTCGACGATGCTCTTCGTATTTGACTTTGCCTGGAAATAGTCGTTGATGCCGTCATCGTTGGGCGAGAAGGCGTTGGGCATCTCCAAGTGGCTGTCGCTAATGGTGATGGTGATGCTCTTCGTGTCAACGATGTCGCCATCGAGCACCACGTTCAGCGTCACGACGTTCTTGCCGGCTGCCGTGAATGTGTAGCTGGTATTCTCCTCGTAGCGTGTCACATTGATGCCTGCCGTTGAGTTGGTGATGTGCCACTCAATGGATGCCCCCGGGTCCAGACTGGAAGGGTTCGACGTGAACTCTACATAGAGCGGTGCCTCGGCGTTGAAGTTGTCAGTCTCTACAACCTCGACACCTTTCTTATCTGTGTATGTAGCCTTCAACTCAATGTCCGCATAGGCTGTCGTAGTCAGCAGACAAAAGGCAAAAAGGGTTAATAATCTACCTATTTTCATGTTGATGTGCGAATATTTGTGCAAAATTACGGAAAAAAGTAGAACTTACGCATCTTTTTTTGTAATTTTGTAGCGCAAAAATGAAAAATAGTGGTTTATGAAACGATTATTAAGATATTTTTTCATGCTGACAGTGCTTTCGTTTGTCGCTGAGACAGCGTTGGCACAGGTGCAGAATTTTAAGGAACTACATAAGGTCAAGCGTAAGGAAACCATCTTCGGCATAGCCCGTGACAACGGCCTGACCATTGATGAGTTGATAGAGGCGAACCCAGAGATGAAGACGCCAGGTTATGAGTTGCGTAAGGGCGACTACATCAAGATTCCCTATCCCCCCAAGCACCCTGAGCTGGAAAGTGCCACCCCACAGCCTCAGATGCCTACCAAACCTACCGTTGTGGAGAAGGACATGCGCAACAGGGAAATCAGGGTGGGCGTGATGCTGCCTCTGCATAATGACAATGGCGACGGTAAGCGCATGGTGGAATACTATCGTGGCGTCTTGATGGCTTGCGACAGTCTGCGTGTCAACGGCATCTCTACCGATATCCGTGCGTGGAACCTGGCTGAGCAGGGCGACATCCAAAAGATTCTGAAAGACCCCAAGGCTGCTGAGTGTGACCTGATAATCGGTCCGCTATATACCAAGCAGGTGAAGGCGCTGGGCGACTTTGCCGTGAAGAATGACATCCGTGTGCTGATACCTTTCTCTATCAACTCTAACGAGGTGTTCGACAACGGTAACATCTTCCAGGTGTTCCAGAACGGTAACCAGACCAACAACAGCTATGTGTTCCGCTTCTACCAGCGTTTCAAGGACAGTCATGTGGTGATTATCGACTGCAACGACTCGACGAGTACGAAGGGCAGCTTCACTACGGTGTTGCGTCGCAAGCTGGATCAGGAGGGCGCCTCTTATTCGCTGACCAATCTGAAATCGAACGAGACGAAGTTCAAGCAAAGCTTCTCGACGACCAAGCATAATGTGGTGGTGCTGAATACCAGTCGCTCTCAGGAGTTGAACGTGGCCTTTGCCAAGCTCAACGGTCTGCTGATGACAGTTCCCACGCTGCAAATATCGATGTTCGGCTATCCTGAGTGGCTGATGTATATCCGTCAGCATCTGGACAACTTCTATAAGTTCGACACCTATATCCCGTCAACCTATTATATGAGTCCGCTGTCACATCGTGGTGAGCATTTCAAGAAGAAGTACCGCTGGAACTTCCATCAGGATATGCAGGCCTATCATCAGCGCTATGCCGTGACGGGCTTCGACCAGGCGTACTTCATGATTAAGGGTCTCCACATGTATGGCACCCACTTTACGGGAGCCTCTGGTATGGTAGGCTACACACCGTTGCAGACACCGTTGCACTTCGAGCGCATCGGTAACGGCGGTATGCAGAACCGTGCCATCCTGTTCGTACACTATACGAAGGATAACAAGATTGAAACCATCAACTTCTAGCGGACTTCGTCCTAAATGATAAATGAAAAATGACAAATAGCTGGATTGCAAAATATATTGGAATGAATAGATGGGTGGTAGTGTTTTTATTATCATTTATCCTTTGTCATTTATCATTTAGCCCTGCAAGGGCGCAGGTTGGTGACTATCGTACCGACCTGGCAATAGGTGGTAGCGCTGGATACGTGATGAGTAATGTGGGCTTTGTGCCCGACGTGCCCCAGAAAATGCTGGGAGGCTACACGGCAGGTTTCTCGGTACGCTATACTTGTGAGAAATATTTCAGCAGCATCTGTTCTATTGTGGGCGAGGTGAACATTACCCAGGCAGGATGGAAGGAAGACATCCGTGATGTCGACAACAATCCTGTATACTATGCCGACGATGTGAACAAGCTGTCGCCGCTGAGCTATGAGCGTTCGGTAACCTATTTGCAGATACCCTTCATGGCACGTCTGGGATGGGGTCGTGAGCGCAAAGGCTTGCAGGCATTCTTCCAGGTAGGTCCACAGATAGGTATCTATCTCAGCGAGTCCACCAAATCGAATATCATGTTAGGTCATGGGACGGCCAACCAGCGTGCCTCGCAGGTTGTGGCCCAGGATACGCTGGCTATACAGAACAAGTTCGACTACGGTATTGCCGCCGGTGGCGGTATCGAGCTCTCAGTACCCAAGGTGGGACACTTCATCATTGAGGGTCGCTACTATTATGGTCTGGGCAACATCTTCAAGAACTCGAAGAGCGACTACTTCGGTAAGTCCAACTACGGACAGATAGTCATCAAGGCAACCTATCTCTTCGACATCATCAGAACAAGAAATCCTAAAATAAAATAAGAATAATTATGTTTGAGAATCAACCGAAAGGTCTTTTTGCGTTGGCATTGGCCAACACTGGCGAACGCTTTGGTTATTATACCATGCTGGCCGTCTTCGCCCTGTTCCTGAGAGCAAACTATGGACTGTCGCCCGCTATGGCAGGAACGATCTATAGTGCGTTCCTCATGTTAGTGTATTTCTTCCCACTCATCGGAGGTATGATGGCCGACAAGTTCGGCTTCGGAAAGATGGTGACGACGGGTATCATCATCATGTTCGCAGGCTATCTGCTGTTGTCAGTACCCTTGGGTGGCGACAGCGTGGCATTGGTCGTGATGCTGGCAGCCCTGTTGCTCATCGGCTTTGGTACTGGCCTCTTCAAGGGTAACTTGCAGGTCATGGTGGGTGACCTCTATAACGATCCGCAGTATAAGGATAAGCGTGATGCAGGATTCTCTATCTTCTACATGGCTATCAATATCGGTGCCTTGTTCGCACCTACTGCCGCCATTAAGATTAAGGAGTATGCCGAGACTTCGCTGGGTTATAGCAGCAACGATGCCTACCACTTCTCGTTTGCTGTGGCTTGTGCCTCGCTGATTCTGTCTATCGCCATCTATTACCTCTTCCGTAGCACGTTCCGTCATACAGAAGGTGGTGCGAAGAAGGATGCCAAGGCTGCCGATGCCGCTCCCGTAGAAGAGTTGTCAAAGGAAGAGACCAAGCAACGCATCGTGGCACTCTGCCTCGTGTTTGCCGTCGTTATCTTCTTCTGGATGGCCTTCCACCAGAATGGTCTGTCGCTGACCTACTTTGCTGACGAGTTTACCGCTCAGTCGGCTACGGGCTTGCAGGCTATGTGCTTCAATGTATGGAACCTGGTAGGTGTCATCTTCATCGTCTATGCCCTGTTCTCACTGTTCCAGTCGAAGACAGGTAAGGCTAAGGCTGCTTCTGCCACAATCATTCTTATCACTGTGGCTTTCCTCTGCCTGTCGTACGATGCTGATGGCAGCATTACGGTTTCTGCACCTATCTTCCAGCAGTTTAACCCCTTCTATGTGGTAGCCCTGACGCCCGTATCAATGGCTATCTTCGGTTCGCTGGCAGCAAAGGGCAAAGAGCCTTCTGCTCCACGTAAGATAGCATACGGTATGATTGTGGCTGCTATCGCCTATGCCCTGATGGCCTTCGCCTCATTCGGCCTGCCTATGCCTCAGACTGAGATAGGTGCCGATGGCAATCCTGTGGCTGTTCATGTAGCCGACGTAACGCCCAACCTGCTGATTAGCGTTTATCTTGTGCTGACCTTTGGTGAGCTGTTGCTCAGCCCTATGGGTATCTCCTTTGTTTCAAAGGTTGCTCCTCCCAAATATAAAGGTATGATGATGGGTGGTTGGTTCGTGGCTACTGCCATTGGTAACCAGCTCGTCGTTGTTGGTGGTTTGCTCTGGGGCGCTGTTCCCCTCTGGGTATGTTGGAGCGTATTCCTGGGCGTCTGCCTCGTTGCTGCCATCTTCATGTTCGCTATGATGAAGCGCCTCGAGAAGGTATGCTAAGTTTTATCCCATTCCTCGTACTGATAGTACTTGTCACGTGTTGCATTGCCGTCCTTGGCAATGCAACGCTTGATGGTGCCTCGCAGGTGTCGCTCATGGTGGCTGCTGCCGTGAGTGTGCTGATAGGGCATTTTTCGAAACGTTTGGAGTGGGAGAGTCTGGAAAAGGAGGTCTCGGAAAAGATAGCCAGCTGTACGCCGGCTATCATTATTCTTCTGCTTATCGGTGCCATTGGTGGTACATGGATGGTGGCAGGTATCGTACCTACCATGATTTATTACGGTATGCAGATTATTCAGCCAGAGGTTTTTCTGGTCAGCAGCAGCGTACTCTGTGCCTTGGTGAGTCTGATGATTGGCTCATCATGGACCACTGTTGCCACCATCGGTCTGGCACTGATGGGTATCGGTAAGGCACATGGTTTTGACGATGGATGGATAGCTGGCTCTATCATTACTGGTGCTTATTTCGGTGACAAGTTGTCACCACTCTCTGACACGACGGTGCTGGCATCGAGCGTGTCGGGAACGCCACTGTTTACGCATATCCGCTATATGCTCTATACCACTGTGCCGACGTTCTGCATCTCGCTGACCATCTTCCTCATTGCTGGTTTCACGATGAATGTCTCTGGACAGGGCAACGTCGCAGAGTTTATGGATGGCTTGCAAAACACTTTTGTCATCTCACCGTGGCTGCTCATCGTGCCAGTGTTGACGGGGGTGATGATAGCACGTCGTTGGCCGTCAATGGTGGTACTGTTTATGGCCATCCTGCTGGCTGTCGTCGTGGCTTTGTTGGTACAGTCTGAACTGGTGCATCGCATAGCTGGTGATGACGGACAAGGACTGTTGACAGCGTATAAGGGAATGATGCGTGTGTGCTATGGCAGCACGGACATAGAGACTGGTAACAGTGTGCTGAATGAGTTGGTACATACCAGTGGTATGTCTGGCATGATGCCTACCATCTGGCTGATTATCTGTGCACAGACATTTGGTGGTGCACTGACGGCGACGGGCCAGCTGAAAGACCTGATGCGCCTGATGCTGCGCTTTGTTCGTGGCACAGCGTCGCTGGTGGCGTCGACGGTAGGTACCGCATTGTTCTGTAATATTGCCACAGCAGACCAGTATCTGTCTATCATGCTTTCTAGTTCGGTATTCAAGGACTCATATCGCGAGCGTGGCTATGAGCCACAACTGCTGAGCCGTTCTTGTGAGGATGGTGCCACAGTCACCTCTGTACTTGTGCCTTGGAATACTTGTGGATTGACGCAGAGCACCGTACTTGGTGTGGCCACGCTGACCTATCTGCCATATTGCTTCTTCAACTACCTGTCGCCGCTGATGAGTATCTTCATCGCATCGATAGGTTGGAAAATCAAAAGAGCATGTTCCTAAGTCTGTTGTTGACAGGTTTCCTGACGCTCGTAGAACTCAACTGCGAGAACATGTTTGATTGCCAGCATGACTCACTGAAAGACGATACAGAGTGGATGCCTGACGGAAAACGGAAGTGGACGCCAGCTCGTTATTGGCGTAAACTGAACCATATAGGACAGGAGATATTGTCGTGTCAGCAGGAAGGTGTACCAGACCTTGTGGCACTGGTGGAGGTAGAAAACGACTCATGCCTTTTCGACTTGACACGTCGTTCGCTGTTGCGTGGTGCTGGCTATGACTATCTGATGACGCAGTCGCCTGATGTACGAGGTATTGATGTCGCTCTGCTCTATCAGCCCATGACGTTTCGCCCCATCTGTTATGACTATCTGGATATCACCCCCTTGGAAGGTATGCGTCCGACACGTGACATCCTTTATGTGCAAGGGGAGACGCTGAAAGGCGATACGCTGCATCTCTTTGTGGTTCATGCCCCCAGCCGTTTTGGTGGCGACAAGCAGACACGTCCTAATCGTCAGTTGATAGCTGACCGCTTGGTGGGCATTGTCAGACAATTGCCTGCCGATGCTAAAATCATTATTGCTGGTGACTTCAATGATGAGGCTACTGACCCTGCCTTGCGATTCTTGGAAGACAACGGTCTGCATAATGTTACCGCAAAGGCTACGGGTTCACATGGTGCCAAAGCTACCTACCGCTATCAGGGATTGTGGCAGAGCATTGACCACGTTTTTGTCAGTACTGTGCTGCTCGGTTCCGTCGAACAGACCTTTATCAATGATGCTCCCTTCCTGTTGGAAGAAGACAAAAAATACGGAGGAGTAAAACCCCTCCGCACCTTTAATGGTTATCGCTACCAGCGTGGGTTCAGTGACCATCTGCCGCTGGTGGTACGTTTCAAAAATTAGAATGCCGGCATATCGGCAACGTTCTGTTTCTGGACAGCCATGCACTCCATCTCTATGAGCCAGCCCGCACGACATACTGGGGCGTGGACGATGATGCGGGGATGGTTGGGGAAACGCTCGTCATACATGCGGCTGACGATAGCATAGTCGGCAACATCACGCAGATAGACAATCATGACACCCACATCTTCATAGCTGCTGCCAGCCTCTTTGAGCAATGCTTCCACATTGTCCCACATGCGGTGGGTCTGTTTCACAATGTCCTTCGGGTGTTCTATCTGTCCCTTGTTATTGATGCTGGCAGTACCAGAGATGATGACATGACGGCGGTCGGCATAGTCGATATAGGTGCCACGCTCAAAGCTGACGCCATAGTCGCTGGTACGGTTCAGATGGGTAGGGGCATATAAATAATGTACCTGTTCTTTCTTGATACCTGCTATGGCGTAGTTATCCATCTGCGTCATCACCTGTGGGTTGCAGGCACGTCCACCAATACCTGTCGAGGCAATATAGTGGGTGTCTTCTGTCAGTCCCTGGGTGAAGAATACCTTGTTGCGGGCAGCCACCACACCAGCATAGTTGACGTCGACATCATTGACGAAGAGCCATGTGCGGATGCAGTTATCGGCCAGCGTGCATCCCTCCTGCATCAGCTGCATGACATACTCGTTGAAGAGCAGGCGCGTCTGGTACTCGGAGTTCTGGGCGGTGTTGTGTGCAGAGGCATTCCAAAGGTGACGGAAATCACCGTGTGCAACCTCATAGAGTCCGCTGGGCAACTGTTGGCTGCTGACATTGGTCATCAGGTATACCCACAGTCCTATCTTCGAACCGTCGAGGGGAGCCTGTCCGATGATACTCTTGGCACAGTCGCTGGTATCTGCTAACAGTACGTCGTCGGCCTGGTTGGCTACGTCGCTGAGGAAGTAGCGCTTCAATACGGCGGTGGCACCTTTCAGCTCGTTGGTTTTCAACTGCTCATAGCTGTCGAGCACGGCATCCAGCTGCTGCTGGAACGTCAGCCCGTCAGCCTTGGCATGTATCATGACGTGGTATTCTGTTACCTCGCCATCACTGGTGAAACTGAAAATCTCAGCCAGTGCGTTGTCTGTTTTAACGTTCTTGTTCACAGTAGTTTACTTGATGTTCGGTTCTTCCAATCCCAGTCCCTTCTTCTTGTCGACAGCTTTCAGCACCAGACCCAGCAACAGGGCGGCAACACCTAACGATGCCAGCATGATGAGTGGTGCGGTATAGTTGAGTTCGGTAGCACTGGTACCCTCAGGGTTGGTGGCATCCAATACCTTGCCGATAAGCAGGGGGAACAACCATAATCCGATATTCTGAATCCAGAAGATGAGGGCGTATGCAGAACCAATAACCTTGGCGTCAACCAGCTTGGGAACGCTGGGCCACAGTGAGGCGGGTACCAGCGAGAAGGAAGAGCCAAGCACGAGGATGGTGACGTAGGCAATAACGATGCCGCCAGTAGTGCTGCCTTTGAACAGGGGAAGGATGAAGGCAAATGTCAGGTGGCAGAAGATGAGCAGTAATGAGCCAAGCATCAGCATGCTAACAGCTTTTCCGTGGTGATCCAGATACTTACCTAAGATAGGAGTGATGAGCACTGCCAGCAAGGGGAATACTGCGAAGATGCTACCTGCTGTCTGCTGCATGTATCCCATATAGCAGTAGGCGACGAGACCCAAAATGCTGAGACCCAGCAGTCCATACTTCTTACCTGTCTTCTCCTGGAAGTTGCTGGCAAAGCCAGTACCTGCGACAAACAGCATCAAGGCATACTGGATATAGGTTACGGTGTCTGTTGCCCAGAAAGAATTGGCATCGGGAGCTACCAGTGTCAGGTTGCACTGCAACATGTTGACGGCATACTTCTGGAAGGGGAAGAT
>Ga0265298_10007073_pt1 | contig 13721 bp, 11 predicted proteins | sample AusTroGonzalo_MG_3_FD_193486 | JGI IMG/M metagenome (GOLD analysis project Ga0265298, IMG submission 193486) | Bovine rumen microbial communities from tropical cattle in Woodstock, Queensland, Australia - Gonzalo_01 | ecosystem: Host-associated > Mammals > Digestive system > Stomach > Rumen ...
GTTTAAAGAAATGCCTTCCTCGCCAAGTTTTCCGTATATGATTTTTGTATCATAGGGTGCATCTAATGGCTTTGTAGCCTTGTGCCAAGTAAGTTCGCAGATTTCTTCCACCACCGAAATCATCGGCAAGCGGAGGACATTACTTGTGTCTCGCATGCGTTTTAGCTGTTTCTTTAACGCACCAACTTTAATATCAATACACTTATAGTATGCATTAGAATCAATGTCGTTGCTTTCTTTTAATATCTTTTCTGCAAAAGCAATAGTTTCTTCCCCATTTTCTCCATAAAAATCAATGCAGCGGTGTAGAATTTTTTCCGTTATTGGGGATTTGTCAGCTAAAAGAGAGGCGATTTCCTTGTCGCACAATTGCAAACGTTTGATGACGTCTTCGGAAGGGCTGGTCTCAAGTAATTCGTTTGCTTGAGTGGTTAAAAATTGAAGGTATCTTTGTTTGACTGGTTCTCTATCACCTTTTGAATGGCATTTTATTAGTATCGTGTATGCAGAACATACTTTTGCAAGAGAGGTGTAACTATTGACGGCTTTCTCTTTTTCTATAATTTTTTCAGCTAAAGAAAAGCACTTGTCCCTTAACTTTAAGGATTCTTCCTTGTCTTCTACGACTGTAGATAGTTCGTAGATTAAGTCTATGGTATCTGTGTCAAGAAAACCATCGCTTTTCTTCTTTTCTTGAAGTTTAAGAAGGATTTTGTCTTTGCGGATTTTGCCAGATTCTTTTTTTAAGGAGCTTATTTTTTTGCTTAACTCGTTTTTTTCCTCTTGTGGAATGCCTTCTGCCATTCCTTCTAAGCATGGCACTGATATGGACTGTATCTTTTTTTGTACCCGGTCGTCGTCTAAACCGAACAGATTGCAGTACATATCTAGTGATATCTTTTGCAGGTAAAATTCTTCCGTTTTGCTGTCCATGAACTTGGTTAAAAGATCTAGAACGGTAAGGTCGAATTTTGTGTAATTGTTTTTAGGGTGGGCACAATTCTGTTGCAGTATGTGCCATTTTGTCTGCCTGGATTTCGTCTTTTTTTGCTAGAGCTAGAGCTCTTAAACTGAATATATTTGCTAAATGCCAGGAATCGCCTTGATAAAGGTCGTTGTACTGTAGGGCATCCAAAATGCTTGATGCCAAATCGAAAAATCCCATATCAGGGATTTTTTTCCAATAAGGGTATACGAATTCGGCGAATAGTTTTTCGGCAGATTCTGCTGTCGCTGAGTTTGCTACGATAAACTTTGTCAGCCAAAGTAGCCAGAAGCCATATTCGGGGTCATATACAGGGAGGCTCCTTATTTTGGCTGTGGCGTATTCAATGGACTTTTGTTTAATTTTCTCGCGTATCAGTTGGTATTCTACGCCAGGGCTCTTACGGATGGCTGCACATGCGGTCTGGTGCATGTTGTACTTACCGTCTTGGGTGTCCGTTATGAACGAAAGCCCCTTTACCCTGCTGTAGGAAGTTTCCCAAAGCCCTTTTAATACATCTTTTGATACATACTGGACTAGGGCGTCATCCCACATTTGTAAGCAGGAAAGCAAGAAAACCTGCAATCGTTCAGATTCGTTTTCTAGCCGGCTCATAAATAACGGAATTAATCCTTCAAAACTTTCACCGAAATCGGCAATCGTCGGGACTCCGTTCTTTTCTTTGATTTGGTTGTAGACGTCAACGCAAAGGCTTAAATGGATGGGGACCCCTGAAGTCAACTTACTTAGCTGTTCACGGAGTGGGGCCTCCTTTACACCCGACTTTTGCAAATAGTCTATGCTGTCCAGTTCCGAAAACTGGCCTAGCGATTGCTGGATTAGTGTTCCTTCCCAATCGGCATCTAAGTCCATCCATTTTAGACGTTCTCTACCGGCAATGACCCATAGAACATTGTGGCAACCCAATATGAGTCCCTTGTCTCCCTTCAGCCATTCATCTGCATAATGGACCGCGTTTCCGTCTTTGGCCTCGTTGACTAACTGTTCGTAGGTATCTAAGAAAATGACTAAGGGCTCGTCTTTTTTTTCGGTGTTGTCGTTAAGGTCCTTGATGAACAGGTGCGGCAAATAGTCTTGAAGATCTTGGGGAGCCAAGGTGTTGATGGCCAGAGTGCTTGACTTGTGTTTCTGTACGAGATTGCTTATTAGGGAGATGCCCGTGTCTACCGCTTTTGCCAGTTTGATACACAGGTCAGCGGCAGGTAAAATGCCTACCACATCAAGAATGGTCCCCAAACTTGGACTTTTTTCAAAAAAGGACTTGGCCTCGGGGGCTTCCATGTCCTGTCCGTTCTTTTGCGCCAAGGCGTACTGGCCCAATTCAAATAGGGGGAAATCGAACTTGTACTCTTTCTCCAGAATGTTCTTGATGCGGGCGAGGATTTCTATGGGGCTTTGGGAATCATTGAAATCAAAGCGGACGTACCTTGCGTTCCCTTCGAGTTTCTCGTCCATCTCCGAAGTGATTTTCTTCAACAGGGCGGTTTTCCCCACACCGCCCATGCCATAATACGCCAGAACTTGCACATACAGCGGGTTCTGGGAGTGCTCTTTGCAATAAGTATCGAATGTTTTCCAGAAGGTGGCTCTGGGCTCATTTCTGTCTACAAAAATATTTGCGGATTCAAGGAATCGGTCCTGGGCGGTAGAAGAATTTGCTGTTTTGGGCATGGTGTACTCCGTTCTCGCCGGCTCCTATTTGAATGTTTTGAGATTCGCTACATCCTGGCCATTTTCGCACGGCGGCGGAAGTGCTCGATGAGCGGGGCCACGGTTTCCTTGAAGTCGTCGTGGGTCTCAATACGTACAAAGTCGATGGACATGCGCTGGAACAGCTCCTTGACAGCTTTGCCTTGGCGTTTGGCCTCGCGGGCGAAGGCCTCCCGGAAGGTGGCGTCGCCGGTATCGATTAAAAGCGTCTCGCCGGTTTCGGGGTCTTCCAGTTCCACAAGGCCTGCGGGCGGGAGTTCCGTTTCCCGAGGGTCCACCACAGAGACCGCAAGCACGTCGTGGCGCTTACGGAGAATCTTGAATGCGTTTTCGAAACCTTGGTCCAAAAAGTCGCTAAGCACCACGACCACGGCACGACGGTTCAGGATCTTGCCGGCATATTCCAGCGCCACCTGGGTGTTGGTGCCGTGGTGCTGCGGCTTGAAGTAAAGGATTTCGCGGATAAGCCGCAGCACGTGCTTGCGGCCTTTCTCTGGCGGTATGAACAGTTCCACCTGGTCGGTGTAAATGAGCAGGCCCACCTTGTCGTTGTTCTTGATGGCCGCAAAGGCGAGGAGTGCGGTAAGGGTAGCCATGACTTCGCCTTTCATCTGCTTGCCGGATCCGAATTCGGAGCTGCTGGAGGCATCCACCATCAGGAGCATGGTCATTTCGCGCTCTTCGATAAACTTTTTGACGTAGGGGGAGCCTGTGCGGGCGGTGACGTTCCAGTCGATAGTACGTACGTCGTCACCGGGCATGTATTCCCGGACCTCGCTAAATTCCATGCCGTTGCCTTTGAAGGAACTGTGGTAGGCACCGGTCATGACGGTGTCCAGCGTTCCGCGTACGGAAAGCTCGATTCGGCTAACGGTTTTTAGAACTTCTTTATCCAGCATTTCGCCTAGAATATACAAAAAACAGATGGTGAAGACCAGCTACAAGGAGATGCCCCATCAAGTGGGGCATGAGAATGCGGGTCTGGATCCTTCACGGCATCGCCGTTCAGGATGACGATGGAGTGAATGGCTTCTACAAGTCATTCCACATCCCACATTACACATCCCACATTTTTTAGTACGCGCCTTCGCCCTTGAACACGACCTTAAAGGTCTTGAGGATCAGCTTGAAGTCGTCGGCAAGCTTGCCGCCACGGCGGATATAGTCGTTGTCCAGGCGCATTTGTCCTTCGAAGTCGATGTTGCTGCGACCGCTGACTTGCCAAAGGCATGTAAGCCCCGGTGTCACGGAAAGGCGCATGCGGTGCCAGGGTTCGTAGGTGGCTACTTCTTCGGGCAGTGGCGGACGGGGCCCCACAATGGACATGTCCCCGTTGATAATGTTCACCAACTGGGGGAGCTCATCCAGACTGAACTTGCGCAGTATGCGGCCGAAGGGGTAGATACGGGGGTCGTTCTTCATCTTGAAGGTCTTGCCGCCGGTCTCGTTCAAGGCCATGAGTTCCTTTTTGCGTTCTTCGGCATCCACGTACATGCTGCGGAACTTGTACATGGTGAACAGGGAACCGTTCTTGCCCACACGGGTCTGCTTGAAAATGACGGGACCTCTGGGGTCGCTTATTTTGACAGCGAGGGAGCAGAACAGGAGTACGGGTGACAGGAGGATCAACCCGAGAACGGCTCCGGTAAAGTCGACACAACGCTTGATGATGTGACGGACGCGAATTTTGTGGGGGTGGGGCCAAATGTGGTCCATGTTCAGGCGTTCGGCCCTGAAGAAACTGCCGTTCATATTGTTGAATTCCTTCAGGTCCTTTTCCATTTCTAGGTTCTCCCTTTCCTGGAGTCCGGAGTAGAGGAAAGCCTTGAAGATGGGCTTTTTGGGCCTGTGCCTCAAGGTCTGGACCAGCCCCGCATCGTTGAGGCGGTGCAGAATTTCCTTGCGGATGTTCTCCAGGGTGGAAAGGTCGGAATTCAAAAGGATGACGCCAATGCCGTTGCCGTCGGAAAGGTAGCCCAGTACATCCACGAAGCGCAGGTGGGAGAACATGGTGAGGAGGCTTATCCTCCAGGTCTGTTCCACGGTCTGGGAAGGCCACGCCCAGCCCAAAAAGTCGAACTGGTGGGCAAAAATCTGGATAAAGACGAAGGGCTTGCGGGTTCGGTTGGCCCGCAGGAATTCTTCGTTTAGCCGGGCCCGGAAAAGCCGTGCCGGATAGACGATGTTCTTGAGCCGCTGTTCCGTCAAGATGGAATCAATGGCTGGATTGACGAATTCCTGTTCCATACTCAATAATTTAGCAAAAAATAAGAAGTGGAAAACATCGAAAAAACCTATATTTACCGCCGTAAAATTTAAAACGGAGACGCTTTATGTTGCGCATTGGTCTTATTGGTACCGGAACCGTCGGTGGCGGAGTTATCCAGATTCTGGAACAAAAAATTCCCGAATATAAGGAGAAATTGGGAGTAGAGCTGGAACTGGCTTGCATCTGCGCCAAGTCCGAAGAAGAGGTAGCTCCTTACAAGGCAAAGGGTTACAAAGTTTCCACCAATGCCGACGAGATGATTGCCGGCAACGACATCGACGTGCTGGTGGAACTGGCGGGTGGCTACAACATGCCTCGCAAGTGGATTTTGGCCGCCTTGGAAAGTGGCAAGCACGTGGTGACTGCCAACAAGGCGCTCTTGGCCAAGTACGGTCACGAGATTTTCCCGCTGGCCGCCAAGAAGGGCCTGCATGTGCTGTTCGAAGCCGCCGTTGGCGGTGGCATTCCTATAATCCGTAGCCTGCAAGAGGGCCTGCTGGGCTCCACGGTGGAAAGCCTGAGCTGCATTATCAACGGTACCTGCAACTACATTTTGAGCCGTATGGCCGATGAGGGCTTGGACTTTGACGTGGTGCTGAAGGATGCCCAGAAGCTGGGCTTTGCCGAAGCCGACCCCACCTTCGATATCGAGGGCATTGACTCCGCCCACAAGACGGCCCTTTTGGCCAGCCTTTGCAGTGGCAAGCGTGTGGACTTCGAGAAGATCCACGTGACCGGTATTTCCAAGATTACCGCCCAGGATATCGCGTTTGCTAAGGAACTGGGCTGCTGCGTGAAGCTCTTGGGTATTTACCATCGCGACGGTGACCGCGTGGATGCCCGCGTACATCCCTGCTTTGTGTCTAACGAGAACCTGCTCTCCAACGTGAACGGCGTGATTAACGCGGTTTACCTGAAGTGCGATAACCTGGGCGAAACAGTACAGACCGGTGCCGGTGCAGGCCGCCTGCCCACCGCCTCTGCCGTGGTGGCCGACCTGGTGTCCCTGGCCCGCTCCACCGACACGGGTAGCCGTGCGGCACTCCCCATGGGCTGGTTCAATGAAGCCAATTCCGCGGACCTGGTCCCCGTGTCCGAGACCTCTGCTCGCTACTATTTCCGCTTCACCTCCAAGGATGCCCGTGGCGTTTTGGCGAAAATTACCGGAATTTTGGCTGAAAACATGATTTCTATCGAGACCATCATCCAGAAGAACGTGAAGGACCCGGGAAAGGTTTCCATTGTGGTCATTACCGAAAAAACGGAAGATTCCAGGGCCTCGAAGGCGGTAGATGCCATTGACGCCCTCCCCGAAATCGTGGAAAAGAGCCAGGTAATCCGCTTCCTGGTGTAGCGGTTGGCTTTTCGGACTGCAATTTTGTAGTTTGGCCCTATGATTCGTGCTGCCACATTGGAACGAGTCCTGCTGGTTCTGGCGGACTTTGTTGCGTTGACGATATGCTTTGTCCTGGCCTATTGGGTGCAGTTCCATAGTGGCTGGATTGCCGACAAGTATGACCCTACCAAGACCTTGGACGCTTATTGGCATATCGGTTGCGTTCTAAACGTGGTTTGGTTGGTCTGGTTTACCTTTACCGGTCTTTACCGCTCCTGGCTGTTGCAGTCCAGAACCCTCCAGGTGTTGCGGGTGTTGCGAGCGGTGGCGGTAGGCGTGGCCCTGATTGTCGTTGGCTTGTTTGGCTCGGAGTTTGTAGCAAAGCTGGCGGCTAACGCCCCTTTGGGTAGGGATTACCTGTACGGTTCCCGCTTTACGTGGATTTTCATCTACGGTGCCTTTGTCATCGTCTTGGTTGTTGTTTTCCGCATGGTCCTTTACTTGGGACTTCGTGCCCTGTTGCGTCATGGCTATGGTGCTAACAACGTCCTTGTTCTTGGGTGTTCCGAGGCGGGGAAGAAAATTACGGAGTCCCTGCGCAATGCTCCCGAAGTGGGGCAGAGGGTCGTGGGATTTGTGGATGAACGCTACCAGGTGATGGATCACCAGTTCTGCGGTGCCCCCGTCTTGGGAAAGTATTCTGACCTGCCGACTTTGGTAAAAAAGCACCATGTATCCGGCATTGTGATCGCCCACGAAAGTACCTCCCCTCAAGAGATCATGAGGGTGTTGGTGTGGGTTTGCGAACTGCCCATTCACATTTACATTGTGCCGGAACTTTATCCTGTAGTAAATGGACAGTTCAAGGGAAACCTGGTGCATGGGTTTGAGCTTCAGGAGATGTTCGCCTTTGCCATGCCTCCTTGGCAGGTACAGGTCAAGCGGTTCATGGACGTTGTTATCGGTGGCATCTTGGGAGTTTGTGCCTTGCCCATTGGGTTGCTTGCCGCTATTGCCATCAAGCTGGAAGATCACGGTCCCATTTTTTATTCCCAGGAACGTATTGGCCTGTATGGAAAACCTTTTACGGTGTACAAGTTCCGAACCATGCGGACCGATGCCGAAAAATATGGTGCCCAGTGGGCTACCAAGGATGACCCTCGCATTACCAGGGTAGGCAAGTTCTTGCGCAAGACCCGCATTGACGAATTGCCGCAGATTATTTGCGTGCTGAAGGGCGACATGAGCATGGTGGGGCCACGTCCCGAACGTGCCGTGTTTATTGGAAAACTTCGTGAGCAGATTCCGTTTTACATTAGCCGCCTCAAGATGAAGCCGGGCCTTACGGGCTGGGCGCAGGTACGACATCATTACGACACCAGTATTGAGGACGTGCAAATCAAGTTGCAGTACGACATGTATTACTACGAGAACATGAGCTTGCTTTTGGATTTCCAAATTCTTGTGCGGACGGTTTATGTAGTTTTAACAGGAAAGGGAGCTCAATAAATGTGAAGTGTGAAATGTGAAATGACTAATGAAAATTTCACATTACGCATTATCAATGAAGGTGGCCAAATTATGTATGGTGATAACTCGACGCCCAAATTCCCTGTAGAAGATGCTTTGACCATGATCCGCCTAGCCTTGGCGGAAGATGTGCGTACGGGAGACGTGACCAGCGAATGGACGATTCCCGCCGACCAGAAACAGCATGCCCGCCTGATTGCCAAGGAAGATGGCGTGCTCGCCGGCCTGCCGGTCATCGAGCTAGTGTTCCAGGAACTGAAGGCCAACGTGAAGGTGACCCTCCACAAGAAAGACGGAGATGTGGTGAAGAAGGGCGACCTGATTGCCGAAATGGATGGAACCACCCACGAACTTTTGACGGGAGAACGTACGCTTCTTAACTTTATCCAGCAGCTTTCCGGCGTGGCGACTGTGGCCCACACCTTCCAGGAAGCCCTGAAGGGCGGAAAGACCAAGGTGCTGGACACTCGCAAGACCGTGCCCGGTTTCCGCACGTTGCAAAAATATGCGGTTCGTGTGGGTGGCGGTTCCAACCACCGTATGGGACTTTTCGACATGGTGCTGGTGAAGGACAACCACATCGCTGCCGCAGGCGGCGTTCTGGAAGCCCTTGCTGTTGTGAAAAAGAACAACACGCAGAACCTGATGGTGGAAATGGAAGTGGAAAACTTCGAACAACTTCGCGCGCTCCTGAACAAGGGTGTGGACGTCATCATGCTGGACAACATGAACAACGAGATGATGGCCGAGGCCCTCAAGATTATCAAGGACAGCGGGGACAAGTGCCTGGTGGAAGGTTCCGGCAACATGACTTTGGAACGTGCGAAGGAAATCGCCACCCTCGGGCTGGACTATATTTCCGTGGGCGCATTGACCCATAGCGTCAAGGCTTTGGATATCTCCATGCGGATTTAAAAACGATGAAGAAGAATTTGAAAAAGTCGGATACCTATTCCTTCGTTGTGGATGTGGGCAACTCCCACACGGTTTTGGGTATTTTCAAGGGCGACAAGGTGGTGGACCACTGGAGGCTCACTACCCGCAAGGAGACCACCAGTGACGAGGTGATGAACCGTATTGGTGGCCTTATCCGTTTTTCAGAAATTAAACCCTCGACCATTACCCACGTGGGGCTTTCGACGGTGGTGCCCGCCCATGAACGTCCCTGGATTAAGGCCCTGCAGACTTTGCTCAAGCGACCCGTGCAGGTGGTGAGTTCCGACAACTGCCTGGGTTGCCCTATCGCTTACCCGAACCCGGCTTCCCTGGGTGCCGACCGTCTTTGCAATATCATTGCCCTTCGGGACCGTGGCTACAAGGACGCCATTGTGGTGGACATGGGTACCGCAACCACTTTCGACGTGATGAAGGACGGCGGCTTTGCAGGCGGCATCATTATTCCTGGCATCAGTGCCAGCTTGGATGTTTTGACCGAGAAGGCTGCTAGGCTTTTGCCCGTGAGTATTGAATGGCCGGATCACGTGATTGCCAACAATACCGATGACGCCATCCGTGCGGGTCTTCTGTACGGCTTTATGGCGGAACTGGAAACCCTGGTAGAAAAAATCAAGGCCGAGATGGGCAAAAAGAAAGTCCCCGTATTTGCTACGGGGGGCTGGGGCCGTATGGTCATGGGACACAGCAAAGTGATTGATACCTACGACCCGTACCTGACTTTGAACGGGGTACGTCTGGTGGCCCTCCACGGCAACGGTGCCGCCGCCATCGAGGGCGAAGAGGACTAGGTCCTCTTTTTATTTAGCTCCACATTCTCCGTACCAACCCAAGGTGGCCAGGCGGAAGGTTCCGCCAAGTTCTTGATTGGTGTAGTTCATCAGTTGGAACCTTATCCCGAGGGAGTATTCTATGGCGGTGGCTATAGTTGTTGAGTGCATCTTGTCCCAACCGTTTTTGGCGAACGCCGACCACGGGATGTCTATGACATGAATCCCTGCGGGCAGCTCTTTATAGAAGGTGTCGTCGCCATAATCCATAGTGTTCCACGACAGTTCCATTCGCATGGGAATGTCTCCATCCCAGAAATATGCCAGGCAGAAACCATTCTTGTTGCTGATGTCGATAGGCTCTTCGTTTTTGGTCCAGTTAAAGCCGATGCCCCCGAGGGCGGGCATTTCAGCACTAACTCCGGTGGCCATTATCTTTATCTGCAGGCCGTGGTTTTCCACAAGGTTGCTTCCGTCGGCAATGTCCCCGGTCATGTAATCGGTTGTAATCAACTGGGGGTTGTTGGGATCGGAATCGTTTATGGGATCGAAGGTTACGGAGGTGCCTGGCAAGTACGGGCTTGCGTCAAAGGCGAACCACCATCCACCGGTGGTAGCAAAACATTCTGCTCCGTAATCCTCTAGGTCCATTGGGTGGCCTCCGGTGCATTGGACGACTTCTGGGGTCTGTACCTGGTATGCTACGCTGGCGTCCATGGACCAAAGGGATCCATCAATGTAGTTGTTGGGCCACAGGGCCTTTATGGATGCGATTAAATCATCGTATTCGCCAGAATACGTACCGACCATGGCACCTACGTACTCGTGGAACGTAGTGATGTAATAGGTGAGACCACCGGATACCTTGACGTACAGACCTTCAAAGTTGGTCAAGTTGAACCCGAGCTTTAAGGAGTCGCTGAGGATGGGAATAAATGCACTGTGCAAAACGTTAAGGTCTGCAGCGAAAAACCCGTTGTCCGCTAGTCTTTGTTCATAAAACGGTTCGCTAATACCAGCTTTTAAAGTGAATGATTTTGCTTCCCATTCGACCATGCCGTCCAAAAAGCTGAATTCAGGGTCGCGGACCAGGGCTTTGCTGGAACTGGAACTGCTGCTGGAAACTTTTTGGGAACTGGAAGAGCTTTCACTAGAAGACGAATCGCGGGATTTTCTGCTGGAACTAGAACTGGAACCGTCGGAAGATTCGATGTCTTCGCTAGAGCTACTTTCTTCTTCGTAGGAATCCGAACTCTCTTTGGCAGAGCTGCTAGAGGATTTTGCCTTTACGCTACTGGAGCTCTTGGGCTTGGGGATGACTGCACCCACTTCGAACCAGTCTCCATTTTCACAATAGAAAAGGGCTCCCGTGGTGGAGAGTCTGACCGTGTCCATTTCTTCACAGAATCTGGGAAGCTTGTCGTAAGCCGCAATTTCCCGCTGGGGGTCAAGACCCTTGTCGCTACATGCCGTAAAAACCGCGATGCAGGACAGAGCAAGGAGGGCGTATAGTTGAATTTTCATTTAGATTCTCCCTTTTGCTTTTTCGGCGAAAAAAATAGCAAAAAAAAAGGGAACTTTATACAACAAAAGACCCCGGCAGGAGTCTGCCGGGGCTTGATTGCGTATCAAAGGAGAAAATACGCAAGGGATTTAGTGGTCTTGATGGTGTTCGCCATGGGGGCCATCCTGATGTTCACCATGGTGGTCATGGTCGCCGTGAGGGCCTTTGTGGGGACCCTTGTGGTGGCCATGCTTCTTGAACATCTCTTTTTGGAACTGCTGGAACTTCTCTTGCTGTTCCTTGGTGAGGATCTTGTTCAGGTTGCGGACACCTTCGATGCGGTTGTTAAGGAGGGCCTCCTGGGCGGCCAGGATTTTACCCTTGGCTTCTGCAATTTTAGCTTCTTCGCCGCTGTCCAGGGCTTTCTTGAGTGCCTTTTCCGCTTCCATTTTTTGCTTGCGCAGATCCTTGAAGGACTGTTCCATGGTTTCGCGGTTCTTGTCCATGGCGGCCTTTTGCTCAGGGGTCAACTGGAGCAGAGAATCCATGACGGCCGGGTTGGGGCCCTTTTTGTGGAAGTCCGGACCACCAAAGTCCTTGCGGGGCATTTCCCCTTGGGGTGGCGGCGGGGGTGGCATCATTTTGGCGCAGGGCGCCTTAGGGCACATTTGGGGGCCGTGGCAGCACAGGGAGCCCAAGAAGAACCCTACGGAGCATGCAAGCACGATAAGGCTTGCAACAAAGATTTTTACGGAGCCGTTCATTTTTTGTCCTCCTTGAGTAGGTAGGTGAGGGTTTGTGAATTGTCTAAAGTTTCCAGTTCGTCGCTTTCGCTTTCCCCAAGTTCGCCGTACCAAGAGTACAGTTCCGTAGAGGATTCCTGCTGGGCACTAGCGACCTGCTGTGTGGAAATGGCACTGGTTTCGATGGCGTCCACAGAGGAAAGCAACAGGCTGAACGCCACCAGTGCAAAGCTTGCGGCCAGCGGAATGGCGGAATAGATTCTGAAGCGGAGCACCTTAGCCTTTTCGGCAATGTCCAGCCGCTTGCAGACCTTGTCCCAGGAATCGGCCCTGGGGGCAATCCGCTCTACTTTGGAAAAGTCGATGGAATCATGCATTTTTCTGTTTCCTTGTCAAAAAGTCCCTTACAAAGTGCCTTGCCCTGCTAAGCCTTGCCTTGATAGTGCCACTGGGCATATGGTAGATTTCTGTTAGGTCCTTGATGTCCAAATCCTCGGCGTCCTTGAGCCAGAGCATGCTGCGAGTCTCTGCCGGCAGTGCGTTTAGCCCCATGGTCAGGAGTTCTGCGTCCACGTCCGCCTCGGCTTCCTTGGAACCCAGGGCTTCCTCCACGATGGAATCCAGGTGTTCCTTTTCCAGTTCGTCATGCCGTTTTTCCTTGCGGAGCTTCATGAGGCAGGCGTTTACGGTGAGCCTATAGAGCCAGGTGGAAAGGGCGCTTTCTCCACGAAATTTTTGAATGGCAGTGGGAACCTGCACAAAGACGTCCATCAGAATGTCTTCGGCTTGGTCCCGGTCCTTGAGCATCTTGAAAGAGAGGTTCAGCACGTGGCCGCTTTGTTCCTGCCACAGGAGGGCCAGGGCTTCGCGGCTGCCGCTTTTCAGGCTTTTCAAGATGATTTTTTCGTCCATTCTGCTATTTGGATGTGTGGAAAGGGTACGGGGTTGCAGGAAAAATCCGAAAATTTTCCCTGCTTGTCAAAAAACATCTTGAATTTTGGGTTTTTTTAGCGAACGTTGATGCGGAAAGAGGCTCCGGCCTTGGATTTGACCAGGTACATTCCGGAATGGTTCACCGCAGCGGCGGTCTTGGCCTGCAAATCCTCGATGCCGACGGTCTTGAACCGGGCTACCAGACGGCCCTGCAGGTCGAACACGTTGTATTGACGGATGGTGTTGTCTGCCGGGACTTCGGCGGTACGGTACGGGATGGCCTCCGGCTTTTCCGTGTCCTTGTTAGCGTCGTCGGTGATGTCCTTTTCCGGCTGATTCTTGTAGATGTCATCACCTGGGTACTTGGTGGCCGGCAGGTCGTTCCAACCGAAGTTTCTGAACCCGAGGAGAGAATATTCCGTAGGATCGTTCAGCTGTTTGCGGACAGGCGCAATGCGGAACTTGTGGGAGTATTCGCGGTTGGCGTTCAGACGGTAGGCGTCGAGGGGTTCTGCACCCCAGGAGTTGATGCCGCCCAGACCCATCTGGTGCAGGTCCACACGGAGGGTGATATCTTTGTCTCGCTTGAGTTCCCAGGGGAGTTTTACATCGGTAAGCTGTTCTGGAGTATAATGCTGGGCGCTGAATTCCATGCGGGGGTTGCCCACCACCATAAGGCCTTTGCCTTCCTTGTTGGTCAGGGTGGCCCACTTTACGTCGGTACGTTGGCCGGTTTCGCCAATTTCCATGTACTTGACGGTCATGGAATCGGCAACCGTGGCGTAAAGGCCCATAAAGCTTCCGCGGTTACGCCCCATGTAGTTTTCGTCAGGGCCGCGGCCAAACCAGCGAACTTTTTCGTAACCGCCGGGAACCGTAAACAGGGTTCCCACATTGGGGATGTAGCTCTTGCTGCCGTCAGGATTGAATGTGTATTCCACCACAATGTCGCCGCTGCCATAGACG
>Ga0265298_10007074_pt1 | contig 13720 bp, 5 predicted proteins | sample AusTroGonzalo_MG_3_FD_193486 | JGI IMG/M metagenome (GOLD analysis project Ga0265298, IMG submission 193486) | Bovine rumen microbial communities from tropical cattle in Woodstock, Queensland, Australia - Gonzalo_01 | ecosystem: Host-associated > Mammals > Digestive system > Stomach > Rumen ...
AGTCAGGTCTTACCCAGGGCACTTTGTTCTGGGTAACGATCATACCGTGGTCTGTCCAGTCGGTCAGGTTTTCGGATGAGAACACGTGGTAATCTTCCATACAGAACCAGTCCTGTCGCTGTCCGACGGGAGGCTTGATGTCATGCGATGGATAGAGGTACACCTTGTTGTTAAATACGCGAGCCGTCGGGTCTGCCGTAAACTGGTCACGAATAATGGGGTTCTGTGCCAACGCTGTCAGCGACGCCCCCGATAACAGTAGTAACGATAGTAATTTTTTCATTAGTTTATGAATTGAAAACTTGATGCAAATTTACAGGAATTTTCGTAGATGGCCAAATGTTTCCCCGTGATAATTGTTCAATGATACTTACCAAATATCTTATGTTACATTTGGCAAAGTCTAAACGGGCAATTCTTAGTAATTTTGCACCATGATAAATATACCGCTTATGAGAAAAGTTATTGTTTTTATGTCGCTGTTGCTGGCAATTCCCGCGATGGCGCTGACTCCTTGGAAGAAAGGAGCATTTGAGACCAACAAGTACCGTAACCTGCTGGTAGAGATGGGCTATACACAGGCCGAAGTCGATGCCAAGGTTAAGGAAGTGTTTAATGATGTGTTCTTCGGCCCGAACAAGGTGTATTTCGAGGTCGGCGATTCCATGGGCTATGTTTCTGATATAAAGAATCATGATGCGCGTACCGAGGGCATGTCGTATGGTATGATGATTGCCGTACAACTGGATAAGAAGGATATCTTCGACCGTCTGTGGCGATGGAGCAAGAAGTATATGCAGCATCAGGACGGCATCCGTGAGGGTTATTTTGCCTGGAGTTGCCGTACCGATGGTACACAGAACTCAGCAGGTGCTGCCAGCGATGGTGAGTTGTATTTTATTACCGCTCTCATCTTCGCCTCCAACCGTTGGGGTAATGACACGGGCATCAACTACAAGGCTGAGGCTCAGCGTATCCTGAACTGCATCCAACCGAAGGAATATACGCCTGAGGCTCGTGGCGGTTTCGGAGGTTTCGGTGGTTTCGGAGGCTTCGGTGGAGGCCAGCAGGCTGCCAATAACCAGCAGCAGGCACCCCAGAAGCAGAAGATGTATCTCATCGATCCTGAAACGAAACTGATTACCTTTACTCCCGACGGTTTCGGACAGCGTTTCACCGATCCTTCCTATCATATCCCCGCTTTCTACGAGGTATGGGCCAAGTGGGCCGACGACGGCCGCAGTGATTTCTGGAAAGAGTGCGCCAAGAAGAGCCGTGAGTTCCTGCACAAGTGTGTGGATCAGAAGACGGCCTTGAACGGTGACCAATGCCAGTTCGACGGTTCTGAGCAAGAGGGATTCCGTTTCCCCGGCAGACCGCAGGGGCAGCAGGGTGGGGCACCTCAGACACCGCCACGCAACGGCAACAATAACTTCCGCTATGACTCCTGGCGCGTACCTATGAATATTACCCTCGACTATGAGTGGAGTTGTGCCGACGGTGAGTGGCAGCGCTGGTATGGTGAGACCATCCAGAACTTCTTCTACAGTCAGGGTGTGGATACGTTCATGGATCAGTATCGTAAGGACGGCACGCTGCCTGAGGGTAATGAGATCCTCGGTGCTGGCGGTTTCCGCAAACTCCGTCACAGCATCGGTCTGGTGGCTACCACTGCTGCAGCCTCGATGATGTGCAGTCACGACAAGAGCAAGGAATTCGTCGATGCCTTCTGGAAGGCTAAGCACGAACCCTTCGAGGATGGCTACTTCGATGCCTACTACGATGGCCTGCTGCGTCTCTTCGCTTTCATGCATTTGAGTGGCAACTATCGTATCATTACACCGCAGAAATAAGCAGCACTTATTTCAGGTTAAGATCCTCTTAATGTTCACTTTAAGGCTCCTACAATGGCGTGGGAGCCTTTTTCATCGTCCACTATAGTATTGATGTCCGTCTTGGCAATCAAGAGTCATTATGTTATGAGGGAAGAGTCTTTAAAATCTCTGCGTACAATTATATAAATATATGGTCGCGTATACGCGCGTAGTGATTAAATAGGATTATACCTAAACTGAAGGATTTGCGTGAACTATAGGATTTACATGGCAATTATTAACGAATTTTGTTATTTGTAATGTAAAAAGGGCCAAATGATACATTTTAGAAAGTGTTTGTTTCAAATAACAAGGCGCGTGTGTTAATTTTATAATACCTTTGCAACCGAAATCATGAATACTAAGCCGAAATTAATCGACTTACAGATGGAATCAATCTGAAATTGAATAAACCAATAGTAATATTTTTATAACATTTTCTAACTAATTAATTATTAAGTATGTGGAATTTTAAATCACTAGAAAAGCCTTTAGTGTTTCTGTTCCTGCTCTGTTTGTTCCCCATGGGGGCTTTGGCTCAGAGCGTTGTCAAGGGAACGGTAAATGATGAAGCAGGCGAACCGATCATTGGTGCCAGTGTCCAAGTGGAAGGTACTAAGACGGGTGCTATCACCGACTTCAGCGGAAACTACAGTGTTCAGGCTGGCAGCAATGCTACGCTGGTTATTTCGTATGTGGGTTACACCACCGAAAAGGTTAAGGTGCAAGGCCGCAGCAACATCAACGTGGTTCTGAAGGAAGATGTAACCGCCCTGAGCGATGTGGTGGTCATCGGTTACGGTGTTCAGAAGAAGAGTGACTTGACTGGTGCTGTTGCTTCTGTAAAGGGTGACGACATCAAGAACCTGTCAACGACTGATGCCGGTGCAGCCCTGCAGGGTAAGGTAACTGGTGTGCAGATCATCAACTCTGGTTCTCCTGGTACCGGCGCTGAAATCCGTGTACGTGGTTATAGCACCAACAGTACAAGACCCGAGGACAACCGTCCGCTGCTCATCGTTGACGGTCTGAAGGTTGACAACATCCAGTATCTCGATCCTACCATGATTGAGTCCATGGAAATCCTGAAGGACGCTGCTTCTGCCGCCATCTATGGTGCCCGTGCCGGTAATGGTGTCGTTCTGATTACAACCAAGAGCGGTGCCAACAGTGGTGGTAAGGCCAGTGTTTCTTACTCGCTGAAGGCTGCCAGCCAGTCGCTCGGTAAGAAGGCTGATGTCTTCAATGCTCAAGATTATATCGAGTATCAGACCCATATTGGCAATATCAAGGGCAGCATGCTCGAGGATAATGCCTACAAACAGGGCTTTGTTGACACCAATTGGTATGACGAGGTGTTCGGCAACAGTTGGAGTCTCCAGCATAATATCACCGTTCAGGGTGGTAACAACAAGGGACACTTCCTCGCTGGTCTCGGTATTCTCAATAACGATGGTATCGTCAAGGGCGACAAGGATGTCTACAAGCGTTTCACCGCACAGGTGAATGCCGACTATCAGATCTACGACTGGTTGAAGGTTTCAAGTAATACTTCTGTTGAGAAGTGGAGCACAAAGTCTTTGGGTGGTGGCTATCAGTCATTCCTGAATGCTGTTGTTTCTATCGATCCTCTGACACCTGCTTATGTCGACAATCTGGACGACATGGGTATGAACATGAAGAACCGTTGGAATGACCCCGAACTGGCTAATCATGGTGACATCCTGCTCCCGCCGGAGTATACTGAGGAGAATCCTATCTGGTATGGTACTTCTAAGTATGTAGAGGATGCTACTGCTAACCCTCTGGCTATGCGCGACCGTCAGAACGGTAAGAGCGAAGGTCTCAACATCCGTGGTACGTTGTCAGCAGACTTCACGCCCGTTAAGTGGTTGGTCATCACCTCTCGTCTGGGTTACCGTATCACTCAGGGTAACCGTCATGACTTCAGCAAGCCCTGGTGGTTGTCTACAATGGCTAACAGCAGCAGTTACAGCATTTCTGCCAATACAGACGCAGGTCTCTACTATCAGTGGGAGAACTTTGCTAACTTCAACAAGGACTTCGGTAAGCACAGTGTAGGTGCGATGATCGGTATGTCATTCACCAAGAATCACTATGACAATACAAGCGTTAGTTCTTCTGACAAGAATCAGATCCTGAAGGGTGACGCTGCTCCTAACTATCGTTACATCGACTTCCTGAACGACAACGGTATCGCACACCTGAAGGCAAACAACAGGCCGACTGATGCTACTGAGTTGTCTTACTTCGGTCGTCTGTCTTACTCTTACGACAACCGCTACTTCCTGCAGTTCAACATCCGTCGTGATGCTTTCGATTCTTCGAAACTGTCAGCCGATAAGCGCTGGGGCGTATTCCCCTCTCTGTCTGCAGGTTGGACCATCAGCAACGAGCAGTTCTTCAAGGATGCTGTTCCTACCGAGGTTGTTTCCTTCTTGAAACTTCGTGGATCATGGGGTCGCAACGGTAATGTGAACATCCTGAGAGACTATAAGTATAGTTCTACTATTAATATTGGTGGTTACTATCCATTCAGCGATACAAACTTTGTAGAGGGTGGTAAGCCTTCAGGTTTCGCTAATCCTGACCTGACATGGGAGACTTCTGAGCAGGTTGACCTCGGTCTCGACGCCCGCTTCCTCGACAATCGTCTGTCGTTCGGTCTCGACTGGTATCGTAAGATGACGAAGGACCTGCTGATTGACATCACACCGCTTCCCGAACTTGGTTTCAGTTCTGCAACTGTGAACTCTGGTGAGGTGCTCAACACTGGTTTCGATTTCGAACTTGGCTGGCGCGACCACGTTGGTGACCTGCGCTATAGCATCAACACCAACTTCTCTACTCTGAAGAATGAGGTTCAGAAGGTGAACTCAGTGCTCCCACGTATCTCTGAGACTGGTATCAGCGGATTCAACAACAAACTGGCTCCTACTTTCGAGGCTGGTCACTCAATCTGGTACTTCCGTGGTTACAAGTATGCTGGTGTTGATTCGAAGACTGGTAAGCCCCAGTATTATAACAAGAATGGTGAGGTCGTAACTGCTGTTGTCGATGAAGATATGCAGGATCTGGGTTCTGCTATTCCCAAGTTCACTTACGGTATCACTGTCAACCTTGAGTATAAGGGCTTCGATTTCACCGTATTCGGTACAGGTGCTGCTGGCAGCAAGATCTACAACCTGATGGTTTCTGCCGACCGTTCTAAGATCAACGGTATCAGTACTTACTGGAAGGATTCATGGCGTCAGGAAGGCGACAATGCCAAGTATCCTGATATGAAACTGGTGGCAACCGACTGGACATTCTTCAGTTCTGACGCTGCTGTATTCAGTGGTAACTTCTTCAAGTTCAAGCAGATCCAGTTGGGTTACACTGTTCCGCAGAGCATCACCAAGAAGGCGTTCATCAACAACCTGCGCCTCTCTGTTTCACTCGACGATTTCTTCACCATCACCAGTTATCCCGGTGCTGATCCTGAAGTATCATCTATTGCCAATCCTCAGTCACGTGGTTTCGATAATGGTAACTATCCTACCTCTAAGAAGATTGTGTTCGGCTTAAATGTAACATTCTAATTATTTAAAGGAATATAACAATGAAAAAATATATAATTCCAATGCTGGCTCTTTGTGCCGGCGTCGCAATGACATCGTGCGAGGATCAACTTGATATCGAGCAGAAGGGCTCTATCATGACGGAGTCCTTCTATCAGACCGATGCTGATTGTCAGAAGGCTCTGGCCTCTGCCTACGAAGGCTTTATGAAAAACACTGTAGGACGCTCTGACCAGTGGATCTATACACCTGCCAAGGTGTTGGCCAACCATGCTGGTGATGACGTGAACTATGGTGGTGGTAACTATGGTGACCACGAGTTCGGTGGTTCTGTTGACGAGTTCCGTTATTTGCATACACCTGATGCTATCAACTCTCATTATAAAGGACTTTATCTGTCTATTTATAATGACAACCTCGTACTTCACTTATTCGCTGACGGAACCTCTCAGTTCCAGAAGCAGGCAGTTGCCGAGGCCAGAGTTCTCCGTGCTTATAACTATTTCCTGTTGGCATGCTACTGGGGTCAGCCGCCTCTCGTAGATGATCTGCTGGCTGCCGATGCCATGCCGACCAACAGCGAGATGACTCAGCAGGAGTACTTCGTTTGGATTGCAAAGCAGTGCGAAGAGGCTGTTCCTAACCTGAAGGAGCGTGACAGTCAGTCTGACAAAGAAGGTGCTTACCGTGTAACCCAGGGATTCGCCAATGCATTGGCTGGTAAGGCTTACATGTTTGCCGGTGATTTCGCAAGTGCTAAGACTGCCCTCAAGAAGGTCATTGACTCTAAGAAATATGCTCTGGTTGATGGTGACGATTTCGCTGATATGTTCCACAAAGAGGGTGATGGCAACAAGGAGAAGGTCTTTGAGATTAACTTGAAGTACAATCCTGCCGATAACAATGGTACAGTGGATCATACAACCTGGATGGAAGCCGATTGCTTCAACTGGCGTGCCGGTAACTTCAAGGTGAATCCTGCCAACAAGTACTGCGGTATTGACGGATGGGGCTCTATCGGTATTCCTGAGTGGTATGGCGTAGCCTTCCATGAGAACGACGGTGACTCTAAGCGTTTCAAGGCCACTCTGATGCACATCGACGATGCTGTTTATCAGACATCAGGTATTGCAGGCATGAAATATGCTGACGATGCACTGAACAACATGTCGCTCGAGGAGAAGAAGGTTTCTAAGGAGATTGGTATCTCTGACGTTGGTCAGGGTCTCTATGGCCAGTCGTTCTATCTCCCCTTCAAGCACATCATGCGTGCCAGCGACATTGATGATGGTGGTGTATTCGGTAACGATGCACGTCTGAATAATATCATCGTCATGCGTTATGGTGAGGTGCTGCTCAACTATGCTGAGTGCTGTCTCCGTACCGGTGATAATGGCGAGGCCAAGAAGTATATCAACCTGATCCAGGAGCGTGCCGGTTCTAAGACCGTCAGCGAGTCTGTCGACCTGATTACACTGAAGAAGGAGAAGTCATTCGAACTCTGGTTCGAGGGCTGCCGTTTCCAGGATATCCTCCGTTGGAGCAAACTGGATAACGACTCCTATGATCAGGAGTGTATCGCTCGCCTGAAGAAGGCTGGTTCTGCTGTTCCTCACCTCTTCGACAAACTGTTCCGTCCTGTAGAGGCTACTGACGAGAACGTTGTTTGGGAGAATGGCACAGAGGCTAACAGCCGTTTCTACATCGTGCACACGCACGAGGCTAAGGACAAGGGCTTCGAGGTTGGCTTCCAGGAGAAGCACAGACTCTTCCCCTATCCGTATAGCGTGCTTTCTCAGAACCCCAACATTCAGGACAACCCGGGTTGGGAGCAGTAATCGAATAATGAATCTTAAGAACATATATTAGTACTTAGGTATACATTGTTTTGGTATTTTTTTGAGTGCTGCGTCGTGAGACGTGGCACTTTTTTTGATTGTTACATCTGGAAAAGAATATGAGACATACGCCAACACGTATGTCTATTATTTTTGCTACCTTTGCAGCGAAATTAATTAAAAACTAAATAATGAATCATCGCTTATTATCAATTGTTTTGTTGTTCTGTGCCGGCCAGTTCGTGTCGGCACAGAACCTTCCATATCAAAACCCTAACCTGGGTGCTAAGGAACGTGCCAAGGATCTGTGTAGCCGTCTGACATTGGAAGAGAAGGCCAAATTGATGCTCGACGAGAGTCCTGCCATTCCCCGCTTGGGCATCAAGAAGTTCTATTGGTGGAGTGAGGCCCTGCATGGCGCTGCCAACATGGGTAATGTCACCGTGTTCCCTGAGCCGATCGCCATGGCCTCGTCGTTTAACCCTGATTTGCTCTATAAGGTGTTCGATGCCGCCAGTACGGAGTTCCGTGCCCAGTATAATGAGCGTATGTATCGTGGTTCGGGCGAGGATGAGAAATTCCACAGCCTTTCTGTCTGGACGCCGAATGTGAACATCTTCCGTGATCCCCGATGGGGGCGCGGTCAGGAAACCTATGGCGAGGATCCCTATCTCACCTCAGTCATGGGTGTGCAGGTGGTGAAGGGCTTGCAGGGCCCTGAGGAGTCGAAGTACCGTAAACTCTGGGCTTGTGCCAAACACTATGCCGTTCACAGCGGTCCTGAATATACGCGCCACAGTGCCAATCTCACCAATGTCGCGCCCCGTGATATGTGGGAGACCTATATGCCTGCCTTCAAGACCTTGGTGCAGGATGCCAAGGTGCGCGAGGTGATGTGTGCCTACCAGCGTCTGGACGATGATCCCTGCTGCGGTTCCCAGCGCCTGTTGCAGACCATCCTCCGCGACGAGTGGGGCTTTGAGTACCTGGTGGTCAGCGACTGTGGGGCTGTGTCCGATTTCTACGAGTCGCACAAATCTTCTTCCAGTCCTGTGCATGCTTCTGCCAAGGCCACGATAGCCGGTACGGATGTGGAGTGCGGCTACGGCTATGCCTATCGCAGCATCCCTGAGGCCGTGAAGCGTGGTCTGATCACCGAGGCAGAGGTCGACAAGCATGTCATCCGTCTGCTCGAAGGCCGTTTCGACCTGGGTGAGATGGATGATCCCTCGCTGGTGGAGTGGTCGAAGATTCCGTATTCAATCATGGACTCCAAGAAGCATCGTCAGATTGCTCTTGATATGGCGCGCCAGACCATCGTGCTGTTGCAGAACAAAGGTCATATCCTGCCTTTGCAGAAGAATAGTAAGGAGAAGATTGCCGTGATTGGCCCCAATGCCGACAACGAGCCCCTGATGTGGGGAAACTATAACGGAACGCCCAACCACACCATTACCATTCTTGATGGTATCAAAACCAAACAAAAGAAACTCTTCTATGCCGCTGGCTGTGACCTCACCTACGACAAGGTGATGGACTGTCTGATGGCCTCGCAGTGCAGTTTCGAGGGTAAGAAGGGTATCAAGGGCACGTTCTGGAACAACCGTCGGATGGAGGGCAAGCCCGTCACCACCCAGTATTACACCCAGCCCATCGCCGTCACTACGTTTGGTATGCATAATTTCGCCCCTGGTGTCCAACTCGAGGATTTCTCGGCCAAGTACGAGACCGTCTTCACCCCTCAGGAGTCGGGCGAATATGTGGTGAATGTGGATGGCTGTGGGCAGTTTGAACTCTACATCGATGGTGAGCGTAAGTTCCGCCATCGCATCTGGCGCACCACGCCCAACCGTGTGGCCATCCAGGCCGAGAAGGGCAAGAGTTACAATATCGAAGTGCGCTTCTCACATGTTCATACCTACAACGCCAACCTGAAGATCAACGTGGCCAAGGAACTGCCCATTGACTACCAGCAGATCATTGCCCAGTTGAAGGGCATCGACAAGGTGATCTTCGTGGGTGGTATCTCCTCCGCCCTTGAGGGTGAGGAAATGCCGGTCGATATCGACGGCTTCAAGGGCGGCGACCGCACCCATATCGAACTTCCGAAGGTGCAGCGCGATTTCCTCAAGGCCTTGAAGGAGGCTGGCAAGCAGGTCATCTTCGTCAACTGTTCCGGTTCTGCCATTGCGCTGCTGCCGGAGACCGAGACCTGTGAGGCCATCGTACAGGCCTGGTATCCTGGTCAGGAGGGCGGTACGGCTGTGGCCGACGTGCTTTTCGGCGACTACAATCCCAGTGGCAAATTGCCTGTGACGTTCTATAAGACCAGCAGTCAGTTGCCGGATTATGAGGACTACTCGATGAAGGGACGTACCTATCGCTACTTCAACGATGCCCTCTTCCCCTTCGGCTATGGCCTCTCGTACACACAGTTTGAGGTGGGCGAGCCCGCTTTAATTACGACATCCGTTCAGAATCCTGGATTCAATATTTCTGTTCCTGTCAAGAACATCGGTCAGCGTGACGGTACGGAGATTCTGCAACTCTATATCCGCAACTTGCAGGATCCTGACGGCCCGTTGAAGAGCCTTCGTGCCTTCCAGCGTGTGGAGGTGAAGGCTGGCCAGACGGTCAATGCCAAACTGACACTCGACCGCAAGGCGTTTGAGTTCTGGGATCCTGAGACCAATACCATGCGCGTGAAGCCTGGCAAATACGAGATTCTCGCAGGCACCAGTTCTCAGGACAAGGATCTGAAGAAAGTGATAACTGAAGTAAATTAATAACTATAACATCAAACGAACATGAAAAAAGTACTTGAATCCCTGCTGTTGGCAGCCCTGCTCTTAGCGCTGCCCGGCAATGCCTTCGCCCAGAAAAAGACGGCTAAGAAGGCTACTAAGAAAGCAGTAACAGAGGCTGTTCAGCCTGCTGATCCTAACTTCTACATTTTCCTCTGCTTCGGTCAGTCGAACATGGAGGGAAATGCCCGTCCCGAGGCGGTCGATCTGGCCAGCCCGGGTCCCCGTTTCCTGTTGATGCCTGCTGTGGACTTCCCCGCAGCCAATGGCCGTCCCGAGCGTAAGATGGGTGAGTGGTGTGAGGCTTCTGCACCCCTCTGTCGTGCAAATACGGGTCTGACACCTGCCGACTGGTTCGGTCGTACCTTGGTGGCTTCTCTGCCCGAGAATATCAAGATTGGTGTCATCCATGTGGCCATCGGCGGTATTGATATCAAGGGTTTCCTCCCCGACAGCATTCAGAATTACGTCGAGAAGAAGGCCCCAGGTTGGATGAAGGGTATGCTCCAGGCCTACGATAACAACCCCTACAAGCGCCTGGTGGAACTGGCCAAGAAGGCTCAGAAGGACGGTGTCATCAAGGGTATCCTGATGCACCAGGGTGAGACCAATACCGGCGACCCGCAGTGGGCTGGTATGGTGAAGCAGGTGTATGAGAACCTCTGTGGCGACCTTCAGTTGAAGCCCGAGGAGGTGAACCTCTACGTGGGTAACATCGTGCAGGCCGACGGTAAGGGTGTCTGCATCGGCTGTAAGAAGCAGATCGACGAACTGCCCCAGACCATCCACACCTGTCAGGTCATCTCATCGGATAAATGTACCAACGGTCCCGACCGTCTGCACTTCGACGCTGCCGGTTACCGTGAGTTAGGTTGCCGCTATGGTGAGGCTGTGGCCCGTCACCTCGGTTTCGAGCCGAAGCGTCCGGCCAACCTGCCTATTGCCATCAAGAAGATCAACGTGCCTGCCGATGCCGTTACGGTTGAGAACGCCATCCCCGGCAATGAGTTCCCGAAGATTGACAACCAGCGTCGTGCCTATTTCCGCATCAACGCCCCGCAGGCTAAGAAGGTGGTGGTTGACATCTGCAGCAAGAAGTACGATATGGAACCCGACGGCAAGGGTAATTTCATGGCTGTTACCGACCCGCTGCCCGTGGGCTTCCACTATTATTTCATGAACATCGATGGTATAAACTTCATCGATCCCGCCAGCGAGACCTACTTCGGTTGCAACCGCGAGTGCGGCGGTCTGGAGGTTCCCGAGGGCCCAGAGGGCGATTACTACCGTCCGCAGCAGGGCGTTGCCCACGGCAGTGTACGCAGCATCTACTACCACAGCCCCAACTCGAAGTTTGGCGAGTGGCGTCACGCTCTGGTCTATACACCGGCTGAGTACGACAATGCCAAGAACGCCAAGAAACGCTATCCCGTGCTCTATCTGCAGCATGGCATGGGCGAGGGTGAGACCAGTTGGGCACTGCAGGGTAAGATGCAGCACATCATGGACAACGCCATCGCCAGTGGCGAGGCTGTGCCTATGATTGTGGTCATGGAGAGCGGCGACATCAAGCAGCCCTTCGGCGGTGGTAACAATCAGGCTGGCCGCAGCGAGTATGGTGCTTCGTTCTATCCGGTACTGTTGAACGACCTCATTCCCTATATCGACGCTAACTTCCGCACGAAGACCGACCGCGAGAACCGCGCTATGGCCGGCCTCTCCTGGGGTGGTCACCAGACATTCGATGTGGTGCTGCAGAACCTCGACAAGTTCGCTTGGCTCGGCACGTTCAGCGGTGCCATCTTCGGCCTCGATGTGAAGACGGCTTACAATGGTGTCTTCGCCAATGCCGACGAGTTCAACAAGAAGATACATTATATGTACATGAACTGGGGCACTGATGACTTTGTCAACAGCCAGTCGATTGTTGACAATCTCCGTCAGATGGGCATCAAGGTTGATTCGTCAGTCTCGCAGGGCACCGGTCATGAGTTCCTGACTTGGCGTCGTGGTCTCCATGAGTTTATTCCTCACCTCTTTAAGAAGTAAACAACTATGCGATTCAAGAAAAGACTGATGCTGCTGGCTTCCATGGCGCTCTTTGCCATGAGCCTGTCAGCAGCCGAGGGTGACAGTGCGAAGATCCAGAATCCCATGCTGTGGGCGGATGTGCCCGATCCCGACATCATCCGTGTGGGCGACACCTTTTATCTGGTGTCTACCACCATGCACCTGATGCCTGGTGCCCCTGTCATGGCCTCGAAGGATCTGAAGAACTGGGAGACCGTCGGCTATATCTTTGATAAACTGACGGATTCGCCGAAGTATGACCTTCAGGAGGGAACGGTCTATGGCCGTGGTCAGTGGGCCACCTCGCTGAAGTATCATAACGGTAAGTTCTATGCCCTCCTGGCTCCCAATGAGCAGGGTAAGATGGGCGACACCTATATTTTCTCTGCTGAGAAGGCCGAGGGTCCCTGGAAGATTGTGTCGCGCATGCGTCACTTCCACGACTGCTCGCTGTTCTTCGACGATGACGACCGCGTGTATGTCATCTATGGCACAGGCGAGATGATGGAGTTGAAGAAGGACCTGAGCGATGTCATCGAGGGCACCTACAAGCGCATCTTCGAGCGTGAGGCCGAAGAGAACGGCCTCTTGGAGGGTTCGCGTGTCATCAAGCACAATGGCAAGTATTACCTGCTGATGATCTCGCAGGCATACGGTCAGGGCCGTCATCGTCGTGAGGTGTGCTACCGTGCTGACGATATCCATGGTCCTTACGAGAAGAACGTGATTCTCCAGAGCGAGTTCGGCGGCTTCTCCTACGTGGGACAGGGTACCATCGTCGATACTCAGGAGGGCGACTGGTATGGCATCATCTTCCAGGATCGTGGTGGTGTGGGTCGTGTGCTGACTGTCTCTCCCGTGCGTTGGATTGACGGCTGGCCGCAGATTGGCGACGAGAACGGCAAGGTGCCTGAGACCGTGCGCCCTTATAAGAGCGGACAGCCCGTGAAGAGCATCATTTGCAGCGACGACTTCAGTAGCACCAAGTTGGGCCTTCACTGGCAGTGGAACCATAATCCCATCGACAATGCGTGGAGCCTCACCGAGCGTCCCGGTTTCCTGCGTCTGAAGACCAACCGTGTGGTGGAGAATATCTATCTGGCTCCCAACACCATCACCCAGCGCATGCAGGGACCAACGTGTACAGCCTCTGTACTGATTGATTTCTCACGCATGAAGGATGGTGACCGTGCAGGTTTTGCAACCTTCAACAACGATACGGGTTCACTGACCCTCAAGCGCAATGGCAAGACGGTGACGTTGGATATGGAGGAGTCGTCTGCACAACTCTCCGATCGTGAGAAAGCCATTACGAAGGTTGACGAGAAGGTGATTGAGAGCATCTCACTCACGAAACTTGCGCCCAAGGCCACGAAGATCTGGCTGCGTATCGATGGAGATTTCCGTCCCGGTCAGCGTGGTGGTCGTGATGCTGCCAACTTCTACTACAGCCTCGATGGCGAGGAGTGGACCAAGATCGGCACCACCGACTACCGTATGCGTTTCGACTGGCGTCGTTTCTTCATGGGTTCGAAGTATGCCATCTTCAACTA
>Ga0265298_10007075_pt1 | contig 13720 bp, 5 predicted proteins | sample AusTroGonzalo_MG_3_FD_193486 | JGI IMG/M metagenome (GOLD analysis project Ga0265298, IMG submission 193486) | Bovine rumen microbial communities from tropical cattle in Woodstock, Queensland, Australia - Gonzalo_01 | ecosystem: Host-associated > Mammals > Digestive system > Stomach > Rumen ...
CGTAAAGGATTACAACGACAATACGCTGACCAAAGGCATTGACTATACAGAAACGATCTCTCCATCTACCGTACAGGAGGCTGGTAAATACACGCTGACCCTTACTGGTAAGGGCTCTTATTCTGGTACGAAGGTCATTTCTTTTGAAGTACGTAGACCTATTCAAGGTAGTGGTACTGCTGCTGATCCTTATTTAATAAGCAGTGACCTCGATTGGAAGACCTTCGCAGATTGGATAAACAAAGAGAATAGCACTTATTTCTACAAGCACTACAAACTCACTGCTGATATCAATGTCACCTCGACGGTGGGAACCAGCACCAGTGATGATTTTGGCGGAACTTTCGATGGTGACGGTCATACCATCACCCTCGACCTGACTTCCGATGGCGATTATTGTGCACCATTCCGCTATTGTAGCAGTGGTGCAACTATTAAACGTTTGCGTATAGCAGGTACTATTAATACGAGCCACGAATATGCAGCAGGTCTTGTTGGCTATCAAAATTACGGCACCTTAAACATCATCAACTGCTGGAGCAGTGTAACTATCAATAGCTGCAAAGACGATGATTACACCAAGCTCGGCGGATTTGTCGGCTTCGCCAACTCAACTACCAACATCGTCAATTGTCGTTTCGATGGCAAACTGCTGGGAGCAAGTTCTAATGGCTGTGGCGGATTCGTTGGCTCCCCGTCAAGTAGTAATACCTTGACCGTCTCCAACTGTCTGTTTGCTCCTACAGAAGTTACTTTTGGTGCTAACAATAGTGGTACTTTCGTGCGTAATCTCAGTGTCAGCGGTAAAATTACCAATAGCTATTACACCGAAATGCTGGGCACCGAACAAGGTACTGCCGTTGGCACGATGACCAACTCTGAACTTCAGGAGGCCCTTGGCAATGGTTGGGAGATTAGCAGCGAAAAAGTGGTGCCCGTTATGGACATCAAGAACTTGACGGCAGGCAGTATCATCTGCAATACCTTCTTCCCCTATACTGGTTCTGAGATTACGGTTACGCCTACCGTAAAGGATATGGACGATAACACCATTGATGTCGCTAACTATAGCGTAGTCATCTCGCCTAGTACCGTACAGGCTTCTGGCAATTACACCATGACGGTGACAGGTAATGCCAACGGCTACAGCGGCACACTGACCCACAGTTTCCGTGTGGTTCTTCAGCTGAATGGTGCAGGTACCGCAGCTGAGCCTTATGAAATTGCTACCACTGCTGACTGGAACAAGTTTGCAGAGATTGTTAATGGTGGCTACAACTATGAGGGCGAGTTTGTGAAGCTCACCGCAGATATTGACAACGTTACGACAATGGTCGGTCTGCGCGAGGACGGCGGCGACCAGCTGCTTGACGCTCCATTCAAGGGAACCTTCGACGGTGACTACCATACTCTGACTGCCGCTATCGTCAGCACAGCAACAGGCACTGGCGTTAACGAACAGGGAGTGGCTCCGTTCCACTATATCAAGCATGCTACCATCAAGAACCTGACGGTAGCCGGCTCCATCACTTCCGACAGCCAGTATGCCGGCGGTCTGGTAGGCTGGGCTGGTAGCGGCTCCTCTAGCGAGAAAAACACCATCACCGACTGTGTGGTGACGGCCACCCTCACCATTGGTGCCAACTCTGCTGGTGGCTTGGTGGGTAACGTTCAGCCTTCTGGCTATTCTTCTGACAACTACACTGATTTTACCAATTGCGTCTTTGCCGGTACTATCCAGAGCAGCACCTCTGAGCAGCGTGCGGCTGGCGGTTTCTTCGGCTATGGCTCTGCCACTACCTATTTCACCAACTGTCTGGAGAACGGTACCTACGTCAACCTCAGTAAGATGAGCCCCAGAGGAGCCAACAACGGTTATTATAACAACTCTGTCACCAGTCTCTATTATGTTAATAAGATTGGCTCCGTTTCTTATATTACGGAAGACAATGGTTGTCATCAGGTTGTAACGGCAGTTCCCGCAGATAATATCTACCTCACTCGCACTATCAATGGCTATACCGTTTATCAGCCTGCCATACTCAGTGACCTGACGGATGCCTTCGCCTACAACAACGGCAATCCCGTCAGCATCAGCTACGTTCTGAAGATGGGCAACACCGCGATGACCAAGGATACCGACTACGAGCTGACCATCAAGAACAGCAGCGACGTGACGGTTGCTCCTGAGGACCTGAAGGAAGTAGGAACTTATACGATTCACTTCACTGCCAAGGCAGGTAATGAGGCTGGCTACACCGGAGAGATTGTCCGTTCGTTCCAGATTATCGTCGGCGAGAGCCTCGACGGTTATGCATTTGCTATTGAAGGTGAGGGCGTTGATAAGGTCTATCTCATCAACGACGAGAGTGATTTGGAGCGTCTGGCTGCCTATGTCGGCAGTGGCCACAATACCTCGGGCCTGACCTTTAAGTTGAAAGCCGATATCAACATGAAGGCACCGCATACCGCCATTGGTGGAAACTATGGTAATAACTATAGTTATTTCCGTGGCACCTTCGATGGTAACAAAAAGACCATCAGCAACCTGACTATCAACAAGCCAGAAGTAGGTAGTCAAGGCTTGTTTGGAGCTCTCGGTGAAAACGCCCTTGTGAAGGACGTCACCGTTGATAACTACAATATCATAGGTAAGGCTTATGTTGGTGCTATCGCAGGATATGTAAACGCTTCCGAAACCAATCGTGCCACCATCCAGAACTGCCACACAAATGGTAAGAGTGTCGGCTCCGTACCCGATGCAGAGTGCCATGGTGGTATTGTAGGCTATGGTTATCATTATGTTAACATCACCAATTGTTCCGCACAAGGCACTATTTCTACAACTGTCGCTAATAATAGTTATGGTGGTATTATCGGTTATGCAGATATCTCTGTTAACGTTACTTCCTGTGAAAATACTGCCAGCATCACAGGTGATGGTAATAACCATGGTGGTATCGTAGGATATAACAGAAATGGCAGCAACAGCTTTACGCAGAACTTAAATACGGGTATCGTAGAAGGTAGTGAATATAAGGGAAGTATTGCAGGATATTCATATTCTACTAACTGTTATACTAATAACTATTATGCAGATCCCTGCACGGTGAAGGCTCTCAATAACAGTGACTACAGTGGTCATGGTGAACGTGGCTATATCGTCACAGCAGGCAGCCATATCGCCGACATTAGTGCTGCTGAGACAGGCGTGGTAAAGAGCTTGCTGACTGGCAAGAAATACTACAAGCAAGGTGACTGGACGCTGACGCTGACACCTACTCTGAACAATGAGACTTTCCTCACTTATGCTTGTGAGGGCGGTACGCTGACCAACTTGACGACTGTTGAAGGCGACCATACGCTGACCATTACAGATAAGGATGTCACTATCTCTGCCATTGTTAGTAGCAACAGCGGTATAGATATCGTCAATGCCACCATTGCCGATATTCCTGAACAGCGCTGGAAGGGTGGTGAGCCCGTCACCCCGATACTCAACGTGACCTACAACGAGACGAAGCTTGTGCTTGGTACCGACTTCATCGTGGAATGCAGCAATAACACCGCTATTGGCAAGGATGCCACCGTTACTATCACTGGTATCAATAATTATACGGGCACCACGACGAAGACCTTCAACATTAAGGACTTCCCGCTCTTAGATCCGGAAAATAAAGTCAACAGTGAGAGCAATCCTTACCTCATAGCTGACGAGGCAGACCTCGAGGCATTGGCTAGCATCGTGAACAGTGGTGCCCGTAATAACGGCTATTACCGTCAGGATGCTAACATCGTCTGCTACGGCGAACATACTGCCATCGGTTGTTATAATAACAGTAGCAACAGCTACAAGTTCCAAGGAACCTTCGATGGTAAGGACGGTGAGACGCAGTATACCATCACTGGGCTCACCATCAATAAACCTGATAACAACTACCAGGGATTGTTCGGATATATCTATGGTGCCACAGTGAAGAATGTGGTGCTTGTTGACTGTGACATCACGGGTGCCGAATATACCGGCGGCATCGCAGGATATATGGACTGCAACAACAAGACACTTAGCAACTGTACCGTCAGTGGTGCCATCAAAGTGGCCGACGATAAGTCGTACAAATATCACGGCGGCGTTGTAGGTTATCTGACATACGGCACTGTGGATAACTGCGTCAATAAGGCGAGCGTGACGGGCGAAGGCGGCTACCACGGTGGCATCGTGGGTTATGTGACCAGCAGTACCTACTTGAAGAACAGTTTCAACGCAGGCAACGTTGAGGGTACGTCATACGTCGGCTCGCTCGCCGGCAGAAATCAGGGTTCTATCTTCACTAGTTACCACACTGCAGCAACCACTGGCGGTGTGGGTACCGACGGCCAAACTACCGGTACTGACCAGACAGGTGCTGAGCTGGTCGCAAAGATTACTGCTGCCGATGGTGTTACACTGAACTTGCCTGATGAGCCTGCCTACGTGTGGAACACTGAAAACTACTACAAGAGCGGTACAGTGGTTACACTGAACTACGCTGTTCCTACAGGCAAGTACTTTGATCGTTACACTGTTAACAGCGGCACAATCAGCAATGCTGGCATCATGACTGGCGAACACACGCTGACAGGCTTTACTGAGGATGTGGTTATCAGTGGTAGCTATGTGGATGCACAGACTAACCTCGCAACGGCAGGTGCAGTGATTGCTGATATTGCCGACCTTACCTATAACGGCAGCGAGCAGCATCCTGCACCCGTGGTAATACTGGGCGAAGAGACGCTGCAGGCTGGTACAAGCTACACCGTAACCTACGATGATGGTTGTACCAATGTGGGTACTTATACCGTGACTGTAACCGGTACGGGTCGTTATACAGGTTCTGTCAACAAGACCTTCAATATTAATAAGTTTGACATCAGTGGTGAGAATGCCATTGCCGTGACATTCACTGAAAATGTGTACGCCAAGACGGGCTCGGAAATCCATCCTGTACCGTCACAGGTGAAGTGTGCTGCTGTGAACAACGCTACACTGGTGCTCGACACGGACTATGAACTGTCCTACAGCGACGGCTGTGTTGAAGCCGGCGACTATAACGTTACGCTCACTGGTAAGGGCAACTACACCGGCACGAAGACCTTCCCGTTCACTATTGCTGATGTATCTGTACTGACTGTTCACGATAAGACCAGCACGAGTGATTATGTGCCAGTCTATGGTTTTTATGCTGAAACCTATAATAAGTGTGAGATGGTGATGCCTGCTTCAGAGTTGGCTGCCATGAAGGGCGGGGATATCAACACCATGAAGTTCTATCTTAGCACTAAGGCCTCAGATAGTTGGGGTGACGCTCTCTACCGCGTGTTCCTGAAGGAGGTCGACTTCACCAGCTTTGCATCTCCCAACGACAGCTATCAGGGTACTGATGGTGCTACCATCGTCTACGAGGGTGCCCTCGATGGTACTAAGGACGTGATGACCATCAGCTTCACCACACCGTATTTCTATAAGGGTGGCAACCTGCTGATAGGAATCTATGAGTATCACAAAGGTTCTTATACGAAGGCAAGTTTCTATGGTGAGATTGTTGACGGTGCCAGTATTCAAGGCTATAACGCCAGCAGTCTGGATGCCGTTTCTGTCAACCAGCGTCACTTCTTGCCGAAGACCACCTTCTGGTATACCAAACTTCCTGCTACTCTTGTGACGCTGACCGACAAAGCCACCGACAATAGTGCTACTATCGATGCTAACGACGGTAAATTTGCGGATGTCACTCTCAAAGACCGCACGCTCTACAAAAATGGTGAGTGGAACACAATCTGCCTGCCCTTCAATGTGACGCTGGCAGGTTCTCCTTTGGAGGGTGCTACGGCTAAGACACTGACTGATGCTTCTGTAACAGGTACTACCGTTCATCTGACCTTTGGCGATGCCGTTAGCGAACTGGTAGCTGGTACGCCTTACATCATCAAGTGGAATGCTGATAAGAATATTGAGAATCCCGTGTTTAGTGGTGTCATCATCGACAAGACAGTACGTAACATTGCCTTCGACGGTGACTGCGTGAAGTTCAATGGCTACTACGATGCATTCCCCATCACAGCTAAGAACTCTGACATCTACTACATGACATCAGGCAGTAAGCTAAAGCATACAGGTATTGACCGTACGCTGTTAGCTTGTCGTGCTTACTTCCAGTTCAATGAGCATGTAGTGAAGGCACGTGACTTTGTGCTCGACTTCGGTGATGAGCAGACCACTGGTATCATAAGTGTGGATGCTGATTCTAAGGTTGATAACATCTATGACCTGGGCGGTCGTAAGATGAACAACAACAGCCACTTGAAGAAGGGGCTGTACATCCAGAATGGTAAAAAGACTGTTATTAAGTAAACAACAAAAGAACAATGAAAAAGAAAGCATATATCACACCAGCGTTATTGGTTGTCAACGTAGCTCCTCAGTTGATGCAAACGTTGAGTAGTGCCAGTCCTAAGTCGATGGACGATCCGACAATTGATTCTAAGGAGGACACGGATCCCGAGCCTAACTACTCTCGTTCCAGCAGTTGGGATGACGATGATGACTACGATTTCTAATTAATGTTGAAACCCTGATTCGCACAGCGGATCGGGGTTTCTTCTTATTTATGGCCTCGTGATTCCTTCCCAATATCATTCTAAGGAGTCTGGGAGGGAAGGAGTGTCGGCGTAAACGCCGCCGAAATAATGTCTACGGACTTTAGGGACTCAAGGGACCATGGCGCCAGCGCCACCTATGCAGGAAGAGTCCTAAAGGTCCTTTAAGTCCGTAGACTAGAAAATAAACTCCGCGGATGAAATAATGTCTACGGACTTTAGGGACTCAAGGGACCGTGGCGCCAGCGCCACCTGTGCAGGAAGAGTCCTAAAGGTCCTTTAAGTCCGTAGACTAGAAAATAAACTCCGCAGATGAAATAATGTCTACGGACTTTAGGGACTCAAGGGACCGTGGCGCCAGCGCCACCAGTGGTGGGCAAAGTCCTTCGAGTCCTTTAAGTCCGTAGAATATAAATTAACCTCCGTGGAAAGAGTAAGTCTACGGACTTTAGGGACCGTGGCGTTAGCACCTGTAGACATTGGGGAGGTCAGACGATTCTGGTTGACGGTCTCTTTGATATAGGGGTAGGCAAATAATTTGTTCATTGCTGTTGACTTTTGGTTCTTGTTCTGTTGTGATGCAAAGGTACAACATTGGGGTACCGCCATTCGTGCACAACGTGCGTTTCGATGCGATAAAATGCACAAAAAATGAAAACCACTGATTTTGAGGTCCTAGTTTAGTGACTTTGAGGTCGGAAATCAGTGATTTGGACATCGTAAACCTATGGTTTAGAACCTCAAAGTCCCTGTTTTCCGACCCCTTAACCTATGGTTTCCCGAAAATGAGTTTTCTTTTCATTCTATACACTATACACTTAAATACAGTAACTTCTTAAAAGTTATCGCGTACGTATGTGTGTATACGTACGCAAAAGGGTTTATGAAATTTGTGTATTTAAGTGTATTTAGTGTATTAAAAAGAACTCCCTCGCTGTAGATGTCCTACAGGAGGGAGTTGCTATATCAGGATTCTCTTTCAATTTAGTTGAAGAAGTATTTAAGTCCAATCTGCATCTTCCAGCAGTTGCTGTAGCTCATGCTGGTATCCCAAGTCTGGGTGGGATATTTGCCATTGACCTTGTTCATTGAGAAGATAGGTGTGTTGGTTGCGTCAACACCCTCGTACTTCAGGATCTGACCGTAGTTACATACCTGTGCAATCTTGGGAACACCCCATTCAGAGTTGATCAGGTTGCCCAGGTTGATCAGGTCGAGTGATGCCTGCAGCTTGTGCTTGGTCTTGCCAATAGTCAGTTGGAAGTCCTCTGCCAGGTGCAAGTCGATGCGATGGAGCCAGGGAGCACGGGCGGCATAAGCCTCGGCATACTGACCCTTGTGGCTGCTCAGATAGTCGTCCTGCTCTACGAAGCGCCAGAAAGCAACGCGGTCGTCCTCGCTCTTGAACTGGATCTCGTTATCGTTGGCAGGGATGTACATCAGGTCCATAGATACACCGTCGCCATTCATGTCATTGCTGTAGTAGAAGCTCAGGTTGCCTGCAGAGTAAGCCTTGTAGAACAGGCTCACGTGCGTGCCCAGCAGGAAGCTGCTTGATACCTTGGCAGGGATGTAGTAGTTGACAGATGCCATCACCTGGTCGGGTGTCACGTAGTTAGAGCGGTGCAGCTTGGTAGAGTTAGGTCCTTCGGCCGACAGGGTGCTGGTCCATGTAGACACGGCGTTCTGTCCGGGCAGACCAGATACCTCCTGAGACTCGGTGCGTGTGTAGGCAGCCATCAGCTTCAGGTTCTTCACAGGCTCTGCGTTCAGGGTGATATTGGCGGTATAGCCATAGCCCTTGGACGTATTCTTCAGCATCACAGCATAGTATGTGTTCTTCGGTGTGTAGTAGAAGTCGTTGTTGGTATACATGATACGGCTGTCGGCTCCGTTGAAGTGCTGCATAGAAGAAGGATCATCGTCCTTGATATTGATGTTGTCCATGTAGACAGCATTAATGCTCTTGTTGTAGATGAACTCACCTGTCACCGTGAAGGGGAACGAAACGGGGAGCTGATAGTCGATGGCGATGCTTGACTTCCATACCTGGGGCATCTTGAAGTCGTTGCTTACACCAGTCATGCTCTTGGCGTCCACGTGGTCGGCATTGGTCAGGGGCACCTCGAAGTAGTTCTTCAGGTCGTTCACACCCAGAAGCTTGCCTGCCAGGCCCTGCAGCTTGGCATCAACATCAATCGGTGTGGTGCGCTCCAGGTTCTCGGCAGCTGTGCCTGTTGCGGTATAACCAGCAGCATAGTTGAACTGGAACATAGCAGCATTCTGAGGCATGTTGGTCAGGTAAACCAAGGGGAAGCGGCCCAGGAAGAGACCAGAACCTCCGCGTACCTTCAGGCTCTTGTCGCCGAATACATCCCATGTGAAGCCCACACGAGGAGAGAGCTGCCACTTGCTTTCAGGCCAGCGGCCAGTGTCGATGTGATAGCCACCGAAGTCGCGTGCGTAGATCTTATCATTACGTGCGATATCCTGATCGTCGAAGATGATATTGTCAGCACGAAGACCGTAGGTCAGCTTCAGGTGGTTGGTAGCCTGCCACTCATCCTGCAGGTACAGGCCAATCTGGTTGTAGCGCACGGCGCTGGTAGGATCGCTGATACCATCGTAGCCATAGGTGAATGCTACTGCGTCGGGCGCCTTCATGTTGAGGAAGTCGTCCACGCTCTTGAAGCGGTAGTAACCCGTACCGTTACGCAGATAAGAGTTGTCGGCATAGATATGCTCGAAACGGGCACCGGCAGTGAGCTTATGAGAACCCATATAGAGGGTGAAGTTGTCCGTGATGTTGGTAGTCTTGGTCTTCACACCGTTGTTGTATGAGAACAACTCATAACCGGCAGAGATATAAGGCTCGTAGGCTCCATCATACAGAATGTCGATGAAGGGGAAGTTGCTTGAAGGCGTGCCACGGCTGTCGTCCTGGAAAGTATGGGTAAACAGCAACTGGTTGCTGGCCTTCTGACCGAAACGGCTGTTCAGGTCGGCAGAGAAAGACTCCACGTCATTGTGGAAATAGTACAGGCTGTTTGAATAAGCCATACTGCTGGCACTGATACGGCCGAGGTTGAACTTGGTACCGCCATACAGGGAAACGTCGCTTGACATAGCGTTGGTAGGACGCCAGTCCTCAACCTTGGTCTTGTTATAGCGCAGAGCCAGGTGATGGGCATCCGTGATGTTCCAGTCCAGACGGGCCAGGAACTTCTCGTTGGTATCCTCAGCGGGGAAGTCTGTGTAAGAACCTGGGTCGTAGCCATACTGTGTGCGCAGGAAATTAGCCACGCGCTCCATATCCGTCTTGGTGGTACGTGATACCATGCCGCCAGGCGTCTCGCCGTCCTCGCGTGCGCGGTACTGTACAACCTCCTTCGGGGTCAGTTCCTTTTCATAGTTGACGAAGAAGAACAACTTATTCTTGAGGATTGGGCCACCCAGGGTGAAACCGTAGGTCTTCTTGGTGTCGGTAGCACGGGTGCCGAGGTCCTGACCGTTAATCTTGTTACCACGCATGGACTTGTCGCGGTAGAAGCCGTAGACAGTACCCTTGAACTCGTTGGTACCCGACTTGGTAACAGCATTGATACCACCACCGATGAAGTTGGTCTGGCGCACGTCGAAAGGTGCGATGACCACCTGCATCTCCTCAATAGCATCGATAGAGATAGGCGTGCCGCCACCAGGCAGGTCGGAAGTCAGACCGAAACTGTTGTTGAAGTTGGCACCGTCAATGGTGAAGTTGGTAGAACGGGGGTCGGCACCGGCCAGGTTCATGCCACCACCAGAATAAGGTGACAGCTTAGCCACGGTAGCCAGACTGCGGTCCAGAGAAGGCATCATCATCAACTGCTCGTTGTTGATGTTGGTAGAGGCACCAGTCTTCTCGGCAGAGAACTTTGAAGCCTTACCGCTTACCACCACCTCGGCGAGGTCGTTACTGTTCTCAGAGAGTGATACGTTCAGGTTGTAGGTCTCACCAAGCTGGAGGGTGATACCCTTCGTCGTCTTGGTCTGATGACCGATGTAAGACACGGTCACAGCATAAGGACCACCAGTACGCATACCCTGAATGGTGAAGCGTCCGTTCACATTGGTCACAGCGGTGTAGCGTGTGCCTGAAGGCTCATGCACAGCTTGCACAGATGCACCAATAATCTCCTCGTTACTACCCTCCATAGAGACCTTACCGGTCATGCTGGAAGTAGTCACCTGTGCCACTACTGACAAGGTCATTGTCAGCATCAGGGCAACCAGAAAGAATAGTTTCTTCTGCATAAATGTTTTCGTTTTTTATTTAAGGTTTGTTTTTTCGTTGCAAAAATACGAAAATTTTTTGAAACGTTTGCGTTTCTTGCCATTTTTTTTCACATCTACTTCCGAATATGAGCATTACCGTTCTTTTCGAATACAACCTGGTGCTTGTGGAGGCGGTGGTGCTCGTGGTCGAAAATGAGGTTGGAATTGACGTGACGACCAGCCACGCGAATCTCGAAATGCACGTGGTCAGTGGTGGCACGGCCGGTGCGCCCCTCCAGGGCAACAACCTGACCTGCAGTGACTTGGTCGCCTGTCTTCACCAGATTGCGACTGTTGTGACTGTAGAGGGTGGTGAGTCCGTTGAGATGACGTATCTGCACGCAGTTGCCATAGCCGGCGAAAGGACCCGCCATCACCACGGTACCGTCGAAGACAGCCCGCACGCTGTCGTTGGGGAAACTCTTGATATCAGTGCCGGAATGGTGTCGGCCACCGCGTCCGCCATAGGGACTGATGACCTTGGATTTCCTGAGCAGGTAGCACCAGTCGGAATCGGCGAAATTCTCCAGGTGAAGGATGAACTGGGTGCCGCCGCCAAAGGGGTTATAAACGTAACTTCTCGGTGCCATAGGCACAATGGCATGCCTTGGCATCGAGAAGTCGGTCATGAAGGGGTATAACTCGAAATGAAGTGACTTATAGTTGATGAGACTCTGCCTATAGCCCGGCAACTTCAGGGGCGGCTGTGCCCAGGAGGTCACAACAGCCAGAAAGGAAATCAGGAAGGCTGTAAACAGTCGATGTCTCATTCGTCTTCATTTTCGTCTTCGTATTCAAAATCGTCGAGGTCGTCAACGTCCTCAACATCCACGTATTCAATGTCTTCGTCCTCACCCTCATCTTCCAGTTCCTGGGCAAAGACGGACATATCCTTGTCACGGTGTACTAAGGTATCCTCTGCAGTGATGGCCTGCAGCTTGTTGCTCTCGGCATTCAGTTCGCGCCACAGCACATCCTTCAGCTCTTCCAGACCGAAACCGGTGACGGCAGAGATAAACACCACAGGGAGATCCTGGGGCAGGGTGTCCTTGAGCATCTCGATCAGCTCCTCGTCGAGCAGGTCGCACTTGGTGACGGCCAGCACGCGGTGCTTGGAGAGCATCTCGGGGTTGAACTGCTTCAGTTCGTTGAGCAGAATCTCGTATTCACGCTTGATATCATCCGTGTCGCCGGGTACCATGAAGAGCAGCAGGGAGTTGCGCTCAATATGGCGCAGGAAACGCAGTCCGAGGCCCTTACCCTCAGAGGCACCCTCAATGATACCGGGGATGTCGGCCATCACAAACGACTTGCCGTCGCGATAGCCCACGATACCCAGCGAGGGCTCCATCGTGGTGAAGGGATAGTTGGCAATCTTGGGACGGGCATTACTCAGCGAACTGACCAGCGTGGATTTGCCCGCATTGGGGAAGCCCACCAGACCAACATCGGCCAGAAGCTTCAACTCCAGGATGACGGTCATCTCCTGCATCGGTTCACCGGGCTGCGCATAGCGGGGTGCCTGGTTGGTAGCCGTGCGGAACTGGAAATTGCCCAGACCGCCGCGTCCGCCCTTCAGGAGCAGCACCTCCTGTCCGTCGTAGGCCACGTCGCAGACGAACTTTCCCGTCTCGGCATTATAGACCACCGTGCCGGGGGGTACGTCGATATAAATATCCTTGCCGTCGGTGCCATGACACTTGTCGCGTCCGCCGTTGCCGCCATGCTCCGCAAAGATATGACGCTCGTATTTCAGGTGGAGCAGCGTCCAGTAGTTGTGGTTACCACGCAGGATGATGCTACCACCCTTACCGCCGTCGCCACCGTCGGGACCGCCGTTAGGATTGTATTTCACATGCTTCAGGTGCATGCTGCCCTTACCGCCCTTACCCGAGCGGCACATGATTTTTACGTAGTCTACGAAATTGCTTTCCATACTTTGTTTTTTCTAGGATTACCTAGGATGTCCTAGGTTTTCCTAGGAATTCCTAGATATTATCTACCACCTTGCAGATATCTGCAAAAATGCGATCCAATTCACCCAGACCGTCGATGTGGTGGTGCAGGCCTTCCTGCTTGTACCATTCAATCAGGGGCTGAGTCTGAGAGTGATAGACCACGAGGCGCTTCTTGATAGTCTCCTCGTTGTCGTCGGCACGTCCGCTCTGCTGTCCGCGCAGAATCAGGCGCTTCATCAGTTCATCTTCGGGCACGGCCAGTTCAATCATGGCAGCTACCTTGTCGCCACGCTTGTTGAGCATCTCTTTCAGGGCCTCTGCCTGTGGGATCGTGCGGGGGAAACCATCGAAGATGACACCCTTGTGCTCACGTCCGAAAGAGTCGTATACAGATGCCAGGATGCTTACCATCAGGTCGTCGGGAATCAGCTGACCGTTGTCGATATAGCCCTGAGCCGTCTTGCCAAGTTCTGTACCCTTCTTGATTTCTGCACGAAGTACATCACCTGTAGAGATATGCTCCAGTCCATATTTTTCAATCAGTTTGTCGCTCTGTGTGCCCTTGCCTGAGCCTGGTGCACCGAAAATTACAATATTCTTCATAATCCAGTTATATTTTTTATTGGTTATCCTAATCTTTTTTCCTTTTTTCTTCGTTACAACGCCCTTTATTCTGATACCAGGGTGTAAAGGTCTTTCAGACCGCGGCCCTGCTGGTCGTAGTCCAGTCCGTAGCCCAGGATGAAGTCGTTGGGAATCTCGAAAGCAGCATAGTCAATCTTCAGGTTCTCCTTCAGCTTCTCGGGCTTGAA
>Ga0265298_10007076_pt1 | contig 13720 bp, 3 predicted proteins | sample AusTroGonzalo_MG_3_FD_193486 | JGI IMG/M metagenome (GOLD analysis project Ga0265298, IMG submission 193486) | Bovine rumen microbial communities from tropical cattle in Woodstock, Queensland, Australia - Gonzalo_01 | ecosystem: Host-associated > Mammals > Digestive system > Stomach > Rumen ...
CAGGCACAGGATTTGAATAGGTATAGCCCATATAGGTCTTCGAGTAGAAGGCCACGTATGCCTTTTGGTTCTGATACCAATATACGGGCGTACTGTTATTGACAAAGGTTGTACCATTCAGATGCTTGACAGCATCATCGAAATTGTCGTATAACTCCCAGCCGTTAGTAAGAATCTCATAAAGTCCAGGCTTCACCTCAGGTGGTCTCAAGCCCACGGCATTGCCAGGCAACACGATGGAAGGCGGATTCAGCTGACCAATCTGTGGGACACCGCTCTCCAACTCCAAGTGGATGTTGACCACATGCAGCTCGTTGGTCAGTTTCACACTGCCATCGTCTTCGTCCTCATAGTACGTGTACTGATAGACCACCGTGATGACCTTCTTCTTCGTCAAGTCATAGATGTCGCTCTCGCGCGATACATATAAAGTGGTCGTCTCCGTAGGCTCCTGACCTTGAATGACGAAGAACTTCTGGTGGTTGGGAAGAGCAGCATAGTCAGACTCGCTAATAACTTGATCATGGGTATCGCCTTCATAAGTCTCGTAACGATAATACTTGATATCGGCAACGCTTCCAGTATTCTCAAACCATACACTTTCGACCTTATCCTGATTGACTGGCAACTTTGCTACGCTTTCTTCTACCACCTGTCCCTTACCGTAAGGAATACCGTTGTAAACGAAGTTGTCCTTGGCTATGTAGATGGTCTCACCACCGGATTTCACCGATATACGGGTATAATGGCGCTGGTCATTGCGTACCTTCTCAAATTGCGCGTTGCTAATGCGCTTGTCAGCATCGGCAGCAGTCGGGGAGAATGTCTTTGAAGTACCATCGATGAACTCCACGGTCTTTGCTTCAGCTTGGTCAAAGACAGCACTGTACTCTACAGGTACCAGGTCGGTGTACGGCGAATGGAAAGCATCTTCCGTCCGCTCATGGCTTGGTGACTCAACGCTATTGTCCACTACTTTCAGATAGTCAGCATCGTTTATCAGGTCAAGGCCATCGTAGTTGAATGTGAACTTATCGTTTCCATCTGCATCAATACGGTCGCTCTTCGGCAATGAACACCATGCCGTGATGGCATCATAGTTCTTATCGTTTTCCAGCCTTTGACCGCCCCAGCCACCAGCCTTACTACAGATATAGGCAGGTGTCATAGAAGATTGTATCTCGTCGGCAAGTGGAGTGTATCCGGTAATGTTGCCGTCCTCGTCTGTTATGCCAGCGAAATCTTTCTTCATCTGGTTTATCTCGTCCTGCGTCTTCAGGTCGCCATAAAGCATATAGTTCTCACTGGAAAGCTTAACGGTGCTGGTACACATGAAGGCTGAGCCGAAAGAAGCCTGAGCTGCACCAATGGCATTGTATTCCGACTCTGGAATAGGTGTGCCCGGATGAGCTGTCTTCTGTTGACCACTGTAGGTATAAGTCACCGTCTTAAAGGCAACGTATGCCTTCTCCATCGTAGCTTGGTCACCAGAGCCAGGTGTACTGTTGTCATACGTCTCTTTCGTAATGACAGTGCCTTCCTCGTACTGTCGCTGACCATAAACACCCGTCGCCAGCGGGCGGAAGGTAGGACCTTCACGGTATTCATGTTGATCCGAAGAAGAAAGAAGTTCGTAATCAGCTTTTGATATCGTCTTGGGAGTTTTACTATTCTCTAAGGCCGTATAATAGTCATCCCATACCTTCGGCGAGTTCATGTCGAGCGTCAACACATAACCTGTATCATGTCCGATGTTGTTCGACGAACGGAACACGAAGTCGACGGTAGTTGCATCGCCAGCAGCATTGGTAATGGTGTGGTCAGTCCCCTTGAATGCCGTGAAGTCCGTATCGTTCATGACATAGGTGCCTGCCTCATAGTCTTCTCCGTCGATGGTGCAGGAAATGCAGTTCACATAGGTCTGTGTGACGAAGTAGCTACGCTCCGTTGGCGACAGCTGATGCCAGTCCCACCAGGTGATGACATCGTTCAACTCGTAGCTGTCCGATTCGTTGTTCACCCATACCTTGTCAATGGGGTCACCAGAGGAGTCTACCTCACTACCAATCTTCACCTTTTCCACACCCGTTGCTTCGGTAGGCATATAGTAGGCATAGAGGTTAGGCTTCACATTCAGCAACTGCAAGCGGCCGTGTGAGGCAGCCGTGATAGTCAGCGGCAGGTGTACCTCCTTCGAGTAGGCATTGGCACTTCCAGTATAGGCCGACACCTTCTGGTCGTAAATATACACATCACCCTTTACATACCAGTAGTGTGCCTCTGAATAAGGCGTGCTGCCTTCGATATAAGCGTTGTTGATGGGATAGCAGTCATCAACAATCCTCTTCGACGGATGGATGAAGTTACCACTGGTCTCATAGACCACATATTTATAGAGATCAGCATCTAACTCTCCTCCGACGTTTTCAGCACCAGCCTCCGGCCACGGACCTTCCTGTTCGGAATAGTATCGGAACTGCTTGTAGGTAATGGCCTCGTTGCCACTCAAGTTATTATATTTCGACAAAATGACGTTCTTCTTGTTAGGATAACGACGCGGTATGCGGTGCTCGTTCTTGGCATAGACGAAACCGCCACCGACCTCGTCTCTCTTCACATTAATCAGGTCAAGTTCTATCACACCCGTCACATAGCCGTAGTCCTTATGCTCAGCAGTACTGTTCTCTGTAGTCAGTTCAAGGAACACACCAGAGGCCAGAGCCACCTGATTGTAACTGGCACCGTGGTTACGCCTACTACTGGTGGGCTGAGCTTTCTTGTAGCTATAGTAGCTTTGCGTATTATCTGTCTCATCCTTGCTGGGACGATATGGATCTCCGAAATGTACGTCGCTGGTCAGGTTGCCCATATAGTTCACTACACTATAAATGCCGAAGTAGTTGCCGTGAACGGCATCGTCTCCAGTATCATTTGCTTCCGAACGCTGTTGGTTGAGTGACACCTCACCCAAACGGTTGATGGTGTAGTCAATATCCTCACCCACATCAGCCACACGGTCTTTTGCACCTTGCAGCACCATACGTGAGCCGAACACACCGCAGAAGTCAGCACGCTGGATGGTGTTCAGCAGACGACCGGCGTAGATAGAGCAGAAGCCGTAGGGAGTGAAAGCACTCTTTGCACTTGGATAATTCTCAAGCAATTTCAGGTATTCATCCTCCTTAAGGACTTGGTCCTTCTTGTAGGTGACATCGCCAAATTTGACTTCATCAACACTACAGATATACTGCAACTGGAAGTATGCACGCTCACGGTTACTGAGACTCTTATACTCATCCAGCGTAATCTGAGAATCCAGTCCGTAGTAGTCGGTACCGTAGTTGGTGATGTTCAGTTCACGGTAGCCATCCACTACGGAGAGGTTGCCACCACCATAGAGTCCACCGATATGCTCGGTACCAACAGTGATGAAATCACGATGATAGACATCGAAAAGGGTTGCCGTAGTATTGCCGAACACTGTCGTAGCGTTGGCGTAAGTCTTATCATTGTTCGACGACACATTACCACCGGCAAACACAGCATTGCGGATGTGTATGCCACGCTCATCAGTATCCTCAGTGGCATTCTCCACGCCGTTGTTCACTCCAGTGTACAGTTTAAGCCAGTCGCCATCAAATTTCTTTGTTGTTGCATTCTTCTTCGGCAGGGTGTTCAGATACTCTGTAGGTACATAGTCGTACGCATTGTAGGTCTTGTTATCGTAAGTGACACTCTGTCCAGGCTTCACCTGCAGATAGGGCGAGACGACCACCTTACAGTCTTCAGTCAGGTTGTCACCCGATCCCGACCCATCATTATAATAATAGTAATAGTGGTCTGGCGAACCGGTGCCCGTCTTACGTGAATTCGGATTACTATATCCCTTACTATAAACATAGCCCACATCGCCACCGCCGAACACGTTACCGTTGTTATCGGCAAGTCCTTCTTCTGTACCTACCTCACCGCCATGGATATAGACTTCGGTCTGTCCAAACACATAGCCATCGGTATAAAGATCATTCTTACCACCGAATCCTAACACGTTGTAGCCTTTACCGCCTCCGAATATGTTGCGCTTGACATGACCGTTATACATTTCCACATGGGTCTTACCCGCCTTGTAGATAGCCTCGAAGTCGCGCTTATGATTGGCCACTCCGCTCTCTCTTGTAGCACCACGGCCAATAGCAGCCAACTCGGCTCCACCATGCAGACTGCCACGGAGGATACCGCCATACATCACCACGTTGGTCTCATCGACATTACTCTTGTCACTATAGCCGCCACCAAAGATGTTGCCATAGTCCTTCAAACGACCGAGACTATCGCTGGGGTTCTCCGCAATCCATGTCTCGTCGTTGAGCTTCTCCACGAAGTCCCCATTCAACCAGTCATAACCAATACGGCCATTGTTCATTATCACGTTGGTCCTTCCAAAGACGGCACCGCCACGGCCACCAGCCTTATCCTCACCCTCGCCGCCGCCATAGACGTTACGTTGGACGGCAGGAATACCATTAAAGAAACCGTATGTGCCTACATTATCAGACGATTCACTTGTAGCGTAGCTCAAGGCTGTTGCAAGGTTTTCTGATGTCTGGTCTTCGCGAATACCGATGATCACGTATGCCTCGGCAGGGATGTCGACTACGGTAGTATTACTGATGTCGGCATCTATCTCACCTTCAACCGGTTTGCCTTCTTTGTCTGTGACGGGATTACCATCTCCATCCTTCAGTTGTCCAGTGGTCTTATGATTACCCACACTACCCATGTAGCCACCACCAAACACGTTACGTACCACACCGCCTCCAATAAAGGCGGTCGCTGAGGCTACAAAGTCATTACCAAAGTCATCCTTCAGTTTATTGCCATTCTTGTCGGTTCCATAACGGTCGAACACCGAGCCTATAGAGCCAGCTGCCACGAGGTCCTTCTCCACTGTACCACCCAGCATGGCAATATAGGTTGTTCCGTTTACATCGCCGCTGCGGCTCTTATCAGACGAACCCATGCCGCCACCGTATGCATAACCACCAGTGACGACGAAGCCAGGCGTAGAGCCAGGAGCATACGAACCCACGACGGCGCCCTTGTTGATGATGACATTGGTATTGTATTTCTTACCGTCGTGACGTGCCTTGGCCAAGGGGTTATTGAGTCCATTATCGACATAGGCCTTGCCGTTCTCGTATGTGTCGGCAATCTTCAGGCCTTCGTATGTAGAATCGTGGAAATCTACTTCTGACATTCTCTTTGTTGTTGCCACATTAGCCACGCGGCCATTATGACCACCACCATAGACCATATAGACCTGCGAACCTTTGTTTAAGTTCACTTCGGTATATTGTGACCATGTATTCTCACCAAAACCGGCACCAAAGACCGATGCCATATAGCCGGTAGTCTTATCGGACCAAACGGGGGCATTGACATTCACACGTCCGTAAAGCGTGCGGCGGGCATTGTTGTTACCACCATAGAGATAACCGGTAAGTGCATTCTCACTGTTCCAGTTTAAATTTCCTTCATAAACATCACAGATGTCATTATTGCTAATGCCGTATGCACCACCGAAAATCTTGTTGAGACTAACGGTAGAACCCGTTGGTACATTAACCACCGTACGACGGGTAAAGCCCTCCTTATAGCTACCTCCGTATGCGGCATTCAGCTGACCACGCGGCAGGTCGATGATGGCAGACACGGCATCGGCAGCAGAACCTTGCGTTCCTGGTTCAACATACTCTCTCATACCCAGTCCGCTCCAGGCACCAGCACCCCACACCTGCAGATTTCCATGGTCCTTGTCGAAGTTGGTCATGTCGTCAGGAATATCGACAAGGATATAACTGCTATTCTGCATGATGTCGCGATCGCCGTCACCAGGCTGTCCCTGACCTGCACCATAAATCTCGCTAATTGTATTATCTTCGTTGACTTTCAACTTGGCATCATTCGACGGACGGAAGTTCACAAAGGCCTTGTCCATACGAGGCTTGGTATAGCCCGGACGGGCAGTACCGAGGTTAGCCTCAGTAGCATCGGTGGCACCAGTTGTAAAGAAGAAGTCTTTATATTCAGGATCCTTATAATCATAAGTGCCATAGCAACCGCCAAAGATTCCCTTGGCATGACCTTGCTGGTACTCTATGTAAGCTGAAACGTTCTTAGGAGCGTCAGCACTGTGAATCATAGAAGCTACCTCTTGACGTACACGGCCAGAGAAATCGGCTTTACCCAAGATACGTCCACCGAGGTCATTACCACCGTAGATGTAGTCTTCAATGTCGGGGAAACCTTCGCCCTCGGTGCCGTCGTCCTTAATCTGACGGCCCATGTAGGTCTCCGTATGTCCTAAGATATCTGCATTACAGGATCCGGCGAAGGTATTGAACACCTTGCCCTTACCCAAGTTCAGGACAGTATTACCACAGACGGGTCCTAAGAAGCCGCCACCATAAATGAATTTCGCCTCGGCATTGGCATCACTGGGGCTTCTCAGGTTGATAGTACATGAGTATTTTTCATCCTCCTTAAAGGATTTTCCTTTAAAGGTATATGTGCCACCCGTATCAACAGCCTTACCAATGATGCCCTCCTCACTACCACCAAATACCTGAAACACGAAACCTTGATTCAGGTTGACAGTCGTCGAGCCCCAAATCTCTGTCTCGCGACCTTTACCACCACCGAATAGACAGAGTGCAGAACCCAGCACGTCCATACCCTGTTCATCGAGGATAACACCTGACCGACGTTCATTAATCGTGTATTCACGCTTATCTTGTTCCAACACGTCATCACCATAGAGACCTTCACCAGCTGCTTTCACTTTGTCAAATAGTTTGTCCGTATCCATCAGTGTGGCATTGACATTGATAATCACATTACCATTGACAACTCCACTGGTACAACATCCGCCATAGATATTACCACCCACAAGGCGACGGGCTCTATCATCATCATTGGCTTCGCCTGTTGCAGCCGTAGTAGGGTCGAAATCGACGGGAGAACCGTTGATTACAGTGTTCCACACCAGTCCTTGCGTTTTGTCTGCGGGGACTTTCCATCGCTTTGGCTCAATCGACAGACCACTGAGGTTAAGTGTTATCTTGTTACCTTTTTCATCAGGATTACCTAAGATGCCACCCTCGTATCGGACGTTATAGTCGCTGGCAAGTACCATAGCGTTGTTACTGCCACCCACCAACTTATCATAGATAATCACCGGGTAGTTAAAGTTGATGGTAGTCATACCCTCAGTTATCATACTACCTACGTTACCACCGCAGTAGAACGAACCGAACTGGGTAGAATAAGGAATGTAAGTGGTTGCGTCACCACTATTTTCGTTCTCAAAGACAACAACAGATTTCTCCTTCATGGCGCAGCCCTCCATGTATTTGGCAAAGACTCCTTCTTTTGTCAAATCCATTGAGTTAAACTTGGAACCATCAGAAGCGATATCTGTCCTTTTCAATGTGCGCAGCACACCTTCACCTCTTAATGAAACTGGGTCTTCAGCCTCATCGTCTTTAATCATGTTCTCGCCGTTGTTGCCGAGGAACACTTTGTCGATGATGACGTGTGAACCAATCTTGATGTGCGTTTTGTCACCAGAACTTGCGCCTGCAACATTTTCTCGCAGCGAAGCGCTGTTACCACCCACATAGAGGCTGCCATCTACAATGGTAGGATTGTCTTCTGTTCCTCTTACGAGGATTGATACCTTTTCAGCATTAGGACGTATCAAGTTGAGGGCTGTGACAGATTTAAGGTTTTCAGGAACGCCTGTTATTCCTGCATCTTCAAGAACTTTATCGGGATCATAATAGAGATCACTCCAACGTGGATCATCCTTCAGTTTTACATTATCCGTGTAGGCATACGAGCCGTTACCGCCACCATATACGTCGCCATAGATGTGGGTCATGATACCCACGGTATTACCGGCATAGACGTTACCAGAAATGTCGTTACCGCCATATACGTTGTTGACGTGACCCGCCTTCACTCTGACACGCGAAGCGTAGCCGGCAGGAATGTTGTTAGGATTGTCTGCAGGATCCAGTTGCACTTGGGAATATGGCACCAGTTTACCATCGTCATCCAAAGGCATCACATCCGCCTTACGACAACCACCATAGACGTTGTCAACCACCATCCCTTTACCTTCAATTTGCAGCAACAGACCTTCAGGACTGGTCATACGTCCCTCATTACCACCACCATAGAGGTTACGAACCTTACCTTCTTGCAGATTCCATCGAGGACGGATGGCCATATCAGCCTTGTTGTTGCCACCAAACAAACGCCCAATCTGGAAAGCATCGCTGTTGGGGTATGAGAAGGTGGTATTGATGCCCATCTTATCTTCGAAACGGGCGTTGGTCAGCAACTCGCCAACATCACCCTTCTCAGGGTCTGTATTGGCATACGGATTGCTTGGGTCAATAATACTGGTGACCACCTTACTTGGATTCTTCAAGGCGATAACGGTTCTATTTGTAATAGTCGCATTGTTACCGCCACCGTAGGCATAGACGATGGAACCGCCCAAGATTTCAAGATAGGTCTTGCCTAAATCTGGCAAGATGAAGCCAGTGGTGTTGGTGGCGATGGAAGTTTCATTATTCTTATAAGCCTGTTCAGACTCATAAATCTCATGTTTGTCACCGTCATTGCGGTAGTAATAATCACCGTTGCCGCCTCCAAAGAGTTGTCCGATATAAATCTTCTGAGCACCTTCAGCCTCTGTAGTTATGGCTTCGTCACCAGTACCAGTAGTTGTTGTCTTGGTAGAGATGCGGACAAAGGCATTCCATGTGTTATCAATATTGTTCTTTCCCTCCTTCTCTTTATCAGTCATATTATCTTTTATGACCTCTGTCAGTTCCGTCGGAATATCTGCAGAAGTACCGATGGTTCCAGCTATGTCGTTACCGCCATAAAGCTTATTGATAACAATATAGTTGGAGGCATGTTCGCCATCGATATGGACAAAGGCCGAACCTCCGACATTCGCCATACGGGCACCGCCGAAGATAGCATTAACGTCACCTGCATGCACGGTAACGGAAGTACTGCCACCCGTTTTACCGGCATTGCCGCCGCCATAGACGTTTCCGCCTATGTTTATCTGCGCCTGAGCCATTACAACGCTCAGGAGCATCAAGAAGCTTATTATGGTATATCTAACTTTCAATTCTTCAGTCTTTCAACTTTTTACTTTTTTACCTTTTTACTCTTTTACCTTTAATTTGTCTCAATCGTTGGATTATCCAAGTCGGGTTCTGAGAGTACATATAGATAAGTGGGTTTGATAGTTATCGTCACCACCGCTTTCTGTCCAGGTTTCAGGGTTTGAACCTTAAAGCTTAAGTTGTTCTCTGCCTTGCAGTTCGGTCGTACCAAATTGCCCTTGGTGTCATACACATCGTATTCGCAAGTGATACCTAACGAGTTAGAGGCTGCTGGTGAAGAGAAACCACGCACTTCGCCAAACGCTGATGGCTCAGTAGTTATATCCGTTCCTGCTTCATTCTCGAAGAGCACAGCATTGCTGGTGCCACTACTTTCCGACCATGAAAGTTTGGTTATCGGATTACCTCCTGTCTCGTTTGCTACAATGGTTACAGTGGCCGTTACCTTGTCTCGGCCTATCGATTTCAGCGTCAGCTTCTTCAGTTTGATATGTCGCAGGTCATAGTATTCTGGATCGACCTTGAGACGGAAGTCTATCTCGGAGAACAGGTGGTCAATCAGCACACCGACATAATTCTGTCCCTTCGGCTTGCCCATATAGGCAAAGAGACCCAACTGCAGGTTTATCTCGGCATCGGCACTGGAGGCATCCTGCACACCCGTTATCACACAGACATCTGATGACGATGCAGCAGGCAGGTCCTTGATGGTCAGCACGGCACCATTCTTGAAGTCATCGTTATAGGCGGTCACAGTAGCACCGCCTGTAGCAGCCTCTGACGGCAGGAAACCATAGACATAGTACTGCTTCTGCTTCACCTCCACAGAGCTGCGCCAAACATCAACACCATTTGTTATACCCTGATATTTAATCTGTCCCATCTTAGCGGGTGGTGTATTCCCTTCTTCGGCCATAAAAATGCCAAACGACAGCGATGTCGTCCCGTCAGGGATTTTATAAACCTCTGTAAAAGGCTTATAACCATCGGGAATCACTGTAGCTCTTGTCGTCATCTCCTCGTTGGGACGCATAAAGGGTATGAGCTGCAGCACGTCGCTGTCGCTATCTTGCGGCACAGCGGTTGGTTCCGTGTCGCTTGTGCAGGCTACCATCAGCAGAGCCAACACCCATAACCCTATTATGTTATATCTAACTTTCAACTCTCAACTTTCAATTTTCAACTTTCATCACCAGTTATATACCGTATGATTCACTTCCTGAGCAGTCACCCATTCCTTAATCCTCACCACTAAGATGTCAAGCGTCGTAGAGCCATAGAAGGCATAGACCACCCAGATGTGATTGCGCGAGAAGTCACCGGCATCATGTATATTGAAAGTGGCGGTTTTCTCCTCACCATCGTTCACTGTATATTTTATCTCACCTGTCAGTTTCTTGTCGCTCTCACGCAGGTAGAACATTCCACCCAAGGTCAGCTCTGGCGTCTCTTTTGTCAGTCCAGTGGTAATGAGCGTCTCATACTCCTGCGCTCCCATGCCAGTACTGTAAGTATAATACAGCGGGTCGGTAGTCGATGCCACATTATCTATGGCTCCTACCATCTGTACAGGACCGGCATCATAGCCACCAGCAGCGTTGACATGGTACTCGCTGCCCGTATATGGTTGTACGTCGTCCGTATCCGGTTTTTTCAAGAATAGGTATTCCTGCTTGGGCAAGATGTCACCTATCAACGATACGCTCTTGATTTTCATCACATTTTCGTCGTTTTTCATCTGCGAGAAGATGAAACGTACTTTTGATACGGCGCGCACCAACTGTACCGTAGCCAAAGAGCCATCGCCAATGCGCAGCACAGGACTCTCGCCCGTTACTTTTTGGTCATACAGTGCTCCCGTCATGGGCAGACCATCAGCGGGTACAGCCGTCACTTTGGTTGTCAGTCCGAGTCCGAAGGGGTCGTTGTCACCCTCATGCTTCAGCATGGCACCTTCCAGTTGCGTACGGGTCGTATTCGCATCAAATGCACATTTGCAGTTCGCCGTCGTCACGTTGGCCAGCACATAGACATCCACATTCGGTTTGTTATTAACAAACTGAGGTGTCACAGCCATCTGGTAGACGGCATTGCCTTCCGTATTGAGGTCGTCGGTCGTTGGTGGTGTGAAATAACCCACAAGATTACCGCTTCCATGTTCAAACACCCAAATCTGCAAGGTATTGACTTTACTTTCTTCTGTCGCGCTCGTCACCCAATTGGTATTAGCACGCGTCGGCAGCATGTGGTTAGGCGCATAGACATATATCTGGAGCATGGTGGGCTGCGGTTCCTCGGACACGGAGCCCTCTTCTCCCGATGTGCATCCAGCCAGCAGCAGCATTACTGCAAGCATCATCAATGCCTGCATCGCCTTGCCGATATGTCGTTCGTCCTGTATCATTACTTGCAGATCTCTCAATTTTAATTACTCCAGCATCACATCTGTCGGTACCACCTGCATCCAGTCGGTAACAACCTGCACGCCAATCTCTAATCGCGGCGACAGCAGGTTGGGTAGTATGTTGTACGCCTTGGCAAACGACTCCACCTTCATCGTCATCGTGGTGGTGCGGTCTTGGGTAAACACACGCTTCTCATAGTCGTCGGCATCTTCATCAACTGCTTCAGGCTTCACCTTGGCTACCAGATAGAACTTCGTGCCTGGATAAATCAGTCCGTGATTCACACCCTCGATGGTCTGAGTGCTGTTGTTCTGAAACTCCAGCACCAACGATATCTCTTCGTCATCATTCGACTGCAGCACCAGCGTCCTGGAAACAGCAGACACATCACTGCTGTTCTGATAGGCACTACTGCGAAGATAGACGTCACTGTTCACATTCGGATCGTACATAAAGTAGGTGTCCGTGCTGTTGGGCTTGAAGTCAAAGCCCACAGGGTGCTGGTTGCCTACGATGATGGCTGTCAGCGGGAAGTTACTCGTTCCTATAGTAATGTCCTCATCGGCAGCATCCTTCACGGTGGTGGTTTCCACCTTCTTCAGCATGACCTGTAACTGAGCCACACCGTATTGTAACGGGTCGATAATTGCCACAGCCTTGGTATTAGGGGTCACCACACCGTTATCGTATTCGTACTTACTGAGAACCTTAGCCCAAGTATCTTCTGATGTATAGTAAGGTTTCTGGCCTTCTTCGGTACTGGTCTTAATCAGGCTGTTGGTGTAATAGTATAGCTCAGCGGGATAGGCATAGCGTGCTATGCCAATGACATTGTCCATCGTCGTGGTTTGTGTCTGCGGCACGAATTCGGGCTTATCCTTACCTGTAGGAGTTTCCCAACGTACCACAGCAGCACCATCTGGCAGACCGATGTTGGCGGGGTAACCGCTCATCGTTTCTCCTAAATTGGTGACCGTACCATCGCTGAACGTCACACCTGTTTTGATGTTTTCTTGTATTTTCTCACATATATTGTGTTCCGGGCTGTTCTCATCAGTATAAGACTCCTTCAGGCTGTTCACATTCTGATATAATGCATTGACATATTTCAGCACATTGGTACTCGAAGCCGCAATGTCCATCGCCGTCACATTTTCCTGACCGATGAAGTTCTGATACATGGCTTTGATGGCGGGCGCCGTGAGGTTGCTCCATTTGTAGGTTGTCGATGTGCCCGGTACCGTGTACGACGTATTGGCAATGGCCGTCAGGTAGCTTGCCAGTGCATTAGCCTTGTCATCAGCGGTGCTTGTGCCATAGATGGCTTCAGGCGTAAAGCTGACGCCAATAGGATTCATATCAGCAGGGAACACAGCCTTTAACGATCCGTTGGCCTTTTTTTGAGCAATGGTAGGATTAGCCGAGGTGCCGTAGGTGGGGATGGCACGCGCATAGACCAAAAACGATGCGACGCCATTCATAAATTCACATCCCTCGGTATAGAAGAACCGAGATTCCGTTTTGTCGAACTCCGTCGTCAATCCATATAGACGTTCACGCTTGGCTAAATCGTTTACCGTAATCTTACGATCCCGCACTTCAAAAGGTATGACAAGCCAGTTGGTTAATCCACGGAAGTAACCGTTTGCCTGAGTAACGTCGCTTGTCTGGCGGGTGGTGACCTGTTTCGCGTTAGCCACAGAGAGTGACAGACTTGCCTCGACAGGGTCGTCACAACCGTCCCTGTCGTCATAGATGCTACAGGCCGTCATCAGCATTGTGATGAGGAGAGCAACCATTATGTCTGTCTTTTTATTCACTCTGTCTCTTACTAATCTATTTGCAGTACTTATTTTATACAACCAGCTTGACCTCCATTATAGGGGTATCTCGTGGTGTAAGCCTTCTTCCCAGTTCAGCGTTACGCTGACGCCGACGGTGTGGTCTTTGGTCTGGACGGCACCCTCGTCGGTGACGAAACCGCGGATGATTTTCAGCTGACCGGCTCTGAGGGGCGTACGCAGGCTGAGGATGGTTTCCGTCGTGGTGCCGTCGGCCTTTGTGATATAGGCCTTGAACTGCCAAAGCGTCTCGTCACCCTCC
>Ga0265298_10007077_pt1 | contig 13719 bp, 10 predicted proteins | sample AusTroGonzalo_MG_3_FD_193486 | JGI IMG/M metagenome (GOLD analysis project Ga0265298, IMG submission 193486) | Bovine rumen microbial communities from tropical cattle in Woodstock, Queensland, Australia - Gonzalo_01 | ecosystem: Host-associated > Mammals > Digestive system > Stomach > Rumen ...
GGACAAGTACGATCTTGACCCTGATTCCTGCATCATTACCGAGACCCACTTCTTCAGGGGAAGGTATCGCGCACATGATGCCCAGAAGAACAATACCCTTCTCGATGACAGGAGGTTCGAGGACCGTCTCATCGAGAACGATGTGGTGCTCCACTACAAGCACGTCTACAACCTGCCTGATGGTACGCCACATGAGAAAGGAATAGATGTCTGGTTTGCCCTGGAGACCTTGGAACTTGCCATGTACCGCGACTTCGACTTTGTCGTCATGATCACTGGAGATGCCGACTTTGAAATCCTTGCGAGGAAGATCAAGTCCCTCAAGATACCTGTTATCCTGCTGACGTGGCACTATGACAAGCAGGATTCTACGGCCAAGGCGCTTCGGGAGGAGATTACTTGCCAGATAGATGTCAATAAGATGCTGGATGTTGACCCTGGTCTTAAGAACCGCATCAGTGAACCGACAAGTGTGTAGGAATGTGAGGCCACGGAATACGTCTTTAAGACTGTATATTAAGGTCTAGTTACTTAATCTTGATGTATGCTGAAATACAATTTCTGTGTTTTCCTTGGTTTTGTTTGATTTGTTAGGATTATAATATTTCTTTGTAACAGACGTGGTGAGAATGACAGGTGGCAACATTAATAACCACCCCGTTTTTAACAATTAAGCTATAAGGTATCATGAGTAGATGTGCTTTTTGTGACCGTAGTACTCGGTATTGCAGCCTATCTGGGAAATACATTGAGGCCGATGACTATCACTGCAATGACTTTTCTCCATTTGAGAGCCTACGGTATGAGAACAGACGTTTTGATGAAAGATGCGCCATATGTGAGTATTCTACCGTTGAATGCAATTTGTTAGACAGACCTGTTGACCCGGAGCAGAGAGGTTGCGCAGAATACAAAGAGTTCACATACAGATGGTAATAAAGAGAAAGTGAATGGATTGGCGTGATCTGTAATTAACTGCTATTCAGGTGTTTAAGCAAAGTACCCGGGTACCTTGGTACCCGGGTACCGTGTGTAAATGCTTGAAGGACAGGCTGTTGTAAATCACGCCACGCGGGAAAGAGTCTTGTTGAAAACTTTGTGAAGAAAAGCCACCGCCAAGGTTGTTAATAAAATTTTTTATTATTACCTTTGTATGGTCATAACGGACCTGAAGGGATTGGACAACTTTACATTCCTATCATATATGACAAAACAACAGCAAGCTATCTATGACGCCCGCACTCTTGGGACGGGCAAGATGCTTACCCTGGGTCTCCAGCACATGTTCGCCATGTTCGGAGCCACAGTCCTGGTCCCGGTAATTACCGGTCTTTCGATGAGCGCCACCCTCCTTTTCGCAGGTCTTGGAACGCTCATTTTTCATTTACTTACCAAGCTGAAGGTTCCTGCATTCCTGGGTTCATCCTTCGCATTCCTTGGCGGTTACGCCGCCGTGGTTGTGATGGGATCCGAGCAGGGTCTCTCTGCGGCGGAATCGTTGCCCTATGCGTGTATCGGCGTATTTGCCGCAGGCCTGATGTACTTCATCCTGGCAGGCCTGTTTGCAGCTTTCGGTGCCAAGAAGGTGATGCGCTTCTTCCCGCCTATCGTCACGGGACCTATCATCATCGCCATCGGCCTTACCCTCAGCGGCAGCGCCATCAACAACTGCAACCAGAACTGGTGGATAGCCCTGCTTGCCATGGTCATCATCATCGTGTGCAACATCTGGGGCAAGGGTATGATCAGGATCATCCCCATACTGCTTGGCGTGCTGATTTCTTATATTGTAGCTGCCTGCTTTGGCCTGTGTGACTTCACCTCTGTCAAGGATGCCGCATGGGTGGGAGTCCCTTTCCACTGGGAGAATACCGCAATGTATGTGTTCCAGAACCCTAACTGGGGCCTGGTCGTGAGCGCCATCATCGCAATAGTGCCCATTTCCCTTGCCACAATGATGGAGCACATCGGCGATATGTGCGCCATTTCCTCCACCACCGGCATCAACTATCTTGAAGAACCCGGCCTGCACCGCACCCTCATGGGCGACGGCCTTGCCACCATGCTGGCCTCCCTGTTTGGAGCCCCCGCAAATACAACTTACGGTGAGAACACCGGCGTGCTCAACCTCACCAAGGTCTATGACCCCCGCGTGATCCGTATTGCCGCCGTGTTTGCAATCATCCTCAGCTTCTGCCCCAAGTTCAGCGCCCTAATCGCATGCATGCCTGCTGCTGTTATAGGCGGTGTTTCCCTCATCCTCTACGGTATGATTTCCGCCGTGGGTGTGCGTAACATCGTTGAAAATCAGGTGGATTTCACCAAGAGCCGCAACGTCATCATTGCCGCCCTCATCCTGGTTCTGGCTATCGGCATCAGCTACAGCATCGGCTCCATCGACCTTGGGTTTACCAAACTCAGCGGCCTGGCTGTCGCAGCTCTGGTTGGTGTGATTCTCAACGCCATACTCCCCGGCAAGGACTACGAGTTTGGCGCAAATCCTCAAGGCGACAAGGCTGTGGACTTTGAGATTAACCCTTCACTCCGTAAATAGAACTACACCCGGCTCTGCGGCCGGGTTAATTTTTTAACATACTTAACCATAAACTACGTTTTATGAAAAAAACAATCATCGTTGCAGTTGCGGCACTTGCACTGGCGCATGTGGCTTCTGCCCAGACCAATCTCCAGATGTTCTACGACTTCGGTCGTGGATATGCTACCACCACCCTCGAAGGCTTTTATGCCGATAATTGGGGTGACACCTTCTTCTTCATCGATCATTACTATGCTACCAAGGCAGACCGCGAGAATACTGGCGCAGGTACCGCCATCAACGGCAGCTACTTCGAGATCGAGCGCAATCTCAACTTCTGGAAAGATTCTCCTCTTGCCGACCTCAGCCTCCACGTGGAGTATGACGGTGCAACCTGGGGAGCCGGTGTTGCATGCGTAGGTGTCAACTACTTCATGCATTCCGATGATTTCAAGAACATTTACAACGTGGCCGTCATGTATGACCATCATATCGGTTACGGCTCCGCTTCCGTCCCTGTGAAGTTCACAGGCGTATGGGGCATGCAGGACATCTTCGGCGTGGAAGGTCTCCGCTTCAGCGGATTCATCGATATCTGGGGCCTTGACAGCCAGTTTGCAAATCCTGACGACATCCTTCATCCTTACGAGACCAAACTTACCATCCTCTCTGAGCCTCAGATCTGGTATAACGTTGGCAAGCACATCGGCGTTGAAAATCTCAACGTGGGTGGCGAGGTTGAGCTTTCCCTCAACTTTGCCGGCAACCACGGCTTCATGTGCAATCCCTGCATCGGCACCAAATGGGTCTTCTAAGATAGGAGGAAACAACAATGAAACCCGCATTTGAGAAACTCTTCGGCTTTGACAGCGCGAAGCACTCGGTCCGTACCGAAATTCTTGCCGGCCTCACCACTTTCCTCACCATGGCCTACATCTTGGCCGTGAACCCCGGAATCTTCAGTGCTCTTGATATGCCTGGCGGCGCAGTGTTTACAGCAACTGCCCTGGCCGCTATCGTGGGTACCCTTGTCATGGCACTATATGCAAAGAAGCCCTTCGCTCTTGCTCCCGGCATGGGCCTCAACGCTTTCTTCGTGTTCACCGTATGCCTTGGCATGGGCCACAGTTGGCAGTTCGCACTCACCGCTGTTTTCCTTGAGGGTATCATCTTCATAATCCTCACCCTCACCAAGGTTCGCAGCTGGCTGCTGAATGCCATCCCTGGTACACTTAAAAAGGCTATCGGCGCAGGTATCGGCCTGTTCATAGCCTTCATCGGAATGCAGAATGCCGGCATCATCGTCAACAATGACGCCACCCTGGTCGGCCTTGGCGACATTACACACGGCACCGCTCTCCTTGGCATAATCGGCCTGTTCATCACTGCCGGTTTGGTTATGGCAAAGGTTCGCGGCGGCATGCTCTGGGGCATCCTCATCACCTCCGTCATCGGCCTGTTCATGAAGGATCCCGCAACGGGCCAGGCTATCACCAAGTTCGGCGGCGTGGTTTCCCTCCCTGCCAGCATCGAGCCCATCTTCTGCAAGTTCGAGTGGAGCAGCATCCTCAGCTGGGACATGCTTGCCGTTGTGTTCACCTTCCTCTTTATCGATATGTTCGACACCATGGGCACCATCATCGGCGTCCATCAGGGTGCGGGTATCATCAACAAGGGCAATGAAGAAATCCCCGGCCTGGAGAAAATGTTCCTTGCCGATTCCGTCGCCACCATCGCAGGCGCATGCTTCGGTACTTCCACCACCACCACCTATGTAGAGAGTGCATCCGGCGTAGGCGAAGGCGGCCGAACCGGCCTCACGGCCTTCTCCACTGCCATTTTCTTCATCCTGGCACTGTTCCTGAGCCCTATCTTCCTGGCTATCCCCAGCGCAGCTACGGCTCCCGCCCTTATCATCGTCGGCGTCATGATGATGCCTTCCATCAAGACCATCCACTGGGACGACTACAGCAAGGCCATTCCTGCATTCGTTACCATTATAATGATGCCTCTTGCATACAGCATCTCTGACGGTATTCTCCTTGGCGTTATCGCCTATGTAATCTGCCATGCCATCAGCGGACAGTTCAAGAAAATCTCCGTTACGATGTGGATCCTTGCAGCCCTGTTTATCTGCAAGTACATCTTCATTTAACATACAGATTCTTTCAAGAAGCCGGCCTTTCAACGGGGCCGGCTTTTTTTACGGACTATTTTATTATCGGGCCAAAATTCGTACATTTGTAAAGTCAAAACTAATTTAACCATGAGCCAACTGCATGTTATAGACCATCCCATGATCCAGCACAAGCTGACCATCATGAGAGACAAGAACACCGGATCAAAAGACTTCCGTGAACTTCTTAAGGAAATTGCCCTTCTTATGGGCTATGAAGTCACAAGGGACCTTCCCCTTGTGGACAAGGAGATTGAGACTCCTATCTGCAAGATGACCGCCAAGGAGGTATCCGGACGCAAGCTGGCCATCGTACCCATCCTCAGGGCTGGTCTTGGCATGGTGGACGGCCTCCGCACTCTGGTTCCGGTTGCAAAGGTGGGTCACATCGGCCTGTACCGCAATGAGGAAACCCACAACCCCGTGGTCTATTACTGCAAGCTTCCGGAAGATATCCAGAAGCGCCTTGTCATTTTGACGGACCCCATGCTTGCAACCGGCGGCAGCGCATGTGACGCCATTGCAATGCTTAAGGAAAAGGGATGCCACAACATCCGCCTTATGTGCCTGGTAGCCGCTCCTGTGGGCATTGAGAGAGTTCAGAAGGAGCATCCGGACGTGGATATCTATGTTGCCGCGGTGGACGATCATCTCAACGAGGCAGCATACATAGTCCCCGGACTTGGAGATGCCGGGGACCGTATTTTCGGAACAAAGTAGTCCGGTTATTTATTTCAGCATTATTGCGCGGAGGTCGTCAATGTCCTGCTGCGGAACTCCTATTTGCAGGAGGTATTTGACGATGCGTTCCTGATAGGTGCCGCTGTCGGTGGTGCTGAAGATTGTCTTGCGTACGGACTTGTAACTGTAGGAAGTGCGGACGTGCTTGTAAACGGGATTGCCGTTGTCGTCCTTGGACATGCCCCAGTCTGAAGGAGAGAAGTAGGTGAGCTCGTAGTCTTTGGCCATGTCGCTCTCGCTGACACCCAGGGCGCCTTCCAGAAGAATGGCAAGTGTGGCAGTACGGTCACGGCCGGCGGCACAGTGGAAATAGACGGGTTTGTTTTCCCTGAGGCGGGCTACCACCCAGCAGAAAGTCTCCTTCATCTTTTCCTTGTTGTCCCTGATCATGGTATTGTAACCACTGTCGAAGCCGGGGGCATAAAAGGCCACGCTGCTGCCAAGGAGAGAGCTGGAGGGCACGTCAGATGCTTCCCTGAGGTCAACCTCGGCCAGAATGCCCTCTGCCAGCATTTCCTTTTTGCCGTTGCTGTTGGAGTATTTTCCGTCGATGCGTCCGCCGCGGTAAAGCTTATGGTAAACGGTGGTTTTTCCGCCAAGTCCTTTGTAGCCGCCAAGGTCACGTCCGTTGCGGACGTTGGGCTCAAAGTAAACCTGCCTCAAATGGCCGCGAGTGTTGAAGCTGCCGCTTGCAACAACCTGGTCCCCGGATGTGGTTACCTGCCATTCATATTTGGCGTTGGGTACAAGGTTGGTGATGTCCTGCTGCCCTACGCCTCCGGACAGGGAATACTCCCTGCTCCAGTTGCCTTCCCAGACGGTCAGCTTCTGGCTTGAGGACGATGCTGTCCAGGAGATGGTGTAGGTAGGAGGAAGCTCGATGTTATTCTCCGAAGGCCCGCCACCAGGGTAACCGATTACGCTGGAATAGCTGTACTCCGCGTCCGTGTCCTTGTTGTTTGTGCAGGGGTAGTTAACCTCTGTCACAAACGTTTCCACATACTGGTTTGTAGCCAGGACGGCGTTGGGGTCTTCCTCCTGAGAGCTGCCGGTATTGATGAGACGGGAGGCGATAGCCTTGGACAGGGTCCAGTTGGAATCATCGGCCTCGATATCCCAGTACATTGCGCCCAGCAGGCCTTTTTCTTTAACGTAGTCGGCTTTCAGGCCGATGGATATTTCGTTGTCGTAGCTCAGGACCATGGTGCCGGCGGCGTTCGTGAGGTAGGGAACTTTGGCCTGGTCGTCCCAATGCTCAATGTAGCCGGTGAGCTTGATGATATCCTTGTAGTCCATCTCGTCGCCCGTGATGATAGTCCTGTCCACGCGTCCGAAGAATGCCATGCCAAGGGTCATCTTGTTGTAAGGAATGCCTTTGGCGTAGTGCTTGGCCACAGCTTCGTCGCAGGTCATCTTGGTCATGGAGGACTTGTACAGGGCGGCATTATGGGTTGGCGGTCTGCCCATATCGTAGCTCATGATGTTCACAAAGTCCATGTACGGAAGGGCGTTTTTCCAGTCGATGTAGCCGGCGCTGGCCTCTGAAGCCATGGTAAGGAGCTTGTCACTGCCAAGAGTCTCCCTGAGGTCTTTCATGAGGAGCGTGAAGTTGGCCTTGTCGCTTGAGGAATACGAAATACCTGCCGATCCGCTGCCGGGATACTCCCAGTCAATGTCGATGCCGTCCAGGCCGTATTCCTGCACAGCCTTGAGGCAGTTCTTGCAGAAATTCTTGCGGTGGGTTTCGTCGGCGGCCATTTCGGAGAAATTGCCGGCGCCCCATCCTCCGACGGACAGCAGGACCTTGAGCGAAGGCTTCTGCTGCTTCAGGCCCACAATCTGCTTCAGGCGCTTCTGCTTGGAACTGCTGATTGTCAGGGTCTCGAAGTCGCTGTCAATCTTTGCAAATGAAAAATTGATGTGCGTGAGCAGGGTGGGATCCGGCAGGGTGCCGCTGGATGCGTATGCATATCCCACGATGATGTACTCTCCGGAGGGAGTAACGGGGTCTGTGGTTCCCGTATTCTCTCCATTGCCCGATTCCTGGTTATTGTCGGTTTCATCGACAGCCTGCTTGGGCGGGGGAAGAATGAGTCCTCCATCCTCTTTTTCGCATGAGAAAAGAAGGGGAAGGGAACAAATCAGTGTGGCTAGTAATCTTGTCATAGTATTGCAAAGTAAAGACAAAAAGCTTAAAAATCAAAATACAGGAGCTGAATTATATACAGACTCAAGGGTATATGAAGGATCGTCGTTGAACCAGCCCTTCAGGACGGCGTCCACGGCTTCCTTGGAGTCGGGGTAATACTCGCCGGTATCGTGGCGGAAGTAATAGTGGTGCTCCGCACCGGGAACGCCCTTGCCGCCGCAGTCCCACAAAGTGGCCGGGAGATAATAGGTGCGGGCGGCTTTGGCCACGTATTCCATATAATAGAGGGAGAATGCCCAGGCCCTGGTGTCGGACTTTGCCCTGCGGGAGCAGCCCATTTCGCCGATGTAAACGGGAATGTTTTTGGCGATGTAGTTGTTGTACAGCATGCTGAAGGTCTCAACCACATAACTCTCGTCATATTTGCGATATTTGCGGTTGGGATCCCCCGTATGGCCCCAGTCCGAGTAGGGGAGAGAGTCGTCTCGTCCCAGAGTGTATGCGTCGGGGTCGTAGAAGTGGACATCCAGCATGAGCTTGCCGGCGGTGTCGCTCGGCATCGTCAGGTACTGGACATATTTTGGATTGGCGCAGTAAGGCGCAATGCCAAGCCACCGGGTCTGGTTGTATCCGCCGCTTCCGCGAACGGTGTCCACAAACACCTGCTGCCACTGGTTTATGATATTGCACTGAGTGGAGGGGTTGGCCTTGAATTCCTTACTCTCACCCCATTCGCCGTCGTTGAGTTCGTTGAAGCCCTCGAACATGAGGCGCTCGTCATAGTCCTTGAAATTATCGGCAATCTGTCCCCAGACGGCCCTGATTTCCTTTTTGATTTCTTCGTTCAGGGCAGAGTCCCTGGAGGCATTCTTGAGGTCCTGCCAGTGGTTGTCGTCGTGGTTCTCGTCGTGGTGGGTGTCCACTATGATGTTCTGGAAGCCGGCGGTGTAGGCGTATCCGACCACCTCCGTGACGCGGGCCATCCATTTGGAGTCTATCTTATAGCTTGGAGCCGGGCCTATTTTGGCAAGCCAGGTGACGGGTATGCGGATGGTTGTGAATCCGGCTTCCCTGACCTTGGTAATGGCCTGCTGGGTGACCTTGGGGTTACCCCAGATGGTCTCGCTGGGCATGAGGTAGTTCTTGTCGTCGGGATCTTCCTCGTAGGCGTCCAGCTGGTTGCCAAGGTTCCAGCCCATGCCCATTTGCATGGTCCTTTTGACGGCATCGTTTTCGGGCGTTCCGGGTTGCTGGCTGCCGCCGTCACCGGTGTTGTTGCCGTCGCCTTCGCTTGAGTTACCGTTCCCGTTTCCGCCACCGTTTTCAGGGGGAGCGGGAATTGTCAGTGAATTGTTTTCAGGTGCGCACCCGTTTAATGCAATGGAGGAAAGCAAGAAGGGGATTGCGCAAAGGAATGTGGCCAGTTTTTTCATTAATGCAAAGAAAATCATCTAAACAGTTATCTTCTTCGCCTTTTGCGTGAACTTACACACAATATGCGTACATTATTGTGATGCCGTTAAATATTCTTACCTTTGTCCTTATGAAAAAGACAACAGTATTTTTTTCCATAATTGCCGCTACCCTGTTTGCAATTGCATGTGACAAGGTGGTGGTAGAACCCGTTCCTGACAACAAGGATAAGAATGAGGAGCAGACAACTCCCACCACGCCTAATGAAGAGGAAAACAAGGAAGAGGAGGAGGCCGATGATCCCACGGTGATTAAACTGGAAGGCTCTGCCATGAACGGCACCTCCAGGTGGAGAGGATTCGATTTTGAGAGACCATACGTCATAACCAAGATAGTATATACTCCATCCAGCGGAGCAAATGTTCAGCTTGGCATGCTTGAGGGAGCAAACAACAGCGATTTCAGCGATGCTCTTCCTCTGGCCATAATCAAGGAAAAGAGCTCGGCCGGGCAGGCTCACGAAATTTCGGTTAATTGTTCCCGTGCATTCCGTTATGTCCGTTATGTGAGCCCCAACGGTACACAGTACAATCTTTCAGCCATTGAGTTCTGGGGCTGGAAAGGCAAGGGCGACGACTCCCAGTTCTGCCAGCTGACCAATCTTCCTACGGTGATAATCAACACCCAGAATGCAAATGGGGTTACCTCCAAGACAACATACATCGGCTGCAATATTTTTATCATCTCCAAGGATGGCAAGAACCTCCTCACGGGCGCCCAGTCCCAGATCCGCGGCCGCGGAAATGCCAGCTGGGACTTCCCCAAGAAGCCATACAGGATCAAGTTCGCGGAAAAGCGCCGCGTTCTGGACTCTCCTTCATCGGACAAGAGCTGGACACTGATCAATAATTACGGAGACAAAACCCTGATGCGGAATATCCTTGCCTTTGAGGTAAGCCGCCGCGTGGGTATGGCGTACACACCGTTCTGTAAGCCGGTGGACGTTGTAATGAACGGGGAATATCAGGGCAGCTACCAGCTTTGTGACCAGATAGAGGTGGGCTCCGGCCGTGTCCCCGCCAAGAACGGTTACCTGGTGGAAATCGACGCGTATGCCTCCGGTGAGCAGGTCTATTTCTACTCCGGCAAAGACATCCCCGTTACGGTGAAGTATCCCAAGGACGATGAAATTACGGACGCCCAGCTTACCTTCATAAAGAATTACTGGGCAAGCATGGAATCGGCCATGTTCTCATCCAACTATAAAGACGAGACAAACGGCTACCGCAAATATATCGACCTTGACAGTTTCCTGCAGAATTTCATAGTGGGCGAGTTCTGCGGCAATACGGACACTTACTGGAGCGTGAACATGTACAAGGACGGCAGTGACGGGCCTTTCTTTACCGGCCCCGTCTGGGACTACGACCTCGCCTTCGAGAACGACAACCGCACCTATCCTATCAACAACCTTTCCGATTATATTTACGCTAACAAGGGATCAGTTGCCGCCTCTAACGTCCGCAATATGGTCAACAGGATAGTAAAGCAGGACGCCAATGCTCATGCGCGCCTTATTGAAATTTGGAATCAGACAAAACCTTCCCTTGAGAACCTGAACGACTACGTTGATGAGACCGCAGCCCTTTTGGACCAGTCCCAGCAGCTCAACTTCAAGCGCTGGCCCATCCTCAACCAGCGGGTACACCAGAATCCTCAGGCCAGTGGATCCTACGCCGGCGAAGTGAAGGTTGTTAAGAACTATATCACCGGCCGTCTCACTAAGTTTGATCAGCTTGTGAAGAAATAGGGACCTCCGACACGTCCAGAAGCGCCTTGATGGCGTGCTTACCCTTGTTCTTGGCTCCCAGTTCCACCAGTTTTTTGGCGGTTGTTATTATGCTCTGACCTCCCGGAGTGAGCTTTTCGTTTCCGTCATCATAGGCCTTGGCGGCCTGCTGTAGGGCTTTGCCTACATTTTCGTAGGTCTCCATGAACATGCCGACGCGGTCCATCATTTCATCGGCCAGCTTGAAAACTTTCTCGTGGTTCTGGACCTGGGCAATCTGTGTCCATGTGAGTTTCACCATCTTGAGGACGGTGAAGAGGCTCATTTCATCTGTGATGTACACATTGTGGTTGGCTGCTTCACGCCAGAGACCGGGGTCTGCGTTAAGGGCAGTCCAGAAAGCGCCTGATACTGGCACGAACATTATGACATATCCGGCAGATACCTTTGGCGCCTTGACGTAGGAGGAATAATCCTTGGCGGAGAGTTCCTTCCAGTGCCTCTTTATGCTGTCCACATGCTCCTTAAGGCTGTTTTTCTTGTCTTCATCAGTTTCCGCATTGACGTAATTCATGTATGCAGTCAGGGAAACTTTTGAGTCGATTATAACCTCGCGCCTGTTGTCCAGGTGGAGAATTACGTCCGGGCGGAGGTTGGGCGTGATTGCGGCCTGGGTGTCGTAATGAATGCCGCATGTGAGGCCCTGGGAGCTTAGGAGCTCATCCAGGACGGCCTCTCCCCAGTCTCCCTGAACCTTGCCGGAGTGCTTGAAGGCGGCGGCAAGTTCATCGGCACTCTTGCGGGCGGCGTCGCTGTGCTCCATGAGGTTGCGGATTTGCTCTCGCATTTCTCCGCTGCGCTCCGCCTGCTCCTTGTTGCCGTCTTCCATGGCCTTTTTCAAAAGGGCGATGTTCTCTTTCAGGGGAGTTACAAGCTGGCCGATGCTGGCGCTGCTGGACTCGGAGAAAGCCTTCTCGCGTGCCTTGAGCATCTCTCCGGTTTCCGCCTTCATCTGTGCCGTGACCTTTGCGATGGTCTCATTGAAGCGCTCCTGAAGGGCATTCATGTCCTCCTTGTAGTTCTTTTCGCGCTCCTCCAAATCCTTTGCATGGCGCATTTCCAGCTCCTGGTTACGCTCCGTGGCATGCTTGAGTTCCGTCTCCAGTCTTGCCTCCTGGGCTTTGAAAGACGATTCGGTAACGGCTACACGTGATTTAATGATACTGCGTGAAACAATCACCGCCACCACCGTTACAACAACCAGCGTTATGAGTATATAAAGAACAGTCTCCATCCCAATACAATATTTTGTGTAAATATAATCATTTTTTACGACCTCGCCCAAATGAGGTAAAAAGTGTTTGGCCGCTCAGTTTTTTTGGATAAGAATAATGATTATATTTGCAAAAACAGCATTATGATAATCAAGCACTTACTTTTTCCGTTAGCAATCGCATCAGCCATTCTGACTGGCTGCAGCAAGGAAGGCACTTTTAAGGATTCATGGTACGCCGAGGACCTGTATTCTGCCTCTTATTTCGAGTCTATGGATTTGTCTGAAGAAGGGAAATCTTACATTTTTACTTCTGATGGTATCTTCGCCCCTGGTTATGGTGAGGGCGGAAGCTACTATGACCCTGAAACCGGTTTGTGGGAGCTTTCGCAACAAAGAGATCCGATATATGTTGATTTTATCCATATTGTGGATAAGAATCAACTAAACTATTACGAATCAGCGGTTCTTGCAAAAGACGGTTCCGAGATAACCAAAGGGAGAGACCGTGTATACTCTATTAAGAAAGTAAAGGCTGCCGGAAACATGTCCTTCTACGGGTATCCTACCATTTATTTCTATGAGCGCGAAGGGGATTTCATTACAATTACCCTAGGCAAGGAAACAGCCAAAATTAAGATTGAAGACCAGGCGCTGCTGATGAATGGCGGCGGCCGGTGGCCCAAGTTCAATCACGATGAATTGCATTGAGTAACTTAGCTGCTTGATAAACCCTACCCGGAAAAAGGCCTGGCGGGAAGCCAGGCCGGTGCGGTACCTATTCAGAACTCAGTTGTAGATGCCGAAACCGGTTAAGTAATGTTAAAAATTCAGAGCAAGGACAATACCGTTGTCGGCTAGCCCGTAATCAAGAACTGCGGCTGTTTGTCCAGCAGCGTTTTTCAATTTCTTGACTTTGTGACGCCCGAGCAGGGCAATACCGGCTCCTGCAAGCATGCTGACATAGCCACCAATTTCAAGGGCTTCACCTTTTTTGTATTCGGGTTGCTGCTTGGCTTCTTGGTTCAAGCTATAAATCTCTTCGACAGTCCCTGAAGTAGTATGACTATTGGTGTACTTGTTCAATTCGATTGTACAAATGACGTTGCCGACAAGCCAAGCGGCAGTTCCAACACCAGCAACAACAAGTCCACCATAGTAGGCGGTATTGGCAATCTTATACTCCGTTGTCTTTGTCACGTCACCGTATCCGGGATTGGCATACTGAGCAAAAGATACAGATGTTGAGAGTATGAGGGCAATAAGAGAAAACAATACTTTTCGCATAAGCATCTAAACAATTCGTTTGGGTAAATATACGATTTTTCTCCGACATCTTATGCCGCTTCTGTGTCAGGTGTAATTATAAGTGTGACACCTAGTACACGGAAAACGCAATACACGCTCTGTGTGGCACATTCGATGTGCCAGGTGTAAGCCCTGAAATGACACATGGCACAAAACAGGCGCAGGGCGCCCGGAGTCCCTTCGCCCGCAAACGCAAGAAGCCCAGCCGAATGGCTGAGCTTCGCGTGCGGGTGAAGGGACTCGAACCCATACGCCGTGAGGCACCAGATCCTAAGTCTGGGTTGTCTACCAATTCCAACACACCCGCAGGGTGGGGCGGGCGCCGCGGGGGCGG
>Ga0265298_10007078_pt1 | contig 13719 bp, 11 predicted proteins | sample AusTroGonzalo_MG_3_FD_193486 | JGI IMG/M metagenome (GOLD analysis project Ga0265298, IMG submission 193486) | Bovine rumen microbial communities from tropical cattle in Woodstock, Queensland, Australia - Gonzalo_01 | ecosystem: Host-associated > Mammals > Digestive system > Stomach > Rumen ...
GATGTTGCCGATCAGCTCGGAATAGGTCTTGGTGGCGGTGTCGAAACCGAAGGAGGCCTCGATATCTTCGTTCTTCAGGTCGCCGTCGATGGTCTTGGGACAGCCGATCACCTGGACGCCGGTGTTATGCGCGGCCATATACTCGGCCAGCACAGCCGCGTTGGTGTTGGAATCATCGCCGCCGATGATTACGATGGCGGTCAGACCGTGCTGCTTCGCAACTTCGGAAACGATTTTGAACTGCTCTTCCGTTTCCAGCTTTGTCCGGCCGGAGCCGATGATGTCGAAACCGCCGGTGTTCCGGTATTCATTGATGTATTCATCGGTGAATTCGATATAGTCGTTATCGATCAGTCCTGAAGGGCCGCCCTTGAAGCCGAGCAGAACGTTGTTCTTATCCGTTGCCTTGAGCGCGTCATAAAGACCGCAGATGACATTGTGTCCTCCGGGAGCCTGCCCGCCAGAAAGAATCACACCCACAACCTGCTTTTTGGGGGCGGAGGTGTTGCTTCCCTTGACGAAGGTCACTTCATTTTTGCCGTATGTGTTGGGGAAAAGAGCCTTGATGCTGTCCTGATCCGCAACGCTCTCGGTGGGCGCGCCGGTCCGGACGGAGATCTCGGCGATACCGCCGCGAAGCATTCCGGGAAGTTTGGGGTTGTAGGCATACCTTGCTTTCTGAAGGGGTGAAAGGTCCATGGTGGTTCTCCTTTAAACATTTATTTGCGGAAAGAACGCCTGCGCCGCATTCTTTCCGCAAAGGATTATAGCACGAACTGTCAAGATGTGCGTGTTTTTTTTCATGGAAGGAAGATTTTTTTCCGGAAAGCCGGTTTCAGTTTTATTTGTCATACTTTTTCAGCAGCATATCCAGCGCTTCACGCAGGAGAATCGCTTCGCCGATGCCTTCCTGCTTCGCGACCCGGGAAAGACGCTGGAGCTGGTCCTGGGTGTAGTGGCTGGTTTTCGGAACCATCTTTTCCTCCCGGGCCAGGGCGACCTTGTTGCCGCCGGAAACTTTGGCGCGGAACAGCGCGCTGTCCGCCTTCCGGATCAGCTCGGGAGTGCGGTTTGCATCCTCAAAGGCAGTGGCCATGCCGATGGTGATGGTCTGGCGTACGCCGTCGGGCGTCCGGAGATTGTAATTGTTTTTCAGCTCATTCAGAAAAAGGAAAATATCCTCCCGCTCCATCGTGCCCCGGAAGAGAATACCGAACTCATCGCCGCCGATCCGGTAGATCTTCGCGCCTTCGGGAAGATTCTTTTCAATATACCTTCCCAGTTCGATCAGAATCCGGTCGCCTTCTTCCGGACCGAAATCATAGTTGATGTGGTCAAACTTGTCACAGTCGGTCAGGGCGATTGCGACGATTTCGCCGGAGGCCTCTGCGTCGCTGTTAAAAATCTCCGTCAGATCCGATTCAAACTGGTCCCCGTTGGGGAACTTCAGGGCGTCGGAAACGGCGGTGGTCTTTCTGGCGACATGAATCCGGTTCAGTTCCTTGTGGTCTTCCACGGTGATGGGGCGTTTGGTCTCGGCGGATGCTTTTCTGGCTGACATACTCTTTACCTCCTATTATTTACAGATATTATTTCTAAAATAATATCAAGAATGATTATTTTATAGCACACATAAATACAGATGTCAACGCTTTTTTATTCTTCATATTAAAAACCGTTTGACAGGCCGGCGGTTTCCGTTTATGATCGAAATCAGAAAAAGCAGGAGGTTCAATTTATTATGAATAAACAGGTCATCAATCCTTACCTTCCGAACTGGGAATATGTTCCGGACGGAGAACCTTATCTTTTCGGAGACCGGGTTTATGTTTACGGATCCCATGATTTTTTCGGCGGCGATGTTTACTGTATGGGTGATTATGTCTGCTGGTCCGCGCCGAAGGACGACCTGGGCGACTGGCGGTATGAGGGCGTCATCTACCGGAAGGATCAGGATCCGCACAATACCGACCTGCAGGGAAACCTTTACGCGCCGGATGTGGCGGTCGGCCCGGACGGGCGGTATTACCTTTATTATGTGCTGAGCAACTGGGGCGTGGTTTCCGTGGCGGTGGCGGACAAACCCGCCGGCCCATATGCGTTTTACGGATATGTTCACTATCCGGACGGCACGCGCCTGGGCGAAAAGGAAGGGGACGAACCCCAGTTCGATCCGGGGGTGCTGCGGGAAGGGGAGAGAACCTACCTATATACGGGTTTCTGCGGCTATGGGGATATGAGCCGCCACGGCGCGATGGTGACCGTTCTGGAAAAGGATATGCTGACAGTTTCAGAAGCGCCGCGTTTTGTGGCGCCCGGGGTGATGTATTGCGAGGGAACCGGTTTCGAGGGACACGCCTTCTTTGAAGCGCCTTCCATCCGGAAGCGGGGGGATCTCTACTACTTTATCTATTCCTCCATCCAGTTCCATGAGCTGTGCTATGCGGTCAGCAAAGAACCGACGGGCGGCTTTGAATACAAAGGAGTGATTATCAGCAGCTGCGACAAGGGAATCGACAGCTACAAGCCCGCGGACAAGCCGATGTATTATACCGCCAACAATCACGGCAGCATGGAAAAGATCGGGGAAGACTGGTATATCTTCTATCACAGGCATACCAACGGAACAAACTATTCCCGTCAGGGCTGCCTTGAAAAGCTGACCTTCAACGAAGACGGAACGATCCGGCAGGCGGAAATGACTTCCTGTGGAAGCGTCCGGCCCCTGCGCGGCGAGGGATTCTATCCCGCCTATATCGCCTGCCACCTGTTTACGGACACGGAGGTGACCTATGTTCCCTGGTCCGGATGGATGGACGACCGGTTCCCGAAGATCACCCAGGAGATCGAGGAAGGCGGAAAGGGCATCGGGTATATCGCGAATATGCGCAACTCCGCCACCGCCGGATTCCGGTATTTCGACTGCCAGGGGATCCGGAAGATCAAAATCCGCACCAAGGGGTATGCCAACGGAAAGATGGAAATCCGTACCGCCTGGGACGGAGAAGTGATCGGATCCGTTCCGATCGGCTATGCCAACGTCTGGCACGACACCGAAGCGGAGATCGCCCTTCCGGACGGCGTTCAGTCGCTGTACTTCACCTTTGCCGGACAGGGATATCTGCAGTTTGCCGGGTTTGAGCTTCTCAGGTGATTTGCGGACAGGATCTACTTGCTGCCGTATAATTCTGCCAACTGCATTGAATGCCTGTAAGATCCTTCGCTGCGCTCAGGATGACAAGGTTGGCATTCTTCATTTATCGGCGTCGAAGAGGAGAACCCATCCCTTTTCGGGAACAGCGACCTGGTGGGTGTTGATCGGCGTTCCCATATCAACGCCGGGAGCCTCCCGCAGGCGGTCGTCGGTCATGTAAGCGAGGAAGGCTTTCAGCTCCCTGCCCTCCCGCGGAGCAGCCTGATGGGAACAGAGGACAGAGATGATTTCTCCGCCGGATTCCTTCTCAACCTGGGGAATCAGCTTCAGCATCGTATCCCGCCATTGCCTTGCCGGCAGGGAGCACGGGAACCACATCCAGGTGCAGGGGTTCCAGTCGTCCCCGGTCAGCAGCAGCCTGACATCCGGCACACAGAGCACGACGCTGCCCTCGGTGTGCCCCGGCACCCGGAGGACCCAGACCTCCCGGTTTCCAAGGTCAAAGACACTGGCGTCAAAATCGCCGACACGATCAATATAATGAAGCGGTTCCGGCATGGGAATGGCGACCGTAAAGAAATCCTCCGGAACGGAAAGCCCTTTTTCTTCTGCCTGCTTCTGAACCTTTTCACGCTGAAGCTGCGCGGTTCGGAGCGCAAATTCTTCCTGATCCGCCGGATCCATCAGGCTGTGATCAAACCAACGGGCGCCCAGCATATGATCATGATGCCCGTGGGAAAGAATCAGCTCCACGGGCTTTTCCGTCAGCGTCCGAACATAGGCGGCCACGTCTTCCAGACCGTAGCCGGCATCGAACAGCAGCGCGGAATCCTCGCCTTCAATCAGGGTGAAACTGACGCCCATGGCGTCGGTGATATGGGTGATGCCCGGGAAGGGGCTGCAGTTTGTGAACATGTCAAAAACCCTCCTGTTTTGTTTCTCAGGAGGATTTTATCACGAACGGGCAGGAGACGCCACTGTTTTACTTCGGACAGGATAACTCCGCGATTTCTTCAATCATGCGATGCAGGGCGTCGGCCTGACGGTTGTCCGCGGCGCGGTAATAAACTTCCTTGCCTTTCCGGCGGGAGGTGATAAGCCCGCAGGTTCGCAGGAGCTTCAGGTGATGGGAAAGGGCCGGGCTGGACATATCCATCATGGCGGACAGATCCTGCAGGCATTCCTCGCAGTGGCACAGCAGCCAGAACAGCTTGATCCGGGTGCCGTCGCTCATCAGTTTGAACAGATTCGCGGCAGCGGAGAACTCTTCCGGCGCAGGCATATGGCCAAACAGCTTTTCGGCGTTTTCGTCGTGGGCATGGGGAAGATTTGCCATCTGTCATTCCTCCTCAGACGTTTTTAATATACAGGGCGCGAATAGCGTTGAGCACGGCCAGGACCATCACACCGACGTCCGCGAAGACCGCAAGCCACATATTGGCGATCCCCAGCGCACCGAGGATCAGGCAGACCGCTTTTACTGCCAGGGCGAAAACGATATTCTGCCGGACGATGCGCATACATTTCCGGGAAATCCGGATGGCTTTGGCAATCTTCAGGGGGTTATCGTCCATCAGAACGATGTCTGCTGCCTCGATGGCGGCGTCGGAACCCATGGCGCCCATGGCAATGCCCAGATCCGCCCGGGTCAGCACCGGCGCGTCGTTGATACCGTCTCCTGCGAAGGCCAGTACTTCTTTCGGATGTCTGGATTTCAGCAGTTCCTCCAGCAGGGCAACCTTATCCTCCGGCAGCAGATCGCTGTAGACCTGATCCAGGCCCAGGTGCTCTGCAACCTCTTTGGCCACCGCGTCCCGGTCCCCGGTCAACATGACCGTGCGGCGTACGCCGGCTTCCTTCAGGGCCGCAATGGCTTCCTTCGCTTCGGGCTTTTCCCGGTCGGAGATCACGATGTGGCCGGCGTAAGCGCCGTCGATGGCCATATGTACGATTGTACCGGTGTGGTGGCATTCCATGCAGGGAACACCGAGCTGTGCCATCAGTTTGGCGTTCCCGGCGGCGACCTGCCGGCCGTCGACCTGAACAATCACACCGCCGCCGCTGATTTCCTCCACCCTGCCGATTCGGGAAAGATCCGGCGGCCGCCTGCAGGCATTGCGGATGCTGACGGCGATGGGATGGGAGGAAGAAGATTCCGCAAGGGCCGCAACCTCAAGAAGCTCTTCCTCCGACAGAGGACTGTGGTGCACCGCGGTTACTTCAAACTGTCCCATGGTGAGGGTGCCGGTCTTGTCAAAAACCACGATACCTGTTTGCGAGAGTTTCTCCAGCCAGACGGAACCCTTCACCAGGATGCCGGCTTTTCCCGCGCCGCCGATACCGGCGAAGAAGGTCAGAGGGATGCTGATGACCAGCGCGCAGGGGCAACTGATGACCAGGAAAGTCAGGGCCCGGTAAATCCAGTCGCTCCATTCCGGCGCAAGTCCCAGAAACAGGCTGCGGATTACGGGCGGCAGTACGGCCAGCGCCAGGGCGCCGAAAACAACCGCCGGCGTATAGAACCGGGCAAAGCGGGAAATAAAGGTTTCCGATCTGGACTTCAGCGAAGAGGCGTTCTCCACCAGCTCCAGGATTTTTGCGACGGTCGATTCGCCGAACTCCTTTGCGGTCCGGATCCGGAGCAGGCCGTTCATGTTTACGCAGCCGCTGACGACTTCGTCTCCGGGATGAACATCCCGGGGAACGCTTTCACCGGTCAGCGCGCTGGTGTTCAGGGAGGAGTCGCCTTCCTCCACAACACCGTCCAGCGGGATTCTTTCGCCGGGGCGTACCACAATGATACTGCCCACGGGAACCTCCTCGGGATCCACTTCTTCCTGACCGTTTTCCGATTCGATCCGGGCAAAATCCGGCCGGATATCCATCAGTTCGCTGATGTTCTTCCGGCTTTTTCCCACCGCATAGCTCTGGAAAAGCTCGCCGATCTGATAGAAGAGCATCACGGCCACGGCTTCGTCAAAGTCACCGGTTTTCAGCAGGCCGATGACCAGGGCACCGACGGTGGCCACGGCCATCAGGAAGTTTTCGTCGAACATCTGGCGGTTCAGGATTCCTTTGAGAGCTTTCCGAAGAATATTCAAACCGATGATCCCGTAAGGAATCAGATACAGGAGCATCCGGGGAAGCCGCTGCAGGACGCTGTCCTCCGCGACGCCCGACAGGCGTGGAAAATCCTCCGGCAGGAGATGAAGAACAATCAGCAGCGCGCCGGAGACAAGAATCCGGATCAGCATCTTTTTCTGCTTCTTTGTCATGGGTCTGGTCCTCGCTTTGCGTTTCCGCGATCGTTTCGATGAAAGCTCCGTTTGTTTTTCAGTTCCGGAGCTTTGGCCGCTTACAGATAAATTTCGCAGTCATCCTCGACCTTTTTGCAGGCTTTGACGACCTTTTTCATGACCTCGGAGGGATCAACGCCATCCGGAAAGGAAACGATCATCTTCTGGGCCATGAAATTCACGGTGACGGATTCCACGCCGGGCACCTTTGCGGCGGCACATTCCATCTTGTCGGCACAGTTGGCGCAGTCCACTTCGATCTTATAGGTCTTTTTCATGATTTCGAACCCCTTTCATCCGTTCCTGGTTATTTAACAATTAAACAATCGTTTAATCGTTGCCTGTATCATACCGCGCTTTGCGGGGGCTGTCAAGCATTATTTCTGCTGTTTTATGTCCTGATATTGACTTTTGTCGGTTTCGATTCAGGGGACGCTAAGGCTTGCCCGCAGAATTGATCAGGATAAAAATGGCTGTGGCGGAAAGCTGTCAAATATGGTAAAATACGGAAAAACACTGTGATGAGGGAGGACATACACTAATGAAGAGAAAGATTACGGCTTTCCTGACGGCTGTTCTGATGCTTGCGCTTCCGCTGCTTGCGGGCGCGGAGCAGACGGAATTTCACAAAGGCTATACTTTGGACAAAGTGGTGGTGCTCAGCCGCCACGGTGTCCGCTCTCCGCTGACGGACGGCGGCTCTCTTCTGGGAGACATTACGCCGCATACCTGGTTCAGCTGGACTTCCGGTTCCAGTGAACTGTCCATGAAAGGCGCGACGCTGGAAATTCTGATGGGCCAGTATTTCCGGCAGTGGCTGGAAAGCGAAGGCCTGATTCCCAGGAACTGGCGGCCGGAGGGAGACGCCGTGCGGTTTTACGCCAATGCCAAACAGCGGACCCAGGCGACGGCACGCAATTTTTCGGCAGGAATGCTTCCGGTGTGCGTTGTGCCCATTGAAATGAACGCGCCGTTTGACACCATGGATGAAGTTTTTTCGTCGAAGCTGCGGTTTGTTTCCGATGCGTACACGGAAGCTGCCCTGGATGAAATCGCTGCCATGGGCGGCGAAAAAGGGATGGCCGGTATCAGCGAAAAACTGCGGGACGCGATCGCCCTGGTGATGGACGTGACGGATATGAAGGAAAGTGAAGCCTACCAGTCGGGGAAGTACGGCGATCTGCTGAACGACGAAACCGTCATGTCCCTGACTTTTGATGAGGAACCTGCCATGTCCGGTCCCATCAAAATTGCGACCTCCGTGGCGGATGCGCTGAAGTTCCAGTACTACGAGGAAGCAGACGAACAGAAAGCCGCTTTCGGCCATGAACTGACCCGGGAAGACTGGCTTGCCATCTGCGGTATTGTGGAAACCTATGAGAAAATGCTTTTCACTGCCCCGCTGATTTCCGTGAACGTGGAGCATCCGTTGCTGATGGAACTGAAAAGCGAGCTTGAAAAGGACGGACGGGTGTTCAGCTTCCTCTGCGGGCATGACGCCAATATTGCCGGCGTGCTGGCTGCCCTGAATGCGGAAGAGTACGCGCTGCAGAACACCCTTGAACCCGGAACGCCCATCGGCGGGAAACTGACCTTTGAAAGATATCTGGACGCGGAAGGCAAAGCCTGGTACGCGGTGAGCATCATCTATCAGAGTACGGAGCAACTGCGCGACCGCGAATTCCTGTCTCTGGAGAACCCGCCCATGAAGGGGGAAATCCGTTTTGAAGGCATTGAACCCAATGCGGACGGGCTGATCTCCGAGGAGGATCTTCTGAACCGTTTCCAGGAGGCCATCGATGCGTTTGACACCCTTGTTGAAGACTATGCTGACGCAGAAAAGGCGGCATAAAAAGGAACAAAGGCGGAACAACGGATTTCATTGACAAGGCAGGCGGGGCTGTCTATAATACGTTTATTCCTTTTTTGGAAACATTATGGAGGAGGAAAACAGAAATGAAGAAGATTATTGCTCTGGTTCTGGCTCTGGTTCTGACGCTGAGCCTTTCCGCCGCGCTGGCCGACGGGATCACCATCGCCGTTCCCAACGACGCCACCAACGAAGGTCGTGCCCTGCTGCTGCTGCAGGCCCGGGGACTGATTACCCTGAAGGAAGACGCCGGCATCACCGCGACGGTTGCCGACATCGTTGACAATCCCCTGAACCTTCAGTTCCAGGAAGTTGAAGCGGCCATGGTGCCCAACGTTCTGGCGGACGTGGACTACGGCGTTATCAACGGCAACTATGCCCTGGCGGCCGAACTGCCCAAGGCGCTGCTGTACGAGAACGCCGAATCCCCCTATGTGAACGTGGTTTGCGTGAACGAAGCCAACAAGGACACCGACATGGCCAAGGCCCTGGCTGCCGCCGTGCTGAGCCAACAGGTTGTGGACTACTTCGCCGAGACCTATAAAGACGGTTCCGCCATCGCCACGGTTGAGAATCCCACCGACGGTTTCGACGCGACCGTTGATTACGACGCCCTGAAGGGCCAGACCATCAAGATCGCCTGCACGCTGGATCCTCATTCCTTCGTGCTGGAGATTGCGAAGAAAATCCTGGCTGAAAAGGACATCACCCTGGACATCACGATTGTCGACGACTATGTGACTCCGAATACCATGGTGGACGCAGGCGACGTTTTCGCAAACTACTTCGCGCATCAGCCCTATCAGGATGACTTCAACGCCCAGAACGGCACGAAGATCGTGACGATTGCCGGCGTGCATGTCGAACCCATGGGTCTTTATGCCGGAAAACAGGCGGATCTGGCCGCGCTGGGTCTGGACAAATAATACGCATTGATCCGTGAGCCGGGCCGATCCTTTCGGTCCGGTTTTTTCATGCGACGTTGCGAAAAAACCCCGGTTTGCGATATAATACCATTTACTTAAGTTACCGGAGGCGTTTCCATGATTGAGCTTAGGAACCTGTCCAAACAGTTCAACACTGTCGACGGACCGGTGGAGGCACTGAAACATATTAATCTGACGGTTCAGGACGGCGATATTTACGGAATTATCGGCATGAGCGGAGCCGGGAAGAGCACCCTGGTCCGCTGTATCAACATGCTTGAAAAGCCGACGGAAGGCAGCGTGCTGATGGACGGCCGGGATATGGGAACCCTTTCCGAGAAAGAACTGCGGCAGGCTCGCCGGCAGATCACGATGATTTTCCAGGGGTTCAATCTCCTGATGCAGCGAACCTGCCTGAAGAATGTGATGCTTCCGCTGCGATTTGGCGGAACGGACCGGAACACGGCGGAGAAAAAAGCAAAAGAGCTGCTGGAGCTGGTCGGACTGCCGGACAAGGCCAACAGCTATCCGGCGCAGCTGTCCGGCGGCCAGCAGCAGCGGGTCGCCATTGCCCGGGCACTGGCCACCGAGCCGAAGGTGCTGCTTTGCGACGAAGCGACTTCTGCGCTGGACCCGAAAACCACCCACGCGATTCTGGATCTGATCCGGGAGATCAACAATAAGCTCGGAATCACGGTGATCGTGATTACGCATCAGATGAGCGTCGTTCAGGAAATCTGCAACCGTGTTGCGATTCTGGAGCACGGAACGGTTGTCGAAGAAGGAACGGTTACAGAAGTCTTTGCCAATCCGCGGGCCCAGGCGACCCGGAATCTGATCAATCCCGCGGACACCGATAACGACAGCGTATTCCCCGAAGGCGGACAGCGGATCCGCGTGATCTTCAACGGCGCTGTCGCTTCCCGGGAACCGCTCATCGCCAAAATGGCGGTGGACTGCAATATTCTGGCCAGCATCCTGGGCGCTTCCACCCGATCGGTGGGCGATAAGGCTTACGGGTATATTCTTCTGGATATTCCCGGCACGCCGGAGGACCTTGCAAAGGCGGTCAGCTATCTGAGCAGGACGCCGGATGTGACGGTTCAGGTTGAAGCGGAATACGCGGCAAAGGAGGGAGAAGAATGAATTTCGCGAGCGCGTTTACGGCAGAGCGCCTGCAGGAAGCCTGGCAGTGCCTGCTGACGGAATTCCCCTTTGCCATCTGGGAAACAATTTACTCCACCCTTCTGGCCACGCTTTTTGCGGTGATTATCGGGCTGCCGCTGGGCGTGCTGCTGGTGACCGGAGAACCGAAGGGGATCCGCCCGCTGCCCCGGCCGGTGATGACCGCGCTGAATGTGGTGATTAACCTGCTGCGGTCGGTGCCCTTTATTATTCTGATGGTGATGATCATTCCCCTGACAAGGCTGATCGTCGGAACCTCCGTGGGTACGGTGGCTTCCATTGTTCCGCTGACGGTGGCGGCTTTTCCGTTTATCGCCCGGCTTGTCGAAAGCAGCCTGCGGGAAGTAAACCCGAACATCATTGAAGCGGCGCAGTCCATGGGCGCCAGCCCCTGGCAGATTGTCGTGCATGTGATGCTGCCGGAAAGCGTCCCGAGTCTTATCACCAATATCACGCTGGCGATTACGACGATTATGGGCTATACGGCCATGTCCGGCGCGGTGGGCGGCGGCGGACTCGGAAAGCTGGCGCTGGCCTACGGTTATCAGCGGTATCGCTTCGCAGTGCTGTATCTTGCCGTGATCGTGCTGGTGCTGATCACGCAGATCCTGCAGTCCTTCGGTACATGGCTGGCCAGAAAGAGCGATAAAAGATTACGGGAGAAATAAAAAACATCGGCAGGCCGTAAAGCCTGCCGACAGTCGTTTCTTCTTCAGAATTCCTTCAGGTTTTCCTTGCCGGTTTTCCTTTTGCCGGACTGGATGTCCCGGATGATATCCGCAATCCTGTCATTGACGGGCGTCGGAACGCCTTTTTTCCGGCCCCAGTCGCAAACCACACCGTTGATTGCGTCCACCTCGCAGGGCTTTCCTTTTTTCAGGTCCTGCAGCATGGAGGGCTCGATGGCGGCGTGCTTTTTCATGGCGACGGGCAAAAGGGTTCTGGCAACGGCCTTTTTGACGGGATTCGTCCAGTAAAACAGCGCGGTGATGTTTTTTCCCTGCACAGGGGCGAACTCCACGCCGACGGCTTGGCCGACGTCAATGATCTCCTTCATGCAGCGGACGGCGATTTCCCGTCCAAGAGGATCGCCGGTTACGTCTCCGAAGGTGCCGCCGATGACGGTGCCGAGGCCGGAAAATGTGGAGTTAATCAGCAGCTTGGACCAGCGGGCACCGGGAAGGTTGGGCTCAATCTCCACGGGGCACATTTTTTCGAGCACTTCCTTTACTTTTTGCAGCTGTTCCTCTTTGATGCCGGGCATACCGCCCATATGGAAGGAAAGACTGTCCGGTTCGGAAGTCAGGGTGCTTTCTCCGGGAGCGGACAGGGTCGCACCCCATTCAACCACAACACCGATGGTGTGCTCCGGTCCGACGATTTCGGCGATACCGTCTTCCGGGATGCCGTTCTGCAGGGTGACGATCAGGGCGTCCTCCGTCATATATTCTTTCAGCTCCGTGACAACCTCACGATTGTGCAGCTGCTTGGTCATCAGAAAAATAATATCGTATTTCCCGGTCATCTCCTCCGGCAGAAGCGCGGACACCGGAACCGTCAGATCCACCGTTCCGGTGATGCGGGCACCGTTCTTTTTCAGGGCTTCCACGTGCGCCCTGTTGTGATTGATCAGATCGACGGGAACGCCGTTTTTCGTCAGATAGGCCCCGAGCACCGTTCCAAGGGAGCCTGCGCCGTAAATCGCGATTCGCATTTGCAACCATCCTTTCCTGCAGGCAAAAACCCGCAGCGACGCTTATTATACCACGGGAAACAGAAAGAACAAGAGCTGAAAAAATCATTTTGTTCGCCTTGAAATGAACGGGGGATGACCCTATAATAGGGTTTGGGTTACAGGGCTTAGGGGGACCGCGCGGCGGTCATGAGTGATGAGTGGATAACGGATCGTGACGAAGAGAATTCAGGGAAACTTTTCCGAAGGAGACGGGCAGGATGAACGTATCACAGCTGGCGGACCAGCTCCGAAGGGACAGCATGTTCATGAAGGACGTGACCCGGTGGGAAGTAATTCCCGCACGCAGGGCGCGGACGGCGCCTTTTCCCGCCTGCATGGACGGGCGGCTGAGGCCCGCGCTGGAAAGCCGCGGGATTCACGAGCTGTACATTCACCAGGTTCGCAGTCTCGAAGCCACGGACCGGGGGGAAGACGTTACGGTTGTAACGCCGACTGCCTCCGGGAAAACCATGTGCTACAATCTCCCGGTGCTTTCCGCGATCCTGAAGGACGAGGACGCCCGGGCGCTCTACATTTTCCCGACGAAGGCGCTTTCTGCCGATCAGGTCAGCGAGCTTTATGACATGATCGAGGAAATCGGCGTTGACATCAAAACTTATACCTACGACGGCGACACGCCGGCCGCGGCCCGCAAGGCGGTGCGCCAGGCGGGGCATATCGTCGTGACGAATCCGGACATGCTGCACAGCGGTATCCTGCCGCATCACACCAAATGGGTCAAACTTTTTGAAAATCTGAAATACATCGTCATTGATGAAATCCATACCTACCGCGGCGTGTTCGGCAGCAATCTGGCAAACGTTCTGCGCCGGCTGCTGCGCCTGTGCGACTTTTACGGAAGCCATCCGCAGTTTATCCTCTGCAGCGCCACGATTGCCAATCCGAAGGAACTGGCAGAAACCCTGATCGGCCGCCCGGTGACGCTGGTCGACGAGAACGGTGCGCCAATGGGCGAAAGACATTTCGTGTTTTATAACCCGCCGGTTGTCAACCGGCAGCTCGGGATTCGCAAAGGTGCGATTCCGATCACGAGAACCATCTCCGGCATGCTGCTGAAGAACGGAATCCAGTCCATCACCTTTGCGCGCTCCCGCCTGACGGTGGAGGTGCTGACGAGATACCTGAAGGATCTGGTGCGCGATCCGCTCGGCAACGCCGGCAGGGTCCGGGGCTACCGGGGCGGCTACCTGCCGGGAGAACGGAGGGAGATTGAGCGCGGGCTTCGCAGCGGCAAGGTTGACGCCGTGGTGTCCACCAACGCGCTGGAACTCGGCATCGACATCGGCGCCCTGGACGCCTGCGTTATGTGCGGCTATCCGGGAACCATTGCCAGTGCCTGGCAGCAGGCCGGCCGCGCCGGAAGACGTCAGGGGACCAGCATCGTATTCTTCATTGCCTCCTCCGCGGCGATTGACCAGTACATCGTGAACCATCCGGACTATTTCCTCCATAAGTCGCCGGAAAACGCGCTGCTGAATCCGGACAACCTTTACATCCTGATGAGCCATTTCAAGTGCGCCGCGTTTGAACTG
>Ga0265298_10007080_pt1 | contig 13715 bp, 8 predicted proteins | sample AusTroGonzalo_MG_3_FD_193486 | JGI IMG/M metagenome (GOLD analysis project Ga0265298, IMG submission 193486) | Bovine rumen microbial communities from tropical cattle in Woodstock, Queensland, Australia - Gonzalo_01 | ecosystem: Host-associated > Mammals > Digestive system > Stomach > Rumen ...
TCACATTACCACCAGCAGAATTCCTCATATCTGTATAATCAGGTAGATTTCTAGCAGTAATATTTATACCATCATCCTCTGGTGTATTCATGATAGCTACATAGTTAGTGATAGCTATGTATATCTTGTTTCCTATAACTTGATGAATATTATCTATATTATAATACATAGATAGTTGCTGCATAAAGATAGGAGATATTCTATCACTAATATATGTGGTAAACCCTTCTCTAATCTCTGTTTCCAATTCTTCATTTATATATTGGTTATTCTCCAATATATGAACATTAAGAAGCAGATATTCAGTTAGGTTATCTGAGATGAACTTATCAAGTTTCTCTCCTATAGTGTGATCTATAGTAAGATTAGCTGTAGTACTAAATTCTTGTATTCTATTCTTTTCTTTATTGTTTCTATTGTATAAGATTAGAAATAAAGCTCCTATTCCAGCTATGGCCAGTATGATCAGTATTGCTTTTACCAAAGAAATCCAATCTGTTGCTGTCATCTCATCATTTCACTCCAACTCTTTACTTTATCACGAAGATCAAGTAGCCCAGCATCATCTGTAGTACCAATCTCCAGAGATTTCTTAAAGTAATATAGTAGCTTAAATGCTATATCTTGAGTCATACCCAGTTTATATTTCTCAAGTAACACCTTCCATTTACCAATACACATATCTGGATGGAGATAGAAGGAATTGTTCTCATGATATACATCATGTGGAGTTTCAGATAGCATAATAATAGGAATGTTATTATGTGAATGCTCCTCTTTAAGAGCTTCTATAACATCAAATGTAGTAACGTATCCTACTGTATTTAATATATGCTCTGTAATCAATAAGCATAGATCAAATAGAGTAAGAATAGCATGATGCATCTCAATCTTAGTCATCTCAGAGTTGAGATAACCATGGATTTGACAATGATCATATCCTAGGCCATATAGAAATCCTTTATATTTAGTATAGAAAACACTGTGTCTGAATTGAGCTTCACAATTCTTCAAAAATGCTCTATATGTATCAACATCCATAAGAGATTCTTTAGTCTGATAGAATGGAAGTTCAAATGTAGAATTTACACTTTTAAGTGTAGGATTCATATTAGGGGCATAAGTTTCAATTCCAGGTAATGGATTATATGTAGAAAGTTGATCCATAATCAATCACACCTTGCTTTAATTTAATTACTTTATAGTTCTTTACATTTATACACGTAAAACTTCACATAATATTAAAATCAATGATATAAACCCTTATTGAGAGGTGATAAATATTGTCTGACAGATATGAACCAAAGATTACCAATACTGATAATCCATATATTGATAATCTAGTTTATTATACAAAAATATTTGCTCTAGATACTGTATTAAAAGATATGAATGCAGCAATTGAGCATGAGACTTTAGCAACTATTAGAGAATCTGATATTTATATCCATTGTATTGAACATACTGCTATATTTGATTATTTTGAAGCTTTTCCAGCAGAAGTAATATCTGCTGCTTTTTCTTTTATCGGTGTTGATGCAAATGTAACTAGATCACATGTTGGTGGATTAAACAATTATGCACCTTATGTAAATATTAATAAATATATAACAGGTATAAAAAATATATTTGATATACCTGAAGATCAAGCTCCTAAATATGGAGAACAGATTTATTATTATCTGTATGGATATTGGGCTCCTACTGGAGTACAACTATATAGAAATCCATCTTGTACAGTACTTGTAAATGAAGAAATACCTGATATTTGTGATTCTAATGGTATCACTATTAATGATATAGAACTAATAAAAGATGGTGTATACTATTATTTCCAAATTGGTACCACAAAGTATTATGTAAATCCTTCTATTGTAGAACTTAGATTGAACTGGTATATTGCTAAAGAGCTTGATGTAACAGTTAATCTAGAAGATCCTACTGATAATATGAGAAAAGTAGGAATGGAAGTAATAACTGATATTACTTCTAAATTAGGTATTCAAATAAATGCTACTATGACACTCAACCCTCAAGATTGGATGGTTATAAACTTGCAAAATAATATGCAGAATTATATCCATAATAAATATCTATTGAGGGAAGATCTCAGGAATGGTACTCTTGATTCTCCTGAGAATTATGAATCTAATATGAATAAACTGATCACAGCTATGGAAGCTTATTATATTGAACACTATGAAGAATATAATAACTACTATAGAATGCTGATTGGTTTACCACCTCTTCCAAAAGATGTTGCAAATAGCTATTATAATCCAGATGTAGATGATATACTTGGTAATTTTGAGCCATATTTTCCTGCTGGACTAACTTTCAATGCAACAGATTTAGATACTCCTATTTATCTACTCAGTGAGTCTAATATAGAATTACTGAATGGATATGGACTGCTTGATACTTTCTATAATAGTGATCCTTCTCTAAAAGAAGATAGAAGTTATATGAAGTATATTGCTAAAGAGATATCTCTATATAAAGCAAGAAAAGCAGATAAATTCGTTCCTCTTTATGTACCATCTATCGTAACTATGATAGATGATATTTATAAAATCAGAGATACTTTCATTGATAGATTGAATAATAAAAGACTATATGTAATTAAAACAGTCTATTCAGAAGCTTATAGATATGATTCTAAGTATTATGATCAGTTAATTGCCATATTGATTATTCTATTAGCTATGAATGATACTATTAACAGAGCTTCTGAATTTGTTGCTACTAAAGATATCTTCGATTGGAGAATTGTAAAAGCTCTATTGGAAGGATATGGAGTAAAATACTTTGATGGGATGCCTATCAAATATCAGATTGCTCTATGTAAAAATATACAAACTATTCTAAAAGAGAAGTCAACTGCTCAATGTATGAAAGATATACTTAATATCTTTGGTCTTACAAACATTGAGATCTTTAGATATTTCTTGGTTAAAAGAAGAAAAATAGATGCAGATGGGAATTATATAACATCTCTTGATGGTAGTGGAAATCATATTCTATCTGATGAGTATGATCTCGCTTTCTTAAAAGTTCCTATCGACGATACTCTAGATAAGTATATAAGAGATAGTACTAACTATATATCATTTGATGAAATCACATCTGATGATCCTTTCTGGTCTAGAGATGCTAGTGCTGTAGAGATTAAACAGGAAATTTTGGAACAAAATTTCAATTATGTATTTTCTAAATATATCTCTATAGACAGTTATCAACAAATCCAAGAATCTTCTAATATACAATCTTATATCTTTACCATTCTATATGATAAACTTAGGTTAGAAGAATATCTTACTATCAAAATTCCATATATTGATAGTGCTTCTATGTTTAAGCTATCTGATGTATTTACATTTCTTACAATAATGACTTATCTATACTATGATACTGTAGATGTCATTATAGATAATGCTTCTGATATTCTTTATCTTGATGGATTTAACTTCTCATATAATATGAAATATATAGAGAGTCTTATTGAAGATACTCTAGGGACTTATAGTGGGTTGTCATATGATCCATCTAATAAAACAGCATATGCTAGAGTTGTTTACGATGAAGCATTTGAAGATGCTGCTGATTTTATTATTCCTGGGCAAATCACAACTATTCCTGCATTGATTAATGTATATGATACAAATATAGCAGTTAGAGAAAAACTGCTGTATAGAATCATGAATGCTAATAATATAGAAGAATACAGATGCTATACAGCAATGTATGATGCTCTGATGAAAGTTAAATACACAACAGAATTTTTCAAAGAACCTGTAGAGTATGATACTAGAGTTACATCTGTAACTACAAATATGCAAATTCCTAATGTCATAAAGAATATTCATGATTATCAAGATAAATTAACTGTATATAAAAATAATGAAATATTGGTAGAGAATGAGGAATATACTATAGATCTTACTAATAATACAATTGTATTTACAGATCCTTTGGCATCTGGTGATGTAATTGTACTGAATTCTTATAAAGGTCTATATGTAGACCCAGAAACTGGTATTGCTACATATACTGAATATCTAAAAAATAGAGATCTTATTCTATATAATAAGATACAACAAATCATAGAAGATTATCCTATAAACTATGTAGATGATGTTCCTAATGAGAGTGATCTAGAAGCTAGAAGAGCATATATTGACTCTCTTACTGACCAGATCATTGATACTCTATCTACATACAATCTAAATATTACAGAATATTTCCCTCTGTTTAATGGTTTCTCATCTTCTCTTAAAGATCTTCTGCAAAGTTATATTAGACAAGTTGTAGATTTCTTTAAGTCATATAAAGTACAGATTTATACATTTAAACAGAATTATCTGGTTAATAATAAACTTCAAAGTAATATCAGACCAATTGATGGTATGATGTACGATACAAATACCACATTCTCTGATATGTATAGATTTGCAGATGATTTTCTACTGCATATCCATACTATTAAATATCCTGAAGAAGATCATAAGATCAATCCTGCTGATTATGTAGACACTATTCTTGATGATATTCATGATAGTATACATTTCACTTATACATATACAAATAATGATTAAAACAGGAGGTAATTAAAACCTATGGCTAATATTATGCTTCTAGATCATGCTACAAAAACAGTTAAAGATAAAGAAATTTTTGGTAAATCTTCTGCTGGTTTAAATACCAGAGTAATCTTTAAGAATCATTATACTGGTAAGACTCTTCTAGAAACCAGAAATAAACTGATTCTTCCTGGGTCTGGTCTTATTGCACATAAGATCTTTGATGTAAGTGGTAGTAGTGTTGAAGAAGACATTACTCCTACTTATGATACTAAGATTGCCAGTTTAATTACAAATCTAACTGATCAGTCTACTGATGGTACTTATTATACAAATGCTACAGCAGATAATCATAAGGTTCTTCTATTCTGTGTTGGTACTGATGGTTGTGGTGCTGAAGCTTCTCAAGTTTATTCTGTAAACTATAAGAAATGGTGTGACCCAAGTAATTTGGTTCCTTTTAAATATGGTGATATCTCTGATGATATTACTACAAGTAGTAGTGATAAATATGTAAATAGGGATGTTTACTTTGGTAAAGCTGTTGGTAACGGTAAGTACTACTTCTACTTCAAGAGATTTGATAACTTCTCAACTAACTATGGTGTGACTTTTAAACAGGTTTTTGAGAATGGTACAAACATCACATCTGATGTTTATGAAAATACTTCTCCTGAAGAAATCTATACTTACATTGAACTAAATATGAGCATCACTGATAGAGACTGTATTGATTATATCAATGATGTTTCTCAGAATAATAAGATCAATACTCTACAGCTTTGCACAGCATATCCTGTTTCTGGTAGAGATGAAGCTAGTGATATGCCTGATGATGCTAAACTGACTTACTTTAAGGACATTCGTCCAATCACTAAATTGAACTTCTCTAATGAGATTCTGACTGGTAATAAAGCTATTGACATTACATATCAGATTTACTTCTAATTGCATTGAAATGAATACACTGAGGATATTTTTATCCTCAGTGTACTTCTATAAAATACTATATTTTTCTCTACATTATATTAATCCAATCCATGGTAAAGGAGAGAAATAACCTAATGAAAGAACTCACAGAAAATGCTAAAATTACTCTAACTCAAAGATATCTACTGAAAAATGAAAAGGGAGAAGTTATAGAAACTATTCCTGAAATGTTTAAAAGAATTGCTAATGCTGTTGCAGAAGCAGAAATGAATTATGATCAAGGATACTATATTGATGGTAAAGATAAGACCGATGTATATTACAATACTAGAGATATTTTTCTTGATATAATGGAGAATCTAGATTTCCTGCCTAATTCCCCGACTATTATGAATGCAGGCAAGGAAGAAGGACAATTGTCTGCTTGTTTTGTCCTTCCTATCGAAGACTCTATGGAAAGTATTTTTGAGACACTAAAGAAAACTGCTCTTATTCACAAATCAGGTGGAGGAACCGGCTTTTCTTTCTCCAGAATTCGTGAAAAAGACGCTGTTGTAAAGACTACTGGTGGTGTTGCTAGTGGTCCTATTTCTTTCATGAAAATTTATAATGCAGCTACTGAGGAAGTAAAACAGGGTGGTTGTTTTGTAGGAGAAACTCTAATTGCCACAGGTAGAGGTCCTGTGATGATTAAAGATCTCAAAGAAGATGATCTAGTATATTCATATGGACCTAATGGTTTCACTTTGTCTCCTTGTAGTGCTCCTTGGATGACTATGAAAAATGCTGAAGTTTGGAAGATTACTCTTGATAATGGAGTAGTAGCTTATGCAACTCCAAATCATCCATTTTTAACTAGATGGGCTTATAGTGGAGCTCCAAAAGTAGCAACTTATATTCAACTCAAAGATCTAAAACCAGGAACTCCTCTAATGCCTCTTACTAGATATATTAAAAGTGGAGAATATTTTATTGCTCTTCATGATGGTGCAGATACTCATATGCCTGAGCATGTTTGGATTGCTAACCATTTTGAATATGATTATACAAAAGGAAGAAGAGCGGTTCATCATATTGATGAAAACCATCTGAATAATAATTTAGATAATTTAGCTGTTATTAGTGCTTCTGAACACGCAAAATATCATAATAAAGTACGTGTTGAAAATAAAACACATCCATTTTATTATTTAACTGAAGAACAAAAAGAAAAAGGAAGAGAAAATTGGAAAAAATGGTTTTATAGTCTTACTCCAGAAGAAAGAAAAGAATATGATGCTAAAGTTTCTGCAGGTCTTTCTAGATCCAACAAAGAAAGAATTGCTCAAGGTATACATAATTTTGTAACAAATCCACCAATGAGAGATCCTGAAATTGTAAAGAAAGCAACAATGAGTAGAATTGCTGGTACACTTTGGGAAATCATGGGTCGTGGTTATCGTAATTTTACTGAAGATGATCTTACTTCTATTTATGAAAAAGAGAATTTCCCACAGCAAAATATGTATAGAAAAGAGACTATTAATAAATTCTTTGGATCATTTGATAATGCTCTTGCTTATGCAAATTCTAGAAATACTAAAGTTGTAAGTGTAGAGTTTTCTCATTATGCAGATGTATGGAATGTAGAGGTATATGGTACTCATAATTACGTAGTATGTACCCCAGATATGACTCATGGAGTAGTGGTATCCAACAGTCGCCGCGGGGCCAGCATGGGTATGCTCCGTGTTGATCATCCTGATATTCTTGATTTTATTGATTGTAAGACTGTAGATGGAGTACTTAATAACTTCAATATCTCTGTTGCTCTTACGGATGTTTTTATGAATGCTGTTAAAGAAGATAAAGAGTATGATCTTGTATCTCCTAAAGATGGTAAAGTTGTAAAGACTCTTAGAGCAAAAGATGTATTTGATAAATTAGTAACAAATGCTTGGAATAATGGAGAACCTGGTATTTTCTTCATTGATAGAGCTAATGAGCATAATCCTACTCCTAATGAAGGGGAATATGAATCTACCAATCCTTGTGGGGAACAGATTCTTCTTCCTAATGAATCTTGTAATCTTGGAAGTATTAATCTGGCAAATATGGTAATTGAAAAGTCTTTCAATACAATGATTCAGTGGAAAGATATTTTTAAGTATGATAAGATTATTGATATTAATAATCTAGAAGCTGCTCTTGTAGGAGTTATTGATTTCGATAAGTTACAGTATGTTGTAGAAAATGCTGTAAGATTTCTTGATGATGTAATTGATGTAAACTGCTTCCCATTTAAAGAGATTGAAGAACAGACTAAGAGAAATCGTAAGATTGGTCTTGGTATTATGGGATTTGCAGAGATGTTGGTTAAGATTGGTGTTCCTTATAATAGTGAGCTTGGAAGAAAAGTAGCTGAGGTTGTAATGAAGTTTATCTCAAATACTGCTATTAATGCTTCTATTAAGCTTGCTAGAGTTAGGGGAACTTTCCCAACTTATGAAGATAGTACATGGAAACTGATGGATGCTAAAATGAGAAATGCTACAGTTACTACTCTAGCTCCTACTGGGACTATTAGTCTTATCGCTGGAACTAGTAGTGGTATTGAGCCTTATTTCTCATTTGCATATGAGAGGCATATTCTTGATGGTAAAACTCTTCTGGAGAGGAATGAACTTCTTGCAGAAGTGTTGAAAGAGTATGGTATCTATTCAGATGAACTGATTAAGAAGATTGTTAATAATCATGGTATGCTCAAAGGAATTACTGAGATTCCTGAAGAGATTAGAAGTGTATTCGTATCTGCTCATGAGATTAGTCCTAAAGATCATATCCTTATGCAGGCTGCTTTCCAAAAATATGTAGATAATGCCATTAGTAAGACTATCAATTTTACTAATGATGCTACTAAAGAAGATATCTATAATGCCTTTATGTTGGCTTATAATAGTGGATGTAAAGGTACTACTGTATATAGAGATGGTTCTCGTTCTACTCAGGTTCTTACTACTTCTTCTACTGATAAGAAAGATGAAGAGAATGATAGTAATATTGATGTTTATAATAGGCCTAAGAAGCTCTATGGTTCTACTAAAACTATTAAGATTGGCTGTGGTAAGATCCTTGTTACTGTAAATCATGATAATAATAACAAAGTTAAAGAAGTTATTATTATCAGTGGTAAAGGTGGAGGATGCCATGCTCAGTCTGAAGCTATTGGTAGACTGATCTCTATCTCTCTAAGAGCTAATGTAGATATCAATGAGATTATTCATCAGCTCAGAGGTATTAGATGTGATGCTTGTAAGAAGAAAGGATTAGATGGTATCTCTTGCCCTGATGCTATTGGTAGATTCATTGAAGAAGAACAAAAGTTACTCGATCATGAAGTTATTACTATTCATCCTACTATTGAAGAAATAGAAGAATCTGTAGTTGAAGAACCTGTAAATGCATCTAACAAATGCCCTCAATGTGGTGCTCAGTTAGCCCATGAATCTGGTTGTGTAAAATGCTATAATTGTGATTATAGCAAATGTGATTAATAATTAATTTCAATTGTATATTATAATTATGACAATGTGAATAGAGCTTGTTATAAGCTAAATAATATCTCCCGATACCCCGGAGATAATCAGAGAGGTCGCAATATATGACCATATAAAGAGAAATTCACATTGTCCCTTCCGTTAAGATAAGTGGTGCTAATCCCCTTGCACCACTTATCTTTTTTCTTTTTATTGTGATTGTTTTTATCAAACAAATAAAATTATATATTCTCTGCGTGGTGGAAATTGTAATTATGATTATGCATGTGGATGTTTTATTTGTCATTTTATATACCTAGCTGCATCTACTGGATGGTATATGGGTGCTAGTCTATCATTTAAACTAATTGTGATTATTTTTATCAAAGTAGTGGTACCCATTATGCTGTTCGTGGTGGTCACTCGAACTATGGTCTCGCTTGTGGTGTTTTTTATGTTGCTCTGTATTATTTGTTTTCTTTTGCCGGATGGGGCATTAGTGCTTCTATATCATTTAAAACTAATTGTGATTATTTTTATCAAAATACAAATACTAGATATGTAATTCGTGGTGGATTTTCTAATAATGGTTATCCATCTGGAACTTTTTGTACTCATATGGCTGTTTCTTATAGTGATTCAAGATTCCATATGGGTGCTACTCTATCATTTAAACCAATTGTGATTATTTTTATCAAAGTACTGATACAAGGTATTCTATACGTGGCGGTCATTCAAATACTTCATTAGATAGTGGAACATTTTTAATTGGTTTACATTTTACGTATGCAAGTGCAAGTTGGCCTCGTGGTGCTTCTATATCATTTAAACCACTTTATTTTTAATAATTATTTTTAATTATATATAATATTAATAAGTAGAATATTTGAAACCAACCTCAGATTTCTACTAGTTTGAAAGACTCAAAGATGTGAGGACTTTGAGAAACTACAAACAAGTCTTACTATTTGAAAGACTATAAATTAGTCAAATAGAGCAATCCAGCTAACGGATAAAAAAGAAAGTAGGCTGTGCGATCCTACTTTCTTTTTTATTTTTATTGTGATTATTTTGGTCAAAGTACAACTAATGCATATGCTTTTCGTGGTGGTCGTACTGGGGCTGATTATATATGTGGTAGTTTTTGTGTATTTATTAGTATAGCAAATAATTTCTATACATGGAATTTTGGTGCTACTATATCATTTAAACCAGTTATACTATGTGTTTTTTATTGTGATTATTTTTATCAAAATACAAATACTATGAATTATGCTAGACGTGGTGATAGTTCAGATCATGGTTTAAATATTGGAGCTTTTTGCATTGCTATGAATTCAAATACATTATATGCTGGATGGGGTACTGGTGCTTCTATATCATTTAAATAAAGATAACTGCTATTATTGTGATTATTTTTATCAAAGTGCAACAGTTGCATATTCTCTTCGTGGAGGTTATACAAACATAGGTAATCAATGTGGTATTTTTCTTTGTCGTATTAATATTGGACATGTTGGAATATCTACATATTTTGGTGCTTCTTTATCATTTAAACCATTGTCTTTTTTATTGTGATTATTTTTATCAAACTAATGGTACAAAATATGCTACTAGAGGTGGTCGTTCTGATTATGGATTTTCATGTGGTGCTTTTTTCACTTTTGAATCTTTAGGTGATAATATTAATTATTGGGGACGTGGTGCTAGTCTATCATTTAAACCAGTATTTATTAAAAAATATATTGTGATTGTTTTTATCAAAGTAGTGGTACAAAATATGCTCTTCGTAGTGGTGCAGCTTATGTCATTCCAGTAGAAGAGTGTGGTTCTTTTACTATAGCTTTAAATACTAATACTGCATGGAATTATATTGGTGCTACTTTATCATTTAAAAACTATTGTGATTATTTTTATCAAAGTACTAATAGTCATTATACTATTCGTGGTGGTGGATCTGGTAATGGATTCTATTGTGGTTTCGCTTGTGTTCATCTCATCTACAGCTCTAATGCTGCCTTCTGGTACGTTGGTGCTAGTCTATCATTTAAACCTATATATATATGATTATTTTTATCAAAGTAGTGGTACACATTATGTTCGTCGTGGTGGTCTCTGCAATAATGGCTTTTATTGTGGTTTCACTTTTATTTCTCTGCTTTATGACTTTGGATCATCCTACTGGAACGTTGGTGCTACTCTATCATTTAAACCTATATATTATTATTTTTATCAAAGTAGTGGAGTTCGTTATTCTCTTCGTGGTGGTTCCTCGGCTTATGAACTCATTTGTGGTTTCACTTGTGTTCTTCTCAGTGTTGCATTTTCTGGGAACGGCTGGAACAGTGGTGCAGCCTTATCATTTAAACCAATATTTTTTTTGTAATAATTTTGTAACTTTTTGTAATCTATTGTAATTGAATTGTGTAACAATTTAATAAGGTGATAAGCCGGATCACCTTACAGTCGGATTCCTTGTACGTCTGCCATGGTTATTTCACCTCCTATGATTAAAAATAATAGAAGAAGGTATGTCGGGTACCTTCTTCTATTATCTATCTATTTCTATTGGATTGAACTTTATAATAAATAAAAGTTCTATAAGAAATGAGGTTAGCAATGTATGGCTACTAATACATATAAGAGAGTCTCTAAAGAAATTAAAGACCGTAAAAATATAGAGTATCTACTTTCTCTTAAACCATCTGATATAACTCAAGAAACTATAATGGATATGTTTGGAGAGTTTGGTGGTAAGAGAAGATTTAATACATATGACTTAATTACTATTCCTCATGGATCTATTGGTTATGAGGTTGATGGAAAGAAGATTACTAACTCAAATTCCTTTGTCACTACAGTTGGTAGATGGATTTTCAATATATTCTTTATATTTGCTGATCCTTCTATTGCTATGGTAACTGGGTATATCAATGAAGATCTTACTAAGAAGCTATATAATAAGATTTATAGTACTCTTACTTATGCTCTATTAGAGAATAGAATAACCACAGAGAGTTATAAAGATTATTTATTTAAGTACCAATTCTTTATGCAGTTTGTATCTGTTATTTCCCCATCTTGGTCTGATAATATTATTACTATAGCTGATAAAATAGAACCAGATAAGAAAAAACTGGTTAAAGAGAATCTAGATAAAGTACAGAATGGTGATATTTTTACCACTGATGCTATATCTAATGAGTTACTCTCTAAGAGTAGAGAGATCCTACTGGATGACCCTGCTATGGATCTGTTTAATTCTGGTATTGGATCTTTTGATAATAACTTTAAGAATATCTTTGTAATGAGAGGTTCAGTAAAAGATCCTGATCCTACTAAGGGATATAATGCTATTACTGGCAATTTCATTAATGGTATTCCTAAAGAAGAATATTCTAAACTGGCTAATTCTCTGAGTGCTGGACCTTATGCAAGATCTAAGAAAACAGAACTTGGAGGTTATTGGGAGAAACTATTTACTTATGCTTTTGGCCATGTAAAATTACTACCTGAAGGATCAGATTGTGGAACAAAAAGAACTCTAAAAGTAGTTCTTAATGATTCTATGGCTGATTTGATGATGTATTCCTATATGGTTGAGAATGGTAAACTGGTTCAATTAAATTCTCAAAATAAAAATAAATATATTGGTAAGACTGTTAATTTCAGATTCTCCGCTATGTGTGAATCTCATGAAGGGATTTGTAATAAATGTGCTGGAGATTTAGTTTATAAGCTAGGTATTACCAATATAGGACTTCTTACACAACAGATTCCCAGTGTATTGAAAGTAAATTCTATGAAACAATTCCATGATGACCAAGTAACCTTTGTAGATCTAGGGAATGATATTGATCCTATGAAGGTATTTGGTTTAAATTAATTTTTAATTTTTATTAGAGTAAACTTTTTTATGGTTAGATATACTACTCATAGTAGTATAATCTTTTATTATATATAAATCTTGTTTTAGTTTATTACTTTTCACTTAGTTAATCGAACTTAGCGTAAGCTCTTCGCGTTGTTTAGTTATTCGCTAGTGTTAAGCTTAGTTTAGAACTATTCTCGGCATTAAGTGTAAACGCTTCGCTTAGTTTAGTTTAAGATATAAATACTCTATAAGAAGTCATAATAGTATTTAAATATATAAGAGTATATAATAGATATAATTCCTTCACATGAGTTGTTCTTGTGGGTAATTACTTCTTATAGCATATTAAATCAATTATCCAGTAATAATATTAATAAAGCAGTATAGAATACTCTATACTGCTTATTTTTAATATCATTAGAACAGTTGATTATATATAATATAAATAAGAAACGATATAAACCATCGGTACAGGAGGGTTTTTATGAATATTAGAAAGATTATGTCAGATAATATTGATACATATTTATCCAAGAATGGTTTTATTAAATTTATCGAAAATAGTTTTTCAATCGGTTATATTAAAGACGATAGAAGAATAGTAGATATCAGTAATTTTCATACAGAAGAATATTTAATGCGTAGTTATACCCATTATGCTCCAGATGGAAATTATTATAAAGCAAATAATCTAAGCCAAAGTCAAGATTATCCTTCTGTTCTTACTAAAGAAGAACTATATGGTTTCTATATGAAAGTAAGATTTCTTAATGATGGTAAGTATAAACTAAAACCTTATATTATTGCAGATGAAGA
>Ga0265298_10007081_pt1 | contig 13714 bp, 11 predicted proteins | sample AusTroGonzalo_MG_3_FD_193486 | JGI IMG/M metagenome (GOLD analysis project Ga0265298, IMG submission 193486) | Bovine rumen microbial communities from tropical cattle in Woodstock, Queensland, Australia - Gonzalo_01 | ecosystem: Host-associated > Mammals > Digestive system > Stomach > Rumen ...
ACTGCCCGACACTATCAGACACACCTTCGTCTCTTTCTTGTATTTGTCCCACAACTCCTGTACATCGCTGAACACCCCCGCATTCACGTTATCAAACTCCTGGAATTCATCAATGAACAGTGTAAAGCGCCTGCGCTTGCCAATCTCCAACAGCAACTGCAGAAGTCCTCTGAACGTCGAAATACCTTCCGGCACATACTCTTCCAGCCGTGTGCGCACCTCCTCGCAGAACGTTCTCACTAGCGTCGCCTCCGTCTTGCGCCCCACAAAGAAGTATAGCCCCGGGGCTTCCTCCTTCGTTTCCTCCATCAGCCTATATACCAGACTAGTCTTGCCCACGCGTCTTCTGCCCGTCAGCACCACAAATCTGCTGTAGTCCTCATACGCTTGCTGCTGCATATCGCGCAGCTGTTCCATCTCGCGTTCCCTGTCATAGAACTTTTTCATATCTTCATTCTTTTATCGCTGTAAATTTTACAGCCGTTAAATTTCGCTGCAAAAATACAACTTTTATTTCATATCGCAGCATTTTTAACTAAAAAATTTCGGGCCACCCTCCCAAACATGGGAAAATGACCCGAATTTATCATCTCGAAGAAGCAATTTATCTCGTTTTTGTCAGAACAAAATTCTCAAAAGTTCTTCGCATAATTCTCAAATTAGTTCATTTTTACCTTTTCCAAACTCTCATTTGTATGATTCGCGAGATTCGTTATTCATCTGCGAAAATAAACATTTTCTGTTTATTCCTCACATCCTTCAAAATCAGAATGGTAATATGGTATTGCACCATATTTTCCTTCCAGATAATTCTTCTCATAGTTACTGTCTGTCCTGGGCTTTGCCCCATTCTCCAGTTTTATACTCATCATCGGTGTAAGGTGAGTCATTGCGCGTTTATCTTTCTCAACAAACATCACCTGATCTCTTCTCAACAGCTTTTTCGACAGTAGGTTCGTGTCGTGGGTTGTAAAAACCAACTGAGCTCCGTTAGGATTGGTTTCTGAGCAATTGAACATATTAACTACTTTCCTTGTAAGCAATGGATGCAACTGGGCATCTAATTCGTCAACAAATAGAACTTTTCCCTTTTTCAAGGTATCCACTATAGGTCCTGCCATATTGAACAGTTTTTTAGTACCATCCGATTCCTGTTCATCAATATCAAATTCCACTTCACCTACTTCCTCTCCATTTGCGTTGTATTTCTTGTGGATAGTACTAGCCGCAATAAACGGATGTTCCTTCAACGAAGCTATTAGCTCGGCTGGTATGCCTTTGGGCAGATTCATCTCGTTTACATCCTCCTGCTCTGTTTTTACCTCACTAAAGCCTAAATCCATCGATTTAATAAATTGTAATATTTCCGACTTATAGTTTTCGTTTGTATGCAGAGCTTCTCTAGTATATCTCATATATGACCTGTCTCTCAAACCTGATACAAAGCCAACCTTTGTCAAGAACCATTCTATAACCCTCTTAGACATCTCTCCCCCCAACTGTGCTGCAAGTGAAATAAATAGGCGATTATCATTCAATGGGATACTTCCTGATTTAATAGCAACTCCTTCACTAAAATTTAGCTCGTCAATTTCGATCTCAGCATAGTTCCTCTTCATCAGTGTTTTCAACGATCGCTTAGGGAATTTTGCTTTAAGCCACTCTTCTTCTATACGTTCAGCCGTATAACTGAATCCATACCAAAATTTGTCTGTTCCATCTACAAAGGCCATCTCAAATTTTGTCGGTCGCATAGGATGATCGGAAAGGAGAAATGGATCATATGGCAGCTTTTCACCAACGTTCAGTCGTATCGAATTAAGTATCAAGCTTCGCATTCGCGCAAGGGCTTTGAACACATTCGACTTTCCACTTGAATTTGCACCGTAAAAAGCCGTTGCATTCAGAACACGCGAACCTGCAATTGTAGTAAAGCCTCTATTATCCATATCTTTGATGGCTGTAGAAGCCTCAAACGACAATTCCACTCTTTCATCTATCGAGCGATAATTTTCTGCAGAGAAGTTTGTAATCATAAACCAAATTTGTGAAATTACCTCAAAATCTGCCGCAAAAATACAAATAATTTTTGAAATAATGCCCTCTAAATCGTTTTTTCTTCAATTTCACGACAAATTGGCATAAAAACAGTGTCAACTTGACAACGGTTGAACCGCATGACAAATTGACACTCCATATCGAGGATTGACCGAAGATTCTTATCGACATACCCCGTTTCAAGTAAAAACAGACTATATTTTTGAGCCTTTTCCTCAAATTTTTGATTTTTGGCACAAATATTGTTTAACTTCTATTGGTGGTAAACGTTCTTGGGCATCGACACCACCCGTTAGAGTAAAGCTCTGCTGTACTGTTCAGACAACAGGAACTAAAACTTGTAGAGTATGACGTATAAAGTACGCAATTTACAAGAAGGAAGCAGACCTGGTAACTGGATAAAATACTGGGAAGACGCTACGGGATTGAAAGCATCGACCTGCCACAAGGTAGGATGCTATGCCAAAGCGACTGATGGTGCACATGTCCAGTTAGTTGGTTCGGCAAACCGCAAATGGTACATTGTTCCGTTGTGCCATTCATGCAACTGCCAACGCGGTGCAGAGTTCTCGGTTACCGGTCCCCTGGTCAGCGTAACAGACCCCAAAGACATTCTTTGGTAATCCTTCGAAACCGCCTCGGTAGTTGCCGCTACCGAGGTTGATTGTTTAAAACGGATAGCCCAATCTGATGTCAAACCCGAGGGCCTTGGGCAAGTCTTCACAACGCCTGAAAGGAGCAGGAAAGACAAACATGGCAAAAACAGTCGACAAAGCCAGAAGCGCAATTACCGGTCGCTTCATTCCGATGAAGGAAGCTGTAAAGCATCCTACCACTACCGTCGTTGAGAAAGTGAAAGTTGGTCCGACTAAGCACCACAAGTAACAATCCCAACATACTCTAATTTCAAGAGGGCTTATCTAGGTTGCCGCCATGATAAGGCCTCTTGTCTATTTATTCCCACTGATTCTTCCTCCTATACCTCTCCATCATCTCCATCAACTCCCTAAACTTCTCTACCCTTTCCGGCTTCATTTTCCCAGCATTCAATGCCTTCCTATTTGCCTTCAACCACGTATAATAGTCACCTCTCTCCTCCGCATCATACTTAGAAGGATTCCGCTTATTGGTCTCAATAAACGTCACCACCTCATTATATTTTGTCAACCATCGCTCATCTTGCGTCATGTCCTTACTTTAATTTAGTATTAACCCTAATGCCATTCTTTGTTTCTGAATATGATGAGATGTACTTCCTCTCATCAAGTATTCTAACAAGCCTATTAGAGCCATCATTTTTAGGAATCTCCGGTTTTTTCCCTTTCTCTGCGATCTCCTGAAATTTACCAGGTAATGTATTAATAAAGGATGTTATTGTGGTTTCATCAAAGGTGTTCTTTTCCAATGTATATGCCAAGACAACTACCTTATCATCTGTTTTATCACTGAGGCTCATCACATTCATCAAGAATTCAACATCCAGATTAATCTCTTGAACTTTCAAAACTCCTATCACCTCATTAGCCAACTCCTTATTTAAGATGCTCTTTTCAAAACAAGGAATAATAATTGCTTTTTCACGAATACTTAAGCTAGATTTCATAAGTCTAACCGCGATTTCCGTTGTGTAAGCCACCGTTTCAGGATTACTTAAGAAGTCACGTTTATTCTTCATCAAATATGATACAACAGCAGTACCAGAATAGTTATTCAACATATCTGTCGTGTTTTCTTCTTTAAATCGAATAGTGTTCTTTGAAATCAGCAATTGCACCCTTCTTTCTTCAATAGATGGGACACCAGTAAAAGTCCATCTTGTAAACTGATTGAATATCTTACTATACGCTTCAAAAGATAAAACGTCACTCTTAATGAATTGTCTCAAAAGCATCCTTTCATCATCCTCAGGTTCCTGCGGGACGGCAATTCCAGCCAGCTCATCAGCATGCCTTTCAATGAATGCAGTCAATACTTCATCTGTCTTCTGCTCGCTAACATTGTTCATGTAATGAATAACATTCTCCCAAGTAGCAGATATAACGTCGCACTTCAATGCTAATGTCTTATCACTTTTTTGTTCAATTGCATCTAGTTTTATTCTATTCTGCTGTTTCTTCAAATATGCTATCTTCTCCTCTTCCGTTGCTTGAGCAGAGAGCAATATACCAATAACGGTATCCTCACTTTCCTTTTCTGACTCTGGTAAAGCAAATACGGTCTTCAAGCATTGTCCTAAGTTCTCTTCCACTCTTCCAATCAGCATATCGTTCTCTGTTTCACAAACAAGTCTATATGAGACAGAATCAAGATTCATATCTAACAAACAAGAAACCAAGGTTTCCATGTTATGGCGAGTCAGTGAGTAAGCATTCTTTTCCACGACTGCCTTCAGTATATTGGTTGACGTGCCATTTAATTCACCAAACTCATATTCACCTTCTTTTATCAGTATACACCATTGTTCATCTTCAATATCCAACAAGCGGTCTGTAATAAAACTGAAATGAGAGTTTAGCCATTTCTTACTACCTTCACAACTTTGTTCTTTCTCAGCATATTTGTACCAGCATAATCTCAAACTCTGTTTTTCATCATCATTCTTCTCAAAAACAGACCATAAATTCTTGTGTTGACCAAACAACTGCGAAAACACCACATCCTGCTGATTCCCCTTCTGGTAATAATCTGCCAGAAAGTCATACTTCTTGTTTTCAATTGCAGTTCTCAGTATTACACGTATGCGTTTCTGGTTTTCCTTTTCGGATACGTGCGTTGCCAAATAGTTCAATAAGTCAATATTCAGTATAGCAATCCTACGATATACTATACTAGGTATCTCTTCCAAACAAGCCTTAACACTATTTATATGAAAATCATACGGATGGGCCTTGAATAATTTCAGGTCTAGTACAAAGTCCCAATCATGTGAATCAATGAAGTTTCCATAAAAATATGAAATATAATCGTAATAATTCTCATCTACATACCCATGGGCAACAAGAAACTCTATCATTGGTGGCACATTCAAATCTTTATACTCTTTGAATGAACTATAATCTAAGTCACCCATTATCTGGCTTAGAGCTTGAGAACGTATATCTTCTTTTCGAATGTCTACTATTATTTCATCTTCTAATGAGGAAAAGCCTTGTCTCAAAGCATCTAATCGGTCTTGATATGATAATGATTCATTTACAGTTCCCTCAATTACAGAGAAAGGCATGTTCACAGCCTTTTGCTGAGTTCTCACCGCATAATTCACATAAGTATTATATGAATAAGTCACCGTCGGGTCGGAGATCAGCTTTTCAAACAACTTCTCATCAGCCGCAATCTCGCTGAATCCATACATACCATCTCCAGCCTTTAATGAAAGTGCATTATTGCCAATCTTGTCTCTATATGCTTCAACGTAAATACGTCTTAGTTCTTTTTCTTTCAAGTGCCTCTCCTGCTGATATGCGATTCTCTGTTCTTGTTTCTTTTTGTTCTCGGCTTCAAGTTCATCTATCCTCGCATCTACAAAAGCTTCTTTCAGGCTCAATAGCTTATATACTATTCCTTCGCCATCATGAAGTTCCGAAAAGTCTTGAGGATAGTAATTCTTATACACGATCATTCCAAGAAGCTTTTCACAACTGATTCCTTTTGAAAGTTTTCCTCTATACTGCACATACTCATTGGCAATATTTTTTAGTAATCTCATATCGTGCAGGAAGAATCCTAATTGCCTCAGATGTACTTCTTTTATTTCATCAACGCCTCGCTTCTCTAGTTCCTCTTTTAATTTGCTTTTAGCGTTTGACGGATTAATTACAGGAATCACTGTTGTGATATAGTCAAAGCACTTCACTCGGCCCTCATCCTGAAACATATCATCCCTTACAGCATAGATAAAGACAATCTTCCTGTTTATTACCTTTGACTCGTTAAGCAAAATATTTAATTCTCTCAGTTTCAGAAATATATCCGTAGATTCGAATCTATCCAAATCTTCAAGCAAAACCACGTCATATTCTGTCTGTTCAAAGAAGTAAAGGATCTCATCTAAGTGTTTGTTAAAGATAGAGGTATTCTTCACTATCTCTATCTCTCCATCCTTTAGGTTGACTTTATTTAAACGGCTATTGCTAACAGCAGGTACAATCATGTAGATTGCCTTATAAGCAAACCATATTAAGTATCCAATTCCCAAAACATCCCCTGCGATGTTCATCCACGTCTTACCAAATAGCTGACACAGCCATTCAACTTTGACAAAAGCAGGTTCAAGTACTACTATTATAGCAATTACAGCCAAAATGATAGCAATCGTTATCTTACAAACCATCTTGGCAGGAAGTTGATATATCCTTTTAAAGCGTGAATTGGGCAGCGTTTCTTGTTTTTCGCGATATATCAATTGTTGTAGAATACTATACTCTATCAGTCTATCAATATTTTGTTTGGTTGGTTTTTCTTCCTTTTTGTCTTTTTCATTAGGTTCTTTTACAGTAATCTCTGAATCATTTTCAGTATTATCTTCAGTTTTTTCTTTAGGCTCTTCATTAAAAATTTCTTCAGTGGTCATCTCTTTTAATGGTCTAAGCGTAGCCAAAGAAATATTCAAATAATGATGATCTGGAAAATCTTCTTTCAGAGTAACGAGAATAGAACTTTTCCCTGATCCATAAGGGCCAGTCAAAGCAATATTGTAAGCGTCTTTTTTCTGTATACGCTCCTCTAAATCGAGTACACTCAGGTAGGGCTTGGTCCCCTTTTCTATCCTCTGTGGTTGAAGGCTTTCCTGTGTAATTGCTTTCTCATTTGTTTCCTTATTCTCTTCCATATCACTACTTGGTATATTCTATTCGTGTTCCCTATAGACGCACAAACAGCCACAACCTTCCGGCTGCAGCTGTTATCCTTATTTCTTAATCTTCTCTTTCATAGTTTTTACTATCGATGTCAATATCTTCAGTATTCTATCGCAATCTTTCTTCAATGACTCAAACTGGTCGTCATTGAGATAGCCATTGTCATGCAACAGGTTCAACCAATATTCCGTCTCATCAGCCTCTTTATAAGCAATACTCATCTTGCTCAGAAAGTCCGCATCACTCTGTGCATGCTTACCCTCCCTTACGTTAGCTCCTACTGATGTTCCACTCCTGTATATCTGCTTCGATATGACGTATTCCTTATACTCAGAGTCTTCCGTCAAGTACTGGAACAAACGAGTTATTCTACAACCCAAATCATAACTTAGTTCATGAATCCCCGCAGTTGCTTTTGCTTCCTCAGTCATTAGAGGCGCCAACTTTCCACGTCTCGGCTTATACTCCACCTTAGGGGTGGTTTCCTTCTTCTTATAGGGTTTCTTATTATCTTTACTGTATGCCATAACCGTTAACCATTAATCGTGAACCCTGAACCGTAAGTTAACCCTTAACCCTTAACCATAAATTGCCTTTGATGTATTGTTCTCCCATATTAATTATTCCTCATGAACCATTACCCTGTTAACCGTGAGCTCTATTTTATCATATTCATCACAGTCTCAGGAGTAAAGCCTACTTTAATGATTGTGCACAAGCTCCTTCCCATGTCCTTCACCGAAGTGCCCAACAGCCACACATCATCGTCAACTATCAAGTAGCGGTCATGTACTGCATGTGGCAGTTGTACATAACTGATAGGCTCATACTGTTGGTTATGCTTATCAAAATCCAATTTCGTCTGCTCGTTATAGCGAGTATGTACTTCAGCTGAGACGCCCTTGTTTCGTTTATCTAGCATTGTTAACACACGCTCATCCACAAAATTATCAACCAGGATGATTCTCTTCTCAGCACTCCTTATCAAGTCACACACAAACATATACGCATCCCACACACATCCCGTAGGGATCAACAGTTCTTCAGGTTTCTCATTAGCACGAACCACAAAATCCAACTGCTGTTGCTGCTGATCTATGGTGTCCTCTATCCGTGCTATTCTGTCGTTCTGAGCATCAATACGCAGATTTATCTGCTGTAAAGCCATTACCTGCTGATGAACGGCATATCCCCTAAGCAGATAATCCTTCAAAACGCCATTCGCCCATTGCCGGAAACGAGTTCCAACAGGACTTTTAACCCTGTATCCTACAGAGATAATAACGTCCAAGTTATAGAACTTTGTCCGATATTTCTTACCATCTGCAGCAGTTAGTAAGGATTCCTTACGAACTGAATTAGCCTCTAATTCTCCTTCTTTGAAAATGTTCCCGATATGCAAGGTGATATTGTTCCTCGTAGTGCTGAACAACTCAGCCATCTGCTACTGAGTCAGCCACACGGTATCATCCTGTAGCCTTACCTCCAGACGCACATTGTCATCCGGTTGGTACAACACTATTTCACCCTTCTCTTCCAAAGGTAAAAATTGATTATTCTCCATCTTCTAATCTTGAACCTTGAAACGTATGTGACCCTTAACCATGAACCATGAACCATTAATCGCAAGTAACCCTTAACCATTAACCCTTAACCCTTAACCCTTAACCATTCACCCTTAACCATTAACCCTTAACCATTAACCATGAACCGTAAGTGACCTTTAACCCTTAACCGTAAGTATCCCCTCTACTTCATGCTCTACAAACGGACCTTCTTTGACCTCAAAGATTGTGGCACTCTCAATACATTCCAGGGTGTGCCACACATTCTTAGGAATGTCAACGCCATAGCGGCCTTCTTCATGACAGAGTACGATGCTATCTATTACCGAACCATCATCATTATATGTTGAGACCTTGACCTTACCTCGCAATATGATAAAGGTCTCGTCTTTTGTCGGATGATGATGTATAGGAACAATGGTGCCAGGTTCCAGCGCATTAAGGAATCTATGGCATTTGTCTTCCAACGACTGATGGAAGTTATAGTTCATCCTTAGGCGAGGGGAGTCCTTCGCCTTTATTTGAACCTCATCCAACAAACACTCATTTATAACCTTCATATTTAGAGCCAATCATGAATCCTTGTATCCTGTTTGATAGGGAAGCTTTGGTACTTACTCCTCTAAGCACTATCCCTGTCGAGAATCCTGAACCCTTAATCCTGAACCCTTAATCTTGAACCCTTAATCCTGAACCCTTAACCCTTTGTACTCCTGGCTTATCCCACCAGTTCTTTCCCAAGTCGTATTGTATACCGACATTGATATCGAACCACCCGTTGCTATTCAAACCACCATAGTCACCAGTGTGATATTTCCTATCATGGAAACCACTTGTAGTCACCTGATAGGAGGCATCAGCATACAGCTTCATCTGGTCATTAATCGCAAATGTCTGCTCTGTTCCTATTCCGAGTATGGGGCACTCCGAATAAGTTGAAGAGAAGTTTTCTGCAAGTCCCATTCTTGGATAAACGATAGCGTTCCAACTTCTGTTTTTATCATAGCCTCCTATGATGTTATGAAGATTCAAGAATAAATCAGCATAAATAGATACAAAGCCATTTTTTTTATAATTTAGCATGGTACCATCCTCAGAATCCAGATAATGAGCTTGTTTATTAGGAATCAAACCATTTTGCCAATTGATGCCACCTCTAACACCAGCCTCTGGAGAGAACCATTTCCCTAAACCAAGGTTAACACCAAGGGTATTGCCATTAGGAAAGACATTGGCAAAATTTGTTCCATACGGGTTCTGAAGCGACATACCCAAGCCAGCCTGTACAAACCAGTTATCCCAAAAGTTATTTAAAGCAACACCTTCTTCATTCTTACTGACTTCACCGATCCTCTTCCATTTCCCCTCATGTTTTTTCTTTCGAAAATCATATTGTACACCGACATTGAGTTCTGCAAAGCTATTACCGCCATGATCTTTTCCCGAGGAGACACCATTGATACTCGCAACAAACTGATAGCCAGCATCAACAAACAGGCTCCATTTATCACTTAATCGATAAGTATTAATGATACCTACACCTAATATAGGGCAACCTTTACTGGTTCCGAAATCCCACCATCCACCAGAACGTGGCGCCAAGATGATATCCCATTTCCTATCAGGATTGTAGGTCCCCAAAAGATTGTGCATATTAACCTGCACATCCCATATAAAGTTTAGGAAGCCACCTTTTTTGTGATTCTCGCCAGGAACGCCATATGGCTGCAGCCACGTATTATAGTCGTTAGACAGGATTCCATTATTCCAAACCACTTTGAATCGACCTCCGAATTCAGGTGTAAACCATTTCCCGACAGCTACATTCACACCAAAAGACTTTCCATTAGGGAACACATCTTTCGCACTATGGCCTGATGGAAATAGCAAATTCATATCCACACCAACCTGCCCATACCAGTTTTCCCAGAATGAGTTGGTTACGACAGCATTTGAATCCCCCTGATTCTCATCTTGTGCAAAAGCACTAAGACTACACGAGGCAATCCATATAAACAGTAAAACAATATATCTCATTATCAATATTTGATATATCCCCAGTGGTGCCAGAATGAGGGTAGGGGAGGAATTGTCAAGTTGTACGTAAGATGATCATCTCATCTCTCGGATATTATGACCCCAAATGTCTTAAAGATTAAGGAAATATCGTAGAAGAAAGAATGCTTCTCCACATATTCCAGATACAGCTTTAACTTCTCCTGCATGATGACCTCTATGTAGTATTTCTCTGGATCCTCTGCCTTTTCCATCAACTCATTCTCATTCCGAAACTTGATGGATGCAGGGTCAGTGATTCCTGGGCGAACATCAAGAACACGCATCTGCTCGGGCGTCCAATAATCGACATAATGGCGTACTTCAGGGCGAGGGCCAACTAAGGACATGTCACCTATGAAGACATTAATCAACTGAGGCAGCTCATCAAACTTGAACTTCCTTATGAAATAGCCACTTCGTGTGATACGAGGGTCATGGCCTCCAATGGTAACCAAACTCCCTTTATCCGCACCTAATCTCATAGAACGGAACTTATAGATCCTAAAGTCCTTATTATAGCGTCCTACACGAACCTGCCTGTAGAATACAGGTCCCCTGCTATCCAGCTTAATCCAGATCGCTAATATGAGAAAGAGTGGACTCAGCACGATGAGTCCCAGCCCGCTCGCTACTATATCAAATAATCTTTTCATTATAATTATGTCGCACTGATTTCACAGATTGGCACAGATTTTAATTCACTATGCGCGTGATTCCTTCCAATATATTACCAGATGAGAAATTTACAAGGAGTCCTACATGTTTATCAAGGAGCCTTAGGTATGTAAGCAGTTGTTTTGCAAACACCGGCTTCATCTCTTCGACTGACTTTAGCTCCACGATAATTGTATTTTCGATGAGCAAATCAAGTCGAAGAGGTGTTTTGAGCTCCTGACCTTTGTACATAATTGGAACTTCACGTTGTCTCTCAACCGTAAGTCCACGCTGCTGTAGCTCAAAAACTAAGGCTTCTTCATAAACGGACTCCAATAGACCAGGGCCAAGACTGTTATAAACGTCAAATATGGCCCCTCTTATCTGGTAAGTCAAATCATCCTCTGACATATCCGTGTAATCCGTGTTATCTGTGTGCCTTTTACGAGTTTTTAATGATGTCCACGAAATTAGAGATGACATAGTCAACCTGTTCATCCGTTAAACAGGTATGCAGTGGCAGCGTTACCTCATTTTCAAACAGATGGTATGCATTGGGGTAATCCTTGATATCAAAGCCAAGAGCCTTATATGCCGTCATCATAGGAAGTGGCTTATAATGGACATTGGTGGCTATGCCGCGCTCTGCCATCTGCTCAATCACACGGTTGGTCTCCTCGCGCGTCTTGCCCAGCAGGCGCACCATATACAGGTGGTGCGAGCCACAATGATCCTCGCCCTTATGGTTCAATACGGCCACATTCAGGTCTTTCAACGCTTCATTGTATCTACGAACAATCTCATAACGTCTCTCAAGAATGCCCTTATAACGTTCCATCTGAACCAAACCCAGAGCTGCCATGATGTCCGTCATATTGCACTTATACCAAGGGCCAATGATGTCATACTCCCATGCACCCAGTTTGGTCTTGGCTAATGCATCCTTGTTCTGTCCATGCAGAGAGAACAACTGAGAAATCCTGTAAAGCATCTCATTCCAAGTCTCACCTTCCTTCTTAGGAACAGTAGGCATATAGTCCACATCGGTTGGAACCACCTCATTACCAAACGGCAGCCTCCATGTCATTGCGCCACCTTCAGCAGTGGTGAAATTCTTTACAGCATGGAAACTAAAAGAGCTGAAGTCAGCTATCTCACCCGCCATCTTGCCATTGCGCATACCACCAAAAGAATGCGCACAGTCTGCAGATACTATGATGCGTCCTATCTTTGCCTGCAAAGCATTTGCCGGCTTGAAAAGAGCTTTCTTCTTCTCCACAATCTCAAACACACGTTCGAAGTTGGCAACAATACCACCAAGATCTACAGGAACAATCACCTTGGTCTTTTCTGTAATAGCCTTTTCCAACTGATCATAGTCCATCTCCACATTGTCCTTTTGTGAGTCAACCATCACCACCTTGGCCCCCACATGGCACACTACAGAAGCAGTAGCTGTATAAGTATAAGCCGGCACAATGACCTCATCGCCAGGGCCCACTCCCAGTATATGCAACACCATCTCCATGGCTGCAGTAGCAGAGTTTAAACATACTGTCTTGTCCGTATGTACAAACTCTGAGATTTCTTTTTCCAATTGTTTTGTTTTAGGGCCAGTTGTAATCCAACCCGACAAAATAGCTTCTCTAACGAGAGTTGCCTCCTGCTCCGTCATATCTGGCGGAGAGAAAGGTATATTCCTAAGTTTCATGTTCATAATTCTATCTAATTCTTATTAATTTATGCTCTTATTAGTTTCCAGTTTACAACCAACCTTCTATAAGGAATCAACATCAACTCCTTTGGAGCTAGCGAGAAATAACGCATACAATTCGACAGTACAAATAGCATTGTTTCCAATTTATACATGAATCCCGCTTTCTGTGTTTTACGTTTCCCTCGTCCGAAATTGCCACTATGCATTATGTCATTCAGAATGCACGATTGCAGTTTTCTGTCCTTATCCGTCAGTGTAAGAGGAAAGTCTTTCATACCCAGTTTATCAACAAGAATGGATCCAAACGCAAGAAATGCCTTCAGCAACCCCATGTTCTGTAAGACCTCTACGAGACGTTGCATGTCTATTTCATCTGCATAGTGGTGCATCATTACTGCCCAGTCACACAGATGCCGTAAACCAAGCCCTTCCTTCACAAAATGGAAGAACAAATGCATGAAGATATATACGGCATAGAGTGTTGGCTCTACCACCTTCACCTCTTCACCACCAATCTCAATGATTGCAGGTTTACTCTCAGCCAGTAATCTCTCCCAATATTGCTTATGTTTGTTACAACCGAAGTCAATTAAATAGGTATGCAACTCATACAGGGCATTCCCATGAGTAAATGATATTTCCTTCTCTATCATCTGTCGTGGAATTTCCACGTACCAATGTTGGACTAATTTTCACTTTGGTGAAAAAGCTAAAGCCATGCGGCTCCAACTTCCCACCATTATACTATTCACTTTCTATTTTTCGTTTATATAAAGTGCAGGGAGATGACGGTGAGCTTCCAACAA
>Ga0265298_10007083_pt1 | contig 13712 bp, 7 predicted proteins | sample AusTroGonzalo_MG_3_FD_193486 | JGI IMG/M metagenome (GOLD analysis project Ga0265298, IMG submission 193486) | Bovine rumen microbial communities from tropical cattle in Woodstock, Queensland, Australia - Gonzalo_01 | ecosystem: Host-associated > Mammals > Digestive system > Stomach > Rumen ...
ATAAAGCGCAAACAGACAGTCCTTCCTGTCCTTGAACGCGCCGGGCAGCGCACGCACGGTCACGCCGTCGGCGAAAATCAGTTCCACGCCCGAACGCAGGAAGACCGGACGGATGATCCAGTCCTTTCCGACATTGTCGACGAGGAGTTTCTTTTCGCCGGAATCGATCGCCTTCTGCAAACATTCCGTGGCATCATTTTCATTGAAGCCCCATTCGGACACCTTGCGGGGCGCGGCTCCCGCAGCCAGGACCGCGGACGTGCCAAGGCAAATACACCAGCCCAGCAGACGTTTCACCGTTTGACTCCTTTCATTTTATTCCAGATCGAAGACCAGCTCGCCGAAGGAACTGACGGAATGGACGCGTCCGCCGCACCAGGCGGTATTGATCGAATGCTCCTTGGTGGAACGCGGGGCGATCTGGGTGTAGAACAGAGCGCGGACCTTATTGTTCTGCTCGATGGACAGATTCACGGACTTGAACGGGATCGCGACGACCGCGCGCCATTCGTTTTCCTTACGCTGAGTGCGGACTTCCCATTGGGTATTCCAGCGGGGTTCGGTGCAGCGGGCATCGTAACGTTCGCCGAAGCAGTTGAACGCGAGCTGATAATAGCCGTCCTTCGCATTGGCAATGAAGATCTCGCCGTGGTCGCCGCCGGGGAACGCTTCTTTTTTCAAATTCTGCTTTCCGATCGGTTCGCCCGGAACGGTGCAGCGGCAGGCTACGAAGAGAGTTTCGCCGTTGTGCATCAGCTTGACCTCGGTCTGATATTTCGCGGGCACTTCGGGTTTGCCCATTGAGGTGAACGGGCTCAGCTTTGCCGCCTTTTTCCAGCGCCCGGACTCGAAATCGAAATCCGGGAATTCATGACCCGGCACTTTCGGGACCTTCTGGGATTCGACCTTCACTGCGTCGGCGAGCGTCAGCCAGCGATTGAACGTGGCGGTCAGCATTTCCAGATGCTTTTTCGAACGCGGATCCCTGACCAGTTTCGCCGCTTCGGCGAGCGCGTCCTGACACGGCCTGGTGAGATTCTTGCCGATGATGTAATTGCCCATGCCGCGGCGGAAATCGTCGTTGAACGCGGCGGGCGTGGGATCGGCGAGCCAGACGTCACGGATCAGGTTGAAGAAACGGATCACGGCGGGCGCAGCTTCACTGTAGGTGCGGCGCAGATATTCCTCGCGCAGCCAGTTCGGATCCTGCCGCGGATCCCACATCAGCTGGTTGATGGTCCAGAACTCCGGTCCGGTCATCGAGAAGACCTCGTTTTCGGTGCAGCCGAGCGCACGGGGCGGGCCGGGCTGGTCCGCCACACCCGCTTCCACATACATCCGGCGGATCCCGAGCTTGTTGATGTAACGCAGATCTTCCGCGACGATGTTCGCCAGCGGACGCGGGAAAAAGCCGCCGGAGCAGTAGTAATATTCGCGCCAGATCAGGTTTTTGGACATCTCGGCGTATTTATCGGTCCGCTCCAGCCATTTTGCGTTGGCTGGACCGTGAAGCGTCTGCTTGTCGTCGCGGACGTAGGGACAGAAATTGATGCAGATGCTCGGATGGATCGGGATCGCCGGCGGGATCGCGGTGAAGAAATAACCGAAGGTCTTGATCTCCAGCTTCGGATATTTCGCGTGGATCGCCTCGGCGACCGCGTTCAGGAAGATATAGAACTGCGTCGAACGGAACGATTCGTCGGTGGGTTTGAGCACCTTGCCGCCGGGCAGCGTGATCGGTTTCAGACATTCCGGACATTCGCAGCAGGCGGGCGTGTCTTCGATCATCAGGTTGACACAGGTATACCAGGACGGCAGCGTTGCGATCCTTTTCAGCGCGCAGTCGATGAATGTCTTCCACATCTCCCGGTTGCTGTAACAAAGCTGCACGCGGCCCTGGGTAACGCGTTTGCCGTTGACCATCATGTAATATTCGGGATGGGTCTTGCCGAATTCCTTTTTCGGCAGCCAGAGCGAACCGAGGTTATGCCCGCCGCCGTATTCCAGCCGCATGTCGAGTTCGGCACGCCGGGTGTAGGCGTCCGGAAAAACCGAATTTGCCACGTTGTTGCAAACGCGCGACAGGAACATTTCGTATTCCTCGTGCTTGTAGCTGATGTGGCGGTTGCCGCCCATGAAGCGGAACTTGAATTCCGGCAGATCGATATAGTCCTTCACGTCCAGCGTCAGGTTCGGATCGGGTGTGAACACGCACATCTCTTTCAGCGGACGCACCCAGATGAAATCCGTGTGCCTGAAAATCAGCCGGTGGACGCCGTTGATCAGCCCGCGCGGACGCGACGCGATGATATAGATGAACCGTCTGGTGACTTTCACCGCATAGCCGTCGGTGCCTTCCAGCTGCTTTTTCATTTTCGGCGTGACGATCTTCTGCGCCAGCGGAGAATCGGTCAGCGCCAGCACTACTGCGCTCGTCTTCCAGCCGCCCGGCAGCGCGTTCATGATCGAAACCCGCGCGGTCGAGATCAGCCGGAAATAGTTCTGCAATTCGCGCGCCGCGTGCTGGACCGCGACGGACGAATCCGGTTCGATCACGATCCAACTGACCGCCTCCCCGTTTTGGGCAATTCTGACCTTGGCCGCGAGGACCGGCAGGACCATGACAAGCACGCACATAGCCGCCAACAGTTTGAACTTGGTTTGCTTCATGGACGTTTCCCTTTCTCAATGTTATTTTTCATGGTTCGATCTTTTGATCAGATAATTTTATTTGAGCAGTCTGACAGTGCAGAAGGTTTGCTCTTTGTGCCGGGCGCCGCCGAACAGAATCGCCACTTTGACCGAGGCTCCGCCTTCCTTCCTGGCGGGAATGAAATGCCGGACGAACAGACCTTTCAGTTCTTTCTGTTTGGACGGATCGATTTTCAGACCTTCCCACGGGATGGTGAAGAGCGCGCTCCAGCCGGTCCTGGTGATCTGCGACTGCGCCGTCCATTTGAATTTTGCGGCGGAGGAGAAACGGTTGCCGGAGGGGTCGGTCACGATCTGGGCCGGTTTGCGCTTTTTGTCCCCGCTGCCGTAAGACAGGAAAACCTCGAACCCTTCACCCCACGGGAAAACTTTTTCCCCGTCGATATGTTTGCGGTAATGCATCTTCTTCACGTTTTTGACCCAGCAGCGGATCCCGACATAGAGATTCTTCCTGTCATACAGCAGCCGGACCTCGGTACGGTTGGGGAAGGGCTTATTCGACGCGTTCAGGAAGAACTGCTCGGACGGCGGACATTCTGCCCATGTGCCGGACTGGAATTCCGGATCGAAATCGGGCGCACCGTCGGCGCGGACCGCGCGGATCTCATGGGAAAGCTGCATGCCGGCATAATGTTCGAAGGTTTTCCGCATCCGTTCCAGCATTTTTGCTCCGTTGGGCTTGTCGACTTTCTTCGCCGCCTGTTCGAGCGCGGTGCGGCATTGCGGCACGATCCCGGCGGTGACGACATATTTTTTCCATTCCACGTTCGGCACGTTGCGGTAGGTGGAGTGGCCGGGGATCTTGTTCCATTGTTCCTCGATCAGGCGGTAGAATTCCTCCACGTCGGCCGCGGCCGCACCGAAAACACGCCGGAAGAATTCGCGCCGCAGTTCGGCAATGTCCCGGTTCGGATCCCAGCAGCCCTGCGTGATCGCCCAGAAATACACCGCGTTCATTTCCCACGTGCTGCCGGGTTCGCCCTCGTTGATGAAATCGCCGCGCATTTCACTGTAAGTCCGGTCGGCCCCGTATCCGTTGATATATTTCCAGTCGGGGAGGGCGACCGCATCGATCGGGCGCGGGAAGTCGCCGCACAGACCGAAATATTCCCGCCAGATGAGGTTTTTCGTCAGCTTGACCCAGCCCTGGAAACGCTCCAGCATCTGCTTGCATTCCGGATCGGTCAGTCTGTATTTGGAGTTCTTGCTGATCGGGCAGAACAGGATCTCAATGTTCGGTTCCACCGGACACTTCGGCGGGATGACCGTGAAGAAATAGGCAAAAGTCCGGATCCGTTTGTCCGGGAAATTTTTCCGCACATGCCGGGCGACCTGGTTCAGGAACAGGAAAAACTGCGTCGAACGGAACGCCGGATCTTTCGGATCGACCGTTTTTCCGCCGGGCAGCTGGATCGGTTTCAGACATTCCGGGCAATGGCAGACGTTGTGATTGTCCTCGATCCCGACCCGGATGATGCTGAACTGCGGATTTCCCTTGATCTGGGCGTCGATCTCCTTAATGAAAGTCCTGATCATTTCCTGATTCGTGAAACACAGCTGGACGGAATTCTTGAATGCCCGGGGGCGCATCCGTTGACCGTCCTGCAGCGGATAGAATTCGGGATGCGTCTGGAAATATTTACTCTCCGGGATAAACCGCGACACGATGTTGTGTCCGCCGCCGAATTCCTGCTCGTAGCCGTATTTTGCCTTGAACGACGGCTGGTCGCGCGTTACCGTACACCAGTTGGTTGCGTTGCGCATCTGCCACAGGTTGCCTGCTGCCTGGTTCTTGCGCGACAGCTGCCAGCCCCGCAGACGGAAGACCGGAATGTCGATATAATCAGTCCGCGTCAGCGTCAGATCCGGGTTTTTCGTGAATATCGTGCCGATCTCCGTGTCGGGCCGCGCCCAGATGATGTCGGTGTTTTTATAGAGCATCCGGAACACGCCGTTCAGGACCCCTTTCGGACAAGTCGCATTGAGGTAGACCGTATTGCCGTCGGCTCGGACGGAATAGCCGTCGGTCCCTTTCAGTTTTGCGGCGTCATCAGGATATTTTTTCGCGGCCGGGTCGAGGACGATCCGGTTTTTGCCGGATTTGCCGGATTTGACGATCGGCAGTTTCGCACCGGAGATCTTTTCGATCCACAGCTGCAGTTCTTCGGCGGCTGCCTGCACGGTCTCATCCGGCCGGGCCGGGATCACGATCTCGGCAGCCGGTTTTCCGTTTTTCGCACATACCAGCGCGGAGTGAACCGTCAGCGGCAGCAGTCCGGCTGCGCAGATCAGAGCCGCGGTGAAGATTCCAAAATGTCGTCCTGTTTTCATATAAAAACCTTTCTTCCGTTATTATTGACCAGGTCTGACCGAAGTCCGTCGGTTTTTCGTTCGTCATTTCCCGTCACTATATCATAAATGATACCATTTTTCAATAGCCCATTGGATTTTTCATCCGGAAGGGCCGTCAGAAATAACCGCGGCTCTGCAAAAAGATAATTTTGTGCTATTGATTGTGGATCTTTTGCAAATTCTTGACGGAAGGATCATAATGCACGGACTTTTCCGATTGATCCTCATCTCTCCAAGAGGAGTGATATCGCTTTCACAGATCCAATGGTCGAACAGTTTATCAGATCTCTGCAGCTAGTCTTGCGGCAGCCTGCCCTGTGGATATACAGGTTCCCATCACCCTGGCAGAGCCATTGGCTCCACGATCGGATGAAATACATCTTCCGGCGGCAAACACATTTTTCAGTCCTTTGGGACACAGCGCCCCGCGCGGAATGTCATAAGCCAGGCCATCGCGTACAGGAATACGGATCTGGTTCTTGCCGCAACCGTGAATATCCACGTGATGGCATCCACTGGCGACAGCATCGGAGCATTTTGCTGCAGCAACGACATCATCCTGCAGCAAAGTTTCCTCCCCGTCAATCCGTCCGCTTTCGCGTACTCCACATTTATGAAAAATATGCGAAACGGAAGCTTGAGCAAACCCCGGCATCTCCTGCCGGAAAAATTCGGCCGTGTCGATAACCTGTTCCGCCAGAACCGGAAGCGCCCCGGAAACGGCAGAATCATCAGCGCAATCAATTCCCGAGTTTCTGGTTACGTTGAGACAAACTTCACCGCGTTCCGGAGCAGTAGGAGTTATAAACGCGGCAGTACACTGATGAATCCGCTTTGCGTTCATAGCCGGAGCTAACAGCGAGGACTCTGCGGAGACTGCAGCATAGGGAAGTCCGTGCCGATAAAGCAGTTCCGCCGCCTCTTGTCTGTCTCCCGGCAGGGCGGAGTTTTCGCAAAGCAGAACATCTTCCGGATGATTGCGGATATGGAGCAACAGTTTCTGATAATCGACATTGCACATCCGGAATACCAGACTCAACGGCTGAAACATTTTATTTTCACTCCCGAAAAAAACTTTCCCGCCGCACATCGAAGTAAGATAGCCGCCGCCGGTCGCATCAACAGCGGCGTCAAGAGGCAATTCATATTCGCTGTTTTTGCTTCTGGCAGTAATGTTTTTCAATATTCCCCGACCGACATTTGCCGACACGATCATCGTATTCAGCAGAAGTTTGACATTGTATTGTTTGAGCAGGCGGTAAACAGCCAACCGGAGTATTTCCGGATCGATACAAAGTCCGACTACCGTCCGATAATCACAGACAGGCCCGATAACACCGGCAGGATGGATCTTCCGGCATGCATCAAGGATTTCATCCAATACGCCGTGAGATATCTGAACCCCTTTGGCGGTAAAAGCCCCAAGCAGCGGCATTCCTGAAAAAAGGTCCCCACCAACACCGCCGTCCATTTCGATCAGGGTAGTATCCGCTCCGTTTTTGGCGGCTTCGACAGCAGCGGCGATACCGGCTGCGCCGCCGCCGGCAATAACTGTTTTTTTCATAATTTACCCTCGTGAGCCTGCGTGAATTCGTTCCGGGTCAATGAAGTGAAAAAACGATTTGCCGATACCAAACTTTCCATCAACGAAATTGCCTTGAACTTCGGCTTCGGCTCCATCGCGCAGTTCAACCGGGTATTCCGTGCGGAAACCGTTATCACTGCCGGACAATACCGAAGGAAAGCTGTTTCCAGTCTTCCCGAGGACATATAAATCATATCAAGAACTCCCCCGCGACCCACATATTTGACCGGATCGAAGCGGTGACTGGTTTTATGGATGGAAAGGCTGCCTCCTTTTTATTTGTTGAACCGGACTGTGGCAAAATTTCCGGGAATCTGCCAGGTCCCGAGACGAGCCAGCGGCGACGTGGTACTGTATTCAACCGGTCTGCCTTTGACACGCCGCTCCCGGATAAGATTCATACGCAATTCTCCGCCGGAGGGATTAAGCGTTTTCAGAGGAATGGCCGCCAGAACAGTCCATCCCCGGGGCTGCCGCAGGACTGAGACGCGGCATCCGGGAAGCGGGAACCAGGAATCGACCCCCCGGACAATCCGGCGGGAACTCCAATGACCGAGGTCGTTGACGATCAGATGCCAGCGAAAGCCGTCTTTCATGGAAGCGAAGAAAAATTCCACACAGTTGTCTCTCCAAATATCTCTGCTGCCGTTTTTCTGTCCGGGGCGGACTACAGTCTGTTTCATCATTTTTTCGTCCAGTTCCGCGCGGATAAACAGGGTTTTGCCATCGGTCAGCAGCCGGAAACAGCCGCCGGCATCCAGTTTTTCCATGAAACGAACCGCGGGGATCAGCCGGGCAACGGGCGCGGTTTGCCACTGTTTTTCGGACGGAGCCGCACCGGGTGCAACCGTTGCGGCGGAAAGCTTGAGTTTCCGGCGGATATCTTCCTTGCCAAGGGTTAACTTTCGCTCTTCGACGAGAGCATTGTAGATGTATTTGCGGAGCAGTCGGACGGATTTCGCGAAGGGACCGGATGGAGGGACTTTCTTTTCCATGGCGGCGATGAGGCTTCCCAGCCGGGCCATTTTCTGTTCGGTATAGGTCAGAGTCCACAGTTTTTTCTGCATGGCCCGATCATGATATTTCCATGGAGTGGACATCCCGAACTTTCCACCTTTCGGAACGGTCTTATTCCAGAAATCGGCGAAGAGATTTTCAAGTTCCGCATAAAACTGTCTGGCCTCTTTATGGGCAGGTCCGTAGAGCAGGAGGAAATACTCATCTAATTCCCGTTCAATGTCAAGATCGGGATTTCGCATCAGCCGATGGAACATGTAGGTGTCCAGCAATTTTCCGGTGAAGGTCAGCCCCATAAATTGCATGAGCATGCCTTCGCTGCTGTCTTTCATGGCGCGGACATATTTCTGTATCAGATGGGGATAAGTCTCTATGATGCCGGGCATGGAATCGTTGAAACAGACGCAATGGTATGTCCAGAGAGGAACTTTGTTGCCCAACACGTCATGCCAAGACCGGATCGTCCGGATTTCTTTGTCGAAATTGACCGGATCGAGACCGATTTTGGGGCCGCTGAGGCAGAGTCTGACGCGAATATTGGACGGCAGCTTCCGCGAGGGGAGTTGACGTTTCGGCGGATAAGCCAGCGTCGTAATATATTTTCCGGGATGTTTTTTGACGACGGATTCGGCGACATCGGCGATGACGTCCCAGATCAACTCGGTATCATCGGGACAGGGATGTTTTTCCCGGAATTCCCGGCAGCGTTCACAGTAGCAGCGTCCGTCATTCACTCCGTCGTTGTCGTTGGGATCGATCATAAATTCATCCGGACTGAAAAACGGATACGGCCAGCCGTTCCATGCGTAATTCCCGGCATATTTGAATCCCGCCTGGCGGGCAGTTTTTCCTGAAAAATAATCATCGGCGGCTTTCATCCAGAGTCGCTTCACATCGGGATGGGTCCAGCAGGAATATCTCGGGTTGCGCCTGCCGTTTTTCTCAAGCTGGAGCCGGGTCGGATCCGAAGTCCATTCGGGAAGCTTGTTTAGTTCGAGAGTTCGTTCCGAATGACATCCGAGGCTCAGCTGTACAGACTCCCCGATCCGAAGATACCATTTTATTGCCTCATCGGTGTTTTTGCAGTATTCGCGGGCATCCGGCTGCCGCATGAACTCAAAAATGACTCTGCCAATATGACGGTCTCTGAAGAATGGCTTGAACCGGATATCAAGCGGTTTCAGAACCAGTGTTTTCTGCTCCGGCACATGATCCATGCCGGGCGCCGGCCAGCGGACGCCCAGCAGTTCGAGAAAATACCAGACGCCCAGCAGCGTTCCCTTTTCATCGCATGAAAAGTAATGACGCCAGGAGACTTTGTGATCCGTGTCATGTCCGAAGATCTCGATCTGACCGTCTTTTGTGCGGATGATGAACTCCTCATTATCCAGACCGGCCGGATCGCCGAATCCCAGTTTGAAATTGATCTTGAATTGGGCAGTCGTGCCGATCGGAAAATCCGCGCCGGTGATTTTTTTCAGATACCCGGCCAATTCCTTTGCCGCGAGCCGGACAATGGGTTTGGCATTTTTCGGAATCAGGATCCCTGCCCGGGCTTTCCCGTTTTCAGCAATGGCAAGTGCCTCACCGAAAACGGCTGATTCAACCTTTGCCCGACCTTTTGAGCCCTGGGCAATCAACGGTTCTTTGATCTCCTTCCGGATGTCCTGCTCGCTCCGGTTCGTCAGGTCGGCGGCGCACAACGTCAGAATCCCGGAAATCAGCGCGGCGGAGAGGGAGAAATAAGCTGCAGTGGACATTATTCATCCTTCCTATTGTTTACGTTGGTCTTGATGTTACGCATGCAAATCGTTTTCATCCCGCACTCCTTTCAGCGAGCTTTATTATCCTTTGTCCACGGATTGGGAGTATAACTCTTGCTGGCGAAAAATGCCCCTTCCGCGTGGAGGAGTCCTCGATAGGTGTCTCCGCCACGGGAGTCCATCGGCGTCTTTTCCTTGCTTACGTGCCCGTCCAGCCAGGCGACGTTGCAGTTACGGAATCCGCCGTGCGGCGCGAAGAGAAAAGATTTATCCTTTGGGTATGAATAAACAAGCTGAGCTCCCCGGTTAAATTTATCGTATTGGTAAATAGATTCCGCGGTGTCGATCACGGCGGAAGGATGCTTGATCATTTTCATGGTATAGGCATACGCCACTTTCGGCACATCACTCGGAAAGGCGTTCGCGCAAATTTCGATATTCGAACCGTAATCAGGATAGGTCCACTTCCAGTCATAACATTTCCACGATTTCGCCGTGTTCTTTAAAAAAGTTTTCCGTATCTCATACTCGGGATCCGGTTGGGAACGGGAGGGACACACGAGAATGGCGGTTGACGGAAGATAGCCGTTCATCACCATATTTGCCGTCCAGAAGCTGGCATTGTTTGTCGAGTTGGGCGCTCCCATTATCGTGGAATAAGGCGGCGTGCATTCTTGATTGCCGTCCCGGTAGAACATTCTTGCTTGTGAAAGTTGCCTCTGATTGCCGGTGCAGCTGATTGTCCGTGCGTTTTCCCTCGCCGCATTCAGTGCCGGCAGCAGCAGTCCGGCCAAAATGGCGATGATCGCAATCACAACAAGGAGTTCTATCAGTGTAAAATGGCTTACCGTTTTACGTTTCAGAAATGAGCGGTGAGGCGCGGGCGATGAGGTGTTTTGGCATTTCTTCATGATTTCTTCCCTTTCATTTTATTTTCGGTTGTTTATATCAACTGCAATCCTTGCGGCAATTCGAGTTTGGCTTTTTTCCCTTTTCCTGCTTCGACCCGGATCAGTCCGAAGGGAGTCGGAACAGTTCCGGCGGCAAATTCCAGATCCCCGGTATCGGGCGCGAAATGAACTTTTCCCGGTGCGGGGAACGTGATTCCCAGTACGCGGCTGGAAAGGAACGGCGCAGGGCCGCAGCTCCAGCCGTGACTCAGGCTGTGACGCAGTCCCCGGTAGCAATACGCACCGAAATCGGCATGGAGATCGGCTTTCCCCGGCACGGGCAATTCATCGATCCGGAACGCATTTTTCGTCCAGTCCAAATCGAAATCCTCCCAGAAACTGGTCGCGCCGAAATCAAGCATGGCCCCCCAGTATTTGCGGATCAGTTCCAGGGCCGGGATCGTTTTTTTCGCCTGGAGCAGATAATATCCGTAAAAGGTGCTGACATCTTTGAACGGCTCGCGCTCCAGAATATCGGTCCGGTCGGCCAGTCCGGTCAAGGTCTGCAAGGCCGCGGGAGCCTTCCGACCTGCCGGATCCGGGATGTGATGCCGGAGCCGTTCGGCCGCCGCGTTCAGACGGTCCGGCGGAAGTCCCAGCTCACTGAACAGCCGGGCAGCAGACTTCATCGCCCAGAGGAGCAGCGCCTGCAAACCGGCATGTTTGGCCACGGGATCGTCATCGTCCGGCCAATCCAGAAAACGGCGTCCGGGAATCTGCTCGGATCCGTCCGGACCGACAAACCCCGCCAGCGTTTCCGCCGTGATCCTGATGAAATCATGATAGCGTTCCAGAAACTCTTTTTCCATGGAAACGCAATAATAATCCCACAGGCCGATCAGAAACCAGCAGTTGTAGGAAAAAATACTGTTGATCGGCTGATCCGGCTGATAACGCTGCATCAGAAATTCGAAGGACCGGCGGATGATGGAGGTGTCGCTGAACGCGCAGAGGATCCCGTGGATCTCCGGATGCATGTCGCCGGCCCAGACGATCCGGTCGCGTTTGCCGCCGTCATACAGATAATCCTGCATGCAGAGATGGACGGTCCGCACTGCCGTTTTCCAGATCTGGTCCAGGCGGGGATCGGATGATTCGAAGGAGCCCGTCACCTCCAGATCCTGTTCCAGGGCAACGGCCGTCACATTGGTGAGCCGGATTTCGGATTCGCCCGCATTGAACAGCTGAACGAAACGAAATACCGTATTTCCGTATTCGGTCATGCCGTAACCGTTCGGCAGCCGGATCGTATCTTCCTTACGGGAATGATCCTGATTGGAAGTCTGCATGGCTTCGCTGACCGATTCCCCGAAACGGATCCTGATCAGCGGGGATTCGGTTCCTGAAGATACGATGCGGATCCCGCCGTGCAGTGCTTTCCCGAAGTCAAGGAGCAGGGTCCCGCCTGGAGCAATCGAGCATTTCGGATATTGCCGCGAGCCGAACATAAACGGCTGGATTTCAAGATTTCCGGTCAATATATCCGGATCGGTCGCCTCAGCAGAATGTACGATCCTGGTGACCGGAAGGTAAAACCGGCAGCGCATATCTTTCAAATCCGATGCATGGAAATTCATGATTGCCTTCTTTTCTGGTATCCATCTGGTGAAAAATATATCAGGAACCAGCTGTAAATCAATCACAAAAAATTCAATCTGTAGCACAAAATTCCCAAAAGGGGGAGAATCAGGAACCGGAAGAGGACGGGAGTGCTTTTTTCAACTGCGTTTTCCGGAAATTCAGCGGAGTCTGTCCGGTGACCTGTTTGAATTGTCTGCAGAAGTAATTGTGGTCGCGGAAGCCGGTCTCATAAGCAATTTCCGCAATGGGAAGATTGCTGAAACAAAGAAGACGCATCGCTTCGGAAATGCGGAGCCGGATCAGATAATGGATCGGGGAACAGCCCGCCGCATTCATGAAATACCGCATCAAGGAAGACTTGGACATATTGGAAATGCGGCAGAGATCCGTCAGCGTAATGTCTTCCTTGTAATGCGAGTTCAGATAAGTAAAAATTTTAGCTGAAAATGGAGATTCCTTGTCGGGTTTGACCGATGAAGACTGGCCATAAAGACGCAGGATCCGGCACAGCAACTGCATGAAAATGCCGATGCAGCAGAAGAACCTGCCCGGTTTCTTGGCCTGATATTCCGAATATAATTCTTTCGCCAGTCCGGCGATCTTCCGGAACTCCTCGCCATCGGCATGGATTCCGGGGTATCTGACCGGCGTAGTGTTTTGCCCCGTATAGAAAATCTGAAAACCGGGAAGCAGGGATATGTCCAGCGGGGAAATAGGCAGTGATTTCGGCAGATACAGGACATTGATCAGCGAAAAATCCGGGGATCCGTTCCGATATCCGTGACTGACCCCGCAAGGGATCAGAAACACATCACCGGCCTTGACTTCCCCTTTATAAAATCCGCCATATTGTTCCCCCCTGCCATCAAGAATGACGACCAGTTCCAGGAAATCGTGCTGATGCTCCAGTGCGAGTGCCTGCGGATTCATATAAGTGATATGAAGCGGACATACTTTCGCGATGGAAAAACTCTGCAGAAATTTATGATGGATCATGATGCCGTTCCTTTCCGGTTTTTCTTTTCAGGATAAAAATAGCATTTTTTTCCTTTTTTGCAAACCCGGCAAAATAAAATCCGGAATTATTCTTCAGACAGCGGTGATTTGCCAGAATGATCCATGCGTATGGGGCCGGTCATCATCTTTTCCCGCGGATTTCGCCGTTTTGAGCTTGAAAACATGGCTGTTTATGCTAGATTGTGAACCGATATCCAAAAACAGCGAAAGGTTTTCAAATGAATCCGGAAATCATCTCCCTGAACGGCAAATGGGAATTCTTTTATTCGCCCCTGAAATTCGATCCTGCAAAACCTCTCCCCGAGGTGAAAGAATATACCGGAAAAATGATGGTGCCGGGTTACTGGGACGATCATTACGAACTCTTCGACGAAGAGGATTTCTTCGGACTGACCGCGCGTTTCAATCCGGATTACCGCAAACCGCATTTCCCGATGGGCCGCTCCCTCACTCCGCATGCCGCCAGCTCGTTCCTGATCGGGACCGGCTACTGCCGCAAAGTCTTCGTGCCGCAATTCGAAGCCGGTTCGCAGACGGTCCTGACGGTGGGTCCGGCCATGTGGGGATGTTCCGTGCTCTGCAACGGCAAACTCGCCGGAACCGTGACCGGATATTCCACTTCGACTGATTTCGACCTCACCGGACTGCTGAAATCCGGAAAAGAAAACGAACTCATCATTGCCGTGTGCAACGTCCATGACGACGGCGGCGCATATCACCGGGTGGACGGCTCGC
>Ga0265298_10007084_pt1 | contig 13712 bp, 13 predicted proteins | sample AusTroGonzalo_MG_3_FD_193486 | JGI IMG/M metagenome (GOLD analysis project Ga0265298, IMG submission 193486) | Bovine rumen microbial communities from tropical cattle in Woodstock, Queensland, Australia - Gonzalo_01 | ecosystem: Host-associated > Mammals > Digestive system > Stomach > Rumen ...
AGCTGCAGACCTCTATCCCCGGCCTCTTCGCTATTGGTGAGTGTAACTTCTCTGACCACGGTGCTAACCGTCTGGGTGCTTCTGCTTTGATGCAGGGCTTGGCTGATGGTTACTTCGTTCTGCCTTATACTATCCAGAACTATCTGGCTGATCAGGCTATCTGGCCTCGTCTCAGCACCGATATGCCCGAGTTCGATGCAGCAGAGAAGGCTGTTGCAGCAGAAATCGACCGTCTGATGAACATCAAGGGTAAGCGTTCTGTTGATTCTATCCATAAGGAACTTGGCCATATCATGTGGGAGCACGTAGGTATGGGTCGTACCAAGGAAGGTCTTGAGGAAGGCTTGAAGCTGTTGAAGGACCTCCGCAAGGAGTTCGATTCTAACCTCTTCATTCCTGGCTCTAAGGAAGGTCTGAATGTTGAGCTCGACAAGGCTATCCACCTGCGCGACTTCATCCTCATGGGTGAGTTGGTTGCTTATGATGCCCTGCATCGTGAGGAGTCTTGTGGTGGTCACTTCCGTGAGGAGCACCAGACCGAGGAAGGTGAGGCTAAGCGTGACGACGAGAACTTCTTCTATGTTGGCTGCTGGGATTACCAGGGTAGCGACGAGAAGGAGCCCGAGCTTATCAAAGAGCCTCTCAACTATGAGATTATCAAGGTTCAACAGAGAAACTACAAGAATTAATTACTATGGCTAAGAATTTAAGCGTAACAATAAAGTTCTGGAAGCAGAACGGACCCAAGGAAAAGGGTCATTTTGAGACTCATCAGTTGAAGAACATCCCTGATGATACTTCATTCCTGGAGGCTCTCGACATCATGAACGAGGAGCTCATCAGCGAAGGCAAGGAGCCTTTCGTGTTCGACCACGACTGCCGCGAGGGTATCTGCGGTATGTGCTCTCTGTACATCAACGGTACTCCTCACGGTAAGACAGAGCGTGGTGCTACCACCTGTCAGCTCTATATGCGTAAGTTCAAGGATGGCGAGACCATCACCGTAGAGCCTTGGCGCTCTGCCGGTTTCCCCGTTATCAAGGACTGTATGGTTGACCGTAACGCCTTCGATAAGATTATCCAGGCAGGCGGTTATACCAGCATCCGTACCGGTCAGGCTCAGGATGCCAACGCTATCCTTATCTCTAAGGAGGCTGCCGACGAGGCTATGGATTGCGCTACCTGCATCGGTTGTGGTGCTTGCGTAGCAGCATGTAAGAACGGTTCTGCCATGCTCTTCGTCAGCTCTAAGGTAAGCCAGTTGGCTCTCCTGCCTCAGGGTCAGGTAGAGGCTGCCAAGCGTGCCAAGGCTATGGTAGCCAAGATGGACGAGCTGGGCTTTGGTAACTGTACCAACACCCGTGCCTGCGAGGCAGTTTGTCCTAAGTGCGAGAGTATCGCCAATATCGCCCGTCTGAACCGCGAGTTCATCAAGGCTAAGTTGGCTGATTAAACGTCAATAGAAGACTTCGGTATAAGAATCCCTGCAATCTTTTTTTGTGGGGATTCTTGTTTTAAAAAAGAAACACATTATTTCCCGATGATGAAAATTATTATTCCTGTTGTAGCACTTCTTCTTATATTTGTAGGGTGCAGTTATGTAAAAGCCAGGAAAAGGAGCCAAGTTTCCACTATGAATCAGCTTCTTACGGATGCCGTTCCTACGGGAAAGCGCATTATAAGACTCACAAAGATGAGCGAAGAAGAAGTAAAACTGGCTGTTGACGGATTTATTTCCGTCTATTCAAAAGGCGGTGACGTCATAGAACGCCCCACTGTTGAAAAAGTTGACGCTTGTTATTATTTGACTTTCCCAGACGGGCTTGACTACGATCTGTTCTGTTTTTGGGTCAACTATCTGACTTATTCAGATAAGAACAAACGCCATAATGAAGATGTAACAGGCTGGTTCGAAGTATCTTCCCAAGCCAAAGGCGCATGGGAACTTTTTGCCGGTCAACAGCTCATGGTCTACGTCCCTGCCACAGACAAGGAATTTGACAACGTTGCCTTCATGACAGCCGATGCCACCTGCTATAAACAGGTATTCTCAGGGAATGGCTCCCTAGTCATTGAAGAAAACAAAGAGAGAGACTATTCAAACTGCCCTTTTTGATAAAAGGAACACATACATTCTAATATTATGAAGTCCGAAAACAGAATCACAGAGCAACCCTCGCACTACGATCATCTGGAACAGATGACGGTGGGCGAATTGCTGCAGCACATCAACGAACAGGATGCACTGGTGGCAGAGGCCGTCCGTAAGGCAATGACTCAGATACAGGCCTTTGTAGAGGGTGTAGAGACACGTATGAAGCGTGGTGGCCGTCTCTTCTATGTGGGCGCAGGCACCAGTGGTCGTCTGGGCGTTCTGGATGCCAGCGAACTGCCTCCTACCTTTGGCGTTACAGAGGATAGGGTAATAGGCATCATAGCCGGAGGTGACAGAGCTTTGCGTCATGCTGTGGAGAGGGCTGAGGACTTCCCTGAGAAAGGTTGGCAAGACCTCTTGGCGTTCCATCCTACGGCCGATGACAGCGTTTTGGGCATTGCTGCCTCAGGTACTACCCCTTATGTTATCGGAGCCGTCTCAGAGGCCCGTAAGAACGGTCTCCTTACGGGTTGTATCACCAGCAACCCTAACAGCCCTCTGGCTGCTGCATCTGAATGTCCCATAGAGACCGTTGTAGGGCCCGAATTTGTGACGGGCAGTAGCCGAATGAAGAGCGGCACGGCCCAGAAGATGGTGCTGAATATGATTTCCACCTCGCTGATGATCCGCTTAGGGCGCGTCAAAGGCAACCGTATGGTCAAGATGCAGCTCACCAACGCCAAGCTGGTGGACCGTGGTACCCGCATGATTCAGGAATCCCTCGGCCTTAGCTACGAGGAGGCGCAGGAACGTCTGCTTGAGGAGGGCAGCGTGGATAAAGTTCTGAAAGAAAATGTCTGATACATTATAAATTTCCCACAACGTAACCATTATAACTAAAGATCGTGAATATGAACAAGAAAATCATGACTATTGGAATTTCAGCAGCTATGCTGTCAACAGCTTTAGTGCAACTGACCAGTTGCAAGGAATCCCAGCGCGAGAACCCTCTCTTGCAGGAGAGCTTGCTTCCCTTTGGGGCTCCTGACTTCAGTAAGATTCAGACTTCCGACTATCTGCCTGCCTTCGAGGCTGCCATTCAGCAGACACGCGAGGAGATTGCCCAGATTGTTGAGAATACTGATTCTGCAACATTCGAGAATACCATCCTTTCCCTTGAGGAGAGCGGACGCACACTCGACCGTGTGACCAATGTGTTCTTCGCCCTTGTTGAGGCCGATAAGACGCCTGAGATTGGCGAGATAGAGAAGAAGGTTCAACCCATGCTTACAGACCTTGGGAACGAGATAACTTTCAACAAGGAACTCTTTGCGCGCGTCCGTCAGGTTTATGACCGCGATTACGAATCCTTGCAGGGAGAAGACAAAAAGCTTCTGGAGGAAACCTACAAACGCTTCGTTCGCAGCGGAGCCTTGCTGCCCGACGATAAGATGGCTCGTATGAAGGAGATTAACCTTCGCATCTCCGAGCTTCAGACCCAGTGGGGCGATGTAGTTCCTGAAGCCACCAACGATGCTGTGGTGTGGGTAGATAAGAAGGAGGACCTTGCAGGCTTGAGTGATGCTGATATTGCCCAGTGCCAGAAGGATGCAGAGAGTAGGGGAGGAAAGGCTCCCTATGCTATTGTTATCGTCAATACCACCCAGCAGGCTCTGCTGACCAATCTGGACAATCGTGAGCTGCGTAAGAAGGTCTATGAGGCCTCTATCCACCGTGCAGACGGGGCAGGCAAGCACAACTCCTTCCCCATTGTTGTGGAGATAGCCAAACTGCGTGCCGAGCAAGCCGAGATTATGGGCTATCCCAACTACGCTTCCTATTCGTTGGAGAATACAATGGCTAAGACCCCAGACAATGTCTATGCTTTCCTCAGAAACCTGATTAGTCAGTATAAACCAAAGGCACAGGCAGAGACAGAGACCATCGAGGCATTTGCGCGTAAGACTCAGGGTGCCGATTTCCAATTGCAGCCCTATGACCGCTTCTATTATTCAGCTAAGATGAAGAAGGAACTTTTGGATATCTCTGAGGATGAGGTAAAGCCTTATTTCAATGTCGATAGCGTGCTCTCCAACGGAGTCTTCTATGCTGCAAACAAAGCTTATGGCCTGACCTTCAAGGAGCGTTTCGATATCCCCACATACAATCCTGCTATGAGGGTCTTCGAGGTAAGCGATAAGGAGGGCAACCCCAAGGCGCTCTTCTATTGCGACTACTACCGTCGTCCCACCAAACGCGGTGGAGCCTGGATGGATGCTTTCCAGAAGCAGAGTCGTCAGCGCCATCAGCTGCCCATTATCTTCAATGTCTGCAATAGTGCCAAGGCTCCCGAGGGACAACCTTCTCTGCTCACTTGGGACGAGGTTACCACCATGTTCCACGAGTTCGGACACGCCTTGCACGGAATCCTTTCAGATTGCCAGTACAACAGCCTCAGCGGTACCAGCGTGGCTCGTGACTTTGTGGAGCTTCCTTCGCAGTTCAACGAGTCGTTTGCCACTATCCCCGAGGTCTTCGACCACTATGCACGTCACTACAAGACGAACGAACCTATGCCTGCCGAGCTGAAGGAGCGCATGCTCAAGAGTATCAACTTCCAGTCGGCATACGCTCTTGGCGAGAATCTGGCTGCTACGTGTATAGATTTGGCTTGGCACATGCTTTCTACAGATCAGATTCCTACAGCCGAGGAGGCTCCCGCCTTCGAGAAAGAGGCACTCCGTCAGGTTGGTCTCTTGGATGCTCAGATTCCTCCCCGCTACTTCACCAGCTATTTCAATCATGTCTGGGGTGGAGGCTATGCAGCAGGCTATTACAGCTATCTGTGGACCGAGGTGCTGGCCGTTAACGTGGCTGACGTATTTGCACAGAGGGGTGCACTGAAGCCGGAAACGGGTCAGGATTTCTGCGATAAGATTCTGAGTCGTGGTAATACGGGCGACCTCATGCAGATGTTTACCGACTTCACTGGTATGCAGCAGCCTGATGCCTCCAGTCTTCTCAAGGCTCGTGGCTTGTGATCAGCATAACTATTATTTCATAAAACAAAGCAGCCCAAGGAATTCTCCCTGGGCTGTTTTTGTATCCATGATTGACTAATCTTCTCTGTACTCCAATATATCGCCTGGCTGACAATCCAGCACTTGGCAGATGGCCTCTAAGGTGGAGAAGCGGACGGCCTTAGCCTTCCCCGTCTTCAGGATGGAGAGGTTGGCTTGCGTAATGCCTATCTTCTCTGCCAGCTCCTGGGACGACATTTTCCGCTTGGCCATCATAACATCTACATTAACTACTATACTCATAATCTTCTTTGTGTTTTAAATGGTCAGTTCCTGTTCCTCTCTTAGCTTGATTCCTATGGCAAATACCTCTGTGATAATCCAGCAGAAGATAGCCAGGATAAAGGCATCCTCGTGTCTATAGTATGCATATTTTAAGCTATGCATGAACTGATGACCACCATGTTCCATGCTGTAATTAATCATTTCGGAGGGTAATACAAATAGATTATATATCAATATACCCCATCCCGTCCAACGCAGTAGTGGAATATTCTCTTTTACGAATATCTTATCGCGATTGACATTTATGATAAACCTCACAAATGATATAAATCCGCGTATAGCCGCATAAATAACGAAACCACCTATTATAGTTGTTGTTACAAGAGCGAATATAGCAGGAGCATCAATTTTTCCGTCAAATAAATCTCCACTGCTTATGTCTTTAAAGATTTTTACATTCATAGGGATATCCATAACTACTCTGGTAAGCTCTACTGCCATTAGAACCAGCATCACAATACAATGTGTATTCAGTTTCTTTTTCATAATTTTTTCTCCTTTCCTTTAGATGGTCAATTCCTGTTCCTCTCTTAGCTTGATACCTATGGCAAATGCTTCGGCTATAATCAGATAGAACATACCTTGAACTAAAGCATCAAACCATTCACCCACCCATTCATCACAATCAACTATACAATTAAAATATATACTAAATATGAATACATAAATATAACTGCAACCTATCCATCGTAGTAAAGGAATATTTTCCTTCACAAACACCTTCTCTTTATTTATGTTCAGAATAAACTTGATAAACTTTATGAAAGAAGCAACAAAAAGGAATATAAGGAAAATTAATCCCAAAAGAAGAACAATTAATTCTATGTAACTGATATCATGAACATTATAATGTGGAATACCCAATTCTTCTCTTGAACATAAAGGCAAAATAAAGAAAGGATAAATACTTTCAGCAATAAAAAACACCAGCAACAGAACACACAAGAAATTCAGTCTCTTTTTCATAACCATTAGTTTATTTTATTGTTAAACGATAAATATTTTCTGCGCAAAAGTATGTAGATTTTCAATACGCGCAAAAACTTTTCAATAAAAATTTATCGAAAAACAATAAATTTTCTTTCAGTATACATTATTAATTAAGGAGCAAGGGACCCTAATCACTTGCCCCTTGCCCCTAAGAAATTATGCTGCTTGTTTCTTATCGAATCTCAGGAAAAGGCCTGCCAGTATGGTGCCGCTGATGCTATGCCAGGCGCAACTGATGGCGCAGGGCAGAACGGCAAGGGGCTGAGCAGCAAAGAAGTTGCCTGCTAAGACTGTTGCAAGGCCTGCATTCTGCATACCCACCTCTATGCTGATAGTGCGCTTCTTGGCCTTGTTGAAGCCTGAAATCTTGCCTGCTGTATACCCCAGTACATATCCCAGCGTGTTGTGGCAGAAGACCACGGCAAAGGTCCATAGGAAGAGCCAGAGGCCACGGGCTATCAAACTATCGTGAACCGTACTGATAACACCGCCTACTATGCAGGCCAAGCTGATTACGCTCAGGCCGGGCATCAGGCTCTGTATGGTGGGGAAATGCTTGCTCTTGGAATAGGTGTAGTTCAGGAAACATCCGATTCCGACGGGAATGATTGTCACGATAAGGATATTCAGGAACATCCCGATGGCATCAATCTCTATAATCTGACCAGCTGTAATCTCCATCAGCAAGGGCGTCATCACAGGAGCCAGTAGGGTAGAGGCGCAGGTCATGCCTACTGAGAAAGCTACATCGCCATGACAGAGGTACGACATGATATTGCTGCTCACACCACCCGGACAGCATCCTACCAGCAGGATTCCCAGGGCCAAAGCAGGCTCTAAGTGGAACACCTTCACCAGCACGTATGCCACGCAGGGCATGATGAAGAACTGGGCGCAGGCACCAATCAGAATATCGTGGGGGCGACGGGCAAGGATGCGGAAGTCGTTGGTGGTAAGGGTAAGACCCATCGTCAGCATGATAATACCCAGAATCACGGTCTGTGTGGTACCTCTCACCCACTGGAAGAGCTCGGGCAAAAAGAATGTCAGTACCGCAATGGCGATGATAAACAACGAGGCATTACTGGCGAGCCATCGGCTCAGACGAATCAGATATTGCATAGTCTTATGGTTTTTGATGATGCAAAGATAGCAATAATTCTGTTTCATTGTATTCTTGTTAGAAAAAAAAGCGACTTTCCTTTTGGGGTTCAGAAATTACTATTATCTTTGTTCTCAAAAAATAAATAATATGAAGAAGATATTCGCTCTTTTGTGCCTATTCTGTCCTCTAATGGCCTTTTCGCAGGAGACATCCGTGACATACGTAACAGAGAACGAGAAGTGTATCATTTGGCAACCTGGGGTCAAACTGACCTTTGAGATGTTCGAGAGCGTTAACCCTGACACTGCGGATATCAGGATTATGAAGAAAGTGAATAGTCAACTGATGCCATACACGTTGCTTGCCTATGTTGTAGATGTTCCTAAAGTTCCTAAAGTTATAAAGAGAGGAAGAAAGAAGATTTTGCAACCAGATAAAGGGTATTTCGCCGCAGAATTCAGTAAATCTTGGTCATGCATCATCGGCCGTGATTCCTTTGACCTGAAATGTGCACAGTTGATATGGGACGCTCAGGAACTTAGCACCCGAGTGAGTAGGATTTGGCTTGATGACATTCAAAAAAAAATAGGGAAACCTACCGATAATCTCTATACTATGTATATGATGACGGCAGTTGATGGGGGAAGAGAGTATTTTGGTAAATTGTTTTCTAAGATTCTCAATTACGTCCAAACTCCACGAGACCAAGATAGGTATCTTGAATATCGTCGCTGGATCGATAAAGAATTGGAAAGCACATCTAAGTTTGCCACAAGCAAAGAAGAGGCTACCCGTTTCATCCTTGGGAAACCCATTGATCCGGACATGGAACAGGCCAAGAGCATTGTGGGAGTGCTAGGAGGAGGAAATCAGGATTAAGCGGCATTTTCACAGTTTTCACAGTTTCACAGTTAAAAATTAAAGGGGTACCCCCCAGAAGAGAGATAGATATACCTTATTATATCTACATAATTATAAATATATATTAATATATATAAACATATATTAACATTTAGCACGCAGTTTTTCCTCGGGTGGGGGCTTAAAAAATAAACTGTGAAACTGTGAAACTGTGAAACTGTTGTTGCTCTGTCCTGATTTTTCCTACACCCTTCCCTCTGCAGTAAAATTCGCCATTTTGCTACTACTAATAGTAACAATTGCTACTATACTGGGGCGCAAAAATTCCCTAGTTAGGGAACAAATTCTGCCTTGTGGGGGCGTTTCTACTGGATTATAAAGGTTGTTGAAAAGTGTAATGATATTTCCTTCTGTTGTCAATAGGAAGGGTGAGAGAAAGAGGGTGCGGAAGGTGAAATTTTGTGCTTTTCTGGCGTTGGAAAAAGAGAAATTCTGTACATTTGTAGCCATTAAATCGTTAATACAATGGAAACGAAAGCAGAAAACAAGAGATTGGAGTCGTTGGATGCCCTCAGAGGATTCGACATGTTTTTCATTACCGGTGGCGCTACGCTGATTGCGGCCATTGCCGCTTTGTTCCCCGATTCGGCGGCATGGCAGGCTATTGGGGCGCAGATGGAGCATGTTCCCTGGGACGGACTGGTGCATCACGACACGATTTTCCCCTTGTTCCTCTTCATTGCGGGCATCTCGTTCCCCTTCTCTTTGCAGAAGCAGCAGGAGAAAGGCAAATCCATGACCAGCATCTACCTGAAGATTCTGCGCCGTGGCCTCACCCTGGTGTTCCTGGGTCTGGTGGTCAGCGGCTTCCTGAAGTTCGAGTTCGAGACACTTCGTTGGCCCAGCGTATTGGGTCGCATCGGTTTGGCATGGATGTTTGCCGCCTTCATTTTTACGGCTACGAGTAAGAAACTGTGGCCTAAGTTAGCGATTGTTCCCGTCATCCTGATAGGCTATTGGTTGGTTTCCGCCTTCGTGCATGCGCCTGGCGTTGACCCCGGTATCGACCCCTTGACACGCGAAGGCAACATTGCCTGCTACATAGACCGCACCCTTTTAGGTCCGCATTGCTACAAGCCCGATTACGACCCCGAGGGAATCCTCTCCACCATTCCTGCCATCGGTACGGCTATGCTGGGAATGCTGACGGGCATGTTCATCCAGCGCTCCAAGGCCACCTCTAAGACGGCTCTCACGCTCTTCTTGACCGGTGTGGTAAGTGCCCTGTTGGGTGCCGCATGGAACACCTTCTATCCCATCAACAAGGCGCTCTGGAGCAGTTCCTTTGTGCTGGCTGTGGCTGGTTACTCGCTCATCATGTTCGCCCTGTTCTATTATATTATAGATGTACGTGGGTGGAAGAAGTGGGACCTCTACTTCAAGGTGATTGGTATGAACTCCATCCTCATCTATATGGCGCCCCGCTTTATCGACTTCTCCAAGCTGAACCGTCGTCTCTTCGAGGGTGTTTACAGCCTCCTGCCTGAGCAGTACTATGATGTGGCAGAAACCCTTGGCTACATGCTGGTGCTCTGGCTCTTCATGTATTTTATGTATAGGAAGAAAGTGTTCCTGAAGGTATAAAGGCCCCCCGCCCCCCTTTAGGGGGAGGGCGTAATTCATAATTCATAGTTCATAATTCATAGTTACGCTAACCTTTAACCGCTAACCTTTAACCGCTAACCGTTATGTACAATATCATCAAGAAATTACTCTCCCCTACAAGGGGAGTTGGAGGGGTCCTTTCTTTGTTTGCCCTCTCTGTTTTCTCCCAACAGGCTCCTCAGTCCATTGCTCCTCTGCCTCTGCCTCAGCAGGTGGAATGGCAGAAGATGGAGACGTATGCCTTTGTGCACTATGGGCTGAACACCTTCAACGATAGTGAGTGGGGCTATGGCGATGCCGACCCCAAGGTTTTCAACCCCAGCCGCATGGATGTGGAGCAGTGGGTGCGCACCTTCAAGCAAGCTGGCATGAAGGGTGTGATTATCGTGGCTAAGCATCACGACGGCTTTGCCATGTGGCCCAGTCCGCTGACGGATTACAACATAACCCATTCCTCCTACAACGGCCCTAAGAACAAGGACGGCAAGGTGGATATGCTGGCAGAACTGCGTAAGGCTTGCGACAAGTACGGCCTGAAGATGGGCGTGTATCTGTCGCCTTGGGACCGTAATCATGCCGAGTACGGCCGTCAGGCCTATGTGGATTACTACCACCGGCAGCTGACGCAGTTGGTTACGGAGTACGGTCCGCTCTTCGAGGTGTGGCTGGATGGTGCCAATGGTGGCGACGGCTACTATGGAGGAGCCAAGGAGAAGCGCAAGATTGACCGTAGGAATTATTACAACTTCCCCAAGATTCACTCCATCATCCTGGAGCATCAGCCAAAGGCTATCATCTTCAGCGATGGCGGTCCCGGTTGCCGTTGGGTGGGAAATGAAAGGGGCGAGGCAGGTGCTACCAACTGGTCGTTCCTGCGCCAGAAAGAAGTCTATCCAGGCTATAACAAAAGCAAAGAGCTGACTACGGGGCATCCTGACGGCGACACTTGGATTCCTGCTGAGTGTGATGTCTCTATCCGTCCTGGGTGGTTCTATCATCCAGAGGAAGACTCGAAGGTAAAGACGCCAGAGCAGTTGGTGGACTTGTATTATAAATCGGTAGGGCACAATGCCACGCTGCTGCTGAACTTCCCTGTGGACCGAGAGGGTAGGGTGAATGCCATAGACAGCGCCAATGCCGTCGCCTTCCATCAGATGATTATGCAGGACCTGAAGACCGATTTGCTGCGTAAGGCTAAGGTGACGGCTACCAGTACCAGAGGCAAGAAGTTCTCTGCCAAGAACCTGAACGACGGCAACTGGGATACCTATTGGGCGACGCCTGATGGCGAGCATACAGGCACGGTGACCTTTACCTTCAAACAACCCACCAAGGTGAACCGCCTATTGTTGCAGGAATACATCCCACTGGGTCAGCGCGTGAAAGCCTTCCAGGTAGAAGCCCTCGTAGGCGATAAATGGCAAATGGTGGATGCAGGCGAACCCACAACCACCATTGGCTATAAACGTATTCTGCGCTTCCCCACGATAGAAGCCACAGCTCTCAGAATCTCTGTTACGGATGCCCGAGGGTCACTCTGCTTGAATAATATCTCGGCTTACTTTGCCAGTCGGTAACAGCCTCCGCTAAGCAGGCGTACAATGCCCTTCATCTCCAACCCGAAAAGCAGGCTGGTGAGTTTGCTGATGGGCAATGCTGTCTCTACGGAGAGAATGTTCATCTGCTTGCTTTCTGTACCGCTGAGTGCCCTGACGATGCGCTGTTCCTCTTCTGTCAGGTCGGGGAAGAGTTCTTGTTGCAGGCCCTCGTTCATCTGCTTCCTCAGGTTGCATTCCGTCTCCCATCCCATGGCCTTCACAAAGTCCTCGGCACTGGTGATGAGGCCTGCTCTGTTGCTCTTTATCAGCAGGTTACACCCCTCGGAATACGTATCGCCAACACGTCCGGGGAAGGCAAATACATCACGTCCGTAGTCTTCTGTTATCTCTGCTGTAATGAGTGAACCGCCTTTCTTGGCACTCTCTACCACAATGGTGGCGTCTGCCATTCCGGCTACGATGCGGTTACGCTGGACGAAATGCAGCTTCTCTGCTGTGCTACGCGATGGGAATTCGGTCAGCAAACCTCCGTGCTGCACCATCTGGACGGCAGTATCACGATGAAATCGGGGATAAATCTGGTCGAGCCCGTGAGCCAAGACGCCAATGGTATCCATTCCCTGCTCCAAAGCCGCCCTATGGCAATGGATATCCACTCCATAAGCCAACCCGCTGACTATCAGCGTATCAGGACAGAGCTGCTTCAGTTCTTTCACAAACTGCTGGCAGAGATCCTTGCCGTAGGCTGTAATCTGTCGTGTTCCCACCATGCTGACGATATGCTGACCGTTGAGGGGCGCAGAGCCTCTGTAATATAGCAATGTAGGTGCATCAGGGCATTCGCGCAGGCGGGCAGGGTAGGCCTCGTCATTGTAACCGATACACTGGATATGTCCTGCCTTTGCAAAGGCCAGTTCCTCCTCGGCTCTCTTCAGGTGCGTATCCATCAGGGCCAACGCCTCCAGCGTCTCCTTGTTGGCATGGGGGATGAATTCCTTCAGGTTCTGTCGTTGCTCGAATATCTCCGTAAACGAGCCCATCGTCTCCAGCAGCATCTTGCGGTTTACCAGATTCAGACGGGGAACGAAGGAAAAGGCTATGGCGTAAAGGGTCTCCTGCTCTGTCATCATTTCTCCAGATAGGGTTCCAACAAGGTTTCCAGTTCAGGACACTCGCCCAGCTGTCCGTTCACCACGCAGACGGTATCTATCTGACTGCGCAGCACCATCGTCTCGTCTGGCAGGCGGAAGATATCCTGATAGAATACAAAGCGCACGCCCTCCTTCTTGATGCGCATGCGGCATACAAACTCGTCGCCACTCTTCAGGGGAACCTTGAAGGCCATCTTCAGTCGTGCTACTACGGCATCTATGCCACGGTTGTGCATATCGGCAAAGCTGATGCCTGCCTGCAAGAGAAACTCATGACGGGTGTGTTCTGTGTAATGTTGGTAGTTGGCATTGTTGACAATGCCCTGAAGGTCGCACTCATAGTCGCGTACCTTCATCTTCAGTTCATATACGTATTTCATTGCTTTAAGAATTCATATGCAAAGCGACAGCGAAGGCAGTCCTTGCGGTCGCAGTATTCACGTTTCAGTTGTATCAAAGCCTGACTGTCGGCAGCTGTCTCTACGCTCAATCCGCAAGCCTTCCATTGACGCAGGATGTAGTTGTCCTCGGCTGGCAGTTCTTCCAGCAAAGCCGTAGCTTTCTGGATGAGTTTCTCCTCGCTTCTGTGAATGCCATAGGCATAAAGCAGAGGTACTATGGTGTTGACGATAAGCAACTTACGACTGTTGGCCGATGTGCCGCCAACGGCCAGGAGCCTGTGCATCTCCTTGATGTCTTTGGCCTCTATCAGAGCCGACATCTGCGCCTTGCCGCTATGGTAGAGCTCGGCTATCTGCAGGATGCGGATGTGGGGGAAGTTCTTGGGTCGGGTACGTAGGAATCGCCACTCGCTAGCCTTCATGGGCTCGGGCAGTTGGAACTTGTGGGAGAGGAAGGCGAACTCGCGCTTCCACTTTTCTGCCATTTCAGCGCCCTTTATCTGTCCTGCATCCTCTATCA
>Ga0265298_10007086_pt1 | contig 13712 bp, 9 predicted proteins | sample AusTroGonzalo_MG_3_FD_193486 | JGI IMG/M metagenome (GOLD analysis project Ga0265298, IMG submission 193486) | Bovine rumen microbial communities from tropical cattle in Woodstock, Queensland, Australia - Gonzalo_01 | ecosystem: Host-associated > Mammals > Digestive system > Stomach > Rumen ...
CCAACCGCCGGGCCTGCCGCCACCGGGACCGAATCCTCCTCCAGGACCTGATCCGCCACCTGGGCCGAAACCTCCGCCACTGGTGTAGGACGATAATGTCACATCTGTTCCACCGCTTATTGAGCCGTCTGTCAAAATCAGGCCTTCAAACAAGCTGGTGCCGCCTGATACTGTTACACCTGATTTCAATACTGGCTGTGAAGAGCCTGATACTACCAGTGTATTGCCCCCACTGGCAGGTGTTTTGAACGCAATAACTTCATTTTCCACGGTCATGGAGTACCATGTATTCTTGCTCCATGATGCTGAATAGCAGCTCTGTGTAAGGCTTGCCCCGGACTCCAGTCCTCCGATGGCTATTAATGTTCCGCCCTGGACATACAGTTTGTAGCCGCCCTCAGTGTTGGCATCGATAGCGACCTCTGGAGAGGTTGTGCCTATAGCATATACCAGGCCACCTTTGATGTAGAAGTTGCCGTTGGCATCCAAACCATCATTACGAACCGCGTAGCCGCATAGCCTGCCGCCCTCTATCGTGAATGTTCCTGCTGAGTTGATGGCGTCATCGGCTGCAGAATAACTGTAGACATCTCCGCCTTTCATTAATATATTTCCTTTGGATTCTATGCCTTCATGGGCCGCGCAATTGACTGTTACTGAGCCATCCTGGAAAATGATATTGCCGTCAAACTTTATACCTTTGGCCGATACGCTGTTGGATGAGCCGCCGCCCCAGCGGTTGGATGACGACTGCCCGTAATTGGAGCCCGTCGTTGCAACGCGTACTGTACCTCCGTTGAAACACCCTGTAACGTCACCGCTTATACCCTTGCCGCCGGTGCCGTAGTTTACGATATCAAGCGTACCACCGTTTATCACGAACAGTTGGTCTGCCTTGATGCCGGCCGTTCCTTTATATTCGGCATCCTCATCATCATACTCAGCTGAGCCACTGATATTTATCCCTATAGCACCTCCTGTTATATATACTAGGGAATCCGATGTGATTCCCTTCTTCATATTGGCAGATACATTGACTCCGATTGATCCGCCTGATATGATGACCGCATCCTTTCCGCGTATTCCGTGTCCCGCGCTGGATATTACGTTTATCACAGGGGAATCCATAATATGAACATAATCATCGCTGGTGATTCCGGACTTTCCCTTTGCGGTTACATTCAGTGTTCCGTCACCGCTGAATATGAGCTGTCCCTCGCTGAACAAAGCCGCTTTTTCATCCTCGCTGGCCGAAGCAGATGTATATGATGAACCGTCTGACAGACTGTTTGTGCCTTTTACTACCACGTAACAGCTTTTCTTACCCTGGTTGTTTATTGCCGCACCATTAGGATTGGCCAGTTCCAGTCCGTTCAGGACAATAGCCTGCTTCTTGGAACTGTAAAGTTTTAATGATCCGTTCTGCGACGAACCGCTTAGTTCATACATAACCTTCTCATTTGAGGTGTTGTTTACAGTTACGCTATTGCCTTCAACACTAACAATGTCATTGTCATCACCTTCCACCTGGGCGCCACCATCCGAAAATGTTATTCTGATGGTACGGTCAAAAATGGTGTCTCGTAAACTGTCATCTGTCCATCTGGATTCATCTATCTTGGGAGCAACCGTAGTGGTATCCGTTTTGCTGCTTTCAGAGCTTGCCGGCTCAGAGTAATCAACAAGACTGGTCAAAGTGTCCGGCGTACAACCTGTACAATTCAGCAGCATTAATGCCAGCAGATAATATACCTTTTTCATATCAAATACGTTTTTTGTTTTTCTGTCGCTAAAGTATTACGCGTATGCATTCTTATAAAATAAATTCAACAAACGCCCCATTTTCTTCAACAAAACGGGTTTATAGGAAGTAAAAAAGAGTATCTTCGCGTCTATGGGAATCATTCAGAAAAGACATCTCATATACATACCATTCATCGTTGCGGCACTGGTTGTTATAGGTATCTACTGTTTTCAAGTAAGTAGTCCCAGAGATTCAATGCCTCCGCAGCCAGGCATGTTCCAAGGACCGCCACCGCCCCAACCTATGGATGGAATGGCTCCTCCATCAGACGTAATGAATCCGCCTCCCGATGGTATGCGTCCACCGATGGACGGGAACAGGCCTCCGATGAACGGAATGCGCCCAGATCAGATGCCTGACGGACATCGGCCCATGCGACCCGAAACCATGAAACTGCTGATATCCCTGCTTATAATAGGCGTATTGTGGGGTATTATGTACTTTATACGCAACCTCAAGACTGAAAGGAAAAACAAGGAATTGAGGATGGAGAACCAGCGTAGTCAGGACCGTATTGAAGAGTTGAGCCGAACCGCAGATAATGCACAGAAAGCCGATAATGATTTGATATTCAAGACTGATTACAAACAGGTTCGCATAAAGCCCGATGACATCCTGTACATAGAAGGCATGTCCGAATACCTCAAGATCAACTATACAGGTTCATCCACTCCGCTGATAGTTCACCTTAGCATGAAGCGCATTTTGGAACAACTGCCCGATGACCGTTTCATGCGTATCCACAAATCCTACATCGTAAACCTGAACCGTATAACAGGCAGCAGCCGCACCCAAGTCACAATAGAAAACGGTACGACCCTACCCATAGGCGAATCGTACCGCAAGTTATTCATTGACAAAAACGCACATTAGGGTCAGACCCCTTTGTGTGCCTATTTGAGGGCGGCAGCAACACCGGTGATCATATTCTTGTGCTGCTCATCCTCCTGTGTAAGTGTTGATGTGAGCGCAATCTCACCAGCCTTGTCCTTGGTTGAGAATGTGCCGCTGTAGAGTATTATGCTCTCAAAATAGAGCGTAGCCTCAAGGCATATCTTGTAATCTCCGGCAGGTACATCCTTGCCCTGAGCATCCTTGAAGTCCCAGGTGTATGTCTGCTTTCCGCTTGCTGACGGTGTTGCACCGGTAACTGCATCTATCTGCTCATCGGTCATCTCCTCGGCCTTGGCGTTCTTGACCCATGTGGGAACACATGTGGGACGGAACGTGTAGCCGCGACGACGCTGACCGTTCATACTTCCACGTCCTTTTGTAGTAAATGATGACACATACAGGGTACGTACAACTTCTCCTTTGGAGTTCTCAACCCAAACGGCCCACTGGTTGGAGCCTGCTCCGCCCTGTTTCTCATAGTTGAATGACAACTCAACTGATGAAGCCTTCTGGGCTGCCATAGGCAATGAAATCAAAGCTGCCGTAAGCATCAATGCAAATAGTCTGGTTTTCATATTCTTTCTAAGATTAAGGTTTATATGAAGCGAATTTAAGTACATTCCGTCAAATAATCACTATATTTGCCCATACAAATCAAATTAACCTCATTACGATGAAAAAGTTTTTTTCAATAGTGCTTATGACACTTGCCGTTGTAACAGCATCGGCTCAGACAAAGAAAGTTTCTATTCTAGGAGACTCCTACTCCACATTCCAGGGTATAAATCCTGAGGGTTACAACCCCTTCTATCCCAATGACCGCAATGATGTAACCGAGGTTTCACAGACCTGGTGGGATCTCTATATCAAGGCCAAGGGCTATGAGTTGGAAAAGAATGACTCTTGGGGCGGCACAACCATCTGCGGTACCGGTTACGGCCGTATGGATGCATCACGCAACAACTTCATTTCACGCGTAGACAAGCTTGGTAACCCCGATATCATATTCGTATTCGGTGGCACCAACGATGCATGGGCACGTGCTCCTATCGGTGAATATCAGTATTCAGACTGGACCAAGGATGACTGCAAGAACTTCCGTCCTGCACTGGCTTGCCTGCTGGACATGCTCAAGAAGCAGTATCCCAAGGCCGAGTTGTACTCAATCCTGAATTCTGAGCTCAACGAGGATGTAAACGAGTCAATGCGTGAGGTCTGCAAGCACTACGGTGTCCAGCTCATCGAGCTTCACGATATTGAGAAGCAGAACGGCCATCCGTCAATCGCCGGAATGAAGGCCATCTGCGACCAGCTGCTTGAAGCAATCAAGTAAAAAAGTAAGGAATAAAAAAATGGGGACGGTTTTGAACCGCCCCCATTTTTTATGCGTAAGAGTGCATACCGCCTAAAAGAAGATTCACTCCAAAGTAGGTAATCAGTACGGTAAGGATTGCCAGGATGGAATAAGCGTGGAAGAACCTTGGGCGGTTAAAGCGCGACAAGGTGCTGCTGTGCAGCATTGCCGAATATACCAGCATCGTAATCAGGGCCCAGGTCTCCTTGGGATCCCATGACCAATAACTTCCCCATGATATATTGGCCCATACGGCGCCGATGAATGTGCCTATGGTAAGTATGAATACCGCAGGATACAGTATGGTAAGGCTTACGTCACGCAACATAGCCTGAGCGTCCTTGTCCCTTTTAATCAATCCCACCACTCCAATCAGAGCAGTAAGCCCCAACAACGTGTAGGAGACCATCATGCAAAGCACATGCACGCCAAGCAACGGAGAACGCAGGACCGGAACCAGATTACCCTCCGGACCAGTGTGTGAGATTGCTGCCACCAGGATTGAGAATCCAGCCAGGACAAAGCCCAAGGGTTGTATTATAGGCATACGCTTACGCAACAGAGCCATTGCTACCGTCACCAGCCAAGCCATAAGCATCATTACGGAGTAAGTGCCTACAAACGGGCCGTGTCCGTAGCGGACCCAGTTACGGCCAATGACAAAGGTCAGATAACAAAAAAGAATTACATTAAGAACCAGCAATACCGTTCTTACCGGCTTGGAGAATCCCTGACCGCGTGCCTTAAGAGCGGTGCGGAAGCCTGAATTCTTCTGAAAGAAGAAGCCTATCAGGGATATAAGCAGCAGGATATAACCCGTGTAGGTAACCCCTACTCCCCAAGGATCATGACTTACAGCCAGAACGCTGCCACGCAGGTCATCATCATAACTGGACTGGTAAAACCTGTATCCGTCATACTTGAGAATGTTGTTCATGGAAATGGTATACTCTGTTTCCGAGTCATTACGGCTGTCTTTCAGAACGACCTTGCTTATGTAATCCTGTGGGTCATGCGTTCCCGGGTAATACTCAATATTGAACTCCTTAAGCTGTAATGAGAACGGCAGTTTCTGGCGCATACCCTGGTCCGATGACCACTGGCTGGTAACCAGTCCGCGGCGCAGCTCCATCATGCCGCTCTTGCCGGTAAGCATGGATATGAGCGCACCTGCCAGAATAAGCACGAACGCTATATGAAGAAAGAATGTGGCGGGCTTGCGGATAGTTCCGCGACGTATCAGCATCCATACTCCCGATATCGCAGAAACAGCCCATAAGACTATAAAGACAGAATTGTGATAGACAATGCTTAAAGCCCTGTCCGTGCCGTACAGCTTTTCAATAACGGTAGCGGCCGCCATCATGAGAATGACAGCAGCCACACTACCTATTGATATGTATTTGAGTATTTTGTCAGTTTTCACTTTGCTAATTTAGATAGAATTAATGAATTCCACAACCGCATCACGCTCCTCCTTGGGGAGGTTGTAGAATTTCTCGGTGCACCAGTAGGCATCACTCTCCTTGCTGTAACCATGCCACATTATTGCCTCTATCACGTTACGAGCACGGTTATCGTGCAGGCGGTCCTCGGCACCGGTATTGTCACGTGAAAGTCCGCGGCCCCAAAGCGGAGTCGTACGGCACCAGCTTCCGTGTATGCCGTTTTTCATATACAGACGATGCTGGATCATATCGGTATAGGGATATATGGTCTGCTCCTTATACTGAGGCAGTTCCTTATCGGCATAAACTGCAGGTTTCCAGTAATTGTCCTCCTTGGTCTTCCATGAGGCACGGTGGCAGCTGGCGCAACCTATGCGGTTAAATACCTCCTTGCCCTTCTGCACTTCAGGACGGTTCAGGTTACGTGCACGCGGGATAGAGAGGCCGCGGTGCCATACCATGAAGTTGTAGTACTGGTCATCACTCATCTCAGGAGTGAAGTTGTGCCAGGAGTTGTCAAACTGGTTGGTTCCGGGATCAAGCAAGCCACGAACGACCTTCTTAATGCTGTCTTCAGTACCATCGGCATAATATGGTGAACTTGGATCAGCCTTGATGGCTGCAATCACCTGAGGGTTCTCGGACATAGCCTGTGCCCATGCGGCTGTAGTATAGAGCTTGGGGCGGTCGCTGCGGGTTACGTTGGTGATGTTCCAGATGGCGTTGGCGCCTGCACCGTCCTGCAATGATGCACGGGTCATGGCGTATGTGAAACGCTTGAGCAGCTTGGTTCCTGCAGGAGCAGGTGTGCCGTCAGCAAACTGTCCGTCGGCCAGAGTGTACCATGCTGTAGCGGCAAAGTCATTCTGAATGGTATCCCAAAATGCAGGATTCAGTTTGGCATGCTGAGCCTCCTTGCGATACTGCTCACGGATGCTGTCCTGCGGTATGGCATCAAGCAGACCTGAGCCAATAATGCCGATGGTCGATTCCAGGCGGAATGCCACAGCACCGGTCTCATACGGTGTGGGATTGGTATTGAAAGCGCTCTCAGGAATGGTAAGCTCAGGATAGATAAGGCTGTACTCCTCACCGTCAGGGAATGTCATGGGCAGTCCGCTCTCCATTGCGGTCACGGGCAGCCACTGGATATCAATCTGCTCCTCATCAATTGGAGGCAGGAACGGATATGTAGCCTTGGTCTGAGGCATACCTGTCACTTCTGCAACATACGGACCGTCATCACTGTTCTTGCCATCAACCGGATGATAGATAACCAGCAGATAACCGTTACCGAACTCTGCACGGTACTGTGACTGACGCTTACCGTGGCCATAGCCCGGATGGCAGTCCAGACATGATGAACGAACATAAGCCGGGCCAAGTCCCTTGAAAGGAGCTGTGGATGTAGTGTACTTACGCTCAAAAGCAGCTTCACCCATGTTGAATGCTGTCTGCAAGCCCTGATTGACTACTGACGGGGTCTCATCCTCATAGCATCCTGCGGTCACATTGGTGGTAGTTCCCAGTTCACCGCCGGGATACCACTCATCGGCACTGAAATTGCCTACTGCCTGGCCAATATACTTGGCATCGGGCTCACGGGTATTAACGCTCCCATTAATACCGCTATTGCCGTCGGTACATCCGACGGCAACGGTCAACCCTAATGATAGGGCTACAAATCCTTTTATTTTCATATCATTTTACTGTTTTACTATCCACTCGGCAGCTTTGTTGAGTTCTTCATCAAGCTCGTTGATCACGTCCATTGCAGCCTGAACCAGAGCATCCGTATAGATGTCAACGAATGCGCCTTTGGCCTGGCAAGCCTTAAGAGCCTCTACAGATGCGTTCAGTTTTGTCTGCAGAGCATCGGCACCGTCATACTTGTAGTTCTTGAGTACATTCATGATTGAATTGCTCTCGGGAGCGGTAACACCAGCCTTTCCGTAGAGTGAGTACTGAATACTGAGTATGTTGTCAATGAAATCCTGGAATGACTTCTTGCTGTAAGGAGACTCAATGTAGTTTACATCCTCACCGCTGTGAGCGTTACCCATCTTCACGTTGGCAACCTCGTTGCAGATGTTTGAGCATCCGGCAACAAGTATTGATGCCATTGTCTCCTGCCATGTAGCATATGTGCTTCCGGCTTTTGCGGCTCCCAGCATGTTCTCGCCGTAGGTCTTGTCAGATCCGGTCATTGTTACAGGAACCTCAAGTTCCTCGCAACGCTCCTGATAAGCCTCAGGTGCATCGGGGTTCCATGATACGATAAGACGGAAGCAGTTGTCACGCAGGTCGCCTGCCACTGCCGTAGCATAAATCAGCTCCTGCTCACCGGTAACGGTCTTGCCGTTGAATGCCTCATCATCCTCATTGCCGCGCAGAGCCTCTACAGTGCGGTTCTGCCCATCGCGGAACAGAATGAACTCAATTCCGTGGAATCCAAGCAACTCGGCACCCAGTTTGGCCGATGCATATCCTATGCCGTCCTCACCCTCAAGATTGGATACCTGCTCTGCATTGCTCAGTGCGGTTGCAAGAGCCTCAACATCCAGAGGCCATGTGTCAATATGCGGGTCAATACCGAAATCAGTTGCGGCACCATAAAGGAAAGCCTCTGACTCCTCCCATGACTGACGGGCCTGCAGAAACTTTGCACAGATAGCGTCAATCTCAGCCTGAGAAAGCGCATCTACGCCCTTCTCTGCTGCACTTGCAAGCAGGTTATACAGTTCGTCTGATTCCTTAGCCAGATCATTATAGGTGGAATATACCACTCCGGGAACATACTGCTCTACGGCAGCCTTGATGTCATTGTCAAGTGTGACAGAGTTCTCACCTTTCTTCTCATCATCACAGGCAGTCAGTGCTATTGCTGCTACTGCCATTCCTAAAACCAGTTTCTTGTTCATTGTTATTTGTAATTATTTGAAAAATCCCATGTATGCTATTCCGATTGATACCGACGGCTCGTTGTTGTAAGGATCCTGACGGAAACGCTCCGAAAACTCGGCCTTGACTGCAATCTGCGGTATGGGCAGCCAGTTGATGCCAGCCGCGATGCGGTGCACATCGGTAAATGTGTAATCCTGCTGGTCCGATGCCGGGATATACGGATCATAGTATTCGTATCGGCCAAACACATAGAGCCTGTCCTGAATCCTGTCTGTAAGGCCAAGCACGTCATAACCTGCCTCACCACCGTATGTTATTGCTGACTGGCCTACCGGAGTCTTCTTGTACGGAGCGTTGTTAGAGCTCATGTTACGCTTAATCGTACTGATGGTCACTGCGTCCGATACATGACCGTAATCAGCGTTACCGCGAACGATCAGATTCTTTCCCTTGTAGCTGAAATCAAAACTGCCTATCCATGTGCGGCCCTTGACATCCTTGTAACGGGTATCCCTAAGGTCATTGGGGAACGAGTTGTGCATGCTGTTGCCGTAGTAGCCGCTTACGCTCAGGCGCAGGTTCTTTATTGAGCGGTTGTCAATACGTGCTGCAAATCCGTAGTTGTTGGCAACCTTGAACTCGTAAGGCGATGCTGCACCGTACTTGATGAAATTGTCGCGGTTGAACATGAAAGCGTCCAGTCCCGCAATCATCTGCAGCTCATAACTCCAACTGCCGGCATCACCCCAAAGGCCGATACCCGTATCGTGCCAGGTTGAAGGCATGATGGTGAACTCACCCTCCGGACGGTAAACCGTAAAGAAGTTAAGCGGTTCATGTGCGTTGTTCAGAGCACCTACAGGGACTACGAAATGTCCCACACGCAAGTTAAGCCAGGGCTTGAATGATTTCTGCAACCAGAACTGCTCAAGGGCAACCTCACCGCCCTTCTCTATCTCTGACTCCCACTCTCCGGCCTCAGTAAACTCTTTCTCTACAGCGCTGCCGGTACCGGTATGCTCAAACTCAATCTCGGTCTGCATTGTCCAGCCCTGTCCGAAATCATATCCCAGGTATATTACTGCATGAGGTATGTCAAAGCGCCCGTGACTGGGATCATCCTTGTATTTGGTGGGATTAGAATAGCGGTAAACGTTATCGCTATAGAAATTGCGGCTCATGTCTACTTCACCGTATCCGCCCACGCTCAGACCTTGGGCGGCAATCATTGAAAAAGGTATAACAGATAATAAAAGTGTTGTCAGTGTCTTGTTCATCTCAGCATGTCTTAAAGACGCTGCAAAGGTCCTCATTAGGCATAACTGCTACAATACTCACTTTTTGTGAAAAAGGCATCTACCCTTATTACTCACTTTTAGGTATGAAGGCATATACCTAAAACTTGTATTTTTGCAGTCGGATACTCATTAATAGTTATGAAAACTGAATACACGCTTCAGGACAAGATGAGGGATCTGATTGACGATAACAATCTGATTCTCTTGGTATTGAGTAGGTTCGGAATACATTTTGGCTTTGGCGACAGTACCATAGCCGAGGTATGCCGCGAGAACAATGTTGACTGCCCCACATTCCTGGCCGTAGCCAATCTGATAGCAGGAAAGAACTATAGCGGATACAGCGTATCGCTTCCTGCCATTATGGAATACCTTAAGCGTGCCCACACCTATTTCAGCGACTTCATACTGCCCGGTATTCGCCGCAAGCTCATTGAGGCTCTCAACTGCAGTGACGTAAATGACGTAGCGTTCCTGATACTCAAATTTTATGATGACTACACCATCGAGGTGGAGAATCACATGAAACATGAGAATGACGTGATATTCACATACGTGGAGAAACTGCTGCATGGACAACCAACAGGAAGGTTCAACATCGCCAAGTACTCAGTAGCTCATGACAACGGCTCACAGAAGCTCAAGGAGCTCAAGGACATTGTAATACGCCATTACCGCCAGCCCAACAACGACCAGCTCAACTCCGCACTTTACGACATAATAAATTGTGAGAATGACCTGATATCACACAGTGAGATTGAGGAACGCCTCTTTGTTCCTGCGGTAATGAAACTGGAAAAATCAGTAATGACTGGCACCGAGCCGGTCCAAAACAAGACTCCTGAATACAGCGCCGGATCAATGGCCATACTGAGTGACCGCGAAAAGGATATAATCAAATGCGTTGCCCGGGGAATGTCCAACAAGGAGATTGCCGATAAGCTGTTCCTCTCAATCCACACCGTTACAACACATCGCCGCAACATAACGGCCAAGCTCCAGATTCACTCTCCGGCCGGCCTTACGATATACGCCATCATGAACAATCTGGTGGATATATCGGATATCAATCTTCAGTGATTATACCTTCTCCTCACCGATCATTATCAGACGGTAGAGGTTGCAGCCTATGAAGTTGCCTATCACCAGGCATACATAGAGCAGCAGAACGCTCCAAATGTTCTCCTTAATGAAACTGAACGGAACGGTCAGGTAATAGAAAGCATCTGCTATGCAGTGCGGGAATCCGCACAGAATGAACATGGGGACTGCAAACAGCAGCGGCAGCCACTGGTTGCGGCGGGCAAAGGTAACTGCTGTGGTCATCAGGAATCCGCAACCTATAGCCAGCAGTCCAGCACGTACGGGACCTATAGCCAGTCGGCCTTCAAGGATCTTCTGGGCAGCCTCCTGCAGCGGCATAGGTGATACTCTGGCCAGCAGAGATACCAGCAGGCAGCCTACGATGTTACCCAGCAGTATGAGCAGCAGGTCACCTACCTCACCCTTAACTATGAATCCGGCAGTACCGGTATACAGTTTGAGTTTGTAGCATACTACGGTGATAAGGCCGAATGCGAACATTACTGCGCCTACAACGCCACCCAGTGCCAGAAAACCGAATCCGGCTATTCCGATGCAGATTCCTGCAAGAACTGAAGACTTGAATATAGTACCAAACTTTCCCATATCGCAAAGTTAGCATTTTTTTCTCTCGTGTCCGTAAAGATTTGTAGGATAGTCTCCGTTGAAGCAGGCGGTGCAGAGCTGGCACTGCTCCATGCTGCGGCCCGATGCCTTGTAAAGCGACTCCAGAGAGAGGTAATAGAGCGAGTCTGCGCCTATGTAATCACGTATCTCCTCAACTGTATGGCTGGCGCCGATAAGCTCGTCGTATGTGCCCGTATCAACCCCGTAGTAGCACGGATAGGCATATTTTGGGCTGGCTATGCATACATGAACCTCAGTAGCTCCTGCCTCACGCAGCATACGTACAATCTGACGTGATGTGGTACCACGAACTATAGAGTCATCAATAAGTATCACACGCTTGCCGTTCACGATACTGCGCACGGGCGACAGTTTCATCTTGACGCCCTTGTCACGCAACTCCTGCGCAGGCTGGATGAACGTACGGCCCACATATTTGCTCTTAAGCAGGCCCATCTCATACGGGATTCCGCTGGCCTCGGCATAACCCATTGCGGCACTCAGGCTTGAATCAGGTACGCCCACCACGATATCGGCATCAACAGGATGCTCCTCATAGAGCAGACGGCCTGAGAGTTTGCGGAACGAATGCACGTTGCAGCCCTCTATATCGCTGTCCGGACGTGAGAAATAGATGTACTCCATCACGCACATGCGGTGACTGCGCAGCTTGGAATAGTCATTGGAGCGTATACCGTGATGGTCAATGGAAATCACCTCACCGGGATTCACGTCACGGATGAATTCAGCTCCTATTGCGTCGAATGCGCAGGTTTCGCTGGCCACGACGTACCCTTCGCCCAACTTTGCTATTGAAAGCGGGTGAAATCCGTACTTGTCACGGCAGGCGTAGATGCGGTTGGGAGTCATGATAACCAGTGAGAACGCACCCTCAATCATGTTCAGGGCGTTTATGATATTGGTTATACGGTCCTCCTCGGTAGGATCCTTCTTTATGAGATGCGCAAACAGCTCGCTGTCCGATGTGGTCTGCAGCAAGCTTCCGCGACGTTCAAGATACAAGCGTAACTCCTTGGAGTTGATTATGTTACCATTGTGTGCTAAAGCAAAATCACCAGTATAATGATGGAACGTAAAAGGCTGTATGTTCTCCAGTCCGCCCACATTGGTGGTGGGATATCTCACGTGACCTATGGCAATGTTGCCGGTCAGCTCATCCAGATGATTCTGGCCGAAAATCTCAATCACAAGTCCGGCGCCCTTATGCAGATGCATACCGTTGTTGTCAACACTGACTATTCCGCAACCCTGCTGACCGCGGTGCTGCAGGCTGTGCAACGCATAATAGGCATACTGTGCGGCATTCTCAACGCCGTAAATGCCAAACACTCCGCATTCGTGATGAATCTCTTCCATATGGGTTTATTCTACTGTTACTGATTTGGCCAGGTTACGCGGCTGGTCAACGTCACGTCCCTTGGCAATTGCAATGTGGTAAGCAAGCAGCTGCAGCGGTATAACTGACAGCAGCGGAACCAGGCACTCCTCGGTATCCGGAATCTCAAACGAGTAGTCCGATATGGCCTTCACGTCCTTATCGCCCTCAGTCACAATGCTGATTACGCGACCCTTACGTGCTTTAACCTCCTGTATGTTGCTCAGGATCTTGTCATAATGACCGCGCTTGGGAGCAATCACAACCACCGGCATCTCCTCATCTATAAGGGCAATGGGGCCGTGTTTCATCTCGGCTGCGGGGTATCCCTCAGCGTGGATGTAAGATATCTCCTTGAGCTTGAGAGCACCTTCCAAAGCAATTGGATAGTTGTATCCGCGTCCCAGATAGATGAAGTTGTGTGCATACGTGAATGTCTTGGCCAGCTCGGATATCTGCTTGTCATGCTTGAGAATCTTCTCAATCTTGGCCGGGATATTGGGTAGCTCGGCAATGATCTTTTCACGCTGCTCATCCGTTACTGTACCCTTCTCCTGTGCCAGATTCAGAGCCAGGAGCAGCAGAGTCTCAACCTGGGCGGTAAACGCCTTGGTCGATGCCACACCTATCTCAGGGCCTGCATGCGTGTAACAGCCGGTATCGGCCGCACGTGCAATTGATGAACCCACCACGTTGCAGATACCGAACAGGAACGCGCCCGATGCCTTGGCCAGCTGCATGGCAGCCAGAGTATCGGCAGTCTCACCTGACTGGGATATGGCAATCACCACATCATCGGGATAGATGACCGGATTGCGGTAACGGAACTCTGATGAGTACTCCACCTCAACCGGAATGCGCGTAAGCTCCTCAATCATGTACTTACCGATGAGCGCTGCGTGCC
>Ga0265298_10007088_pt1 | contig 13710 bp, 10 predicted proteins | sample AusTroGonzalo_MG_3_FD_193486 | JGI IMG/M metagenome (GOLD analysis project Ga0265298, IMG submission 193486) | Bovine rumen microbial communities from tropical cattle in Woodstock, Queensland, Australia - Gonzalo_01 | ecosystem: Host-associated > Mammals > Digestive system > Stomach > Rumen ...
CAAATCCATGAAACTGCTAACGCCAGCCATATCTAGAAGAGTAGACTGAATTGGAACCTTTCCTCCAGAATAATCATTTAATACGCTACCCATCATACTTTCAACAACTTCAAATTCAGGGGTATCGTATTCATCAAAACCAACACTACTTAATGCGTTATTATACTGTTCTAAGCTAACATCAGAATACATAGAGCTTACTATCTCATCATCAGTCCATGAACTAATGCTACTTATCTTAGACTTAATTGGAAGCAGATAGTTTTTCAAAGCCGAATGGAACGATATTGGAAGCAGATAATTTAAATTCGACGTATCTATGTCATTTATCGACGATGGAATTTCGTCTTGTAGATTGTCAAAGCCATTAGATAAATCTAACTTATAGATTCCTGAAATTGTTCCACAATAGCCTGACACAGTCTTTATCTTCGCAGTAAGTCTAACGACATTGTTCTCTTCAGTGGTCATATGAAGTGGAAGCTGCGTTACAGCGTATTTCATCTGAGGTTCAGGCGTCCATGACGCCGTCTCTATCTTATTTTCATGCGTATAACGGAATGGCTGTGCATCGCCGGTCTTTTCATACGATACAATGCCATTGTAATAATTGTAATCTGGAATTTCTGCAAATTCGTTAATGAGATCTCTATAATAGTCTTCTCCGTCTTTCATTCGCTTTAACGTGAACTTCACATCTTTAACAGGCACGTATCTGTTGATGTCGTCTCGATATAGCAGCGGAATGATATTCAACGTTCCAAGTCCAAGCGACGAGCTGACTACTGTCGCGTCTTCTCCAGATAAAACTATATGAGCCGATTCAAGCACATTCGACGTGTCTTCAAAATCTATAAGCGATACATCGTATTCGCTAGATTTCATAATAGTCTGCAAAACATCGCCACCTGAATCAACATAGCTCTTATAGCCGCTTAAAGTATTGTTAGTATCAGACGTCATTGTAGTTATATGATCGATTGCGCTAGATATCTGAACGCTTGTCTTTATCGCAGGCTCGACCGCTGCCTTGAAGTCTTCTTCTGAATGCTCATCCGTATAGCAAAAAGCTCGATACATCCTATGCATCCAATATGGCACATGCACTTCAACCTGCTGATCCTTTGACTTTGGCATTTCATTTAAAAGTAGAATGTCTTTGCTACTATTAAGTGTTCCAGCTTCGCTATAGTATGAAGTTTCATCTTCTACTCTTGTAATATCTTTTATTGGAATCTTTATGAAATTATCACCGTATGGCCATACATTGACATTTGCGCTTAGCGATATTGCATATGAAGAATCGTTGTTCAGATTATCTATAATGAACTTTGAACTACTTATGTCAACTGATATCGGACTTCCAGTATAATTTGAATCAGATTCAGGCGAAAGTGCATTGTTGCTTTCAATTAAATCAATAATGCCTGAATAACCAGACATACATTTTTCAAAATAGTCATTGACAATGCTTCCTGTTAGATTGGACTTATTATCAGCGATTACAAGCCTCATATCATATAAATTGCCGGCTGCTTCTTCTTCTTTGTTTACTTCTATTGTTTCAGAATATTTTTCTACGTTGTTTATGATTACTCGAACATTGTATGTTCCAGGCCATAAGCCAGGTTCAGCATATCCTTTCAAATAGTTTGAGCTATTGATGTCGTAATAATAATATCTGAACATTCCTAAGTCGTTCTCTTCGGCGGCCATCGTGTCTTCAATGAAAATGCAACGGTCGCTTCCATCATTTCGACCTTCTTTACTATTCCAAATAGCCCTAGGCATCCCAAGTCCATTGAACATAAATCCAGTAAGTTCATTGCCAGAATCATGATCTTTCTTATATAAAGTATAAGATCTAGATTTCGTATCGTCTTCAGTATTCTCAAATATCACAATGACGTCATCTCCATATTGGACTTCGCCATCTTCATTGTATATAGCGCCATACACTTTACAAAGCGGGAATGGAAGCATTATATTATATAAGTTAGCTTGATTTTCTCTGCTAACTTCTAGAGGTTTTTTCATTTCGTCCTCTTCTTCATCTTCAGATTCTGCCGCAGCCGCTTCTTCAGCCTCTTCATCTTCCTCTTCGTCTTCCTCTTCAGGCTCATAATATGTCGACAGCACTTCATTATCATATATTAGTTCTATTTTATATAAGCCAGGCTCCAATCCTTTTGATGCTCTAAGAGAATCCGCATTATGAACGACAGTATCGCCGCTCACAGTGTCTTTCCAATATATGCAATTTGAATCAATTCCGCTGTATGCAAACCTAAATGTCTCGTCCCAAGCATTAACCCACATATCGCCATTCCAACCGTACTCTAAATACACATCTTCTTCTCTATCATCTGAATACATAATATACGGAGAATCTTTTGGTATTCTTATGCCAGTAAGGCCCTCCTGGAATGGAAGCTCGCATCTATATGTAAAATCGAAGCTTTCTTCAGTATCAAGATTTATCATTCTAATGATCATGCCATCTTTATGAATCTTCTCATTGTTTACTTCATTGAAGACTTGGCCAATGACATTTATTCTTGGATGAACAATCTTCAATCCAAATAGACTATTTTCATTTTCTTTAGTGCAGTCTAGTGTAAAAGACGTAAGTATCTCATCACCTTCGTATACATTAGCAGTGTATTCTCCAGGATATACTGAATACTTGTTCATTTTATGTTTGTAATCTTGGTATGGCAGCGTTTCATCTGGAATTGATGCGAATATAAAATCATACTCGCCTGAAAGCTCATACATTGAATGCATGCTTCTAACATAGCCAGATCCAAGATAACATTCGCTATCATAGTAATCTACTTCGTGGTCTTCTACATCAACACGCCATGAATCTCTATTTGGCTTATATGCATAACCAATTACTGTCGACATAACATATGAAAGATCTGCGGATATGCTTTCGTCGTTATTAATAAGTTCAAATTTAAGAGGTGTGGTTTCGTTTCCCTTCAATACTGTATACCTGTTTCTAGTATATGATGGTGTCTTTAAGATATTGAATGGAAGATTCTTATTTACGGTGTATCTTGATCCATCGTTATATCCTAAATAAACTTGGACTTTTGACGAATATCTTACGTCTACACAATTTCCATTTTCTTTATCATTATCGTTCAATATATATTTTGAAGAATTTGGCGGGAAGTCTCTTATCATTCCAGGCGTCTCAAGTATCTTATTGCCTAGACAATCTGTCATCCAACCATTTATATGAACGAGCGGAGAAACTACATTTACATGATACGTAGATGAAACTTCATATCCAATATCTATCTCATCGCCGATTTCTTGCTCACCTGAAACTATAGAAAGCTGAAGATCTGCTAAATCTCTAAAATCATTGTGGCCATATAAACAAGTTGAACTGAACTTATAGTAATGGCATTCTTTCATGTTGTCAAAATCAGCAGAAGTTAACATAATTGTCGTTTCGTCAGTCGCATAGTTTATTTTCGACTTAACAGCTTTCCATTCATCGTCCGGTCTTTTTTCACTAACTGAAACTGACATTGCATTGAATGTATCAGGTATTCCATCAGACGTCTTAATCGAATCGACTATGATTGATATGTTCTTATCGAAATAATTGTCTTCTATGATAGTAAACTTATATATAGCATGAAAGTCTATCAGCTTTGCTCTTGCATTTAGATTTGTGTCAGCTGCAAGATCATCGTATAGATGAATTGTAGAAGATACATCCGTGTTAGAATATATGTATCCAGTTTCAATCTCAGTGTCATAGTTCTGGCCTGATAAAATGTATATGTATGGATGATAGCTTCTCTTACTTATCTCAAGCTGTTCTGCTCTAGCTTCTTCAGCCTCGGCTTCGTCTAAGAATTCGTCTGGTTCAAAATTCCACAAGAAGTCAGAGGATGTTTTAAACTCTTCCTTGTCAATGTCAATTAGTGTATCGACAAAAGTAAGTTTAACGCTTTCATCATTTATGGAGCCATTGAAGTTGATTCTGAGATCAGTAAGACTCCATCTATAAGCGTCGATTGGCAGCTCTCGATTGACAGATCCTTCTGAATCCAGTACTTCAAGCTTCGTAAGTCTTTGGTTTACATTATACAAGCGTTCGCCGTTCGTCATATTCAAGTCTTCTTTACTAACAAGCATTGAGTCTGTGGCGACAATGTTTTCTAATACGACAGTAGACGTGTCTTTTCTTATTTTCGTATTGTCGATGTCATACGTATAAGTATTTTCGTCAAATGGTAGAAAAGCAAATGATATATGACTGAAGTCGATATTTGACACATTTGTCATATGCTCTAACGAAAACGATGTATCTGCTATCACGTGAACCATCTCGTTTTCAGCATCAATTTCAACAGACGACTTAGTCAGTTCTTTTTCAGCATCGCCAATTCTTATGAACTTTCTCATCGTATCCATTTGGTCGATATTTGGATGATAGCCTTTCATATACCCGCCGAGTGCTTTCATGCCATGAACGTCTACGGTGTAGTCTAAAGCAAGAACGAAATTGACTTCTTCGCATTTTTCAAGCAGTATGTCGTTTTTCTCAAATGTAAGAGATACGCAGTCTAATGAAATACTGCCATAGTCGTTTCTTGAATGAAATGTAGTAGTTACGTCCTTTAGTATCTCTCCATTATATGTAAAAAAGAATGGCACAAAGATTCCGTTCTTAGCGATTTCATATGTGTAGATGAACTTGCCTTGGCCGCTTTCATAATCGTAATCATAATCATAGCCGTTGTTATTGAATGTTTTTTCATAGAATGGCGCGTCAAGATCCGCCATTCTTTGATTGAAATACAATTTTATCTTTTTTATAGAGCTGACAGAAGCACCATTTGAAAATGTAAATTTATAAGTAGAATATTTTATATAATTTGAAAAATTGCCGTCATTCCAATTAGCGCCTTCGCCAGTAAGCGCGTTATATGTAGAAAAAGAGCAATATGTTTCATATCCATCGTATCTTAAAGAAGTTTCACTTGATATGCCCATAGTACGATCATCAACGCTTACCTCGATGCCTGTTAAAACATTTCCATTGGCATCAAAGCATTTAAACAACGGCGCATCTTTATACAAATAATAATACAAGTCTGCCAACAGAAAAACTCTTCTTCGAATGTCATTACTTCTGTTTGGATACCTATTAAGAAACGGATTAGCTATAGTCTTTGACACAAGCGCGCTAGTCGGTACATTAAACGATCCATAAATCGAATCTAAATCTATGGACAACACATGCCAGCTTTGTCCCTTTCTATTGATAACATCTCGCTCAGGCGGATATATAACGTCTCTTTGATATTCAAAGTCTTCAGTTGAAAAGTCCTGTTCCATCTGATCCAGATAGAACTTAAGCTTTCCATTCATTGATGTAGGTTTAGCCATGCGCCGTCTAGTCCTTATACCAGTTAACATAGAATTCGTAGTGAGCCCTGCTCAAAACATTATCGTCGTTCATCCATTTTTTTATCACTATAGTTTCAGGGCCGTATCCTTGATATGAGTCGACGCTGACTTTCGCAAGTTCATTCTCTCTTACAGTTTCTTCGGATGAAGACTCTTCTGAAATTCCAACAATGCTTCCGTCATAGCACAAAAGTCTTGAGTCTAAGTCGGTAGGATTTGCGCCCCAATGAAGTACAAATGCATCAGTAGACGTTTCACTTAGAAGACCTAGTCTTCCAAGGTCGATATATGTCACATCATCTTCTGTAGATGTGACATTTAACATAAATCTTCCTTTATATGGAAAATACAACTGCTTATAAAGCTCAAGCTTACAGTTCTTTAAAGCATTATCAATTTCGATCTGATACTGATATCGGCCGTCTTCTTGACTTGCTTCAGGTTGTTCTTCTGGTGGAATGTTAATTAAATCGCCATCGTCTACTCTATAAGAATCTATCTGAAGCTCCTCACCAGTTATGACATCATATGCTGAAAACATCAAGCATACTCGATAACCACAAAGCGATATACGCTTCACTACGCGTCCATGGATTGCTGCCATATTCTGAAAATAAGTTCATAACGAATTTTCAATATTTATTGTGTTGAGCAGCTTAATTTTCCTCTCATTGAAATTAGTTTAAGTCTAAAGTTCTCAAGTCTGTCAATACTAAACTCATGATTTTCAATGCTATTGTATATGTCCTTGCATTGTTCTGCAAGCTCTTTATCATAAAATGAAAGCATCCAACAGACTACTACCATTTCGCCTACTGCTGTAGAAAAATTAATGCTTTCATAACCGATTTCATATCGTAGAAGCTCTATGACAACAGATACTTTAAGAATAGCCTCTACATACTTATCATATCCAGATTCACCAGATTCATATTTGAATTCTGATTTTGATTTATTATTGATGCATGCCCATACGTTAGCTACAAATGACTCCAGCACCTCTACATTCAATCTACCGACACAAAGTTTCTCTTATGATAGAATCGCATGCACTGATATCAGCCTTTCGGCCGCTTCTACTTAAATGCATCATTGCGAGCTTTATCTGTGCGGCTATTCTATACTTGCCAACTTCAGTGCTAATAATATTATATAACGCTAAAGCCGACGAAAGATGCTTATGAACGCATTGCATACACATCTCTGTCGGCTTAACCTTTACGTCTTTAACGCAATTACAGAACGTCATAAGACAATTTGATCTTCAGCAAGGGTCTTCTCCTCGCTCTCAGCTTTTGCATCTAGCGCATTCTTAGCTTCATTTTCTTTAGCTGTAAGAGCGTCTCTTAGCTTAATGAACACTGGAACCGCATCACGCCTTGACTTGCTAAGATTTGATTTCTTACTATTGATTTTGACAAGTTCTTCGTCTAAATCAACTTTAGACAAATCCCACGCTTTCAGCAGATTGTTGTAAAGCTCTCTAGAAATGATCTTTCTATTCAAAACAGATAGAAAGGCTTCAAGAAGTTTTGTGTCAGTAGTCTTCAATTTTGTCTCCTTTGAAATCTATAATTCAATTTCGATATAATTTAATATAATCAGCTACTGAATTTTTTAAAAAATCATTCAGCTGAAGCGTTTGCTACATCTGACAGAGCGCCAAGTTTCTTGAAAAGCCTATTGAATTCAGCTTTAGTTTCTTCTGTCATTCCTCTGTTGTTGACAATCAATGATACTATAGCCGACAACTCATTCATTGTACTAGAAATTTCAACTGCCATTTCATCACTTATAGCGCAAATAATAGTCTCATCTGCATTGTCATTGCCATCATTGTGATTGTCTATTACTTCCTCTTCACCAGAGTCTTTATTCAACGATTTGCTATCGTTTTCAGTTTCGCCAGTCTTTTTTTCATCGCTAGGATTATCTTCATCTTCATCAACTTGGTCTTCATCAGCCTCATTCAATATGGATGAACGCGACTCTTCAATAAAATCTTTAAGAATTCTATTGATAGACTCTGAATCTATTTTCTTTTTCTTTGAACCTTTACAATGCTTCTTTAGCTTATCATCGTTAGATGTTTCATTGTTCGTGTCTTCTTCCATATAGCTTTCTAGGTCGCCACCAACACCTTCAAGCTCTTCAGGATCAGACCCATTTTTTGGCTCAGTAGATTTAACGTCTTTAGTCTTCTTGACATCAAGAGCTATTGTAGCGAATTCTGAAGCTATTCCAGACAAATACAATGCAAGATCATTATTAGTCATCATACCTGTAGAAGATCCTCGTTCTCCGCAGTTAAGCTCTTGCTCTAATCCAGTGCATTTGTCAAGAACATTTCTGCACATATCAGCGATAGAAGTAGGCCATCTTCCAGTGATTACTTCATTGTTCTTTTCTTTATCGGTTTTCCCTTCATTCAATAGATTGACATATTTGCTAATGTAGTCCATTTTATTCATCCTCGATAAGTCCATTGTCCAATGCATCGTTTATTGGATCTGGAAAAATGCCAAATCTAGATTCATCATCATAGTCAAACTCAAAGACTCTAGCTAATGTCTCAAGCTCTGACGGTGTAACATGCTGAATTGAAAAGTCTTCTATCTGATATTGTATCTCGCCAAATCCATCTAAATAGAATGATGAGTTACTTTCATATAGAAGCTTGATGCATTTCATCGCTTTCGCAGCTTCTCGGCCTTGCATTATAGCGAAGCCAATAAGCTGCATGTCCATTTCATTTCTACTAAATACTAATAATGTTGTTTTGTTGTTGTCGCGTTTCATTATTTTCCATCAATTTTATTGTAAAGTGTCTTACAAAGATTATTGGTGTCAATAGATAACGCATCGTCTTGGTATGTTATGACGCCGATGCAGCCAGCAGAAATGAAATCGTTTTCGATCTGATGCTTCTTCAGCATATTTTCAGCTTGGCTTAAGCCATTTTTGTTGCTAGAAGCGTAATAAGCGGTATCTCCAACTACTGTAGCGACAATTTGTTGTCCCTTAACATAGTCTTTAATGAATCTTTTTATTAAAACTGACGGGTCTACATTTGAGTAGCCAAAATTGACGATGTTCAAAGCAGACTGATTTGCAAAAGTGTTAGTCTCGAAGCCAAACTTCTTATGCCCCTCGAATCTCCACGTGTTTCCGAAATATAGCTCGCCAATGATCGGTAGCTTGCTATTGTATTTTCTTAAGACGTAGTTGGTGAATGCCATGAAAGCATCGTCTTGTTTCAGAAGATGCGCGGACGTTCTCCTCCATGCATTCAAATAGCCGTCTATCAATGGAGCGCATGCCGTCAGAATTGACTCGTAAGTAACAGGGTCACAGAACACTGAAACCTTGAGGTCTTCCTTGTCAGTATATGTCAGAAACACTTTCATCTTATGCTTCGACTTTATATACTGAATGATATGCACAACGTCTATAGGCTGATTCTCAGCAGTAAAGCACACTAGCACGCTGTCGTATCCCTCTGCCTTGTAGTACGCAAGATTCTCGTCTAAGATTTTCAATGCGCTTCCGTCGTATGTAGGATGCACTTCAGTTATCATCCTAAACTCTTTCAGCAGGACTTTCTCAATGCTGCCAAACTCGCCTTCAGCATATCTTTCATATATAGCTAACCACTTCAGCAAGTTCTTATTCTTAAACGTCAAAGTAGAGTCATACATAAGATTTCGCTTGTCAGTAAGAGTTTTCTCAAGAAGTTTCCTAAACTCTACATACTGCTGAAGATCTTCTACGTCAACTTTAAAGTCATCAAATCTACCAACTAGACTATCGATGTTCATCTTCGTATTGCTAAGCTCGACTAAGTCTAAATCAGCTACGCTTACGTCACCAACGTTCAAGCGTGGAATGCTCATACCAGGAACTGTGGTTCCACCAACGTTAACACTAACGCCATTGATGCTAACATCATTGATACTAACACCATTTACGCTAACACCGTCGATGCCCAAGCTAAGATCAGGCAAATCTAAAGAAGGCAAGTCTAGCGATGGTATGTCTAATGTTGGAATGTCTAGATCAAAGTCGCCCAAATCGTACTCGTCTTCTTTCGTCAGTTCATACGTTGCTATTCCAACGCCAAGAACTGCTGCAGCTGCTACTGTAGCTATCGTCTTTTTGCTTTTTAAAAAATCTATGTTCATATATAAATCTCTACGGCGTCTTCATTCCATTGTAGGTGACTTTCATTACATATCTTGCTGGAAATCCATTGTTTCCATTGTATACATATGTTATTGGAACGCTATTTGGCACGTTGAATGCCGGCGCATTTGATCCAGCGCTTATAAGTGGAGCATTTCTCAATCCAAGTTCATCTACGAAATACCAGACGAATATTATTTTGTCATTTTTATTTATAGTGTCGCCGTTTCTAAGTATTGTTGGAATGCTAAGAGTCACATGACCAAAGAGCTTTACGAGAGAATCATAGTTCATATCTATGTTTTCAGTGTTTATAGACCTTAAAAGCCTCCATTTACTAGTTGGATTGTTGTCATCGGCTCCACTTGGTATGATCTTATAGAACAACTTCGTTTGATATATTCTCTCAGTTGTTTCAACTCCATCTACTTCATATGTAGAATCTCCAACTTTAAACCACATCGTCAATGGAAGCGATACCTTGTGAGTATTGTCGACATTGCTAGACTGCCCATGTTCTACATAGTTGTTGAATGCGATTTCAGTTATAAGTGGCTGGAAGAAGTTCGCGCCAGCGATATGACATAAGCTTGTTATCACAAGAGGATCTGCCTGGCATGCAAATGCACTTATAGCAGACGTGACTAACAAAGTTAAAGCTAATCTTAAAGTTTTAATCATATGCAAACATCAAATGCAAATTTTACAATTATTTATTTTTCATCATTAGAATCTATGATTCTCCCTAAACTTTAGCATAAATAATAAAAACAGACTAAATCAAATCAAATGAACACCATTTTCTCATATATAAAAGAATCATATAGCTTTTCTACTGAAGAAAAGCTGATCTTGCTAAAGCTCATTGACTATTTTAAGCATGAAATACCAAATGGCGATGGCGCATTTATATCTATGCTAGATTTAGACAAAATAGACTTTAAATGGTGTCCAGCTATGAAAGACACTGATGTATTTGGAGCATGGATCATATTGTTCAAGAATACTGTATTTGTAAGGCCAATTAGAGAACTTCTAATTGGAAACCAAGATATACAACTATTTCCAACGTTGAATTTAAACCAAAGCTTACTTAAATATACATTATATATGCTAGAAGACAATGGAATGATGCTTTCAACTGTATTTCACGAACTATACCATAAATGGCAGTATAAGACCACAGGAATTTTATATATATTGAATTGTCTTATCTTTATGCTTACTGGATATGAATTTTCGACTAAATCGAAGTACTCGATAGAGGGAGACGTCAGGATCCACATAGACAATGAAGAGCTGCATTCCACGATACGAAAATTCTACGACAAATTCTATAGATACCTTTGGATGAAGAACAGAATGCAGCAGATAGCTGGAGAAGACTACACAGCTGAAATAAAAGAGATTGAGAAAGACTTCTTCATAATGTCAGTCTATTCTCTTTTAAGCTAGATGAAATAATTATGTTCCATACGTACCATGAACGTTCAAGAAGACTCTTTCTTTAAACGTATAAGTTCTTCCCATGATAGTGCCTCTGTATTCACGTTCAATCACAGTGCCTCTTACAAAATTACAGCCACCAATCAACACTGCATTCGATGCATCACCTGGGCCATTTTTATATACATTCTCAGTAATGCAATCGTTGATTAAATCTATTGCCGGGTTTCTTGTATATTCATAATCCATCGGAAAATCAGTAGCAGTGCCAATATAAGCGGCGATATTTCCTTCAGTCTTGCTATGAACATTAAATACAAGCCACGACGGAATAACGCCATCATCAGGTGGAGCGCCGTCTATCTTGAGCGAGCCAAAGGCTCCTTCAGTGAATATACTTCCAAATACGTCTTCATTTTCATAGTTGTCGCCATCATGCGTATGTCTTTCTACAAGATCTAATGGATCAATCGGCGTTTGAGTATTGTGATCGATTATGCTAAATCTTGCATACAATTCATTTGCAAACATACCAGAATTAGACGAATCTTTAGGAACGTCCCAACTAAGCTCGCCACTTGCAGGCAAATAGATAATGTTCTGCCAATTATACGCCGTATTGTCGGCTGGCGTAAAACTTACAGCGACAGCTCCAGGGTATCTGGTCGTTGAAATAAGCTTAAAGGTGTACCACCACAGATGCCACCACCAATAAAAAAAGTTGTTAAAAAAAAAGCTAGCTAAACAATTCACGATTATGTTCTTTCCAACCCACTCGACTTTTATTCTAGTCATAGACTTTAGATGATTGAATTGACCATTCGTATAAACATGGACATCCTGATCTGAACCTACATAAGCTGTATTTACTGTAAGTTCGTCTTCATAGCTTTCATAAAAATTATTGTGTATGTAGATATTCGTATTGTAATATACGTCATCTTCAATATTCTCGTCATTAAAATATAGATAAAATGAACTTAATGTGTTATAATTAGCAAATGAACTGATGAAATAGTTCTTATTTGGCTCTACTGTCAATGAGTTGACGTTTTTTGTTATTTGAAGAGCTGTCGATTTAGTAGTGTTCACAAATTTTGAATAATAATTGTTCAATAACAATTCAACATTGATTGAATTTGCATTACTCATAGTCAAATCCTCTGTTATGCGATTCTATCAGTGTCAGTCTGCCTATAAATATGATTAAAGCATCCACCTGGAATGTTCTGTACATATTCTCCTTGATACATATTGTCGCCGTTGAAATGTTGCGCCGCTCGATATACACGTATCGGATTAGGTCTATTGCTGTCTAAAAATTTATCTAAAAACAAATGCGCTACACGGCCAGATGAATTGATATAATCATAGAAAGCAATTTCATACAGAAAACATTGATGGCCAAACGCTTCTCCATGAAAATGATAAATGCCTTCTGGCCAAAACGGATTGAAGCCAATTAAAACATTGTCATTGTTGTATCCATCTACAGGCGTAGTATGCGAACATACATCATATGCATCACCATTGCTGGACACAAATGTTGTATTATGAAATACATTGTCGATAAAAAAGCCTCTGACTGAAATGAAAAGCTCAAACGTCTTCAGCTCCAATGGACAAAACTTAAACGAAAACGAATTCCAATACCATATGTGTTCAGATGTATCATACTCACTAAAAATATCAATGCAGAAGATAGTATTCGTTCCGACTAATATCTATATAGTTATGACCATCCAAAACAGCAATATATTCGCATTCATTGACAACATTGTTGTCAAGATAACGCTTGTTGTAATTAGCTATGTAGTCTGATGCTTTCATTATAGATGATTCACCTCGACAATGTTCCAGCTTCCATTCTGATAAGACGACGAATAAGCTAAAGTCAATGTAACTGGAACATCAATGTAGTAAAAACCAGATATGTTAGAATAAATTCCATTGTCTTCAAACCCATATAGATTAGAACCAGACAATATATCTACGTTGCCAAGTATACCATCAGTTATCTTTATCAAATCACCATCATTGCAGTTTGAAGTTGGAAGTAAAAGCAATGCGCTATTGTCGCTTGAATTAAGTTTTACATACCAAGTATTTGAAACTAAATTAACAGTATTTCCAGTGACATTCGTCACAACATGTAATCCAGTTCCACCGCCGCCTCCACCGCCATTTCCACCAACTATTTGTTGAAGATTGTACACAGCATCTTGAAGTTCAGCGATTGCAGAGTTGTTCAAGTCAAGCTGTGGCACGCCTTTAGTCGATCCAAATCCAACATTGCTTCTAGTAGTTTCGGTTGGATCGCTTTCATTTGATGCAATCCACTGATACATAAAATTCGTCAGATTGGCGTTTTCGCCAGAAAGAATTGACGATAAGCTTAGTCTTAAGACATCATTTGCATTTTGATAGAATATTCCAGGAAGACGATAGTTGACAAATCCAGACTCAGCTGCATTTCCAATCTTAAATAAAGTTGATGCAGCCGTGTTAGTCATAACAGTCAATATTGGATGCTCTAAATTGTTTATAGAAAAATCGTCATCCGCTGAAAATGTAACTGCTAGATTGTAATATGTATCGTATTGATCTATTGTCAAACTTGGAATTTTGAAAAGTAGATAA
>Ga0265298_10007089_pt1 | contig 13710 bp, 12 predicted proteins | sample AusTroGonzalo_MG_3_FD_193486 | JGI IMG/M metagenome (GOLD analysis project Ga0265298, IMG submission 193486) | Bovine rumen microbial communities from tropical cattle in Woodstock, Queensland, Australia - Gonzalo_01 | ecosystem: Host-associated > Mammals > Digestive system > Stomach > Rumen ...
AAGATAGAGTTCATCATTGGCGACGCCCTGCAAGAGGCTCCACGACTGGGAATAGAGTTCGACCTGGCATTCATGGACGGCGACAAGCGCACCTATCGCGACTGCTACGAGATGGTGATGAGCATACTGAAGCCCGGTGGATTCATACTGGCCGACAACACCCTGTGGGACGGACACGTAGTGGATGCCGCCTACGACAACGACCGCCAGACACGCGGCATTGAGACATTCAATGACTACATTGCCCGTGACAGCCGTGTGGAGCAAGTAATCCTACCCCTGCGCGACGGCTTGACACTGATTCGCAAGAAATAATGATCAATCTTCAATATTCAATGTACAAAAAATAACATAGCATGCAAGAAACAAGACAAAACAAGATTGCGAGATTACTGCAGAAGGAGCTCTCGCTGATATTCCAACAGCAGACACGTGCCATGCATGGTGTCATGGTATCGGTAACACGTGCCAAGATATCACCCGACCTGAGCATATGCACCGCCTACCTGAGCGTATTCCCAAGCGCCAAGGGCGAGGAGATTCTTACCAACGTGAATGCCAACGCCAAACAGATTCGCTACGAGCTGGGCACACGTATCAAGAACCAGATGCGTATCATTCCCGAACTGCGATTCTTCATCGACGACTCGCTCGACTACATCGAGCACATTGATGAGCTGTTAAAGAAATGAACTTTCCCTTCTTCATTGCACGTAGATACCTCTTCTCTAAGAAGTCTACCCACGCTATCAATGTAATCAGCGGCATCTCGGTAGTAGGTGTTGCTGTGGCCACGATGGCGCTGGTAGTAACACTATCGGTGTTCAACGGATTCCACGACCTGGTAGCAACATTCTTCACCAGCTTCGACCCGCAGCTTAAGGTAATGCCAGCCGAAGGAAAGACAGTAGCTGCCGACGACCCGATACTAACCGAGATACGCCAGCTACCCGAGATAGAAGTAGCCACCGAGTGCGTTGAAGACATGGCACTGGCCATCTACCGCGGCCGACAGGCCATGGTGGTTATCAAGGGCGTTGACGACAACTTCAGCCAGCTCACCCATATCAACGAGATACTGGTGGGCGACGGCGACTTCAGCCTGCATGCCGCCGACATGGATTACGGCACCTTAGGCATCCGACTGGCCGAGACGCTGGGCACAGGCTACACCTACGAGGAGCCTCTGCACATCTACGCGCCACGACGCGAGGGACAGCTGGATATGACCAATCCCAACGAGGCTTTCGAGGAAGACGAGCTCTACTCGCCAGGCGTACTGTTCAACGTCAAGCAGTCGCGCTACGACAAGAACTACATCCTCACCAGCATCTCGTTCGCACGCCGCATCTTCGGTCAGCAGGGCATGCTCTCATCGCTCGAGCTACGCCTGAAGCCAGGCAGCAACTTCGACAGCGTGAAGGCAAGAATCAAAGAACTGTGCGGCCAGAAGTTTGTGGTGAAAGACCGCTTTGAGCAGCAGGACGACACCTTCAAGATCATGAAGATCGAGAAGTTCATTGCCTACATCTTCCTCACCTTCATCCTCATGGTGGCCTGCTTCAACATCATCGGCTCGCTGTCTATGCTCATTATCGATAAGAAAGACGATGTGGTAACACTTCGTAACTTAGGCGCCAGCGACAAGCAGATAGTACGTATCTTCCTGTTCGAGGGCCGCATGATATCGGCCATCGGTGCCGTCTTAGGCATCATCATTGGCCTAACCCTGTGCTGGCTGCAGCAACGCTACGGCATTGTAGCCTTAGGCTCGTCGAGCGGTACGTTTGTGATTAACGCCTATCCTGTGAGCGTACACCCCGAAGACATTGTACTGGTGTTCTTCACGGTGCTCATTGTAGGTTTCCTCTCTGTATGGTATCCTGTTCGCTACTTTGCCAAGCGACTACTGGTGTAGATGAGTTTTAACGTAGGTTTAACGTAGAATTTGAAGCAAATAGACAAAAAAGGTGTAACTTTGCACCCGATTACAATTTATGCAACAAAACTTAAATGACATGAAGAAAATTCTATCGACCATTATGCTGACACTGTTCGGCACAGTAGTTATGATGGCACAAATGCAGCTGCCATCAGTACCCATCGACCCCGATGTACGCATCGGTAAACTCGACAACGGCTTGACCTACTACATCCGCCACAACAACTGGCCCGAGAACCGCGCTGAGTTCTACATTGCCCAGAAAGTAGGTTCTATTCAGGAGGACGACAACCAGCGTGGACTGGCACACTTCCTGGAGCACATGGCCTTCAACGGCTCGAAACACTTCAAGGGTAACGAGCTGCTGCGCTGGTGCGAAAGCATCGGTGTAAAGTTCGGTACCGACCTCAATGCATACACATCTATCGACGAGACCGTCTACAACATCAGCAACGTGCCCACCACGCGAGAGAGCATTGTCGACTCTTGTCTGCTCATACTCTACGACTGGGCCGACGGACTGCTGTTGGAGCAGGAGGAGATTGAGAAGGAGCGTGGCGTTATCCACGAGGAGTGGCGCCTGCGCACCAGCGCCAGCCAGCGTATGCTGGAGCGCAGCCTGCCCAAGCTCTACCCAGGCTCTAAGTACGGCCATCGTATGCCTATCGGACTGATGGAGATTATCGACAACTTCGAGCGTCCATTCCTGCAGGCTTACTACGAGAAATGGTATCGCCCCGACAATCAGGGTATCATCGTTGTAGGCGATGTAGACGTTGACAAGGTAGAACAGAAGATTAAGGACATGTTCGGCGGCATCAAGCTGCCCGAGAACCGTGCCCTGGTAACACCATACCCTGTGCCCGACAATGCCGAGGCCATCATCGCCATCGACAAGGACAAGGAGCAGCAGTTCAACCTTGTTGAGGTGCTGATGAAACACGAAGCAACCCCCGACTCAATGAAGGGAAACATGGCTTACATCGTGGCCGACTACATCAAGGAAGCAGCTATCTCAATGCTGAGAGACCGTTTGAAGGAGTATGCCCAGAAGCCTGAGAGCCCATTCCTCCAGTCATCGGCCAGCGATGGCAAATACCTGCTGTCGAAAACAGTTGATGCCTTCGACCTCGTGGTTATTCCTAAGGAAGGACAGACCGAGGCCGCCACACAGGCTGCACTTACCGAGGTTCGTCGTGCTGCCGATTTCGGATTCACCGCTACAGAGTACGGACGCTTCAAGGCCGACTACCTGAGCAGCCTCGACAAGCAGTACTCAAACAAGGATAAGCGCTTTAACCGCCAGTTCGTGAACCAATATGTACAGCACTTCCTGGCCAACGAGCCTATCCCAAGCATCGACTACACCTACCAGACCATGAAGCAGCTTGTGCCTGCTATCCCCGTCGAAGCCATCAACGCCGTTATCCGACAGATGATTTCGCTGAAGGACAGCAATCTGGTAGTAGTAAACTTCAACAACGAGAAAGAAGGTGCCACCTATCCTACCGAAGAAAGCTTCAAGAAGGCCATCGCCGCTGCACGCAACGCACAGATCGAGGCTTACGTCGACAACGTAAAGGACGAGCCTCTGATGACCGTACTGCCTAAGAAGGGTAGCATCAAGAAAGAGACCAAGAACGACAAGTTCGGCTATACCGAGCTGCAGCTCTCTAACGGTGTGAAGGTGGTACTGAAGAAGACCGACCTGAAGAAAGACCAGGTAATACTTAGCGCCGAGGGATTCGGTGGTTCAGCCCTCTACGGCGAGAGCGACCTGGCCAACACCAAACTGTTCAGCGACGTCATCAGCGTGAGCGGACTGGGCAACTTCTCGCACACCGAGCTCGATAAGGCTCTGGCCGGTAAAATTGCCAGCGCATCACTCTCGATGAGCACCAACCGCCAGCACGTAAACGGAAGCTCTACTCCTAAGGACGTAGAGACCATGCTTCAGCTGGTGTACCTCTACTTCACCAACATCAACAAGGACCAGAAGTCGTTCGACAACCTGATGCAGACAGCCGAGACCGTGCTGAAGACCCGCATGCTGGATCCCGAGACCGTATTCAACGACTCGCTCACAGCTACACTCTCACGTCACAACCTGCGTGATACCCCACTCAAGGTTGAGGACCTGAAGAACGTCAGCTACGACCGCGTACTGCAGATAGCCAAGGAGCGTACAGCCAACGCTGCTGCCTACGAGTTCACCATTATCGGTAACTTCGACGAGGCTACAATCCGTCCACTCATCGAGCAGTACATAGCTTCGCTGCCCGCACAGAAGAAGATTGAGAAGAGCAAGGATGTATCAACCGACTTCAAGGGTAAGGTTGTGAACAGCTTCAAGCACAAGGCTGAGACACCTAAGGCCATTGCCGAGATGTACTGGTACTCGGAGGACATCCCCTACAACCTCGAGAACAGCATCAAGGCCACAATGGTAGGACAAATCCTGCGCATGGAATACCTGAAGAAGATTCGCGAAGACGCCAGCGCCGCCTACACCGTATCGGCTGGAGCAGGTCTGACCCGCGACGACTTCGGTACCGAAGCATACATCTACGCCAACTGCCCCATGAAACCAGAGAAGGGCGATGTGGCTATCCAGATTATGCGCGATGAGGTGAACAACATGACAAAGACATGCGATGCCGATAAGCTGCAGAAAGTGAAAGAGTATCTGCTCAAGAACCTGGGCGACCAGCGCAAGCAGAACGCTTACTGGCTTGGACGCATCAACACATGGCGTAAGTACGGAATGGACTTCGACACCGACTACGAGAAGGTGCTCAACGCCCAGACCACTGAGTCCATCAGCGCTTTTGTGGCACAACTGCTCAAGGCAGGCAACGCCGCAGAGGTGATCATGATGCCCGCAGAATAAGTAAGTAATTTGAATTAAGTTTTTAAGAGAGAATGAGTTATCTATTTTCGTCAGAATCAGTATCTGAGGGCCATCCCGATAAGGTGGCCGATCAGATTTCTGATGCAATACTTGACCAATTCCTGGCATACGACCCGAAGGCGCGCTGCGCCATCGAGTCGTTTGTGACTACAGGTCAGGTAGTAATCATGGGTGAGGTTCGCAGTGATGTGTACATTGACCTGCAGACTATGGCCCGCAAAACAATTAAGCGCATTGGCTATACCAAAGCAGAGTATCAATTCGACGGCGATTCGTGCGGAATCCTGAGCGCCATCCATGAGCAGAGTGCCGACATCAACCGCGGTGTTGACAACGGCAACGAAGACGAACAGGGAGCTGGCGACCAGGGCATGATGTTCGGTTATGCCACCAACGAGACTGAGAGCTACATGCCCGTAAGCCTCGATCTGGCACACCTGATTATGCGTACACTGGCCGACATTCGCAAGGAGGGCAAGGAGATGACCTACCTGCGTCCCGACTCTAAGAGTCAGGTAACCGTACAATACTCAGACGAGGGCATACCCGAGCGTATTGATACCATCGTAGTTTCAACCCAGCACGACGAGTTCGACGAGGACGAGAAGATGTTGGCCAAGATCAAGGACGACGTTATCAACATCCTGATTCCAAGAGTGAAGAAACAAATTCACTCACAGAAGGTACTCGACCTGTTCGGCCTCGACATCAAGTACTACGTGAACCCAACCGGCAAGTTCGTTATCGGTGGTCCTCACGGAGATACCGGTCTTACAGGTCGTAAGATTATCGTTGACACTTACGGAGGTAAGGGTGCTCACGGAGGTGGCGCATTCTCAGGTAAGGACTCATCGAAGGTAGACCGCAGTGCCGCCTACGCAGCACGTCACATAGCCAAGAACATGGTTGCAGCAGGCGTTGCCGACGAGATGCTGGTACAGATTAGCTACGCTATCGGTGTAGCAAAGCCCATGAACATCTACGTGAACACCTACGGTCGTAGCAACGTACAGATGAGCGACGGCGAGATTGCCAAGAAGATTGAGAAGCTCTTCGACCTGCGTCCAAAAGCCATTGAGCGCACACTGAAGCTGCGCCAGCCCATGTACAGCGAGACAGCTGCCTACGGACACATGGGGCGCCAGAGTGAAGTAGTGACAAAGACCTTCACCAGCCACTATCACGAAACAAAGACCATGGAGGTTGAACTGTTTACGTGGGAGAAACTGGACCGTGTTGATGACATCCGCAAAGAGTTCGGACTATAATCGGATATGCACGAGAACGACAGCATCCTAACTACTACTATAGCTACTGCCAATACCGAAACAGTGGCAGTACATTCGGCAAAACCGCAGACACCCTACGAGGTGCTGCGGTTGTTGCCTAAGGATGCTACACCCGCACAGCAAGACTCAGCCATACAGGAATGGTTCGAGCCCAAGGAGATTCACTATAGCAGCAGGCCCGACACGCTACACCTGCCAGGACAGGAGATTCCTCACGACCCAAAGGAAGTAAACCTGCCGCACTACTATCGCGAGAACTTCTTCTCGAACAACACGTTGTATCATCCAGAGCTGAATATAGAGCGTATCGGCGTATCGGGAGCTCCTATCCCCTACACCATTCAGAACGACAGCTTTGTAACAGGCGTGCTGATTCTCTGTTTCCTGCTCATCACATTCACACTTTCACGCATATCAGGCTTCATCATCAGGCAAACCAAGCATTTCTTCTCGCCTACGAAGTCCGACCAGATGCTCGACGAAACCGGCAGCGAAATCAAGTTCCAGTTCCTGTTCGTGTTCATCACCTGTATGCTCTATGCCCTGCTCTACTATTTCTACACTAACCACTTCATTGCCAACACTTTCATATTCTCGTCGGAGTACACGTTATTATTCATCTACGGGTTTACCCTACTGGGATATATGATTGGCAGAATGGTACTGTATCAGATTATTAACAGCGTATTCTTTTCAAAGAGAAAAAATTTACAATATCAGGGTACATTACTCCTGATAACATCGCTCGAGGGGGTAGCATTATTCCCACTGGTATTACTGTTGGCTTATTTCCAGTTTTCACTCCAAAATGCCATCATTTATACCACAACTATCGTAATTTTAGCCAAAATTCTCACATTTTATAAGTCTTATACTATCTTTTTTAATCAAAAAGGTGGTTTTCTGCAAAATATTTTGTACTTTTGTGCCCTCGAAATGGTACCTTTAATCTCGCTCCTAAGCGGATTGCTGGTTATAACTGAGAATTTGAAAATAAATATTTAGGACACATATGATCAAAAAGATTTTGGTTTCACAACCTAAGCCAACAAGTGAGAAGTCGCCATATTTCGATATAGCGAACAAGTTTGGTGTTGAACTGGTATTCCGTCCTTTCATCAAGGTAGAGGCAATCAGCTCTAAAGATTTCCGTGCACAGAAGGTGAGCATTTTGGATCACACTGCCGTTGTTTTCACCTCTCGTCATGCCATTGACCATTTCTTCAACATGGCCAAGGAACTCAGAATCAACATTCCTGAGGACATGAAGTACTTCTGTGTTACCGAAACCATTGCACTGTACATTCAGAAATATGTGCAGTACAGAAAGCGCAAGATCTTCTTTGGTGAAACCGGCCGTATCGACGACCTGATTCCAACCATGGTAAAGCACAAGAGCGAGAAATACCTCGTTCCACTGAGTGATGTTCACACCGACAGCCTGGCCAACCTGCTTGACTCGAAGAAACTACAGCACACCGAGTGTGTGATGTATAAGACCGTGAGCAACGACTTTACCGAGGAAGAGGTTAAGAACTTCGACTACGACATGCTGATTTTCTTCAGCCCTGCCGGAATCGAGTCGCTCACCAAGAACTTCCCCAACTTCAAGCAGGACAATATTGCTATCGCCACCTTCGGCCCAGCAACTGCTAAAGCTGCCAAGGAGGCTGGTCTGCGTCTGGACATTGAAGCTCCAAACGAAAAGTACCCATCAATGACAGGTGCCCTGCAGCACTATCTGTTTGAAATACAAGACTAAGAATTGATGACGACAGCGCCAACCTTCAGCAAAGAGGAGCGCATCGTCAGCAACCTGCTGATAGAAACGCTCTTTGAGAAAGGTAATAGTCAATCACTGACTGCTTTTCCTCTAAGAGCTGTTTTTCTTAAAACAGAACAACATGAGGGCTGCGCACCCGTACAACTGCTCATTAGTGTTCCCAAGAAACGGTTCAAGCATGCTGTAGACAGGAACAGAGTGAAACGCCAGGTACGCGAAGCCTATCGCAAGCACAAGTCGCTGCTATGCAACACGGTCGCCGAAGGGCAGATGCTCCTGATAGCCATTATCTGGCTTACAGACAAGCACTTCTCGACAGCCGACGTAGAGAAGAAGATGGTGAGCCTCATGAAACAGATAGCCAAGGAGAAAGCATGAAGAGGCTGATACATTTCATATCATGGCTACTGGTATTACCCATACGTTTCTACCAGATATGCATATCTCCTCTCTTAGGACCTTCGTGCCGATTCACGCCCACATGTAGCGAATATGCCAAACAGGCCATCATGAAACACGGCCCCATCAAGGGCTTAGGACTGGCCATCTGGCGAATATTAAGATGCAACCCATGGGGCGGTTCGGGCTACGACCCCGTTCCTTAAGTAAAAAGCAATGATGCTTGATTGTAACGAAAAAATTATATTTTAAAATAAAAATGAAGAACTTTGTAGAAGAACTGAAATGGCGTGGTATGCTGGCACAGATGATGCCAGGTACTGAAGAACTGCTCCAGAAAGAAATGGTAACAGCCTATCTGGGTACCGACCCTACAGCCGACTCGCTGCATATCGGACACCTGTGCGGTATCATGATGCTCCGCCACCTTCAGCGTTGCGGACACCGCCCTGTAATCCTTGTTGGTGGTGCCACTGGTATGATTGGCGACCCATCGGGTAAGAGCCAGGAGCGTAATCTGCTTAACAACGAAACACTATATCACAATCAGGAGTGCATCAAGAAACAGGTTGCTAAGTTCCTCGATTTCGAGTCGAAGGAGCCTAACGCCGCTCTGATGGTAAACAACTACGACTGGATGAAGGACTTCACCTTCCTCGACTTTGCACGCGAGGTGGGTAAGCACATCACTGTAAACTACATGATGGCAAAGGAAAGCGTACAGCAGCGCTTGAACGGTACTGCACGCGACGGTCTGTCATTCACCGAGTTCACCTATCAGCTGCTGCAGGGCTACGACTTCCTGTATCTCTACCAGCACCTGGGCGTAAAACTCCAGCTTGGTGGTAACGACCAGTGGGGTAACATGACTACTGGTACTGAGCTTATCCGCCGCACACTGGGTAACGATGTAGAGACATTCGCACTCACCTGCCCACTTATCACTAAGAGCGACGGTAAGAAGTTCGGTAAGACCGAGAGCGGAAACATCTGGCTCGATCCTGTCCGCACTACTCCATATAAGTTCTATCAGTTCTGGTTGAACGTTAGCGACGACGATGCAGAACGTTATATCAAGATCTTCACATCGCTCGAGAAGGACGTTATCGACGCCATCATAGAGGAGCACAAGCAGGATCCTGGTCGCCGTGTACTGCAGAAGCGCCTGGCCGAGGAAGTTACTGTAATGGTTCACTCTAAGGAGGCACTCGACACTGCTATCGAGGCATCAAACATCCTGTTTGGCAAGTCGACCAAGGAAGGCCTTGAGAAACTGGACGAGCAGACACTGCTTGATGTATTCGACGGTGTACCACAGTTCGAGATTTCCAAGGACCAGTTAGGTCAGCCCGCTATCGAACTATTAACAACCGTAGCACCTGTATTCCCATCTAAGGGCGAAATGCGTAAGATGGTTCAGGGCGGCGGTGTATCGCTGAACAAAGAAAAGATTACCGATCAGAATCGTGCTATCACAGCCGAGGATTTGATTGACGGCAAGTATCTTTTGGCTCAAAAAGGCAAAAAGAACTACTACTTGCTTATCGTGAAATAATATTTGGCTGCAAAATTTGGTACTTAAAAAAATTCTTCGTACCTTTGCAGCCACATATTCTTGGACGATGGTGTAATGGTAACACTACAGGTTTTGGTTCTGTCATTCCCGGTTCGAATCCGAGTCGTCCAACTACTAAGAACATTTTTCTAAAACAAACAAATTATGGCAAATCTATTTTCATTAGAGGGTAAGAACGCTTGGATTACAGGTGCATCTTACGGTATTGGTTTCAACATTGCTAAGGCATTTGTAGCTGCTGGCATCAAAACCATTATCTTCAACGACATCAACGAAGCTGCCCTGCAGCGTGGTCTCGACAACTACAAAGAGGCTGGCATCGACAATGTGAAGGGTTATGTATGCGACGTTACCGACGAGAACGCTGTTAAGGAGCTCGTTGAGAAGATTCACGCCGAGGTAGGTCAGATTGACATCCTTGTGAACAACGCCGGTATTATTAAGCGCATCCCAATGCACGAGATGAAGCGCGCTGAGTTCCAGCAGGTAATCGATATCGACCTGGTAGGCCCATTCATTTGCTCTTCGGCCGTTATTCCTGAGATGATGGAGCGTCGCGAGGGTAAGATTATCAACATCTGCTCTATGATGTCGGAGCTTGGCCGCGAAACAGTATCTGCTTACGCAGCTGCCAAGGGTGGTTTGAAGATGCTCACACGCAACATCTGCTCTGAGTATGGCGAGTACAACATCCAGTGTAATGGTATTGGCCCTGGTTACATTGCAACCCCACAGACAGCTCCTCTGCGTGAGCGTCAGGCCGACGGAAGCCGTCACCCATTCGATTCATTCATCTGTGCCAAGACTCCTGCTGGTCGCTGGCTCGATCCTTCTGAACTGGGTGGTCCTGCTGTATTCCTGGCTTCACACGCCTCGGATGCCGTTAACGGACATGTACTCTATGTAGATGGTGGTATCCTGGCTTACATTGGCAAGCAGCCTAAATAAGCACATTACATATATACAATAATAATGGGGACCCTGAAAAGGATCCCCATTAAAATTTTATTTACAATATAATTACTTGATAGCGTCAGCAAGCTCAGCACCAGCCTTGAACTTAGCAACCTTCTTAGCAGCAATAGAAATCTTCTGCTTTGTCAGAGGATTGATACCCTCACGAGCAGGGCGCTCGTTTACACTGAATGTACCGAAACCAACGAGAGCAACCTTGTCACCCTTTACCAGAGCGTCCTTAATAGCTACTACTGTTGCGTCGAGAGCTTTCTTAGCGTCAACCTTTGAGATGCCAGCACCAGCTGCAATCTTCTCTACCAATTCTGTTTTGTTCATAATCTTAAAAATTTAATAAATTATTTAATAGTAATAACTGTTGTATAGTCGAATTCTTTGGCAAATATAAGAGAAAGTATTCAAACAAACAACAAAAAAACAGAAAAATTTCACTTTTTAATAAAAAATAGTTGTTATCACGGCTATTTTGGCCTAAAAAAGAGATTATTTTCGTATTTTTGCACCCGAAAGATGCCAAAAGGCGCTATTATTAAAAATGTAATTATATAAATGTAAACGATATGATGTTCCGCATACCACCTATTACAAAGAATCTGCTTATCATTAACCTGATAGCATTCTTAGCCACAGTCGTACTACAGCTACGCGGTATTGATTTGGCTGACATTGGCGGCCTCCATTTCTTCATGGCCAACGATTTCCATTTGTATCAGTTTATCACTTACCTGTTCTTACACGCCAACTTCATGCACATACTGAGCAATATGTTCGGATTATGGATGTTTGGATGTGTAATAGAAAACGTATGGGGGCCCAAGAAATTCCTTTTTTATTACATTACATGTGGTATCGGAGCCGGACTCCTTCAGGAAATAGCCCAGTTAGGCCAGTTCTACATGACGATTCAAGCACAAGACCCAACGGTAACATTTGGTGAAATCTTTGCCATTGGCCAGCAGTTGAGCGGACAACTTAACGCATGGACAACCATTGGTGCATCGGGTGCCGTTTATGCCGTCATCTTAGCTTTCGGTATGACATTCCCCAACGAGCGTCTGTTTATTATCCCATTTCCATTCCCCATCAAAGCCAAATGGTTTGTATTGGGATATGTGGCTATCGAGTTCTTCTCGGCATTAGGCACGAGCGGCGATGGCGTAGCTCATACCGCTCACTTAGGTGGTATGTTATTCGGGTTCCTTATGATTCGCTACTGGAACCATCATCCAAACTCCGGGTTTGACCGCGGACGAGGCATGCAGTTCTTCGACAACCTGAAGCGCAACTTCGAACAGCGCCAGCACAATCAGGGTGGCGGCTATAGCAACCCCAACATGCATGTGAACAGAGGTAGCGGATCGAAAGATGAGGATATGGAGTATAATGCTCGCAAGAGGCAAAATCAGGAGGAGATAGACGCCATCCTCGATAAAATCCGCAAGAGTGGCTACGATAGTCTGACAAAAGAAGAGAAGAAGAAACTCTTCGATGCAAGCAACCAGTCATGATTAAGCAACTTAAGACAGTTACAATCAACCTCATAGCAGGAGCTAACATAGCAACTGTCCTACTGATGGTGCTGTCAGGTTATGCCGACCGCATCAACCCCGTTGAACATCCTATGCTTTCATGCATGGGCATGGCTTTCCCCGGATTTCTGATTGCTAATCTGCTCTTTCTGTTCTTCTGGTTAACATTCAGCCGAAAGAAACTTTGGATTCCCATCATCGGATACATTGCGGTGTATGGCCCCATCACTCTATACATGCCCCTTCACACCTCGCAAACACCACCAGAGGGGACTATCAAGCTAATTTCCTACAACGTATGCCAGTATGGCGGCAACTACAAATACGAACAAGGCTTTGAGAAGGTACACGAGTATCTGACAGAGCAGGATGCCGACATCGTATGCCTGCAGGAAGATGTAGACACATGGCGCAGATATGTAAAGCAGTGGTACGAGAAGATATACCCTTATAATGACACGACCATCTTTAATCCACAGGATGCCAGCATTAACGGTGTTGGCATACACACTAAGTTCCCCATCATCAGAAAGGAACGCATACCCTACGAATCGAGTGGGAACGGCAGTGTAGCCTACTTTCTCAAGGTTGACAAAGACACCGTTCTGGTTATCAACAATCACTTAGAGGGCACACATCTTTCTACCGAAGATCGCAACAAATACAAACAGATGATTAGCGGCAAGATGGAGAAGGATACAGCAAAGGCCGAGACGCTGTTTCTCATAGAGAAATTAGGGAAATATGCTGCCAAAAGAGCCCCCGAGGCAGAGGCCGTCCATAACTACATTGAGGCACACCGACAATACCCGATTATCGTATGCGGCGACTTCAACGATAACCCCATATCCTACTCTCGATGTACCATTGCACAAGGGCTGAAAGACTGTTATCAAGAGACAGGAAACGGCATCGGTTTGTCATATAATCAGAAAGGATTTTTCGTACGCATAGACCACATATTGGTATCCGACCACTTTGAACCCTACAACTGTCATATTGATAGTAAAATGGATGCAAGTGACCATAATCCTATCATCTGCACCCTAAAAATGGAAAGTAATCCATAAAAATGAGTGAAATTTTGCCAATAAATTTTTCCTTGTGTAAAAAAATGCCTATATTTGCACGCTATTTTATACGCGAATAAAAAATAATATAAATATATAATAATTAAAAACAAAATGCAAAACAAAGGAATTGTAAAATTTATCGCAGTGCTTTTGGTTCTCGTGTGCTGCTTCTACCTTTCCTTCTCGTTCGTAACACGCCACTACGAAAGTAAGGCTGCTGCTATGGGCGAAGA
>Ga0265298_10007090_pt1 | contig 13709 bp, 7 predicted proteins | sample AusTroGonzalo_MG_3_FD_193486 | JGI IMG/M metagenome (GOLD analysis project Ga0265298, IMG submission 193486) | Bovine rumen microbial communities from tropical cattle in Woodstock, Queensland, Australia - Gonzalo_01 | ecosystem: Host-associated > Mammals > Digestive system > Stomach > Rumen ...
CTGTGGAGCTTTATGAAATGCTTTAAGAAAGACTTCCAGTCACCATCATCTAGGAAATCCAGCAGTAGCACCTGCTCGTCCTTCCTGACCATCAGGTCGATGGCATCGTCCTTGACCTTTGCGTTCAAGCTAAATTTCAATTCGTCCTTGAAATGATCCGCGAAATCTATAAGGCCCGTATTTCCGTAATAGAGGCTGTACATCCTGACCATGGTGGAAGCGTCGGAGATAGGTATCCCGTCTCTTTTCACCTCTTCCAGGGACATGCCAGGATCGAAAAAACACTCGTCCGCCTTTTTGGGAAAGAGCCGACGACATTGCTCAATGTAATCGGTCTTTACGAAAATGTCTTTTGGCAATTTGGTTATATGATAGACGGGAGCCACCGCATACTTAATGTTGTTTTCGTCCTTGCCGTAACCAACGTAGCAGTAATTGGAGTTTAGCAGCATGCTGGTATAGTCGGCGTTGCCGGTGCTGACGGTGCACCATTTGCCCCAGTTACAGCGCATATAAACGTGATCGCTGTCGATCCAGAAACAGGCAGGATCTTCCAAGGGCTCCTCGCTGTCCATATAGCAAATATAAGCGAGCTGCTTGTAGATGTCTATCTGCAAGTCGATTTCTTCCATTCTGACACGTATGTTTTTCCTGGCGGGATACGCGGGTTCCCAATTCTTTGTGTTTATCGTTGCGTACATACAAGTTCTCCTTCTACTTTTTTCTTGATGGCTAAGATCTCGGACTCCAGCAACAGTTTCTTTTCCGCCAGAGCGTCGGCGACGGCCTTCAGGAAGGCCTTGTGCTCGGTGAGCAGCGCCTCCACGGCCTTCATGCGGTCCATAAGGATCTGGTTCAGTTCCTTGCGGTGGTTGATGCCGAACTGCTTGATGTCGTTCTTGTTCTCCTGCTCGCCTGGCAGGGAGAGGATGTGCTCGTTGGCCAGACCATTCTGAAGCATCTCGATGGCCAGCCTGGTGGCGTGCTCAAAGTCAGAGCCAACACCGCAGGTGGGAGCCACCAACAGCTTCTCGGCCGCACGACCGCCCAAAGACACGTCAATCATGTTATCTAGGTCCTTCTTCGTATAGATGATCTTGGAATCATAGGGATCCACGAAGCCGCCAATAGAGCCCACGCCTTGGATGGTCGCTTGTATGAAGTGCTGGCCGCGCAGGACCGAAGTGACCGCATGGCCGGACTCGTGCGCGGCCAGTGCGAACATCTCCTCGGGAGTACCATTATGATTCTGGGGGTCTTCGCCCAGCAGCACCGTAGTGCGGGCCTCGACGAAATGTTTGAATTCGATCTGCGCGCCGGTCTTCTCGGCCTTTCTGACACCCTCGTTGATCAAGCCGATAAGATTCGCCGGGCTCCACTTGTCAGTGGTCTCCACCAGTTTCTGGATGATATCCTCCTCCAGGGAAATGCCGAGCTTCTTGAGTTCTAGCTCGATCAGCTGGCGACGGTCCTCCGGGCGACGGAGGTTGCCCAGCTCGATCTTGAGGGAAAGGCGGCCGGTGCGCACTAGAGCCTCGTCCAGGGAGTCGTAGCGGTTGGTGGCGCCGATGACCAGAGTTTCTCTTTCCTTGAAGCCGTCCAGCTCCGCCAGGAAAGCGTCGATGACCTTAATTTCTTCGTTGTCTCCGTAGGCTCTGTTGCCCAGACCGTCGATCTCGTCGATAAAGATTACGGCCTTGTAGCGGCGGGCAGCGCTGAAAAGCTTCTTCACGCTGTCAACACCGGCTCCGAAAAAGCTCTTGGAGAAGTCTGCGCCCGTGACCATGATGAAAGGCTTGCCCAGCTCGTTGGCGATAGCCTTGGCCACGGAAGTCTTGCCGGTCCCGGGAGGACCGCAGAGGATCAGGCCGTTCTGGGGTCTGGCCGTCTTCTTGATCTTGCCGGAGTAGGTGTCCAATACTTCCTGGACGCGCTCTCTGACTACCTCCACGCCCACCAGGTCGCTGAACTTGACGTTCGGCACCGTGACGGAGAAGTAGCCGTAGTCCTCGATGGAGGGCATGACGATATATTTGATGTCGGTAAAGCGCAAAACCAGCGCGCCGTCTACGAAGTCCGCCTGTGATTTGAAGGAGAGGCGCTTGGCCTGACGGGTGCGGATTTTGGTCAGCTCCTCAAGCCATGCCTCGTCGATAGCCTCGCCAGAAGTCTTTTTCGGGGCGCCGTCCAACTCGGGCAGCTGGTCGCACTCGATGCGAATACGGCGGGGCTGTTTGAATTCCTCCAGATGCTCTCTCAAAAAGTCCTGGATGGGTGTCAGGACCATGCTCTCCAAGCCGGACAAAATCGGATGGGCGGATACGATCTGGGGATGCATACCAAGAAGGACGCGATAAACCTCTTCGGACTCAAAGTCGCACTCCGCGTCAAAAATCTGGGCCAGCTGGTTCTTGAGGTTAAGAAATCTGTTCTTTAGGATCGCGAAGAAGGATTTGAACTCATGCTTCACGAAAAGCACGGGCTGATCCACCATAGCCAGGGTGGATCTAAAACTCGGCTCAAATTTTACCATGCCCTCGATAAGCTTGTCCTTGGGGGGCATCTTATGATCCTTGGAGACCATCGTCAGGAACTCGTCGGATTCCGCCAATTCCTTCTTGTTGGTGAGGATAATGAAGATGTTGTTGACAAAATTGACATCCTTTCCGGTGAAGCCGTCTACCAGATGTCCGGTCTCCAGGACCGTGTTAAGGTGGGAGACCGCGAACTGATGGCCGTGCTCGTAGTTTTCGATAACAATGATGCCGTTGGGATTCTCGTAGGCGCGGTGAGTGAGCTCGCCCTCGCGACCGCCGTCCTTCCAATTGGAATCTCTGCCAACCAGGTCGATGGGCATCTGATCGGTGGAGAATCTGGCGAAGTCTATGGGGCGGATCTTGGGAATGCACAATATCTCTTCGAAAGCCTCCTGCAGAAGTTTCGTCAGATGACTCTTGCCTGTGCCAGCCGCACCGAAGAAGAAGAAGGAGAGCGGCTTGGAACCGCGATCCTTAGGGTTCAGGCCCCAGACCGTGGAGATCTGGGTCATAATAGCGTCAATAGCCGCATCCTGACCGAAGCAGCGGGCCTTGAGATACTCGCGGATCTCGTTGATATGCTTGTAGGTCTGGGGCAGTTTCTTCTTGCGCTTCTCACACTCCCCAGTGTTGACCTCGCGGGCCACGGCGCTTTCAGCCGCCTTGGCCGCAATGGCTGGGGAAATACCACTCACCGCCAGCATGTTCTTGACTTCCGGGATTGGATCGTAAATCAAGGCCGCGGCCATATTCAGGGCACTGATCTCAATGTTTTCGCCGGAATAGGAGCTAAGCATGTTGTCTATGACGCCGCCGTAAGGGGAAAGATATTTGTCCAGCTCGCCGGAAAAACGCAAATTTGCGTAAAAAGCACGTTCATCCGCCTTTTTCACCTGCGGCAGAACGACGTTCTTGCCCAGGATCTCGCCGAACACTTCCGGCGCGACAACGCACAGCGCCTTAAACAGATCATATGGTGTTACGACATGATTACACTCTTCCAAGCAGCGCGCCCTGGCCTGGCGCACCGCCTCGGCCATCACTTTAACGTAGCTTTCGGTTCTGACGTAAACCTTTCCTTCATTAACTTTACTCATAATAATCCCCCTAAAATTGATTGTTATTCAAGCTATCTTTTCAAAGACACTTATAAATTGCTCCATCAGCGCAAAAAGGCAATAGCCGCCCGCGCAAAGTTAAAAAACTCACACACATAGACCCCTTCCGCAAACAGCGACAAAAGTCACCACTTACGAAGCAGTCCACCGTAACCAACACGCGCGCGAATCAAAAAGATCCGCCGAAAATCAAAGTGATTTTTAGATCGTCCTCTAAAACTCTCGGCTGTCAGCCAAGAGGCTCGTCAGCCCAACGCGTGGGCCGCCGCAGTCGCGGCACAAATGACCTTTGCAAAAACTTAGTGTTGGCGTAAATTCTATTGTCCATAATCTTATTCTCCCTTTCAGATCGCCCTTTTCAAAAGCTGGGCTTACGCTTCTCAAAAATAGAACCTTTTGGTTACCTCAAAAATATAAGATCGTTTAAAAATGTCAATCACTTCTGATAAAAAAGTCTGTATTCAGACCCGATCAAAACCGCTATGAGACTAGGATTCTCATTAGTCTTATTAAAAAGATCAGATGATCAAAACAAGTTTTTTATCACTTGTAATTTTAAAGTTCACGACGCAGTGTATCACACATTTGGTAAAAAATCAAGTCGACCCCGGACGTTCCTAATTTTTCTTAGCCCTTCTTTTCAAATAGTCGTCGTAGATATCGCAGACTTTTTGAAACTGCTCCTCCTCGCTTTCCGGCGCCGGGCCGTAATTGAAGTGCGTCCCATCCCCGTCTTTCCTGCAAAGCGCGCAGGAAGAGCCGACGGACTTCTCAACCAGAAAATAACAGGGGTTGTCCATGGAAGCGTCCGCGCAAATAAAAACGCGGGACGCCAACATCATTCCCTCCGGTTCCGGCATGTCGATAGTCAGAACCCCGAAAGCAGGAGCGCAGCCCTCGACGGCCGCTAGGCAGAACTTCACGTTAAACTGATCATCCCTGTAGGGGCATTGCCAGCCATTCTGCTTGTAAATAGCATTGTAAAGATAGGCAAGAAACCCATTTGCTTTATTCTGCAATCCGGAGAGCAAAGCCTTGCGTTTTTCCTTGTCGCCAAACAGCATCGCGGGAATATATTCCTGCTCCATATAAAATCTTTCTTCGTTCACAATATAACTCTCATTTGTTGATGTTTTCAAGCGTCCGTTCGCAAACTAATAACAATTAGGACATAAAAGGCGTCTCGCAATAAAACATTTCCCAACTGATTTTTATCTCTTCCAGCAAATGACGCCTTGAAAAATCATCCGAGAGCTCTCCAAATTTTTGGGCCCATTTCAAGGACTTCTCTTTATCAGCGTCAGGGTTCCTTCTGTAAGCGTATTGTATGGCCAAATAATAACAAGCGTCTTTTTGACCCAATTCCGCGGCTTTCGTAATCATCTCCATGCTCTTTTCGGGATCGTCAGATTGCAAATATCCCAAATGGAAAAGCGCCTTCACAGATCCTTTCTCGACCGCCTTCTTATACAGTTCGGCTGCTTTTTCCAGAGACTTCTCCACACCTTCGCCATACTCAAAACACATCCCTAATCGGCATAGGCCGTCAGGATCGTCTTGATCCGCGGACAATTTGTACCACATAGCGGCCTTGCCTTTATCTTTCGGAACGTCTTCCCCATAAAAGTAGCATTCCCCCAGCCTGCACTGGGCGTAAGAGTCTCCCTTGTCCGCGGCCTTTCGATACCATTCCGCGCCGTGGTCATTTCCAAATTCAAGGCAACAGACGCTCTGGTACAGTTCCCAGGCCCCCTCAACACCATTTTTCGACGCTAGGCAATAATAAGCCGCGGCTTCCCCTAGATCTTTGCGCACTCCCTTTCCCTCGGCGTAACATCCGGCCAGATAAAAAGCGGCTTCCCCGCTTCCGCCTTTGGCAGCCGCCCTGAGCATATTCGTTCCGTACAGCGGCTTTAGTTCCACGCCCCGGCCCTCGAGATAGCATATCCCCAAACGCAGGCGCGCTTCGTTGCTTCCCTGCCACACCGCTTTCCTGTACCATTCCGCGGCTTTCCCGTCGTCCTGCGGCACGATCATTCCCAAGGAATAAAACACACCCATCTGGATCTGCGCGTTTTCATCGCCGCGCTTGGCGCCTTCCTGATACCAGTAAAAAGCCTTTTCATAATCCTCGGGGAGCCCGTCGCCGTCTTCGTAGCATTTTCCCAGCAGGAATTGCGCGTAAGGGTTACCCTTTTCCGCCGCCTGCCGGAAGAATTCGGCAGCTTTAGCCATATCCTTCCGGAAGTGCTCCCCGTTGGCGTACATCAAGCCCAAGCTTAATTGGGCGATGTCGCTTCCCTGCGCAGCCGCCTTCTGATACCATTCCGCGGCCGCCGCGAGATCTTTCGTCAGTCCCCTGCCTTCCTCATAATAGGAACCAAGTTCATACTGGGCATCTTCGTCGCCCGCGATCGCTTCTTCTTCGACTTTCCTGAGCCATTCTAAGGCTTTTCCGTGATTTTTATCCAAGCCTATTCCTTCCGTATAAAAGTAGGCCAGTTCCAAGCGTGCGCGGGCGTCTCCATTCTCAGCCGCCTTCTTGATCCATCTGGCGGCTTCTATTTCGCTTTGCGTTGCACCTATGCCTTCCAAGCAGCACAAACCATATTCTAATTGCGCGCCTGCATCCCCCTTATTGGCCGCGTTAAAGAACAGACCCGCAGCCTGAGCTTCGTCGATCATAACACCTCTTCCCAGAGAATAGCACAATCCCAAGTTAAACTCGCCCCCAGCGAAGCCTTTATCGGCCGCCTTGCGGAAGAGATCCACCGCCAGCTCATAATTAAACTCGACGCCTTCACCGCGAATATAGCATTGGCCAAGATTCGTCAGACATTCGGGATTTCCCTTGTCCGCGCCTTTTCGGTACCACTCCACGGCTTTCGCAAAATCTTTCGGAAAGCCATTGCCGTAATAATAGCAGTTGCCAAGGCTGGCGTAAGCTAAGTCGCATCCCCCATCCACCGCCTTTCTGAAGAGCTCGATGGCTTTTGCGAAATCTTTCGGGACACCCTCGCCGTAATAATAGCAGTTGCCTAAGTTCCAGTAAGCGGCTGCGTAGCTTTTTTCCGCGTCCAGCGTAAAAAGCTCCACGGCTTTCGCAAGGTCTTTTTTCACGCCGACGCCTTCCCTGCAGCATCTTCCTAAAGATGTGGCCGCTCCCACGAAGCCTTCGTCCACAAGCCGCTTGTAAATAACAGTGGCCTTGTGTGGAGACTTGTGTATTCCCTTGTCGTACTCATAACACCAGCCCAGCCTGAGCAGCGCCTCTGAGGAACCAAGATCAGCCGCTTTCTTAAACCAGTCCGCGGCTATGCAGTAATATCCGTCTTCATAATATTTCATGCCCTCTTCGAGCAACTCTTTTGCTTTGATAAGATCTTTCATAATAATTCAACTCCATAGACAGTAATAGTTAAAATCCAAAACAACAGATGCCTTCATGGCATCCAAATGCACAATCTACACATTACTCTTGGCAGTTCTGGCCGGCCAAGAAAGATCACATTAGCGTTTCAAGCGATTATTCGGTGAAAACGTCCATGGTCTTCTTGGCATATTCTTGACCATTCTCTTCCGCCTGCTTCCAAAGCTCGAAAGCCTTTTCAAGATCTTCCGGCACTACCAGGCCCAGGGCGTAGAAGAAACCCAGACGCCACATGGCTTCCTCGTCTCCCGTTTCGGCGAGCTTCTTGTTTTCCTCAAAAGCCTTCTTGTCGTAGCCTCTCTGCGGGCAGGTCAAAAACAGGATGACAGGCGACGCTTTTTCCAAGCCCAACTTATAAGCTTTATCCAACAACATCAAAGCTTCGATAAGATCCTCAGATACGCCTTCGCCCTTAACGCGGCACAACGCCAGCTGAAAATTAGCCTCCGCATTTTCCTGCGCTGCGGCCAAATTGAAATATTCCACCGCTTTCTCGGCGTTCTTTGGCAAGACTGTGCCTTCGGCGTAGAACTTCCCCAAGGTCACCTGCGCTTCGACATTTTCCTGATCGGCTGACAGCTGGCACAGTTCCATGGCTTTTTCCAGGTTTTTGGGCACTCCTATTCCATCCGCGTAGCATCTGGCCAACGCGTACTGACCGTTCTTTTCGCCATTATTAGCGGCCACCTCGTAAAGTTCCGCCGCTTTCACAGGGTCCTTGTCGACGCCGTAGCCATTCTCATAGCATGATCCCAAGAAACAATATGCTTCAACATCGCCCTTGTCAATCGCCTGTTTGAAGCAATCTATGCCTTTCTCATAATCTTTGCGAGATTCAATATACAGCAAACCTAAGCCTTTTAGCGCTTCGCAATGCCCCTGCTTGGCGGCCATCTCCCAAAATTCACAGCCTTTCTGATGATCGAGATCCGTATAATTGCCCGTGAGATAAAACTGTCCCAGCCAGTACTGCGCTTCAGCGTATCCGGCCTTAGCGATCTTATCAAGGATCATGATGCCAGCACTAGTGTCTTGCTCAACAACCACCCCATTCAAATAGCAGGTTCCAAGTACAAAGAGCGCTCCGAAACCGTATAAGTCCATAGCCTTTTCGCGAATATTGTCGGCTACAGTCAAATTTTTCTCTACGCCGACGCCATACTCGTAGCACAGGCTCAAAAAAACCATCCCCTGCAGATCTTTCATCGCCGCCGCCTGCTCGAACATTTCGACAGCCTTCTTGGGATCCTTCTCCACGCTGTCGCCGTTAAGATACTTTATGGCCGACTCCAACAATTCCCGCATGTTTCCAATAATTTCCATAAACATTCTCCTATTTTTCTATTATTATAGCCAATTGACGCTGTAAGGCCGCGAATTGCCATGCTTTGGGCACATTGTCTCCTCGCCTTTCTAAAAACAAAGTCTCAACTTGATTTTAATGGGGACAAGACTAATGTTACAGCGAGATAATCCAAGAAATCTATTCAAACGTTAGATGTCGCAGCCCCAACCCATATTTTTCTCTCATTATACACTTTTTTGGGAACAATGCAAGCCCCCTACCAATCTCGGCAAATTATAAGCGAAACTTATAAAAGCCACTTGTCAATTCCTCTAAAAACCATGCGGGGAGCATACGCATCCCTTCCTAACATCATTAGCTGTTTTTCCTCCTTTCCTTAAGCCATGCTTTTAAATATGCATAACTTTTCTTAACGCTTGTGATTATGAAATTCATCAGATATATTAAATCGAACGGTCTTCCCCAATAATGCCAGTCGTATCTCGTATCAGTCGCCGCCGGAAGCCCGCTAACATCCCAGCCGTAGTACCCCATAGCACGAATGGCCTTGTCGCTTAAAAGGAAATTATCGTGCAGAACCGGGAAAGTATGAGGATCTTTTCCGGTAAATATTGGATCATCCCATGTAACGTCCACATGGTACCAATTCTCTCCTATCTTCACATAGTTCCAGCAATGCTCCATCGCGTTGCTGAAAACTTCCCCGGAGCGGATCCCTGCCTCGCGCAAAAGATAGCGATACCCCATCATATAACCTTCGCAAATAGCCTTGCGCCTCACCAGGGCACTGTAAACAGTTCTTGCCAAAGGAGAGTCGTCATCAGCTTCCGCCGCCTTTTCATCATATTCGCATGTCCGGACTAAAAAATCATGCAGCCTCCTGGCTTTCTCCGCCGGATCATCGCTTCCCGCCGCGTATTTCATAGCCTTTGACACCGCCCTGTCTAGTTTTGCCTTGAGTCGGGGATACTCGCTTTCCTTAATGCTGAACTTATAACCGGCCAGTCCGTATCTTATGGTCGGGTCGTCTTCCAATCTGAAATGGCCGAATCTGAGACAATGGTAGTCAACGAAAAAGATCTGAGGATTGTTATAAATAACATCCCAGAAAGCATGAAAAATTTTATAGTGATCCCATTTATACTCATTCACGAATTTGGTAACGTCTGTCACCTCGCTAAAATTCATAAGAGAGAATACGACCTGCTCGTAGAATTCGCGCTCCTCGGGAGTATATGAATCCATTTCTTTTCCCACGCCTTTCATCACTCAATGTAAAGACTATAACTGGATCTTATAAAGATCGGTGTAATTATATAAAAACAGAGCATAAAATGGTTCCCCACTTTTTAATGATAATCGCGGATATCCATCACTCTCAACATGCTTATGCCATTGGCATCACCAGCATTCGCGGACTTTGTAAACCATTCCCTGGCCTTGGTATAATTCTTCGGAACGCCTTCCCCGTAGAAATAAATATTTCCAAGCGCGTTCATCGCCAAAACATTGCCTAAATTGCCAGCCTTTTCAAACCACTTTATGGCGCTGCCAATATCTTTAGCGCAGACACTCCCGGTCCGATACATATGCCCCAGGCAGAACATCGCGTGGTCATCATTTAATTCGGAAGCTTTCTGGTACCATTTGACGGCATTTTCATAATCTTTATAATGTTTCTCACACATGGAGCCCAAACAACGCATAGCTTCAGAATTGCTTAAAGCAGCCGCTTTCAAAAACAACTGTCTAGCTTCCGAGTACTCTCCGTTTTCTAATTTTTTCTTCCCTGTTTCAACCATCTCTTCAGCATTCTGCTCTTTTGGATCTTTTTCCTTTTTTTCTCCTTCGTGCTCTTTCTCTTTTTCAGCTTGCCTTTTTTTGGCTTTTGAATTTCCCAACGCGACCGCCTTCCCGAACCACTCTTCCGCCTTCGTCAGGTTTTTCTCTCCGGCGTATCCTCTTTCGTAGATCAAGCCGAGATAATACATAGCCTCGGAATTGCCCTTTGCGGCGGCTTTTAAAAAGCTGTCGACCGCCCAGGCGTAATTGCAAGTTTGATATCTTCTAAGCCCAAGACTAAACAAATAATCGGGATTTTCCTTGAGATTCGCCAGATTGTCAGCAGCAGTGGCATTTCCTAGTTTAACGGCTTTTTCATACCACTCTGCCGCTTTCAAATAATCTTTTTGAACTCCGTACCCATAGACATGCATCAGTCCGATATAGCACATCGCGTTGGATTCGTTCTTATCCGCGGCTTTTTGGAAATAATAAAGCGCTTTCGCGTAATTCTCTTCTTTGTAATATTTTATCCCTGATCTATACAAATATTCGACACTATTCCTAAGTTCCTCTAATCTTTTTGCGGCGTTCTTATTATTTAACTTAACGGCTGCTACATAACACTCTTCGGCCTTGAAGTAATCTACCTTGGTTCCGTAACCCTTTTCATACATCAGGCCAAGATAATACGCAGCGGAAGCGTTCCCTAGTTTAGCCGCGTCCTTAAAATAGATTAAAGCGTTGGGATAATCTTTTTGGTTATATTTTTCCAATCCCAAATTATAAAATTTAGAATCATCCGAGACTTCAACGCCCGTCTGCTTATTTTTACCGCCGTTATCTTTATTCTTGGCATTGTCTTCGTCATCCTCTCGGAACAAATCCTCAAATCCCTTCTTCTTTTCTTTATGCTTCTCCGTATAAGAGGGTCGAGCAGGCCTTGGCTTCGAATAATAATTTTTAACCGCCCTTACGGCGTGAAAAGCACAAAACCCCAGGATTAAAACAAGTACAATTTTAAACAAGGGCCCCCAAATATTTACATGCGCGCTTAGATCCTTGCCTTTGATCTTCTCCAAAAACGTTAAGGCTTCGTCTTTCCTATCGTCATTTTTCCTTACGATCTCGTCGCAGATCTTCCTGGCTTTTTTGAACACTTTCCCAGCGTCATCCAAGCTTCCCAGCTCTTCATACAGCGTGCCTAGTTCATATAGAACGTTAGCCTCTTCCAGAGCGTGATCATCAGGCAAGCCTTTAAAGACTTCAAAAGATTTTAAATATTCTTTAACAGCCGTTTTTTTGTTGTTGATCTCTCTGTGAAAAGCCGCTAAACTCCACTGAATTTTAGCGACATCCAGCCTAAATCTCCCAATATACCTCTTGTCAAGATCCTTTATGATATCCCACGCGTCTTTCAACTCCTGCTTCGCCGCTTCTGTTAGGCCCATATCCCTGTGCAGATACGCCAAATCCTTCAGATTCCAAGCCAACAGGCCGCCAAATTTTTCCGGCTTTCCAGCCGCCAGCGGATCATAGACTAAACGCGCCCCCGCATACTCGCAGTCCGCTTCTTCATCCTTCCCCAATTTATGATGCACACCCGCCAGCTTATTTAAGACATAAGCGGCTTTCCCCTCAGACTTCTCCGGATTCTTTTTCTCCAGCCGGAAGTAAATTGTCAGAGCTTCCGAGTATTCTTTATCCGCCGACGCGTATTCCCCCCTCCCGAAATGTATGCCTCCCAGCTTGCACAAAACGCTTGCCAGACAATCATCGTAAACGAAAGGCGCCCCTTTATCCAGCTCGCGCCACAACGACAGCGCCCTGCCAAAATGCCCTTCCGCCTCCCCTATCTTCTTATTAGACTCCAGCAAACACGCATAATCGAAAAACAGATCGCAAACGCACTCGTCATTGCACGAAGCGGAAGCAGCTACAGCCTCCTCAAACAACTCGCAGGCCAAAGAAACCCGCTTTGCCTCAGGCAAATCAAAATTAGCCGCAGCCTCCTTAGCCCGCTTATGCAGATCCCTAACGCGCTCAACAACGCCACTCGCGACATCATCGGTGCTTATCTGCTCGACTTCTTCCATACAAACGAAAACACAACAGAATACCAACTATTTCAGAAACGATGGCATCCTTTCAGAGTTGTCTTCCAACAACTTCTTCAACTCTTCCTCGTTCATTCCTTTGCCACCCTTATCAATTATCCAGTCGATAAAGTCCACCCACTGCTTCTTTGTTTCACTATAAACAGATTCTGATTTTTCACGCGCTTTCCATTTCGCAACAACATAGCGATCAATAAGCTCCCTGGGCAACCGAGAAGCCATTTCCGCAATGCCGCGGTATGTGCTCTCCGCCTGGATATTCCACGCCAACCACACATCTGGATCTCCAGGTATCCCCGGCACCTTCACTATCTGCTTGGTGTGCCAGATGTAATTTTTCCCTCCCTCGTCAATAAACCTCACCGAGAAAGATGGATCGCCTTTCGCACGCTCAACCATCAAATCCTTGACAGCGTCAATCTCTCTATGCACTTCTTCAACGGATTTCCCGGCATCAGGAATCAACAGCCGCAGATCAATATCATAATTTCCCTCCAAAGCAGCATCATACCCTAACGCTCCGCCAAAAACGTAACGAGCGTTCAAAATGCCGCAAGAAGCTACTAAACATTCTCCCTGTGCATTCGCGAATTTAATTAGTTCTGTTATACAACAATTAATCAATTTACTCTCATCCTTTGATTAAACCATTTTAGGATTTATTTATTATGAACTCTTTTCACTAAGCAAAGTTCTATTTGATCTAGTGCCGTAAGCAGCCATTTTAGTTCTTTATAAATTTCTTTTTTAACATCATCATTATCATTAAAATTAACAAGTCTATAATCAGATCCTTTATCGGTGATTCCACTACCGTCATCTGATAATAAATAACAAGCGCACCAATGTTTGTGATAAGCTTTCGCTAATTTAATAAATGTTTCGTTTTCTTCTAATGATTTAATAAATTTATCATCTAATTCTCGTGAATCTAAATCATTCAAAAATAAACTGTCAAAAACCAACTTGTTATTTTGATCTGTTTTTTTAGGTGCAAATGACCAAACCTCTATTCCCAATCCAGCTAAAATTTGACTAAGCGCATCAACCTTTTCGCGAAAACTTTGAAAACACTTAGATTTATCAATACCACTCTCACTAACCATCTGTTCAACTATATCATCCCTCCTCCGCATTCCAAAGCCAGCTCCGTCCAGCATTCCAAAAAACACTAGATGATTATCATTTGACGATCTATTTGTTACTCTTAAATCGCTATATAATCCTCTTACCGCTTGTCGTATCAAGATTTTAACGTTAGTTTTCTCCTGAATCATTTTTTCAATTGGTATTGCAAGCTTCATTGTTACTGAAGGATCATCATTAGCAATCACAATAGTTGTTTGTTTATCATTACTTATCAATCTTTCAACATTTAAAAGGAATTGAGCTGATCCTAATTTATCAACTTTAATCCAA
>Ga0265298_10007091_pt1 | contig 13708 bp, 12 predicted proteins | sample AusTroGonzalo_MG_3_FD_193486 | JGI IMG/M metagenome (GOLD analysis project Ga0265298, IMG submission 193486) | Bovine rumen microbial communities from tropical cattle in Woodstock, Queensland, Australia - Gonzalo_01 | ecosystem: Host-associated > Mammals > Digestive system > Stomach > Rumen ...
AGAAGCTGCAAACCTTCCGGCGGGGACGGCGTCCTCCGCGGGGGCGCGGCCTTCTTTCGCCACGATCTTCAGACATAGGGCTTAACCTCCTTACACTTGAGCGTTAGAATGGCAGTTCGTCGGTCTCTACAGCAGTGAAACCGGCTGCCGGGGTTTCTGCAGAGGGAGCAGGGGCAGGAGCAGGAGTCGGCGCGGAAGCCGTATAGTTTCCGCTGTTTCCGGAATCGTTCCGGGAAGATGCAAATTCGACTTCATCCGCTGTGACTTCCAGACTGGCCCGCATCACACCGTCATTGCCTGTATAGGTCTGAACACTGACCGGTCCGACCACAACAACTTTCTGTCCTTTGGAGAAATACTTTGCACAGAATTCTCCCCGTTCACGCCATGCGGTCACACGGAAGAAATCCGCATCGGGCTGACCGTTCTGGTCATCCCGGCGCCCTCTCCGGTTCACTGCGACAGTGAAGGAGCAGACGCTGACGCCTGTGGATGTAGTTCTCAGCTCAGGATCACGGGTCAGATTCCCGATGATAATCAGCTTATTCATGCATTTCTCTCCTTACTCTGCGTCAGCGGTAGCTTCTTCCGCGGCAGGGGCAGCTTCTTCAGCAGGAGCTTCCTCGGCAGCAGGAGCAGCTTCGACAGGAGCGGCTTCCTCGGCGGGAGCGGCTTCTTCGGCAGGAGCAGCAACGGGAGCCGGGCGTTCGGCGCGGGGCTTCACGGAGTGCTTCTTCTCGACCAGCTTGATCACGAGATAGCGGAGCACGTTCTCGTTGATCTGCAGGTTACGCTCGAGCTCGCGGGGCAGTTCGACCGGCGCCTTGAAGGTCACCAGCACGTACCAGCCTTCGGTCTTGTAGTCGATCGCATAGGCCAGTTTACGCTTTCCCCATGTCTCATCGACCTTCTCGATCTCACCACCGTTGTTTGCAATCAGCGCGGAAACCTTCTCAATCAGTTCCTTCCGGGCGGCTTCCTCCAGATCAGCGTCGATGATGTAGATCATTTCATACCTGTTCATCATTCTTTCACCTCCTCACGGACTATTGGCGCTGCTTCCTGCAGCGCAAGGATGTGCCGAGATCGTATTATATCAGAGCAATCAAAGCATTGCAAGCTTTTTTTGGACAAATAGCCCTGAATATATTATACTCATCTTCAGAACAGAAGCCTGAGGAAAATAAAAAGGAGAATGCAATGTCCGTTTCGCCCCGTCCCCGCGCCCCGGCCGGCAACACAGCCACCGGCTGGCTGAAAGTTCTGGCCCTGGTCTTCATGTTTATTGACCACGCCGGCAAGGTCCTCTTCAATAATATGCAGGAAATGCGTATCCTCGGGCGGATCGCTTTCCCGCTGTATGTCTGGTGCATGATCGTGGGGTTTTACCATACCCGCTGCGTCTGGAAATACCTGCTTCGCGTGCTGATCACGGGTCTGATCAGCCAGCCGCTCTACGTCGTCGCCCTGAATCATCAGTGGACCGAACCGAACATTTTCCTGACCCTCTTGCTGGGTCTTTGCGCTCTCTGGGGCATCCGGGAAAAGAAATACGGGAGTCACTTCTGGGCCCCTGCTGCCGCAATCATACTGGCCACGCTGCTGGGTGCCAATTACGGCTGGCAGGGAGTCCTGCTGTTCATTCTGCTCTATGCCGTACAGGACAGCCGTCCGGGCATCGCCGCGGTCATGGTGGCCTATTTCATGTTCTGGGGTGCTTCCTACAGCCTCACCAAAAGCTTTTTCGGGATCCGGATCTCACTTGATGAACTGCCGTCCTTCCTCTCCCGTCCGCTGTCCCCATTCCTGCGGATGGAGGCTTACGCCCTGCTTTCGCTCCCGCTGATCCTCATTCCCTTTAAACACGATCTGCGCATACCCAAATGTCTGGGCTACGCGCTCTACCCCGCGCATCTGGTACTCCTCATTGTCCTGAAGGCACTCATGGGTGTATAAAACGAAGCCCGCTGATTGATACCGGAGTCTCCGCGGGAATATCGTCATTCCGGTTGCTCCGGTTCGGAATCATTTCTGTCTTCCAAGGATCTCCAGCGTCATACGGTAGTACTCCGCTTCATCGATCAGCTGTTTCAGCGTTTTTTCAATTTCTTCCTGCTTCTTTCGGAGCTCAACGGCAGACGCCTGATCCGATTCCATCGTCTCCTGCAGTTTTCGTATAACCGTTTCCGTGTCAATATCTTCCGCCTTACCCTCCAGGATCCGGCAGATCATATGGCAGTTTTCAATCTGCCCCCGGCTTTTTTCCACCCAGTAAAGCAGATCCACCCGGTACGGCAGCATCTTCTCCCCGCCGATTTTCGCAATCTCCAGATCAATTTCATCCTGCAGCCGCTTTGCCTTGTCTTCGAAGAAATGATACAGTTCCCTCTGCTTCTCATTCATCTTTGCCGTTCTCCTTTTCGGTTGTCTGAATCCGGTTCATGAAAGCTGCATACCTTACGGTCCGGCATTTGGTGATCCCGTGATAAAGCATGCATGCCGCGCCTTCTGCCGTGATCCGCTCACCGGCAATCACCACCGGCACCGCCGGAGGACAGCTGACGGCAGCGTCCGCCAGGATTCCCCCGATCGCTTCCTCCACAGGTATTTCCACGGATGGCGAAAGCATCGCTTCCCGGATGGACATCACGCGTTCCGGCACAGGCAACGGCTGTTTCCGGAGCTGCAGTGCCTCCCGGCGTGGAATTGCCTTCACGACGTTCCGGAGGTGTTGCCATTCCTGTTCCGTTGTCTCCGCAGAGGGCATCATCACAAGATATTCCCGGTCGGCAAACTCGCATTCGATCCCTTTGTGCCGCAGCAGCTGTGCCAGTTCCGTGCCGGTATAACCGGCGGCCGCGGCGTTCAGGGTGATCTTCATCGGTTCGTCCCCTGTCAGCATCCAGCCTTCTTCTTCAAGGATTTGCTTTGTCCGGGTTGTCTTCCGCACCGTGTCGCGCAGTCGGGTCGGATAGTCCCCGGCAAGCTCCGCGTTCATCCGGTCCAGCGACTGCAGGATCAGCCAGCTGGGACTCGTGGAAGCGAACAGGATCATCGCCTCTTCTGCCTGTTCCTTCCAGTTTTCCGGCGCGTTCTTTGCCAGATGCAGGTATGCCGCGCCGGTCAGGCAGCTCAGCGTCTTATGCGCAGAGTCACAGCAGGCGCTGGCCCCCAGCGCCACCGGATGCTCATCCGGGGAGAGGAATTTCAGGTAGGCCCCGTGAGCATTGTCCACCAGCAGCGGGACTTTATGGCGGCGGCAGACGTCTGCTGCTGCCCGGAGATCCGCACGGTAGCCGAGATAATCCGGCGATGTCAGAAAGACTGCCATATACTCCCGCTCGCCCAGTTTTTTCTCCAGTGTCTCCGGCGTCACGACGCAGGAAAGCAGATTCGCTCCGGGCATCATCCAATCGATTTCGATGTCCAGCAGCGCCGCCGCGGTCATGAGCGTCCTGTGTGCGTTCCGCCCGGCCAGCAGGCGGCGGCTCTGGCCTGTGAGCGAAGCCAGATAAAGCATCGCACGGATGCACAGGGAAGCCCCCTCCGCAGAGTACAACGTGCGGCACGTTCCGAAGAGAGATGTCGCGTTTTCCTCACTCTCCCGGATGATCCCCTGGGCGCGATACAGCACGTCCGCTCCTTCGATCTCCGTAATATCCGCGCTCTCCGGACCGAAGATCGTCCGTCCTTTGTGCCCGGGCATATGCAGGCGCACCGGGTTCCCTGCGGTGTAGGTTTTGACAAAATCGCAGATCGGTGTGTTCATTCCTGCTCATCCTCAGATTGAATGGCGGCCTGAATCATAATCGCGCACTCCATCCGTTTCCGGAACAGTTCGCACCCGTATTGGTACACACCGCGGACGGAACCGGTAGCATGGTATGCGTTGGCCGCGCAACCGCCGGAGCAGTATAGCCGGGCCCAGCAGTCCCGGCATTCTTCCCGCGCATAAACATTGCAGGCAGCAAATTCCTCCTGCACCCCGGGATTTGTAATGCCCTCCCCTACATTGCCCAGACGGAACTTTTCCTCCCCCACGAACTGGTGGCAGGGGTACAGATCGCCCCAGGGAGTAACGGCCATATACTCCGTTCCGGAACCGCAGCCGGAGATCCGCTTGTAGATGCAGGGACCGCCGGATAAGTCCAGCATATAGTGATAGAATGTGAAGGGTCTTCCTTCCCGCCTTCTCGCGAGCATCAGGCGGGCCAGATCCTCATACTGCTTCAGCACCACCGGCAGATCCTCCTCCGTCAACGCCGCGGGATCCCCTGCCGCGCAGACTACCGGTTCCATGCTCAGTTCCGTGAAGCCCAGATCCAGCATCGTTTTGATATCTTCCAGAAAGTCCGGGTTCGCGTGGGTAAAGGTCCCTCGCATATAATAATTCTTTCCGCCCCGGGCCTTCACAAGCTTCTGAAACTTCGGCACGATCCTGTCCCAGCTGCCGTTTCCGGCGTAGTCCACCCGGCAGCGGTCGTGGATTTCCTTTCGCCCGTCAAGGCTGAGCACAACATTGCTCATTTCCCGGTTGGCAAAGTCAATCACATCGTCATCGATCAGCAAACCGTTGGTGGTCAGGGTGAAACGGAAATGCTTGCCGCTCTCCGCTTCAATGCTGCGGGCATAAGCCACCAGCTGCTTCACCGTCTCAAAGTTCATCAACGGTTCGCCGCCGAAAAAGTCCACCTCCAGGTTATGCCTGCCGCCGGAATGTGCCACAAGGAAATCCAACGCCTGCTTTCCGACCTCGAAGGACATCACCGCCCGTTCTCCGTGATATTTGCCCTGGCTGGCAAAGCAGTAGGCACAGTTCAGGTTGCAGGTATGCGCCACATGCAGGCACAGTGCCTTCACCACGCCGGCGGTCTTCTTTTTCAGTTCCCCGGCCAGCGGCTCAAACACATCCGGCGAGAACAGGGCCCCCTGTTCCTTCAGTGCCGTGATCTGGTCATAGCATTCGGCGATCTCCGCCGGATCCTCCCCGAAGCGGCGGGTCATTTCGGTCAGGATTTCTTCCCGGGCTTTCTGTTCGTAGCAGCCGATCATCTCATAAGCGATTTCGTCGACCGTATGCACACTGCCCGAACAGGTATCGATAACGATAAACCAGTCGTCCAGGTGATAGCGATGGATCATGATGTTTCCCCTTTTTGTATTTCAAAAAAGCCGCCAGATGGCGGCATTTGCTTCTGCTGATTATGATTTACTTCTTTTCCTTTTTATTCTCGCACTGCTGATTGGCAATGCCGCAGCTGGTCTTGCAGGCAGACTGGCAGGATGTCTGGCATTCGCCGCAGCCGCCCTTTTTGGCGCTCTCGCAGAGATTCCGGGTATTCAGGGTCTTAATATGTTTCATAGTGATATCCTCCGTCCTCAGATTTCAGAAATCATTCTATCATATGGATCTGTTCAGCGTCAAGCCTCGGCCTTTATCAGAAATCCAGCTCCACGCTGTCCGTGTAGTGAACCTTCCCGGACAGGTCTGTCAGCCCGAAGCAGTACCGGTAATGCCCCTCAGGAATCTTTCCCCAGCTCAGCTCCAGTCCTTCCGCGGGAATCACGATCTCGTTTCCCCGGTATTCCCGCTCCGTTCCGTCAGCGGATACTGCCGTGAACAGGGGATAAATCTTCATTCCGGCTTCCAGGGGAATCGATCCGCGGATCGCGAATCCGTTCGCGTCATATCCCTGGGTCGCTCCGATCAGTTCTGTTTTTCCGTCGGCGGTATAATTGCCCAGCAGGTACATTTTCAGGTCATTGATGACCGCCGGGATGACAAAACGCACGTCACCGTTCTCTTCGCCGTAAAGGTACTCCGCACGGACCATCTGGTCGCCGAGCATCGGCCAGCCGCCGTCAAACATGGAAAGAATCAGTCCCGTTGACCAGTCAATGGTGGTCTTGCCCATATTGCCGTACCGGATAACCTCGTCTCCCTCAACTTTGCTCAGAACACCGCTGGCGGTGGACAGATGATCCAGATCTTCCTTGTTCAGCTGAATGGAATAGATCATCTGTGCGTTCACGGGAACCGATGAGAAGTAGCTTCCTGCCGTTTCCAGCACATCCTCAACGGAAACAGCTTCGCTCACGCCGGGCTGGACATTCTGGTTTTCTTCCCCTGGTTGGTAGTAATCGCTCCCCTGATTCAGCAAACCTGCCCAGATATTGTTCAGTGCCGAAGATGCGGATGTCTGCTGGGCCGGCGGTTCCGTTTGCGCGGGCACATTTTCTGCGTCTTCCAGGCCGCTCCAGATGCCGCTTGTAACGGGTGTTGCTTCCGGTTGGCTCTGTCCGTAACCGCTCCAGATGCCGGAAGAGGAGGAAAAACCGTCCCAGATCGAACCGCCCGAAACGCTCAGCCCGGACCAGATATTTCCGTCGCAGGCGCTCCAGGCATCGTCAAAACTGCAGTAGTCCCCGTAATAGCCATCCCAGATATCACAAAAGGAGCCGGAACAGGAATCGTCACTGCTGCAGAAAAAATTGTTCGGCGAATAGGAGGAAGCCGTCATGGCATAGCCAGAGGAAGCGACCTGGCTGGTCATCGCGGATGCCAGAACAGCATAGGGTTCGGTCTGCCCGCTGTAATGGGACAGAATCTCCTGCCTGTCTGCCGAAACGGTCTGATACGGCATGAAGAAAGACATTCCGTGCGCATACCCGGCAATATCCGCGGTCGTGCAGTTGTAGCACACTGCCTGCTGCGCAGCCGCCTTCAAGTCGGCGCTCTCCTGCGGCAGCAATGCCGAAAAAGCATCGCACATATCGGACACATCCACCAGATCGGAGGCGTCCTCATCCATGAATTCCCCGAAGGAAGTAAGCTGTCCGCGCAGTCGGATTACGCCGGCCAGGTTGGTTTTCATGAGGGATGTAAGCGCGCTGCTGAAGCTGTTGGCGGCCTGCATCACGGCGGGCATCTTGTCGGAAGCAACCACGGTCATCGTCGCCGTGGACGCGTTCCGTCCCCTGGCATTCTCTTCCACATAGGTTTCCGCCATCAGCGTAGCGATCTTCTCGGAAGAAAGCCGCGGATTCTCCCCGACCGGTCTCATCCAGCCGTCATAATCCAGCCCTGTCCCGCTGACAAGCTCCTGGCTCACCACAGAATAATCCGCAATACCGTACAGGTCCGAACACAGATCCACGCAGTTCATCAGACAGCAGTCGAACCCGATCACGTCCAGTTTGTTCCCGTTCAATCCTTTGGAAAGGCCATTTTTCAGTTCTGCGAGGGAAAGGCTTTCATCCCTGTAGTTTTCATCATTGCACAGACCGTATACCGGCCCGCCGCCGTGATCCCACAGGATCATGATATAGCGCTTCGCGGGAGCGGCGGAAATCCCGTAGCTGAGAAATGCGCTCAGCGTTTTCGCATCCCCCATGCTCATGCGTCCTGCGTCCTTCAGCAGAGCAGGACCGTTTTGCTCCAACCGGTAATACTGGACGTTCCGCGGGGAAAAATCATATCCGCTCCAGCGGGAAGCGCCGCCGGTCGCAAGGAGTACCGTCACCGCGTCGGAATTCCCGATGCCGGAAGAGAACATCTCACGGATATCGCCGCTGGCCTCGCCTTCCTTGCTTTCCAGGTCCGATCCGCAGATATAGGCCAGAATGGTCAGTTCCTTCTCCTCCGCCTGTGCGGCCGGTACAGCCCGTAAAAACAGCAGGCTGCATAAGACAGCTGCCAGCAGCAGGCAAACCGGTTTCTTCACGTCAGATTCCTCCCGACAGCATCAGTTCGGCTCCTTCCGGAGTCAGGCCGCTGGTTCAAAGCTCGCCAGAATCGTTTCGATCTGCACAATATGCTCGTCCGTAATCGGCAGCTGCTGATCTCCTTCGTCATCCGTAACGTAAAACTCAAATTCAATTGCGTATCCGTTTGTCATCGTATCCGCGTACACGAATTCGCCGTCCTTGTCAGCGCCCCTGATCAGCACCAGAGGGATCTTCCCGGCCGTCACGGTACCGATCAGTTGGGGATTGGTATCCTCATAATCCTCCAGCAGAGCGTCCGCGTACTCCTGCAGTTCCTCCTCGCTGGCGTTCCACAGAGAGATATCCTTCAGGTTTTCGTAATAAACCAGATAGGCGCCCCCGAGGAGAAACCCGTCCGACGTTTCTCCGCCAAAGAAGCCCAGGGTTTCCTCGTTTTCTTTTTTCTCCAGGTCGTCGGTATCAATTTCCCAGCCGTCCGGCAGTTTGATTGTGAAATAAGCTGTGCTGAAAGTCTGAGCGGAAGCCGCGCAGACAATCGACAGAAACAGGGCTGCCGCTGTCATCCAAACAAAAAAGCGTTTCATGATCTCTCTTCCTCCTTATGGATTATCCTGATCTGCTTCCTGCATAGTCCGGGAAAAGTATAAAAGAAACAAAAAGCGTTGTCAACGAATGGCAGCGGTCTTCCGCTGTTATTCGGGCAGCATCGCGGCGCTGCGGATGCGGCGGCCGAGACGTTGCTCCACATACTTCCGCAGCAGGATGAAAGGAGCGGAAGCCTCCTGCGTGTTCACCCAGCCGGCAGAGCCGGTTTCCAGTGCCATGCGCATCCAGCGGAGCTGTTCCGCGGACAGCTGCGTCTGATCCTTCCGGCGGCGGCAGACTTCACACACCGCGCCGCCTTCCTCGCTGTCAAAAAAGACCGGTTCCTCATCCGCGAGGCGTTTTCCGCAGAATACGCAGTGATTCAGCCGCGGTTTGAAACCCTGGCACGCGGAGAAGTGCAGCAGAAACCCGGCCAGCAGCGGTTTCCATTCCTGATCCGAAAAGGTCAGACGAGACAGCGTGTGAAGCAGCAGCATAAACAATTCCTGCTCCGGCTGCTCTGGCTCGGCGGCAGCTTCTGTCAGGTTCAGCAGATAAATCCCGCAGGTCAGCCGGTCATAGTCGTTTCGCAGAGGGTAAAAAGTCTCAATCAGCCGCACGGAGGTCACGGTAATATGCCCGCCGTTCTCATGCATCATGTAGTCGCCCAGAGCAAACAGCTCACCCGAATTAAGGTTGTGGGACTTCGGTTTCCGGCAGCCGCGGATGATCGCGTCAATACGGCCCCGTGTCGGGGACAGCAGGGTAACCATCCGGTCATTATCCCGGTAATTGACGTGCCGCAGCACAATAGCGGTGTTTTCTGTCTGTATCATACGTCCTCAGGCCGGCCGGAATCCCGGCAAAAACATAGCTGAATCATAAAGCCGTGAAAATGAAGCTGTGCTTTCATATCGGAATTATGCTATCATAGAAGAAAGCATATTGCAATGCGGAAACCATATTGCAGTACAGAACATATTTCAATCAGGGAGAATGCGCATGGATGAATTACTGCTTCGCCGGGCGCAGCGGGGTGATCCCGATGCCTTCGGACAGCTGATGGAGCCGATGGAGCAACTGGTATGGCGGGTATGCTGGCACTATACAGGCGACCGGGAAACCTCGTCAGACTGCGCCCAGGATGCGATGATCCGCATCTGGCGGGGTCTGGAAAGCTATCGCGGGGACTGTGCCTTTGAAAGCTGGGTGTACCGGATCGCTGCCAACTGCTGCATGGACTGGCTGCGGAAAAAAAAGAGAGACAGGAGTGTTTCGATGGAACCGATGAGAGATCAGGGTTTTGATCCGGCGGATACTTCCCCCGGCACCGAGGCCCGGGTGATTGCAAAGGACGAACGCGACCGCCTGCGGGAGGCAATCGCCCTGCTGCCCGATGATCAGCGGGACGCGCTGGTTCTGACTCAGCTGGAACGCGTTTCCTATGAGGAGGCGGCACGGATGCTGGATACCACGGAGGGTACGGTCAAGAGCCGTGTGAATCGGGCGAAAGCAAGGCTTCGGGATCTGTTATCCACGGAAGAGGAACTTTCCGTCCCGGGAAACGTCAAAAAAAGTGAAAGGAGGTCGCGGACATGAGTCAGACGGGAATCAAACCGGAACTGAATCCTGAACTGTATTTGGATCAATTGCTTGTCGGCATGGCGGAAGATGTGCCCCCGATGCCCGCAGACTTCCATGACAAGTGGATGAACGCCATACGCACAGAAATAAAACAATCCTCCCCCGTATCCCAGTGGCCGAAAATCCTCAGCATTGCCGCGGTGTTTGTTTTCCTGATCGGAGGAACGCTGATATACCGTTCCGTCCGAAAACCGATCCTGCCTGAAAACGGATCCGTGAATACGGCGGCCGTTACAGAAATAATTGAAACAAACAACACATCCATGTCAGAAACAACCATAGCCGGATCGGCGATGGAAAAAGCGGCAGATTCAGCCGTCGAAGCCGATCTGAGGATGGATACCGCCAGCGAAGCTGACTTTACAGCTGTGAATTCAGCCGAAGAGGCGCCGGTCATGGCAATGGACTCCGCCTGGGAAGCAGCTTACGAAGCAGAATCCATGGAAGAAGCTCAAGAAGCTTACGACGGCGCCATGGAAGAAGCTGAAGAAGCTGAAACGCGGCCTGCTGTGAAGATGACTGCGAAAGCCCCCGCCGCAGAAATCACCCCAACGGAAGTCCCGGCAACAGAAGCACCCGCATCTGCTTCCGTGGCTCGCGAAGGCGTCGGCGGTTTCTTCGCTGACATGGGCGATTTCCTGCTCACCGTCTGGCCTTATCTGCTGATCGTCCTGGTGCTGCTGGCGATCGCTGCGGCAGTGAAAAAGTTTAGAAAGAAAGAATAGGCAAATCCATCCTGTCTGTGGTATAGTATGAATACAAAAAATAAAACTGAAGGCGGTCTGTATATGTTTGATGTAAACCGACTGAAGGAACCCGGTTATTTCCGTGAAAACCGTCTGGATCCCCATTCCGACCATGAGTGTCGGCCGTCATACCGTCTGCCGCTGAACGGACTGTGGAAATTCTTTCACGCGAAGAATCCGGCTCAGGTCATCCCGGACTTCGAACACCCGGAGTTCGACTGCCGCGGCTGGGATGATATCCATGTGCCTGCGCATATCCAGCTGGAAGGCTGGGGCCATGCCCAGTACTGCAATACGGAGTACCCGTGGGACGGGCTGGAGAATCTCCGCCCCGGGCAGCTGCCGGAGAGCTTTAACCCGGTCGCGTGCTATGTGAAGCATTTCCGCCTGCCGGAGGAAATGAAGGAGAAACGCGTTTTCATCTCTTTCCAGGGCGCGGAAAGCTGCGTCGCTGTCTGGCTGAACGGAACGTATATCGGCTTTTCTTCGGACAGTTTCACGCCTCATGAGTTCGAACTGACGCAGGCCCTGCGGGAAGGAGAAAACAAGCTGGCCTGCCGCGTATACCGTTTCTGCGCCGGCAGTTGGCTTGAAGACCAGGATTTCCTGCGTTTCTCCGGCCTTTACCGGGATGTTTATCTCTATGCAATCCCCGCCGTCCACCTGTGGGACCTGAACGTCACCGCGGAGCCGGATGACACCTACGAAAATGGTATCCTGCAGTGGAAGGCAAAAGTATCCGCGCCGGACGGAACGGCCCTGCAGCTCCGCCTGAAGGACGGCGAAACGGTCCTGGCGGAAACGGAGCATACCGTCTCCGGCAATTTGGCCCTTTCCGGCACGCTCATTGTGGACAGCGCCCGCCTCTGGTCCGCCGAGGATCCGTATCTTTATGATCTGGAGGTCGTGCTGACCGCGCCGGACGGGACGAAGGAAGCATCCGCCCAGCGTATCGGTTTCCGGAAGATTGAAATCCGGGACAGCGTCATCCGTATCAACGGGGTGCGCGTCGTCTTCAAGGGCGTCAACCGGCATGATTTCTGCGGGGAAACCGGCCGCGCCGTAACGGAGGAGACTATCCGCCGGGACCTGCTCCTGATGAAGCGGAACAATATCAACGCGGTTCGCACCAGCCATTATCCGAACACAAGTGCCCTTTACCGCCTGTGTGACGAGCTGGGCCTGTATGTAATCGACGAGAACAATATGGAAACCCACGGCATGTGGGATATGCTCTGGCAGGAATATATCGGGAAAGAGGAAATGTTCCCCGGTTGTCTGAAAGAGTGGGAGCCGCTCCTGCTGGACCGGGTTCGCTCCACCGTGGGTCGGGACCGGAATCACCCCTGCATCGTCATGTGGTCCTGCGGCAATGAAAGTCTCACCGGCACCGTGATCCTGGAGATGAGTCGGGAGTTCAAACGTCTCGACCTCACCCGTCCCGTGCATTACGAAGGGGATCATCAGGTGGACTTCCTGTATCCGGACCTGCGTCTCCGGGACATCACGGATGTGGAAACCGAGATGTACACGCCTGCGGACCAAATCCGGAAATATCTGAAGGAACACCGCGAAAAGCCTTTCATCCTCTGCGAATACACCCATTCCATGGGGAACTCCAATGGCGCCATGCACAAGTATACCGAAATGGCGTATGAGGAGGAACTGTACCAGGGCGGCTTCATCTGGGACTTTATCGACCAGGCACTGGTCACCCGGGATCGTTTTGGAAAGGAAACGATCTCTTATGGCGGGGACTGGGATGACCGGCCGACGGACGGGATCTTCTGCGGCAACGGCATCGTCTTTGCCGACGGCCGGGAAACCCCTAAGCTGCAGGAGGTCAAATATAACTACCAGAATATCGTCGTCAGGCCGGATATCAAAAATCCGGAAGACATGAAGATAGAAGTAATCAACCGCCATATGTTCACCCCGACTTCCTCCTTCCGCTGCGTTGCGGTACTCGAGAAAGACGGGAAAGAGATTGCCCGCCGGGAAATCGATACGGACGTAAAGCCGCTGTCCTCGGCGATGTATCCGCTGCCCTTCGGCGCTCAGACGGAACCCGGAGAATACGCGGTCACTGTCTCCTTCCTCCTGCGGGAGGATACCTCCTGGGCTCCGGCGGGCTATGAAATCGCCTTTGGTCAGGTTGTGTGGAGCGCGAAAACGGAAAAGACCTGCCGGCGCCTGAGCGGGGAACTGTTCTCCATGTCCAGTCCGTGGAACATCTCTGTCCGCGGAGAGCATTTCAGTGTACAGTTCTCCCGCCTCACCGGCGCGCTGACCTCCTATCGTTGGGGGAACGCGGAGCTGTTGAAGTCGCCGCTCATGCCGAACTTCTGGCGGGCGCCGATCAATAACGACTATGGCAGCAAAATGCCCCAGCGCTACGCCCAGTGGAAGATCGCCTCCCTCTACGCGTCAGCCGCTTTTGATCCGGAAACCCTGAAAAAAAATGCCGCAGTCAGGCCCGTGAAGGAAGATGACGGCAGCGTCACCTTTACCATGGTCTACGACCTGCCGACTGCGCCTGCGGCCTCCTGTACCGTAACTTACCGTGTCCGCCCCTGCGGCAGGGTGGATGTCTCTCTGGATTACGACCCCGTGAAGGAACTCGGAGTGATGCCGGAGTTCGGCATGATCACGAAGCTTGATGCGGACTATGACCGGGTGCGTTTCTTTGGTCTCGGGCCGGAGGAAAACTATATCGACCGGCGGGAAGGTGCTCGTCTCGGCATCTGGAACTACCGCGCCGCGGAAAACCTGACGCCCTACCTCCTTCCCCAGGAATGCGGCAACCGTACCGGCGTCCGCTGGGCGGAAATCACCAACGCGAAGGGACAGGGCCTGAAGCTGTGGCTGAACGGCGGTGAGTTTTCCGCCCTGCCTTACACGCCCCACGAAATGGAGAACGCCGCCCACGGGTATGAGTTGCCCCCGGCAGTCTATACCGTACTGAAGATGAGCGCAATTCAGATGGGCGTCGGCGGGGATGACAG
>Ga0265298_10007093_pt1 | contig 13708 bp, 12 predicted proteins | sample AusTroGonzalo_MG_3_FD_193486 | JGI IMG/M metagenome (GOLD analysis project Ga0265298, IMG submission 193486) | Bovine rumen microbial communities from tropical cattle in Woodstock, Queensland, Australia - Gonzalo_01 | ecosystem: Host-associated > Mammals > Digestive system > Stomach > Rumen ...
CCCGATGAACCTATACCACGGTATTTTCCGTCGGAAGAAAAAGGATTCATCGGCAAACGACCGTTTTTTACATAAAAAGGCCGGGCATCGCTGCCCGGCCTTTGTCTCTAAGTAAAACTTAGAATCTGATTAACATACCGAGTTGGCCTTTTACATTGTCTTTGGCATAGGCGGCTTTGTTGAAGTCCGTACCATTCCAAGACGTGTATTTGGCATAACCGATACCCGTGAACAATTCCACAAATTCATTGTGAGCATATTTCACGGTCAAATCACTTTCTAACGTAGCAGAGTGTTTCAAGCGGTGATCTTGGAAGGAATAACCATCCAACGATACCGTCCATTTATCGGCCGGTTTGACATCAAAGCCGACATTGAACATAGCAACACCGTCAACGTCGGTATAGTCAAAGATATCACCGCCTAAACGATGACCGATCAACAAACCGGGCGTATAGTTACCAAATGCCCAAAAATCTTCATTGGCATAGAGGAACGTACCGCGGGCAGTTACCGCACCGATATCACCGGCTACGTCTGCTTTGATCATTTGCCCCGTGCCTTTGTCTTCTTTGAAGAGTTGTTTGTGGACACCGTAGTTGCGGGCATATTCAACACTCGCGCGGACAACATCCGCATTGAAACCGAGTTTAGCACCGTAGAAACCCACGTTACCATCCACGTCCCACGTAGTGGCAGGAGTGTTAGTGGTAAATTTCAAATCATTTACGTTGTAACCGTAAACTTGGAATTTCAACGCATCGGTCAAGTTAAGTTTGAGGTCTGCCCCGATTAAGGTGGCTTCTACTTCATCCATCGTATCGGTGCTATCAACTTCGTCGTCAACATCCACAATGCGCCCGGCGACTACGGTAAAGGTCTTAAAATCATCCCCGTAGGTAACTTTGGCAGCATCCAACGCGTTGGCAAGCCCGTTAAATTCGGCGTTGTAGTGGTTCGGACCGATATACATTACGGCACTGTCTTCATCACCGTAGAATTGGCGGCCGATAGTGGCTTCAAATGCACAGAATAAATTATGCAATACAACGTTGGCATTGACAAGCCGCACATTTTCGCCGCTGGCAAAACCGTGGTCGTTATTGTCGCCCCATTGATATGCATATTGGAACATTAAATTAGCGGTTACATCTTCCACTAAATCAGCAGAAAGACCAGCTAATACACGAGCGGTGGTTCCACTATTATAAGCAAAACCAGCGTTGTTGTGATTAACGTCAGAAGCGATTACTTGAATGTCGCCTTTGACTTCTACCGTATCAATTACAGCAGCGCTTGCAGGGAAAGCGACACAAGCCGCAAACAGCAAGCCGAGTAATTTCTTCATGAATACTCCTCCTGATTAATTTATTTGTAACTACAATTATTATTAAAACTTATTCTCAAAAAACTTTGCAACCTTATTTTGAAATACCCCTTGACAGCCCAACGTGCAAAGTGTTATCCTATATGGCCTTTATAAAAAGAGGACTTATTTTTTGTGATTTACCGTCGTAGAAACGGGAAAGAGGACCCGGCAAACCGCTCATTTTCGGCATATTCCCATTTAGATTGTGTTGACCTTCTTACCAAAATTGAATTAGAAAAATTGTTTCGCAGGAACAAGACAGAGAGAGGAAAAGCATTGTTTTCCTCTCTCTGCGCGCTTATTCAAACAACTGAAAAAGTCGTTATTTCACGTCGTCTAGTTCCAAAGGGCAAGTTTCGTTACTTTATCCGCACGTCGCACTTTCGGTTCGCCGACGAGTTCTTGAATATATGCCTCGCAAACGAAAATTTTTGTACCGGGCAGTAAATGTCCGCCGATGGTATTATTTTCTTCGTCGGAAAGTACCGCATGGGCATGCACCATGGGGCGGTTATCCTGTATGCTGATATTACCGCTGCAACTGACAAGTTCCAATTCATGGTCGTACGCCATTTTTTCAAATTTCTTTTTTGATTGGTCATAGTAGCCGAGCGTCGCGTTGGAAACGGAACCCACCACATGTACGATACCGCATTTCACTTGATTATCGTGACAAAAATCAATCAGTTCTTCCAATAAATCTTTTCCCTTGGGAAGGCGGAAAAGATACGTTCTGCCGGTTAAATAAGGTCTTTCTTCTGCCATTGTTTTCTCCTTTCGGGTTAACGCTTAAGCGTTCCCCTTTTCCATCTTTCCTTCAGCCGCATCGACGAACGCGCCGATGGCGGACAAGAGAGATTTTCCGTCCATTTGGGCTTCTTCGTACACTTTGGATGCGCTTGCGCTAGAGAGGAATTTGCCGTTCTTGTGCGGGAACAGCGTATGCCTACGCCCCGTGCGGCTGTAAATCCAACCGTCTAACGTGGGTAGGGTAAAATCGGTTATCCCCATAGCGCGTTCCAACAGAGCGGAAGGCACCAATTTTTCTTGTTCTTGAGGGGATAAACGGTCAAAGAGTTCGCGGCTCGTAATATAGAGGATATTTACGTCTAATCCGCTTTTTTCCAAAACGGGTAATACTTTCTCGATGATTTCCCGTCCGACACCGGCCCCTTGCACAAATACGGCCGGGGCGTTTTCCTTTTTGGCGCGGTGCAAATAATAAATACCGTTCACCGCATTTTCGGCCGGGTCCGCGCCGAGGGTTTTCCGGTCCATCAGTTTAGCGGACGTACGGATCACAAACGGGGCAAATACCGCCGGGCGCAGTGATAACGCTTTTGCCACGAGCGGCCATATTTCATCCACTTCTAACGGCGTGGCGGTAATACAACTGCCCTTGGGGAAATTTTCCTGCACGAGTTGCAACGATTGCGGGTCGGCATGAGTCGGGCCGTCCTCTCCGGTAGGCAAACTCGCGTGTCCGTTAAATAAAATCAAGGTATTGACGTGCAATCCGATTTCGCGCGCACATTGTGCGCCGATAGCGTGTAACCGTGCGGAAACATGTTCAAACGCTAAAAATGCGCCGTAGGTGGAAGATACGGCAATATGCTTACCGAAAGAAGAAATCCCGCTGCACACGCCGGACATACCGTCCTCGCAAATTCCCCCCGCGCTGATGCGGCGCGCGAGCGGATTGGTCTGCGTGTTAAAATTGCCCGACGGAAACGGCTTTGCCGCACCCGCCGCGCCGGTAGAGCCGTACAAATCAGCCGACCCGACGAGCAACGTGCCGTTCGTTTCTTTGTTAATGTACCCTAGCACCTCACCGAGCACCCCGCGCGTTGTATAACTTTCCCCGACGGTAAAACCGAACGGGGCCGGCACAACGGACGGGTCCAAGCGGTAGGCCTTTTCCACGTTTCCGAAACCCGTACGGACGGTACGGTGTTGTGCGGATAAAGATGCTTGGCGTTCTTGTAACTGCGTACAAATAAATGCACACAATTCTTTATCTGCGGCAACGGCAGTGCGGATTTGCAAAAGCGTCTCCCAATAAAATTTTTCTATATTTTCGGGTGTTTTATCCCCTTCAAAATGCGGGATAGTTACAGGATAAAGTTTTTCGAGTTCCCCGAGTGAGGCATAAAACCCGTCGGAGGCGAATTTATGTCCGCTTCCGTGGCATGCTTTGCCCTCAATACCATAATGCCATCCTTTTGTAGTGCGATAAACAATCGCCGTCGGTTGGCAATTGGTTATTTCGCGTGCAAGTTGGTGGGCAATATGAATTTGCTTAAAATCGTGGCCGTCCGGCACGTAAATTACGTTTACGTCGTGGATATAGAAAAACTCCATGGGTGTCCACTGCACATAATCACCCGCCTGTCCGTTTTCGGCCGTCACGCGTTCGCTTTCAATAGAGGCCTCGTTCCAATCCACATGGAAAACAACATTTTTCAGGTTAGCGGTAGCGGCCATGGCAACGGCTTCACTCACGCGCCCCGCAGTAAGCCCGCCTTCGCCTTCCACCAAATGCACCACCGGACAATTTTTTCCGTACGCATCGGCGGCGGCTAACGCAAGCCCTACGCCCGATGCGACCCCCACACCGCTTGCGCCGGTACTTGTCCGCACAAACGGCACAACCGGTTCCGGATGCCCGCCCAAAGGTTTGGCACGGAATTTTTCAAAAAGGGGCGTACCTTGCACGCGGTTGCGGCGGAAACCGAGTAAATCTTCCAAGCGCAGTTGCTCTTTTTCATCCGCCGGCAACAAGGAGGAATTACCTTGTTTTACACACTCGTTGCGCAACGCCCACATGGCATATAATCCGAGGGCTTTGTGACCGGCCGTGTAAGAAATAATATCGCTGTTCTCCAAAAGCGGACGGGAAAAATCATATTTCATTTCCTTATATATGAGGTGTTCCACAAAACGCCCGCAAGAAATACTGCCGCCCGGATGGCCCGACGTCGGCACATAGTTAAACATAACGGACACAAGTGCGCGGTACAAAACATCCAAACGGGTCAACACGGCTTCTTCCCGCGGGTCAACTGTATATTTTTTATCGGCTAAAAAATCGGTTACGTCAAAATAAACGGCACGTTTTTTGGAAATTTCAAATGTACGGCTCATAATAACACTCCTTCTTTGGCTACGCACGCCGTGAGAGCGAACATGGCTTCTATATCACGCTTGGCAACCATTTCCACGTTAGAGTGGATATTGCGCGTGGGTAACGAAAGCCCGCAGGACAATACCCCTGTTTTTGATAAATGTACCGCCCCCGCATCGGTTCCCCCGCGGGGAGCAACACGCACCTGATAGGGAATCCGGTTCGTGCGGCAAATTTCTTTTAACGCTTCCAATAACCCCACCGGAGTAATAGAACGTGCATCTAGCGCGGTAATGCCCACGCCGCCGCCCAAACGGACTATATAATCTTGCGGACGGACCGACGGAATATCGGCCGCGCCGGTTGTATCTAAACAAAGGGAGATATCGGCCTTTACGCCGTAAGCGGCGGTAGCGGCTCCGCGCGCGCCGACTTCTTCCTGCACGGTAAAAACACCGTATATATTATAAAAGGGGTTTTTCATCAGCCGCAACAGTTCCGCCAAAATAAATACACCCGCACGGTTATCAAGCGCCTTGGCGCAAACGATTCCGCCGGACATTTCACTATACGGCCGGTCCAACACGGCCCAATCGCCGACTTCCACGTATTTTTTTACTTCAACAGCCGGCAATCCCACATCTATAAAAAGGTCCGAAACGGGAATCGCGGCGGCACGGTCGGCAAGTGTGGTAATATGGGCAGGTTTCGTGCCGATAACGCCCGGCAAAATACCTTCTTTCGTGTGCAGATGCACCCGTTGGGCAAGCAACGTGCGCGGATCAATCCCCCCCACGGTTGTAAAACGTAAAAATCCGCCTTCGTCAATAAAGCGGACCATCAACCCCACTTCATCCATGTGCGCACAAAGAAGCAAATTTTTAGCCGACGTACCCTTTTTATATACGATTAAATTGCCTAGCGTATCGGTAGTAATACTGTCCGCACAACGGGAAAGTTGGCTTTTCAGGAAAGCGGCCACTTGTGTTTCGCGTCCGGAAATTCCACCTAATTCTGTTAATTTTTTAAGGAGAGAAAAATCTAATTTTTTATCCATTTTTTATCATTTTTCCGTAAATAAGGTAGTTACATTATACTCCCAAATTTTTTATTTTGCAAGTTTTTTTATAGATATTCTGTTTCTTTACCCTGTAAAAAAATCCTTAAAACTTGCAACAACGTGCCCAAAAAATTGTAAAATGAAAGGGACTTTAATTTACCCTTGGGAGGATTTACATGACCACTTCTTACAAAGAACTCGGTTTGGTAAATACCAGACAGATGTTCAAAGACGCGATGGCCGGCGGCTATGCTATTCCGGCGTATAACTTCAACAATATGGAACAACTGCAAGCTATCGTAACCGCTTGTGTACAAACCGGATCCCCGGTTATTTTGCAAGTGTCTAAAGGCGCCCGCCAATATGCCAACTCTACGCTTTTGCGTTGGATGGCACGCGGTGCGGTAGAAATGATGGCGGAAATCGGCAAACCGGTTCCGTTGTGCTTACACTTGGACCATGGCGATTCATTTGAACTCTGCAAAGATTGCATTGACAACGGTTTTTCGTCCGTGATGATTGACGGCTCCCACTTGCCGTACGAAGAAAACGTAGCACTTACCAAAAAAGTAGTGGAATATGCCCACCAACACGATGTAACCGTGGAAGGTGAACTCGGCGTTTTGGCCGGAATTGAAGATGAAGTCTCCGCCGAAAAACATACCTATACGGACCCGGCCCAAGTGGAAGATTTCGTAAAACGCACGGGGGTTGATTCGTTGGCTATTTCCATCGGTACTTCGCACGGTGCTTACAAATTCAAAGTAAAACCGGGTGAAAAATTGCCGGAATTACGCTTTGATATTTTGGAAGAAGTTTCCAAACGCTTGCCCGGTTTCCCGATTGTGTTGCACGGTTCTTCTTCCGTTCCGCAATGGGCCGTCAAACAAATCAACGAATACGGCGGAAAATTGGATAACACCGCCGGCATCCCGGAAGAACAATTAAGAAAAGCCGCCAAATCGGCTGTGTGCAAAATCAATGTGGACTCCGACGGCCGTTTAGTCATGACCGCCACCATCCGCAAAATCTTCGCCACCAAACCGTCGGAATTTGACCCGCGCAAATACTTGGGTCCCGCCCGCGAAGAATTGATTAAAATGTACGCCGAAAAGAACGAAAATGTATTCGGTTCCGCCGGCCGCGTAAAATAGTCCTGCGGACGGCAGTTTCCGCGCTGATTATTTAGTAAAACCTCTTGCGATACTATCCGCGAGAGGTTTTATTTTTTGCCGCATAAAATAATAAGGTTTTTACCTTATCAATAAATATCCCCCGGCGCAGCCCGGGGATTTTTATGAAAAAACCAACCTTATAGGGGCGGCATTTGAACGGCTGATGTAGGCACGGCCTCCAAATTATTCTGAATCGCATTCATAAATTCGGGGTCTGCCATCATAACAGCCATTCCCAACACGATTAACGCAAACGCGAGCAAAAACGCACCGTAAAGCACCAAACCCAATACAATTTTGGAAGCATTCAACGGTTCTTTCGGAGCAACCCCTTCTTCGAACGTTGCCTCTTTATTGATGACATACGTATCGGCAATTTTATCGTGCAAGGTTTGGCGGTGCGTAGAAAAGAATGAAAACATATACCCTATATATAAAGGGGCGGACGACAACAGACGCGTATATTCGCGCACGGCGGCACGGAAAAAGGACACACGTTGTCCGTTCCTGTCCACCACTTTTATTTTTAATGCCCGTTTGCCGAGCGTGGCCTGCCATGCGGAACTTTCAAAAATCACCCAATAAAGCGGCATAATTAAAAACGTAACTACCAAATAATAAATAAAGTAGAACTTTGCAAAAGCCACCTGTCCGGCTTGTTCCCAATTTATCGGGAACAGCGGCACCATTTTATAAAATACAGCCGCTATCATAGAGGAGGCCGCACTATCCAGCAAAAACGCCCCCAACCGTCTGCGAAACGAAGCATATACCATAATCATCCTCCTGAAATTATTTTATTTTACTAAAAATTTCCGTCACGCGCGCAAAAATACCGTTACAGTATGCAATCGCCAAGCCGTAATTTGTTACTGCCACGCCCGCCGCATGTAATTTTTCCAAACGGCGCAAAATTTGGTTACGCGTTACCATACACCCACCGCATTGGACTGCCAATTTATAAGCGGTTAAATCCGTCGGCAACGGGTCCAAATTGCTGATGAACGTAAAATTTAATTTTTTGCCGGTTTTCTTTTGGAGTAACGTCGGGATTTTTACGCGTCCTATATCGTCGCATTTATTAACGGTATGCGAACACGACTCCAACATTAAAATTTTGTCCCCGTCCGCAAGTGTATCTATGGACGAAACACCGCTTAAAAACCACGCAAAATTGCCCTTCAGACGGGAAAATAAAATACTGAAACTCGTCAGCGGAATTTTTTTAGACACGATGGACGACACATACTTAAACGCTTGCGAATCGGTAATGACTAATTTCGGCGTGTGTGTTTTCAAATAGGCATCAAGTTGCGTATCTTTCACGCATACGGCCACGGCGCCAATGTCTAGCAAATTGCGAATCGTTTGCACTTGCGGCAAAATCAGCCGTCCTTCGGGCGCGGACGTGTCTATCGGGATAACAAGCACCACTTCGTCCCCCGCGTGCACAATGCCTTCTAACAAGGTATCCGCCGTCAACAAATTATCCGGCAGGCGTTTTTTGATTTCCGCCCGAAGCAGTGCTATATCGGGCGTTTTGCACGAAAAGGGAAGGACGTTTTCCCCCGCTACCGCCACAGGGGCGGCAAACAAATCGGTTTTATTTTGGACGCATAAAACGGGAATATCTTTTTGGCGGCAAATTGCTAAAAGTTGCGCGTCCTCTTGCGTCCATTTTTCGGCAAATACTAAAACGGCAAGGTCCACTTGGTCTAACATTTCGCGTGTACGTGCCACGCGTTTTTCGCCTAGCACGGACGCGTCGTCAATCCCCGCCGTATCAATCAGCACGACAGGGCCAACGCCCAAAATTTCCATCGTCTTTTTGACGGGGTCGGTTGTCGTTCCCGCCTCTTGCGCCACGACGGATACATCCTGCCCGCACAACGCATTGACGAGGGAACTTTTTCCTGCGTTCATCTTGCCGAAAAAACCGATATGTATTCTGTTTAAGGGAGCCATATACCTATTATATAATAAAGTTCCTGCGCGTAACACGCAAAATTAAGGTATAATAAAAGCAGATTTTTTCAGGAGGCATTTTTACAGGCGCACAAGCGCGTACAAATTTGAATCTATTTTTGGAATTGCGTATTTTTATACGCATGCGGCCCTAAAAGGTCACTCTCACTCCAAAAATAGCCGAATTAGGCACTCATGGGCGGCCACCCGTGCGTGCCAAATGTTTCCCGTTTCCGCTTTTGCGGTGACGGGAAACTACGGCTGTTATATGGGGTTGCGTGAGAGTAATCCGGTATGACAGCCGTTTTTTCTGCCGGATTTGGAAAAAAGGAGTTTTTTATGAAACACACAACAGGTTTTACACTCATTGAATTATTAGTCGTCGTGCTAATTATTGGTATTTTGGCGGCGGTAGCGGTACCTCAGTATCAAAAAGCGGTAGAAAAAAGCAAAGCCGCGCAGGCGTTAGTACTGTTACGGTCTCTCTTGCAAGCGCAAGAAGCGTATTTTATGGCTAATAATCAATATGCCACTACCTTTGATCTGTTAGATATACAACTTCCTAACTGGACGGGCAATACCAAATTTTCCAATTATGGTAACATCGCAGCTACCCTTTCTAATGATGACTGGTCCGTACAATTTGATGCAACTTCTTCCTCTTGTTATATTATATTAGGGCGTATTTCCGGCAATTACGCCGGCGCAGGATTTATAGTAGATATGTCTAACCCAAACATTATATGCATGGAAAGATTTCAAGAAGCTGGTTTTCACTTTGAAAAAGCAGACGGAAGTTACTGTCAAAAGATTTTTAACGCCGCGCCCGTTAATTTAGGATATACTACTATGCGTTCCTATCAAATGCCTTAATTTGCCTATTGCCTCCTATAATTAGGTATAATGAAAATATATACCTATAAAAGAGGATGTTATGCTTAATTTTGATGCGTACTTAAAAGAACGGGCTAAACTCGTTGAAAAAAACTTAACCAAATATATTTCCAAAATCAAAAACTCCCCCAAAATTTTAACAGATGCGATGGACTATTCGTTGCAGGCAGGCGGCAAGCGCGTGCGCCCTATTTTAGTAATGGCGACCGCAGAAGCGTTTGGCAAGAAAGCCGCCGACGTTCTACCCGCCGCATGCGCCGTGGAAATGCTACACACCTATTCTTTAATCCACGACGATTTGCCCTGCATGGATAACGACGATTTGCGCCGCGGCAAACCCACCAACCACAAAGTGTTTGGCGAGGACTTATCGCTGCTTGCCGGTGATGCACTGTTAACGTATGTATTTGAAGTGTTTTCGCAAAACGGGAAAGTAAAAACAATCGGTGCGGAAAACACCTTAAATGCACTGCTTAATTTTGCCAACTGCGCGGGTGCATCCGGCATGGTAGGCGGACAGGTAGCCGACGTTTATGCCGAAGGCATGGGCACGCAAGATGCGCACAGTTTTAGAGCCGACAAACTGCGCAAAACTTCTAAACCGCTTGCCGATAAATCGTTGCGTTATTTTATGCTTCCCCCGCACACCGCCGAAACAACCCCCGAAACTATTTTGAATTATATTCACGCCAATAAAACGGGTGCCCTTATCCGCGGCAGTGTGGAAACAGGCGCGTTGTTAGCGGGCGTCAAAGGGGCCGACTTAAAACATATCAAAACCTACGCCAACAGCATCGGGTTGGTGTTCCAAATCGTAGATGATATTTTAGATGTAACCGCTTCCTCCAAACAACTCGGCAAGTCAAACAGCGACAAGGAAAACGGCAAGTTAACCTTCGTCAGTTTGTACGGCTTGGAAGGAAGCCGTAAACATGCACAGTTGTTAATCGCGAACGCACAAAAAGCATTGAATAAATTAAAAACCGCCAAAAAGAAAAACCTCGCCCCGCTTTATGCGATGGCGGAATTTTTCAAAACGCGCACCTATTAGAGAGGACGTATGAAAGTATTGCCTAGCATTCAAACACCCAAGGATTTACGCTTAATTAAAAAAGAATTGCTACCTACTCTTTGCGATGAACTGCGCCAAAAGATTATTGAAACTGCCAGTAAAAACGGCGGTCACTTGGGCTCAAGTTTGGGCGCAGTAGAAATTATCACCGCGCTTCACTACGTCTTTAACACCCCTCAAGACCAAATCGTGTTTGATACCGGGCATCAGGCCTATGCCCATAAACTTTTAACAGGCCGTCAGAAAAAATTTTTCACCATCCGCACCAAAGGCGGCTTGAGCGGATTCCCCAAACGCAGTGAAAGCAATTATGATGCGTTCGGCGCAGGGCATGCCTCTACGGCGGTTTCCGCGGCACTCGGGTTGGCAATCGCGCGCGACCAACAAAAGCAAAAACACAAGGTAATTGCCGTCGTGGGGGACGGGTGTTTGACGGGCGGTATGGCGTATGAAGCCATGCAAAATGCGGGTTTGTTACGCACGGATTTACTTGTTATTCTCAACGATAACCAAATGTTTATTTCCCAACGTGTCGGCGCGTTAGGAAAAGCACTCACGAAACTATTGGCGACCAAGTATGTGCAATTAGCCGAAGAAAAAGCCGAAAATTTCTTAAAACGGTTTGATGAACTCGGCAACAACGCCGCCAAACTAGCCAAACGCGCACGCAGTATTTTATTTCCGGGCACGTTGTTTGAAGAAATGGGCTTCCGCTATTTTGGGCCCGTCAACGGCAATGACATCGAGGCTTTACTGGAAGTGTTGGAAACCTTAAAAGACGTTAAAGGCCCTGTCATTTTGCATACGGTCACGAAAAAAGGGAAGGGCTATGAACCCGCAGAAAACAATCCGACCAAGTTTCACGGCGTCGGGATTTTTGACGTGGAAACGGGCGATTCGCTTGGTAAATCCAACACGGTCACGTTTACAAAAGCATTCTCACAAACGCTCTTAAAACTAGCCGAAGAAAACCCCAAAATCGCCGCCATTACCGCCGCGATGCCCGAAGGAACGGGATTAGATGCTTTCCGGGATAAATTCCCTTACCGCTATTTTGACGTCGGTATTGCCGAAGAACACGCGGCCACCTTTGCGGCCGGGCTTGCCGCCGGCGGCGTGTTACCGGTGGTGGCGCTTTATTCCACCTTTGCCCAACGGTGCTACGACCAAATTTTACACGATATCTGCTTACAAAAATTGCCAGTCATCTTTGCCCTAGACCGCGGCGGCCTTGTGGGAGAAGACGGCCCTACGCACCACGGCGTTTTTGATATGAGTTTTTTGCGTTCCGTGCCGAATTTAATTTTTGCCGCGCCGGCCGATGAAAACGATTTGCAACATTTGTTAAAAACCGCGGTGGAGGCCAACGCACCGTTCATCTTACGCTATCCGCGCGGTGCGGGTTTTGGCGTGGAAATGGACAAAGACTTAAAAACATTACCCATCGGCAAGGGAACGTGGCTCAAAAAAGGTAAAGACGTTACCATCTTGGCCATCGGCAACCGCGTTCACCCCGCCTTACAAGCCGCCGAAATGCTCTCCCAAAAAGGCATTTCCTGCGGGGTAGTAAATATGCGTTTTGTCAAACCGTTAGACACACAGATTATTGACGAAGCCCTCCGCCAATCTCCCCGCTTGGTAACGGTGGAAGATGGTATGTTAGCCGGCGGATTCGGTTCAGCCGTAGCAGAATATTTAGCCGACACGCACGCAAAGGTCAACTTGTTGCGTTTAGGCATCGGGGATGAATTTGTAGAACACGGTAAATCCGCCCTTCTCTACGAACAACTAGGTATCAGTGCGGAAAAAATTGCCGCTCAAATTGAAAATATGGACAAGTGAGGTATTTTTATATGACCGATAAAAAAACAAACGTGCCGGGACACGAGGCCTCTTACATTAAAGCATACGAAGATATTGAATTGTTAAAGCAAGATGTCATGCGTCCCGTGCGCATGGAACTGGAAGTATTAAAGCCGGAAATTTATTTCCATCGTTTGAACATTACACAAACCATTGTCTGCTTTGGCAGTGCGCGCATCCGCGAGGAACAAGAAGCCGCACAAAAAGTAAACGAAGCCGAAAAGGCCTTGGCTGAAAATCCGTCGGATACAAAACTCCAAAATAAATTAACGGAAGCGAAAGGGCTTGCCGCGTTGTCGCGCTATTATGAAGAAGCACGGCACTTTGCAAAACTTGCCATAGAAAAATCCGGCAAAAAATTAGCCGTCGTTACCGGCGGCGGACCGGGCATCATGGAAGCCGCTAACCGCGGCGCGTTGGAAAGCGGTGGCACGTCTATCGGGCTGAACATTACACTGCCGCACGAACAACGCCCCAATGATTATATTTCGCCCAATATGGCATTTTTATTTCACTATTTTGCTATACGCAAACTCCATTTTGTTATGCGCGCCCAAGCATTTGTTGTATTTCCGGGCGGGTTCGGCACATTTGATGAATTGTTTGAAATTTTAACGCTCGTACAAACCGGTAAAAAGAGCCGTATTCCCGTTATTTTGGTCGGCAAGCAATTTTGGTCGGAGGTTATCAACGTAAAAGCGTTGGCCGATTACGGTGTTATTTCGCACGAGGATGAAAACGCCGTTCCGATAGTAGATACGGCCGAAGAAGCGTGGAATGAAGTGGAAAAATTCTATAAGAAGTAAGAAGAAAGTCCTTTTCAAAAAAAACGCCGCAACTTATGTTGCGGCGTTTTTTATTTTGTATAAAAACTCCCCCGGTTAAATTAGCCGGGGGAGTTCTAATATCTTATATTGCCTTAAAGATAGGCATTACAACCATTGTTTATAACGCTATCGCTTCCATACATGCCGATCCACCAACGACATATTTCCGGTCGGATGGCAGGGGTAACACCGTCTTCGTCATTCATTTCCATTTTCCAAGGAGAATTTCCTGATTTGCGCCAATATAAAATACCCCAATCGAATGTCAGGATCATGCTACAATAATCAGAACCACAGAAATAATCCCACCACCCCTCCTTTGTCTCACACCCACCGTATTCAGATTCCGAAATACAAGT